>Ga0302325_10019963_pt1 | contig 14065 bp, 7 predicted proteins | sample Palsa_T0_2_FD_201948 | JGI IMG/M metagenome (GOLD analysis project Ga0302325, IMG submission 201948) | Peat permafrost microbial communities from Stordalen Mire near Abisko, Sweden - Palsa_T0_2 | ecosystem: Environmental > Terrestrial > Soil > Palsa > Peat permafrost | place: Sweden: Abisko... | reverse complement strand
AGCACAAACCCAACGTCGGCCGGCTGCCAAACGCACAGCACAAGGGCCTCTCGCCCAGCCGCAAGTTCTCTTCCGGCTTGCTCGATCGCGAGCGCGGCCAGCTCGGAGCCGTCGTATGCGAACAGGACCGGACCGGTGCCCGCTACGTCGCCAACCTGGGACGTTGCCATGTCAGTCGGCGCTTTCGGCTGCCATGGCCATCGCTTCGGGTGCCAAGTCCCCGACGGTCGGGCCGGAGCGAACTCTTGCTAGCAGCGGAGGCGAGTACCACGCTGGCAGCTTGCCGCCTAGGAAGCGGTCGAGGTCAGGCGCCTGGGGCCGGGCGCCGCTGAGCACGTAGATGGCGACGCCGCCCACCGCGCCAGCGACGGCGAGCCCAAGCCCGATCCAAAGAGCGATACCGGTGCCTGTGTCGAGGTTGCCGGTGGCCGTCGCCGCGAGGTGGGCGAAGATCGGCGCGACCATGAACGCGGCGACGGCGCGGAAGAGCTCGACGATCGCGAACACACGCTGGAGGTTGAAGGCGGGTAGTGAAAACCCGGCGACGAACAGCGCCGGAGCGACCGTAGCGCCGAGGCCGAGGCCCGTCAGCCCCGAACCGACCAGGGTGAGGGCTTGGCTGGACGGCACCTCGATGCGGAAGACGACAATCCCGCCAGCAAGCAAGATCATGCCGACCAACGGGAGGTAGTGCATGGCGCGCCTCCTGATCACCAACCCGAGCGCAATCGCCGAAACGACAGCACCGCCGACTTCGGGCAGGTAGAGCAGCCCGACGTGGACTGGGCTGTAGCGCTCCGCCAACACGCCAGCGGTGAGCGCAGTCGCGGACACCGACGCGGCCGCCGCGAACAGGGCCACCACGATCCCTGCCACCGGGATCGCGCTCGTGAGCATCGTGCGGACCATGAGCAGCGGCCGTTTGGAACGGTACTGGTAAACGACCAGGGCGATGATCGTCGCCAGGCCGCCGAGAAGCGGCAAGGTCGTCTCGGCGTCGAGGAAACCGTGGCTCGTGAGCTCTGAGGCTCCGAAGAAGGCGGCTACGCAGCCGACTGCCGCCAGCGCGATCACCGGCACGCCGCTCGGCGAGGTGGGATTGGCCGGCGGAGCGTCGTCGAAGGTCAACACGGACAGCACGAGCGCCGTTGCGGCGACCCCGGCGACGATCCAGAAGAGCGGTCGCCAGGCGTTCGCCTCCGCCTGCAGGCCGCCGATGAACGGGCCGAGCGCAACCGCTCCGAAGATGCACATGTTCATGATCACGGCTGTGTCGCGGAGCTTGTTCGCGGGGAACATGATCGCAAGGGGCGGGACGGCGGCGATCAGCAGCAGGCTGGTGCACAGGCCCTGGAGCACGTGGCCCACGATGTACATGCCAGCGTCCTGCGCGGACGCCGTCAGGACACACCCGACGACCAGCAACGCTGCATACAGCACCAGCATCCGGCGCTGCGGCAGGTGCTGGGCGAACTGGACCGCCACCACCGTGCCAACCGCGTAGGCGGCATTGCCCAGGCCGGAGCTGAGGCTGATCGTCTGCAGGCTCATGTGCAGCTGCTTGGCGATGATCGGCGTCAGCGGCCCGAGCGAAGAAGACAAGGCCAGGTAAGGGATCAGCGCGAACATGACCATCGCGGCTACCGCGGGGTACCGGCCGGCAAGTGGGCCCTGGCGCATAGGTCTCCTTGTTGGTGTCGGGACTGGTGAAGCGGTTCTGGCCCAGTCAGGCTGCCCTGCCCGTCGCTTAACGGGTTTCTAGCAGCAAACCGGAGACCATCTCCACTTAATATATGGCACCGGTCACGCTTAGTTCGTACTTGCTAAAGGCCGGGAGGCTCCGACCCCAGATCGACGACTGCCCCCACCAAGTGCGGTAGCACCAAGGGTTCAACAAAAGCCGGGAGGGCCCGGTCTTTCTCCGCTAACGACAGAGCGACCGCCCACAGTACCAACGGTTCAACAAAAGCAGGTACGGTACCGTCTTCCTCCGCTGACGACAGGGCGACGCTCCACTGTGCGCCGGGTTTTGCGGGACCGGTCCCTTCTAGGGCTAGCGTGCCCCTGTGTTGGAACCATTTCTCCAAATCGGCCGCTAGCAGGGGTTTGGCTAGGAAGTAACCCTGAGCACTGTCGCAGCCGAGATTGGTCAGCTGTTGCCAAGTGACGAGGTCCTCGATGCCTTCGGCGACCGTTTGAAGACCGAGGTTGTGGCCGAGGTCGATCACGGACTTGACGATGATGGCGTCGTTGGGGTCGCGCTGCATGTTCAGCACGAAGGACTTGTCGATCTTCAGCTGATCAACCGGTAGGTCCTTCAGATAGGCCAGTGAGGAGTAACCGGTGCCGAAATCATCGATGGCGATCTTGACGCCGATGGCGGACAGTTCACGCAACAAGCGGTGCGCTTTGACGGGGTCGGCAATGATGGAGCTCTCCGTTATCTCGAGCTCGAGCATGGCGGCGGGGACCCTCCAGCGGTCGAGCGCGGCGACCACCTCGGCCGGGAAGGCGTCGTCGAGAAGGCTCCGGGTAGAGAGGTTGACGGCCATAGATAGTTGGGGGACGTGCTGGTCGGTCCCTTCTCGCCACTCACGGAGCTGGCACAAGGAGGTATTGAGCACCCACGAAGTCAAGGCCTTGATGAGGCCGGTTTGCTCCGCCATCGGGATGAACTGGTCGGGCGGGACGAGCCCGAGGGTGGGGTGCTGCCAGCGGACGAGGGCCTCGACGCCATGGGCCTGGCCGGTGCTGAGGACCGCTTTGGGCTGGTAGTACAGGACGAGTTGGCCCCGGGGGATGGCCATCCGGAGCTCTCCCAGCAGCGACAGCCGCGCCGGCGTGTTGAGGTTGAGGTCGTCGTGGTAAACGACGACGTTGACGTGCGAGTTTTTGGCCAGGTACATGGCTACGTCCGCCCGCTGCAGCAGGAGATCGGAGCTGTTGCCATCGCCTGGTGCGATCGCGATGCCGCAACTGGCCTCCACGACCAGGGTCATGCCGTCGACCTCGAAAGGCTCTTCGAGCAAGCCCCGGAGCCGTTCGGCCACCTCGACGGCGGCGGCAAGGCAGCCAACATCGGGGAGCAGCACGCAGAACTCGTCGCCGCCGAGCCGAGCTAGGGTGTCGGCGGCGCGAAGACCCGGACGCATCCTCGGGCCGACCTCGCAAAGAACCCGATCTCCGTACTTGTGGCCGAGGGTGTCGTTGATCTCCTTGAAACGGTCCAGGTCAAACAGCAGCACTGCGGTGCGCGCGCCGTCGCGGGAGGCCTGGCGCAGGGCCTGGTCGGTCCGGTCGAAGAAACAGGCGCGGTTTGGTAGGCCGGTCAGTTCGTCGTGCATGGCCTGGTGCGTGGCGTCGTTGAGGGCTTTGTCCATGGCTTGGACGGTACGGGCGTCGTTGAGGGCCAGGCCTGCATGGTCCGCGAAACCGACCAGGATGTTTCGTTCGGCCTCCGAGTAGGTCCGGCCCTCGTGCCGGGAAGCGACCGCCAGACTGCCGACCGCTCCCCCGCCGAGGTGGACCGGGGCGGCCATGGCGGCGCGCACCCCGTTATCGGCGAAAGCGCCGAGCGTGCCATGGGCTTCCCGATAGTCCTCTTCCATGCACAGCCGGTCCTCGACGATGGCCCGGCCAGCGATCCCGGTACCAACAGGAGCCCGGGCGAACTGGGCAAGGAGCTCGCTCGTCATGCCCACCGACGACACCAGCACCATGATGCCCGGTTCCTGCTCGTCGATGAGCCGTAGGCCGACCATTTCGTCACCCAGCAGTTGGGAGGCGCCTGCGGTGATGGCATCGAGGACTTCATCGAGTGACCGGCGCGAAGAGATTTTGTGCTGGATTTGGGCCAGGTGCTCAAGCAGGGCCTGACGTTCGCGAAGAGTGCCAAGCAGAGCCTTGTTCTGGTCGAGGTGCCGTCGGTTCTCCTCAGCCTGCTGACGCTCGACAGCGACGCTCCCGAGCAGGCGGAGGGCAAGCCCGAGCACCCGGGCCATACCGCGAAGAAGGCCGACCTCCTCGGCGGTGAACGGCTTGCCGGCTCGCGCGATCAGGAGCGTAGTCCCGACCTCCCTGTCCACGCCGATGGCGACTGTCTCGCACCACCCGGCACCCGGGACCAGGACACCGGTCTCTTCGCTGCTGGCCGCCGGAAGTACCTCCGCGCCGGGATGTCCCCCGGCCCACCCGCGCGAAGCCTCTACCCGGGACTCCCTCAAGAAGGCGCAGGCGTCGGCCCCGAACGAGTAAGCCAGGCATTCGAGGCCGTCGTCGAGCGCCGATAGGTCATCTGACGCAGCCGCCAGCACGGCCAGGAACTCAGCCAGTTGCTGTGTGGCCCAACCGAGGGAAGTGGTCATGTGGCTCGCACCGGCGTACCACTTAGCCGGGCGACGGGGATGTCCACTGCGTCTACAACTGAGCCGGCGCCATCATCGGCAGGTATGGCCTCATGACCGTAAGCAGCTCGACGCTGTCGACCGGTTTAGGGATGTAGTCGTTGGCCCCGGCTTCGACACAACGCAGGTGCTCGCCAGGTACCACCTTGCCGGTCACGGCGATTATGGGGATGACCTTGAAGGCATCGCGCGCTCGGATGGCACGAATGGTCTCATAACCGTCCATGAGCGGCATCATGATGTCCATTAGGACGATCGCGATACCCGGGACGCTCTCGAGGGCGCCGAGAGCGGCAGTCCCGCTCTCGGCGACGGTGACCTCGGCGTGGACCCGTTCGAGAAGTACGGTCATGGAAAACGCGTTGCGGAAGTCGTCGTCGACAACCAAGACCCTCGTCCCCGCCAAGGGGTCGGGGGCCATCGGGCCGCGGGCCACGGGTTCGTGGGCAAAGGGCTCGGGCCCGCCTCGCGCAAGGCTCGCCTGGGGGTTACCGGCCTCTTGCAGCGGTGCTGGTGCTAGTGCTGGTGCCGGTGAACCGGCAAATTCCCTTTCAACCCTCGCCCCTAACTTCTTGGTGGTCGGTGCGGCGACCGGGGATCGCCCGAGCGGCAGGTAGACGGTGAAAGTGCTCCCGCTACCAGGTGTGCTCGCCACGGTGATTTCTCCGCCCATCAGGGTCGCCAGTTCCCGGCTGATGGAGAGGCCCAGGCCCGTCCCGCCGTGCTGGCGGGTGATGCTGCCGTCGGCTTGGGCGAAGGCCTCGAAGATCCGCTCCTGCTCGTCCTCGGGAATGCCGGTCCCGGTATCGCGGACCGACAGGGCAATTACCGATGGCGCCTCGGCCAGTGACTTGGTCCGGCGGTCCCAGCCTCGGTCCGACACGCCAATGTGGACGTGGACATCTCCGCTGTCGGTAAACTTGAAGGCGTTGGCCAGCAGGTTCTTGAGGATCTGATGAAGCCGTTGGGGGTCGGTCACAATGTGCTCCGGTGTCCCGGGTGCCACCACGACGGCGTAGTCGATCCCTTTGCCCCGGGCCACGTGGTCGAACTCGCGGACAAGGGCGGTACGGAAGTGCTCGACCTTCAGGTCGGCCAGCTCGGCGGTGACAGTGCCCGACTCGACCTTGGCCAGGTCCAAGATGCCGTTCAGGAGGTCCAACAGGTCGTTGCCCGAAGCACGGATGACGCTCGCGTACCCGACCTGAGCGTCGGTCATAGTGTGCCCGGGGTTGTCCTCGAGCTGTTCAGCGAGGATCAGCAGGCTGTTGAGCGGGGTCCGCAGCTCGTGGGACATGTTGGCGATGAACTCGGACTTGTACATCGACGAAACCGCCAACTGGCCGGCCTTTTCCTCCACGAGCCGCCTGGATTCCTCAATCTCTAGGTTTTTCCGCTCGGCCTCGCTGTTCCGATCGGCGAGCAGCTTGGCTTGCCGGCCGAGGTCCTCGTTGGACTCACGTAGCTCTTCTTGCTGTGCGAGCAGCTCCTCGGCCTGCGATTGGGACCGCTTCAGCAGGTTCTCGGTGAGGGTGTTGGCTTCGATGGTGTTGAGGACCAGGCCGATGCTCTCTGGGAGCTGGTCCAGGAACGCCTGATGAGCCAGGCTGAAAGGGGAAAAGGAGGCGAGCTCGACGACGGCGCGCACGGACCCTTCGAACAGGACGGGCAGCACGATGATGTTGAGTGGGGGGGACGCGCCGAGACCCGAGTTGATCCTCACGTAGTCGCCGGGGACCTCGGTGAGCAGGATCCGCTTCTTCTCCTTGGCGCACTGCCCGACCAGGCCTTCACCGAGACGGAAAGAGGTCGACAAATGCCGCCGTTCCTCGTAGCCGTAGCCGGCCTGGAACTGCAGCACCGGCTCGCCACCATCTGACTGGCTAGTCATGGAGTAGAAGACCGCGTGTTGGGCCGAGACGAGGGGCGCCAGCTCGGACAGGATCATGCTCGAGACCGCGGCGAGGTCGCGCTGGCCTTGGAGCATCCGGGTGAAGCGCTCGCGGTTCGTCTTGAGCCAGTCCTGTTCGATGTTCTGCCTGGTCGTTTCACGGAGGTTGCGGATCATCTCGTTGAGCTTGTCCTTCAGCACGGCGACTTCCCCGCTCGCCTCGACCCGGACCTGCCTGGTGAGGTCGCCTTCGGTTACCGCCGTGGCCACCTCGGAGATGGCTCGCACCTGGTTGGTGAGGTTGGCTGCCAACTGGTTGACGTTGTCGGTCAGGTCCTTCCAGACACCGCCGACCTCCTTCGATTGGGCCTGGCCGCCGAGTTTGCCTTCGACCCCGACTTCGCGGGCCACCCGGGTTACCTCCCCGGCGAAGGCGTTGAGCTGGTCGACCATGGCGTTGACGGTGTTCTTCAGCGCGAGGAACTCGCCCTTGACGTCGATCGAGATCTTCTTGCTGAGGTCCCCATTAGCAACGGCGGTGGTCACTTCGGCGATGTTGCGGACCTGTCCTGTGAGGTTGCCGGCCATCAGGTTGACGTTGTCGGTGAGGTCCTTCCAAACCCCGCCCACCTCGATAGTGACCGCGGCAGCTTGACCGAGCTTGCCTTCGGTCCCTACCTCTCGGGTAACGCGAGTTAACTCGGAGACAAAGCTGTTGAGCTGGTCGACCATGGCGTTGATGGTGTTCTTCAGGTCCAGCATCTCGCCGCGCACCTCGGCCGACACCTTCTTGCTGAGGTCCCCGTCAGCGACGGCGCCGATAACACGTTGCATCTCGCTGGTCGGGCGGACCAGGGAGTCAATCAGGCTGTTGACGGACTCGACACTGCCAGACCAGCACTGGGCCCAAGCCCCTGGAACAACGCGCTGGGACAACTCACCCTGCTTGCCGACCACCCGGCTGACACGGGCCAGTTCGGCTGCGAGCGCCTGATTGGCGATGATGACTTCGTTGAGACCGTCGGCTGCCTTGCCCGCCACACCCGTCCATTCGAGAGGCATACGGGCTGTGAAGTCACCGCCTTTGACCTGGGCCAGGACGCTCAACAGGATCTTGACGTCGATCGCGTCGGTCAAGTCGACCGTGGCACTGGACATGCAGCCTCCCAGGAGAAGGGCACAGCTCTCGGCTGAATGCTGGCACTCGGTCCCTCATCGGGTTAGATCGGCGTAACCGGCTCCCGGGTGGAGGACTATCCGCCCAAAACGCCCAAAACGGTCATTTCACCCCCTTCGGTCGCCAGCGTGAGACCCCTATCGCTTGAGTTGCGACAAACGGCCCTCACGGCCGGGTATAAGGCCCACCTATCGAAAGGGGCTTCCCATGAGTACCACCACGTCACCGCCCGATGAGCTGACCGCCCTCTTGGCCGCGCTGGATAAGGTCGGGCCAGAGGCGCTCACCTCGTGCCCCGGATGGACTGCTCATCACCTTGCCGCGCACATCTGCGGCAACTACGAAGAGATCGAGCAGCATGTGGGCGCCTTCGCGGAGGCCCAGCCTCTGGAGCGGACCCGGACCTGGGAGGAACGCGAACAACCGCTGCGTGAGCTCGACCTCGCCACGCTCCTCGGGCGGATCGAAGACAGAGCGGGGACAACCGCGGGAGTGATCGGCCAGGTGCTCGACGAGCAACCTGACGCCGAGCTGACCTGGACCGGCCGAACGGTGCGGGTCGCGGGGTTCCCGACGCACCTCCGCAGCGAGGACGCTCTGCACCGCTGGGACCTCATGGGCGACGACGAGACGAGCCACGAACTGCTCGGCCAGCAGGACCTGCTCGTTCACGCGGTGAGCTTCATCGGTCTGCCGCTGTTGCGACGGGGCCTTGCCGCCGCCGCCGCCGGGCCCGGGCCGTTCCTGGCGCGGGTGCGCTCGGAAGGACGGGACGACCTAATTGTCGAAGCCAGCAATGGTGAGGCCCACCTCAGCGTCGCTCCCCCACAGGGACCACCCACCATCCATGGCGATCCGGCCGCCCGGCTCCTGCTTGTCTGGGGACGGAAGCCGGAACCGTTCTGTCGCCTGCGCACCGGACATGATCGAAGCGCCGCCTACCGGGCCCAGGCACTCCTCGCTGGGTACTGAGACTGATCGGCGTTGGCCGTTCTGGACTTAGTCCAGAACTCGGGATAGGGTCACGGGCGTGCCGAGTGAACCCGCCGACGGGACTGCGCTCCTCCGGCAGCACGGCCTGCACGTCACAGCTCAGCGACTGGCCGTCCTGCGTGCGGTGTCGCGCGTCTCGCACCAAACGGCCGAGGACATCGATCAGGTAGTCCGGGTCGAGTTCGGTGCCATCTCAAGGCAGTCGGTGTACGACAACCTCGGGACATTGGCCGGTAAGGGCGTCCTGCGGCGGATCCAGCCGGCCGGTTCACCCGCCCGCTACGAGGTCCGGGTGGGAGACAACCACCATCACCTCATCTGCCGTACGTGCGGGCGCACGGTCGATGTCGATTGCGCCGTCGGTGAGGTTCCTTGCCTCACCCCGAACGACGACGCCGGGTTCGAGATCGACGAGGCCGAAGTTATCTATTGGGGTCAATGCCCCGGTTGTGCCGCCGCGGCAGCTCGAGCAACAAACATCAATGCACAGCAACCACATATTAGGGAGGACCAACGTGTCTGAGACCGGTAGCGAGAGCGAAAACCCAGTTATTAGTGCCCCGACTCCACATATGGGGCGGCCCCGGTCCAACCAGGATTGGTGGCCCAACCAACTGAACCTGCAGCCGCTGCACCAAAAGACCCGTAAGCCGGCCCCAAGGGGCGCGGACTACAAGTACTCGGAGGCGTTTAAGGGCCTCGATGTCGAAGCCGTCAAGCAGGACGTCTTCCAGGTGATGACGACGTCGCAGGACTGGTGGCCGGCCGACTACGGCCACTACGGGCCGCTTTTCATCCGTATGGCCTGGCACAGCGCAGGCACGTACCGCACCCTGGATGGTCGCGGCGGTGGCGGGAGCGGTGCCCAACGCTTTGCCCCGCTCAACAGTTGGCCCGACAACGCCAGTCTCGACAAGGCTCGTCGGCTGCTCTGGCCGATCAAGCAGAAATATGGGCGCAAGCTTTCGTGGGCCGACCTAATAGTGTTTGCCGGGAACTGCGCATTGGAATCAATGGGTTTCCAGACCTTCGGGTTCGGTTTCGGGCGTGAAGATGTCTACACTCCCGACGAAATCTTCTGGGGGCCTGAGGACACCTGGCTCGGTGACGAGCGCTACTCGGGTGACCGGGATCTCTCCCACCCGCTCGGCGCCGTACAGATGGGCCTCATCTACGTCAACCCCGAGGGCCCCAACGGCAACCCCGACCCGGCCGCCTCCGCCCGCGACATCCGGGAAACCTTTGGCCGCATGGCCATGAACGACGAAGAGACGGTGGCGCTTATTGTTGGCGGCCACACCTTCGGCAAGACCCACGGCGCCCACAGCGGCGAGTACGTTGGCCCCGAGCCCGAGGCGGCCCCGCTCGAGGCGCAGGGCCTTGGGTGGAAGAACGCCTACGGCTCGGGCAAGGGTGGCGATACCGTAACGAGCGGCTTGGAAGGGGCGTGGACGTCCAACCCCACCAAGTGGGACAATGGTTTTCTCGAAGGGTTGTACGAGCATAACTGGGAGCTGTCCGAGAGCCCTGCGGGCGCCAAACAGTGGGTCGCCACCAACCCCGAGGCCCAAGGCACGGTGCCCGACGCTCATGACCCTTCGAAGCGGCACGCGCCGGTGATGCTGACCAGTGATCTCGCCGTGAAGTCCGACCCGGTCTACGAGAGGATCTCCCAGCGCTTTCGCCAGCACCCCGAAGAGCTGGCCCTAGCGTTTTCCAAGGCCTGGTACAAACTGTTGCACCGCGACATGGGCCCTGTAAGCCGCTACCTGGGCCCGTGGGTAGCCGAGCCCCAGCTTTGGCAGGACCCCGTTCCCGCCGTCGATCATCAGCTCATTGGAGACGAGGACATCGCCGCCCTGAAAAGCAAGCTCCGCGGCTCGGTGCTGTCCGTTCCTGAGTTGGTTTCCACAGCGTGGGCCGCCGCGGGGAGCTTCCGTGGCACGGACAAGCGCGGTGGGGCCAACGGGGCTCGGCTCCGCCTGGCACCCCAGAAGGATTGGGAAGTCAACGGCCCGGCCGATCTGGCCAAGGTCCTGCCGGTCTTGGAAGGCATCCAGCAGGAGTTCAACGCCTCCCAGACCGGTGGCAAAAAGGTGTCGCTCGCCGACCTGATCGTGCTGGGCGGCGCGGCAGGCGTGGAGCGGGCGGCCCATGACGCCGGGTACGACATCACGGTGCCGTTTGTCCCGGGCCGGACGGATGCGTCGCAGGAGCAGACCGACGTCGAGTCCTTCGGCTACCTCGAACCCAAGGCCGACGGCTTCCGCAACTATCTTCGGCCGGGCGAGAAGTTGCCTGCGGAGGTCTTATTGGTGGACCGGGCGTTCATGTTGAACCTGACCGCTTCCGAAATGACGGTCCTCGTTGGTGGGCTCCGGGCCCTCAATGCAAACCATGGCGGTGCAGCCCACGGTGTCTTTACGAACCGGCCCGGGAGGCTGACCAACGACTTCTTCGTGAACCTGCTCGACATGGGGACCGAGTGGACGGCGTCCGCCGACGTGGAGAACGTGTACGAGGGGCACGATCGCAGCTCCGGCGACGTCAAGTGGACGGCGACGGCCGTCGACCTCGTATTCGGCTCCAATTCCGAACTGCGGGCGATCGCCGAGTTCTACGCCGCTGACGATGCCGAGGGCACATTCGTGAGTGACTTCGTGGCTGCGTGGGACAAGGTCATGAGCAACGACCGTTTCGACCTCGCATAGACCGAGGTAGCCCCCAGCACGACCAGGCCCGAAATGAAAGGGCGGCCGTGGCCCGCCGCAAACCGTGCCCGTTCTTTTCGGCGGGGACGGTTTGCGGTGCCACGGACCGGCCGGTCGAGCCGGTGTCAAAGTGGAGATGACCGGACTTAGGCCAGCGTTCGTGGTCTTCCAGCCACGGGAGGGTTCGGTGTACACGTAAGCTGCGCCCTGACCGTCGTCCGACCCCTGGCGAGCATTCGCTCCGGCGACGATCGTGTGGCCTGACACCGCAACCGAAAAGCCGAGCCCGTCGCCGGTCTGGCCGTCTGGGGCGGTCAGCTCTGCGGTCTGCGTCGTGCTCACCCAAGCGCCGGTACCTGTCGACCGGCGCCCGGGCAGCCGGTCAATTCGGCGCGGGAGCGGTTGCACCTCCGAGGGCGGCGTCGAGGAAGGCCAGAACGTCAGCGCGCTCGGCGATGGACTTGGAAGTCGGCTTGCCCAGGCCATGCCCGGCTGAAGTTCCGACCCGAATGAGAAGAGGGGTGGGGTCGTCAGGGCGCTGCCCCGCCTGGAGAGCGGCGGCAAATTTGAATGAATGGCCGGGCACGACACGGTCGTCGTGGTCCCCGGTCATGACCAGGGTGGGCGGGTAATCGGCCCCCGGCTCGATGTTGTGCAACGGTGAGTAAGCGCGTAGCCATGGGTACTGCTCGGGATCGTCGGGGTCGCCGAAGTCGCTTTTCCAGGCCCACCCGATAGTGAACTTGTGGAACCGCAGCGTGTCCATTACGCCCACCTCCGGGACGGCGGCACCGAAGAGCTCGGGGTGCTGGGTGAGGCACGCCCCAACGAGGAGCCCGCCATTAGAAGCGCCGTTTATCGCTATCTTTTCTGGTCGGGACCACCCCGATGAGGCGAGCCACCGGGCACAGTCACAAAAATCGTCGAAAACTCTTTGCTTGTGAGCCAGACGGCCAGCGTCGTGCCACGTGCGCCCATATTCGCCTCCCCCTCTGAGCACGGCTACAGCCAGCAACCCGCCTCGTTCGACGAACAACATGTTGGCCTTGTCGAACTTGGGCGTGATGGCGATGTTGAACCCCCCATACCCGTAAAGGAGAACGGGTACGTCCCCGCTCGGCGTGACATCGCGACGACGGGTGAGGAACAACGGGACAAATGCCCCATCGCTCGCGGTCACCATTATCCGCTCGCTCACATAATCATCAGTGGTGATGGGACCGGCGGCGGAGCGGAGGACTCGCGTTTGGCCCGTAGTCAGGTCATGTGACCACAGGGTGCCGGGATCGGTGAACGAGGACACCTCGAAGTGGACGAGACTACTTTCGGCCCGGCCCTCGATGCCAGAGCCGCCGTTGCTGTCTTGCACTATTGATGCCACCGCCGCCAGCGGCAACTCACCGACGGGGCTGCCGTCGAGGTCGAACACGGACAAGCGCGAACAGGCGTCCTGGAGGTAGTGGCAGACCAGGCGGCCGCCGCAGTTCCGTGCCCCGAGGAGGACATCTTCACGTTCGCCCACCACTTCACGCCAATTTTGCCGTCCCGGGCGCTCGAGGTCGACTGCGACGAGGCGCTGGCGGGGAGCATTGTCGTCAGTGACAAAGAAAAAGGTCGTGCCCACATTCGTCACGACATGCGCGGTCGACTCGAAGTCTTCTACCAGTGGTACGAACTCGAGGCCCGGTCGTGACAAGTCCAGCACCTCCAAGCGGTTCTGGGGGGCGGTACCTATCGAGATGGAAATGACGAGGAAGGTGCCATCCTCGCTAACCGACGCGTGCGGGACCCATTCTCGTCCGGGCGGCGCTTCGAAGACCAGGTTGTCATCGGATTGAGCAGTCCCCAGGGCGTGAAAGAAAATCCTTAGTTCTCCAACCTTTCCTGTGTACTCCTCCCCCGCCTTGGGCCTCTCAATGGCGCTGTAATAAAAACCCGAACCGTCCCGTCGCCACGCGGCTGTCCCGAACTTGCTCCACTCGACTACGTCGGCTCGGTCCACCTTGCTGGCAACGTCGCGCACGCGCCAGGTCGTCCAATCCGAGCCCTCGGCGCTTGTGGCATAGGCGAGCAAAGAACCATCCTCGCTCACGGCTACGTCGGGTACCGCAACCGTGCCGTCGTCCGACAAGAGGTTTGGGTCGAGCAGGACTTCACCGGCCTCGTCGTCGGGGGCTGCGATGACGTAGAGGACCGATTGGTCCTGGAGCCCGGAGTTGCGGGCCTGGAACCAGTGCCCGCCCCGTTCGAAGGGGGCGCCGGCCTTGGGATAATCCCATATCTGGGTCAACCGGGCCCGGATGGCCTCGCGGGTGGGGACGCGGGACAGGAACGCCTCAGTCCGCTCGTTCTGGCGCTTGACCCAGCTCAGCGTCTCGGGGTCGTTGCTGTCCTCCAACCAGCGGTATGGATCCGCAACGCGCTCACCATGGTAATCGTCGACCTGCTGGCCACGTGTGGTGGGAATGCAAGGCAGCTGCAACATCGGGCGAACCTACCAGAGCTCATGCAGTCTTTGGCAAGCCAGCGATAGCTATTTCGTCATGGTCCAGCATGTTCCAGACTCCTCAGAGGACGATGGCTCCGATCAATAACCCGAGTACGCCGAGGCAGATTGCGGAGTTGTGGGCGAGGTCGTTCCGGGTGGGCCACACGACCTTGCGCGTCTCTACAATGACCTCACGCAAGAAGTTGCGACGGTGGGGACGATACGGCCCTCGGAGAGGGCGGTATTGTGAAGAACCGCAGCCACCACTACTGCCGGTTATAGGCGGAGCCGGCGGTCTAGGTGGGCGGGGCGTCTGGCGGACGCCTATGGGTAGTGGCTCCATCGCCCTAGGTCTTCCACCCATGCCTAGCGACCGAAACGTCAATTTATGCGCTGAACCCG
>Ga0302325_10019962_pt1 | contig 14066 bp, 19 predicted proteins | sample Palsa_T0_2_FD_201948 | JGI IMG/M metagenome (GOLD analysis project Ga0302325, IMG submission 201948) | Peat permafrost microbial communities from Stordalen Mire near Abisko, Sweden - Palsa_T0_2 | ecosystem: Environmental > Terrestrial > Soil > Palsa > Peat permafrost | place: Sweden: Abisko... | reverse complement strand
CGGCAATCCAAATTGCTTGCCTATTATCAAAGCCACCAATGCTTTCACAGCGGCTGATGCATGGGTCATTGATGGAGATAAGGTAGATTTTACACGCCCCAAAACCGTCAGCGAAGCTAACTTACCCTCTAGTACGGAGCGAATGGTCTAGGTTACGCCGCTACGAATGTGTTCTGGAGACAGCTTCGCAATTTCATAATTGACATGACTAACGTCCCCTCGGACCAATCCGTATTCGCCCTTCACTGGCCAACTGCTCAAGCAACATCAATTCAAAATGTTGTGTTTAAGATGTCCGATGCACCTGGCACTAAGCATCAAGGAATTCTCTCTGAAGGTGGATCTGGAGGATTCATGACCGATCTGACGTTCTATGGCGGCTTGAACGGTCTCAATATTGACAACCAGTATGTTCAGGCATATTGTATTCGAATTAATTGCGCTAATAATAGCTTTACAGGCAATTTGCCATGCGAAATCTCACTTTTCATAACGCCGTTAATGCCATTAATCACGGTTTTGATTGGGTATGAAATTCATCTACTCTTGCTCGCACGACTGCTGAATAGGTTTTCATCTTCACTCAAAAGCTAACGCTGGTTTTAGGGCTGGGTTTACAAGGGGATTTCAATCTACAACTGCTCAGTTGGTCTCAACATTGCTACCCTTGGAGTAGCGTCTATGACTCTCATCGACTCTTACATCGAGGACACCCCAGTCGCGGTTTCTATGGATCGAGATACAACTTCAGCTACGCCTGCTGCTGGTAGTTTGATCTTGGAAAATGTTCAATTGGTTAATGTAGGCACTGCAGTCCAAGGAACTTCAGGAACTGTGCTTGCTGGATCAGCTGCAACCACAATCGCTGCCTGGGGACAAGGCAATTCGTATACACCAACTTCGCATACCACATTCCAGGGACCAATCACGCCCAATGTCAGACCCGGAGTGCTCACTTCAGGTACCGATTACTACGAACGCTCAAAACCTCAGTACGAGAACTACTTGGCCTCTTCATTCGTTAGCGTTCGTGACTTCGGTGCAAAGGGTGACGGCTCGACTGACGACACGGTTGCTCTCACTGCCGCCATCAACTCGGCCGTTGCTTCGGGCAAGATTGTTTACTTTGACGCTGGTGACTATCTAGTTTCAAACACCATCTACATCCCAGCAGGCAGCATGATTACTGGTGAAGCGTATCCAGTAATCCTCGCTCATGGTTCCAGCTTTGAGGACATGAGCAACCCAACACCCGTTGTCCAAATTGGAAAGCCTGGTGAGAAAGGCACTGTCCAGTGGTCAGACATGATTATCAGCACCAAAGGAGCTCAAGAAGGTGCTATTCTCATCGAGTGGAACCTGGATGCAACGGGTGAAACGCCAGCGGGTATGTGGGACGTTCACACACGAATTGGAGGCTTCACTGGCTCTGATCTACAAGTTGGCAATTGTCCCACCGGAACCTTCGATAGCCGTAACCAAAATACAACTGTCACTGCAGCAAATCTTCCCCAACAATGTATCGCGGCCTTTTTGTCTATGCACGTAACGGAGTCCGCGACAGGGCTCTACATGGAAAACGTTTGGCTCTGGGTTGCTGATCACGACGCTGACGATGCAAGTGTCACTCAAATCAGCGTTTACGCTGGTCGTGGTCTTCTTGTAGAAAGCGCAGCTGGCGTAATCTGGATGTATGGCACGGCCGTCGAGCATCACTCTCTCTACCAGTACCAGTTCGCAAACACAAAGGATATCTTCATGGGACAGATCCAAACCGAGACGCCATATTATCAGCCCAATCCCAACACCGCAATGCCTTTCCCTGCTGTCGCATCTCTGAATGATCCTGCCCCTTCTGCTAGCGCTCTTGGCCTCCGTGTCTTGGACAGCAACTCTATCCTGATTTATAGCGCTGGCCTTTACAGTTTCTTCTACAACTATAACGTCCACTGCTCTGACCAAGGCAACGGCGAATGGTGCCAACCACGCATCTTCAGCGTGGAAGACAGCTCTGTCTCCTTGTACAACCTCGCCACCGTTGGCACGCAGAACATGATTGAAGTGAATGGCGCGGACATTGCTTCGTACACGGACAACATCGCTGGCTTCATCGACACTATTGCAATGTTCAGGAGTTAGGATGGTGGCGGTGCATATCCAGGGAAAGAATAAATGGATTTATGTATGGATATTAATTTCCAAATAATGTTTGAACCTATTTCAATGACAATCAGATGGAAGCCACGCTCGCTCCACACTTCCAGGTTCGATTTCACGTAGTTTATATTAATTAGATCATCTATCCAATTCTTCCCCCATCCGATCAATCGCCAGCGAAATCCAGCACGCAGTTTAGTCACCAGAGCCCACCGTGAGCTTCATTCCCGAGTACCCAGTAGCTCTGTTACGGTGATAACATAAATTAGCAACAATCGCGGAATCAGAAGTTCCTTGATTCGAGCCATTCCTAAGAGCCTCCTCGTTTGATCAACAGCCCAGAAACGCTTTGCTCCTTCTCCGTTCTATCATGTTTTTGAATGATCTGTAGCAGCAAGGCCCGTGGTTGCCCTTCACGGGGGCGATTTGGAAGAGTCCTCATAACCTCACGCCAGGAGGCTGTAAGGAGGATACCAGTGCAGAAAAGCACAAAGCTTCTGGCTCCCTCATTGGACGGTGGAAGACTAGGAGAGATGAAGAGAGAGTGGGGATGGTTTTTCTTTAGTTTTCCTTCAGCAGAGAAGTAAATGATTGAGGTATGTTCAACTTAATGTCCAAGCAAAATTGAGAGTATAAGAGGAGCCGACACAATTTTGCCAGGGTTGATTGAAGAACCGCCCCATCTGAAAAAACTGAACTACTTCTCCTTTGTTACCAGCATCTTCAGGCTCACATTGGCTTTACTCTCGCAGTCTCAGCGAACTCTTGCACAGTCACTGAGCATCCCACAATCCCTACGATGCGCTACAAATCCGTATGATCCACAATGGTGGAGATCCTCAGAATAATCCGAACATCCCCCAGATTTTCAAAACTTAAAAAAAGCTTTGACCAACAACACAAAACGACGTCAACGGAACACACCTTTCCGTCCCCAGGCTGATCTCAATGCTCCTTCTCCTGTCGTAGCGGCTAGAAATCACGCTTGATTGTCAAGATCTCGAAAAAAAATCTAGAGAGCGAAGAAATGCTCTCAGTCAAGACACCAAACGATATCGCGGGACATGCAAATGCCATACCCTGATTTTTAAGCTTAAGGTTCTTACAGCCTTATTCGCCGATCTCCCTCAGCATTGAGATTGAAGGAATCGCAATGTTTCTGCACGTGAGACACATTTGCCATTCCTCTAGCCGACGATCGTAACACCAACCACGCCTTAAAATGAACGGCACTCGCTGAACAATGCCATTCTTTCCTAGACTCTCGATCTAAGTTTCTGAGACAACAAATTGGAATAGATTTTCAATGAGAAGAATGAGCGACATGGCACGGGAGCGGGATTGTCGATTGCTCGCGGTTTAACCGCGCTGAGGAATGCGGAATGTGAAGCCATTCACAAGAATGCGCGAACTTCGCAACGCTCTAAACCATTAAAATACTGATCTGCTTACCAGCCTTCCCATTTTCTCTCATACTCTTTCGATGCCAATTCCCAGCCCTCAGTGAGTGGCTTGATTCCATATACTTATCCGTTTCGACTTTCTCGCTCGATTTTTCGTTCCAATGAACTCGTACACAACGCGCAACTCTCTTCGGCCTCTTCTGTGTTATCTTCATTGACTCGCGCTTCTCAAAAACGAGTGCCTCACCCTGGTGGTGATATAACGCGTTATATCTTGATGTACTCTCTGTTCTGTTATTCCCTTAAGTCACATTCCTGGCGTTACAGATTAAACAGGCAGAATTTGTATGAGACGGAAAACAACAAACACATTCGCAGACGACCGCATCACCATTACGCGGATTACCGAAATTTCCTTCTCTTTTCCTTTGGAAAAATCAAGAAAGCTGGCTTTGCTGGGAGATTGGTAAGGATGGACCGCTACCCAGATCTGCAGCCCGCGCTGCCTGCTAGCTTCGTCAAGCCGAGTCGAACTTCGCGGATATTGCAACCTGGGATTGTGCTTGCGGCGGTCGTAATTTTAGGTTGTATGAGTCTGGTTGTACTGGTCATTGCGGGGTCGGTTTTCGTGTCGGCGAGTCTACGAACGAGTAGTGTGAATGCAACTCAGACATTTATGTTAGTAGCAGTAGGTTTTAAAGATCTACCTCATTCAGAGTTCCACGGCTAACAGCTTGAAGGCGTTGTTTTCGATCCTCTACCTCGTCTTCCACGCCATTGCGGCGAAGCGTAACGAACCAGTTGGGGTTGTGAGACCACCAGAATTGAGGCTTCATGCAGCTTGCTTCATCTTGGCTCGTATCGTGTTATTATTTTGGTTCTCTATATTCGCCGTAGTTTTAGTGATCCTCTCGAGATCAAAGGCTTGTATGACGGGTATCCACGATTGCCATTTGCAAATTGCGGATGTTGTAGCTTCGATTGTGGCACTGTAAGTGGCCGGCATCTATCAAGTCTGATGTCCGAGCTAACCAAACTTCAGGACTGCAACCGGCATAATTCTGACAGCTCTGGAAGCTTGCAAATATCCCTTTCAGATGCCCGACTTTTTCCATATCACAAAGAAGATCACTTGTCGAGTGAGCTCCTTCGGAGAGGAATTGGATCGAAGTGTATCGTGGGCGTCATCCTTCGACAATGATAATCAGTTTGAGACTGAGAAGATGGAGGCTGTCACCCACAAGGCTGGCATCAATAAGAAGCCCTTGCCCGAAAAGCCTTCCGACGAGAGCCAAGGGTTTAATGGGCGGCCAATAACACATTTGCTACCAATGCCACACTGCTCGACCTCGCGGGGATGGGGTGAGGAGTGGACGCATCTGGTGGACGAGAAGAGCTCGGAAAAGAATTCGGACAAAAAAGTGCTGTCGCATTCGGATTCGGGAATTTCGTTTTCATACGACTCCTCTTCAGGGTATATCAGTTCTTCTGTCAGTTCACAAGTCTCCACTTCCCAGCGTTCTGGGTACAGGATTTCAAACCACGGAAGTTCACATGTTTCTTCCCCGCGCACAGCACTGGCAAGGCGTGTCCCACGTCCCAGGATCGTAACACCAAGCAGCAGTATAAGCAATTTCTCTCGGAGGTCACCACTTTCTACGATGCGGTAAGTAGATCACAGCTTCTCTAGACCCCCTTGCTGATTCTTCTAGATACGCAGAATACCCAGACGTTGTTGTTCGATCAGAGTTGAGATATTGCCCGCCCATGATTCCATCACCACATGAGTGGAATTCTTCAAGAACGGCTTCCATATCTCAACTGATCCCAGTAGCAGACATGTACGGGCTCCAGAGGAGGCCGTCTGTGAATTTCCCGGAACAATTGAAGATTCAAAAGCCCGGCAAAGGCCTACTTCCAGTCCTTAGGGCATCAACAGCACCGCTCGTCAGGCGAAAGACGTCTGATATCAAAGTCCCGGGGGCTTATGTTGAGTATCGGTCGAGTTTTGACCAGGATCGGAACCTGGATGAACATTTGAGGAAGATTGAGGTCGCTTACGTGACTCGAAGACGAAGCACCCAGAACTTGCAGCATGAAAGCTCTGTGCAGAGTGACCATCCCTTGCAGCACAAGCCCTCGATCCAGAGTGATCGAGATTTGCAGCACAGGATGTCGATGCAAAACGATCGGCCGTTGCAACACAAAACCTTGATTCAGAGCGATCGTAGCCTACCGCGCCAATCCTCTTTTCAGAGTGATGATAATCTTACACTGCAATATAAGGCTTCGATGCAGAGCGACCGTTCTCTGCACCACAAGACCCCTATGCATAATGACCGCAGTTCGCATCGCCGAAGCTCGGTACAATTACCAGCTGTCGATGAAACGGAGAAGCGCTCTCTGCCGATTCGGGCTGACTCCAAGTCACGATATCGAGGACAAAAGTCTTTTGTTCATCGTGCGCAGAAAACAATCGGGGCCACGCAAGTCCGGCCTGCTACATCGCATCCGGCAGAGCCTGTGAGGGATGATTTCGTGAAGGTCACGCCGTTTAGACGGCTGAGTCTGGGTGACATCTCGCCTGGCCTTGGTAACATTGGAAAGATGTTTGAGTGGTGAGAATAGAAGGACTGGGTAATGGATTAATGGCATCCAAAAGTGTATATAGAAGGAGGATTTGTGCTAAGAACCTAATATAAGATATCCTATTCCGATTGGCATAACAGGTGGCTTGAGGTCACAAATAAGATGATCCCCCACATTCCCAATGTGGACAATTCAGGCTTTGTGCATGATGGGATAGGAAGATCTCGGCTGGCCGACATGAAGCTATTCAAGCCATATGAGATGGGCCAATTGAGTATCACAACAGCTGTGAGAGTTGACTGCGTCGTGACGTACGTTTATGCATTGCGACGGTTTTGCAAAAGATCAACCCGAGAAGGAGCACTGAGCGTGGCACCACACCACTACTATCGACAACTCATATACTCCACTTGCGTCGATTGGACGTGTATATTATATCTTCGTGTCGTTGGCCCAATGGAAGTGAATAGTTACAGATCTCATTGAAAAGTTGTTGAATTGTGATTGTTTCTCTGACGCTGACATAAGGATGATGTGGGGCTGAAGTGCAGCACACCACCTCGCATTCAACACCCCTGCCACCTCTTTCTCCAAGCTCGTGACAATCAGCTTTCACCGAAACCAGAGACATCGACCTCCTCAGCTGCGCCAAGTCACACGAAGAAGAATACAGTACAGTAATACAGTACAAAACTCACCAGATCAGCCTGGCCACATTGTAACTATTCCCGCGTGCGCTGATATTCGCGAGTTCGCTATTTCTTGAAAGTCAATCAATCCACAATCACTACCCGTCGCAGCAGCAGCAACCCGCCGATCAACGACGATAAACACATCAAGTTTTGCAACGTCTGACACACTCTCCTCCGTTAACCAACCTCCATCATTGATGAGTATCAACATGGCTTCAGAAGAGCCTCCTCGTGTGCACTCTCCCCCGAGCCCTTCGACCAAGAGACCCAAAGGTAGTCACCCCACGCCAATCCCGCGGTCGACAGGCAAGCTAATCTCCGACAGGAATCCTCAAGAACTCCTACCACCGCTCTCCACCGCAGCAAGCACCCATCACCACGCATTCTCCCCCTCCAATCTCTCCAGAACACGCCAACAGGCCTGGCCTCGACCGCGAACTCTCCGAGAAAGACATCACACTCCAAAACACCCTCCAGAATGCAGGCCATCGACGTTCCTCCTCCGCTGCGCGCCGTCCCGGCTCCCGTCGCCAGTCCTCACATGGGCTTAGCGCTGAGGAAACGAACATGCGTTTGAAGTGGGATGAGGCGAACCTCTATTTGACGGAGCAGGAGAAGAGTTCTACTATGAAGATAGACGAGCCAAAGACACCATATGCAAAGCACTACAACCCCGCCGAAGACGAAGAAGAACTCCGAACTATAGACGCAGACGAGATCATGGTCGATGAACTTGACAAAGTTCGCGCAGGACGAAGCCCAGGAAATCGTGGTCGCGCCAAGGAAGAGGAGATTCCAGGCTTGAGTCTAGGAGAGCCGGAAGAAGCGGTGCCGGAACACGAATTTGATGAGCATGGAGTGAAAGAGAAGGCGGTCCATGTTGCGGGCGAGGAACATGTAGGATGGAGCAAGGAGGAGGTGGAGAAGCATAGGCGGTTTGAGGAGATGAGGAAGAAGCATTATGAGATGAAGAATGTGGCTAGTTTGCTAGGACATCCAGAGGAACTGGATGAGCTGGATGGAGATGGAGACGATAATATGAATGGCAATGCGAGGTAGTCTTTTGCCTGGGGCAGGGATAATGGCGTTCTTTACTTTACGATGATATGATGGGAGGATCAATGGCTGGTATGCGATGCTTTCCCTTTCTCGAGCCGAGGCAACGACTCGGAGCTTTTGTATTAGTGTCCAATCGTTCTTTTTGCTTGGCTTTTAGCATATGGTACATGAAGATCAGCAGCCAGGATGGTTTCCAGCGTTGCTCATGCGATGAGCTTCTTCCGTCGTCACTCTAGCTAGACAGACACAATGAAGACTTTCACAAGGAGACTGAGATGTAGTCTACTCCAGTGCAGTAAATAGTAAACGCTTCTCTAATTGCCTTATTGAATTGGCTTCTTTACGTATGAGCTTGTTGACGTTAATCGATGGCGAGTAACTTCTGCACCTTTTCTAGGCTTCTAAGTCGCTCAAGGGCTTTTTTGTTTGATAAATCAAGTGAATATGCCCTCACCTTTGACTATGTCGAACCGCCTGCCTAGCTAAAATTCACCTCCAAACACCCCCGTTGCTCTTGCCAATCTTATGGTCTTGTTACGTCTCGATCTCGCTCTCCCCAAGGAACGTCCCTTCACCACCACAATCCACCGCAATCGAGACAAAAGATTGGTTGCCTTGTTCCAACGGATTTGATGCAAAAAACGGGTGTGATTCGGAAACAGCTGCAAGTATGGCTATAGACGATCGCAAATACCTTAATGATGGGTTGGAAGACGATGGAAATTCGCTTTTGGATCGAGTTGAAGCTGGGTTGATTTCGCAGATCAAGAGGGGTAGTAGCAAGAAGAAGGCTGATCAGAAGCATGAACATGCTCATGGGAAGGATGACGAAGAGGTGGGGACTGTGGAGAGGAAGAAGAGAAAGCATCGAGACAGTGCTAAAATGACCTCCTCAGCGGGCATCGGACTTGATGCCGATGAGGGGATTGTTGATCTTGACACTATCAGAACCTTGGAGAAGATGAAGAGGAGATTGGAGAGGCTGAATTCGCAAGAGTTTCTTGGCACTCAATTCACCGAAGCGGAACAGGGTGTTGCTGTTGATGGAAGTGACGAGAATCAAGAGCGAGCCAGGCGGAAAGAGGAGAAAAGGCTCCGAAAGGAGGCGAAAAGAGCTGCGAGGAAGTTTTTGGGGGACTCCAACAGAAAGAACATCGAGGGGGGTGAACAAGTTATAGGAGAGGGGATTGTTTTCGAGACACCAACAAAGAAGCGCAAGCTGGACAAGAAAGTTTTTCAGGGCGATCTCGAACCTTCACGACTTGCGGAAGAGCCGAGAGCTGTGGACGTAGATACCAGAGAGACCCCTAAGTCGACTCCGAAGAAAAAGAGAAAGCTCGATCAATCTTCTCAGACATCGCCACTTCAGCTGAACTCCACCCCGGTACACGATGCCAAGTCATCGATCGTCAACGCCAGTCCGCAGACCAAAACACATCGTGTCGAACAGAATGACGGCGGAAATCCAACACCCAAGCACAAGAATAAGCGCAAGCTCGATAAATTATCTCAGGAGCCACAACTCAGTCTTCATACTGTTCCCTTGCACCAATCTCCGTCTGGCTCCAAGCACACCATTTTCGACAACGATGACAACCAAAACGATGAGGTTCCCGAAAATAAGAAGAAGCACCATAAAAAAGAAAAGAGTTTTCTAGTTCCCTCGAGTCTTCTCACACCCGCCGCAAAAGCAAATAGAGCACTGTTGCAAACCGTCATTAAGAGTTGTGGCTCGCACATTTCCGGTAGTAATGCCGCACCTGAGGAAGCAAGCAAGGCAACAAGTAATTCAACCTCATCAACTGATTCTAGTGCGGATGAGAATAATAGACGGCCTCTCGTTGAAAGCCCCATCAAACCACCAAAACCGAAGATCGATACGTCCAGCCCCCGGTCCCCGATCCGTCCAGAGAACGTAGTTGCGAGTGAAGCCAAACAGGAGACAGCTATTCTACCACCAAAGAAACTCGTCCAGACCGCAACTCGAACTCCCATCGTCGTCAGCAAGCTGGTTCGAACCAAGAAGGCGAAGGCCAAACCAACGCCAGCCAGCGCTGATGAGGATGAGATCCTAGCACAAAAACTCAAAGCTCTTAATTCTAAGACTTCCAAGAATGTCAAGGCATCTGCCGGAGATGAAGAGACACTCTCACAGACCATTGCTTCGATCAAGAAAGCTACTTCCTCCAAGATTCATGGGCTATTTTCTGATAACGAGAGCGAGGGAGAGGAGGACCCATTCTCGCAAGTCGTGGACTCCATCAGGAAATCATCATCGATGCTACAATCCATATTTCCTCCCCAGCAAAGAGCGCAGTACGCCTCTGAAACAGACAGAAAGGGAGAGAAAACTGGCCCGTCCGTTGAAGTGGCAAGAGCGAGGATTGTCTCAGCACAGGCATTACTGCCCGGTGAAGATGGGTTAAAGACCGTAAGCGATGAGTGGGAATCCACAGTCGGGAAAGTCCGATCCAGCGCCCATAGTGACGATGATACCGAAGCACAAGAAAGTGAGTGCCCTTTCCTCTCTGTGTCTAGTCTCTCTCCCGTGTTGTTCTAATCCGTACTGACAATCATCCAGATATAGCCTTCTCATCCTCCTACATCGCAGCTCGAAGTGCCGGGATAAGAATCTCAAATACCAAGTTCCAAGTCCATAATCTCCGACGTGCCGAAGGTTGGGTTGTTTCCTCTTCCTCGGAACGGGAGAGTGGAGGTGATGGGAGCAGTTTTAAGTTGAAGATCTGCGCGGTGATTTCGGGATGGGTGCAGGTTCGCTTGGGAAAGGATGGATTTGGGATTGGTAAGGGAGGGGTGTTTAGGGTCAAGAGTGGGGATGAGTGTGTGGTGAGGAATGGGGAAAAGAAAGGAGCTGTTGTGTGGGTGGTTTGCGTGGAATGAATAGGAGGTGGTGCTGAAAATGGTGGGTGGTATACGCGGCACAGGCCGTGGTAACTAGGAATTGAGGGTGACAAGTTTCCTTTGTTGCTATATCGCATGCGCTTGAGTGGTTCGTAAGGAAAAAAGTTGGTCTCGAAATAAAGAACTCAAAGGAGGTCTCGTGGTTCATCTTGATAATACCTCCTTCGTAAACGTCAGAAGGAATTCCGGGCAAGACTTCTCGAGACAGGATGTTACTTAGTGAACTAGCACTACCTTTCCCCGAATATAAAATTGAGAAACTTTTGAATGTTCTTGTTGGAGTATGGAAATGGAGATGTGGGGGCACTTGGGAAAATGAAGCTCGACACAAAGCCGGTGAACATTTCGGCATTTCTATTTTCTAAAAAATTTGCAGCCAGTCTTTCTATCTATGATTCTTCCACTAGCTTCTTCAACGCCTCTATTTCGCCCTTCTTCCACTCAATCACTTTACCCTGCCATCTCTCCCCCTTTCCACCACCTTTAAGTGTGCTCACCACTCCCCCCATCTTCTCAACAAATTCCTCAACAGACCCCTTCTCACCCACAACCACAACCTGGCCTCCCAATTTCCCCTCTCCAGAAGCCAGAACCACCAATCCGCCACCTTTCAAAGCCTCTTTAATCTCAAACGTAATGGAATTTATAAAGTCCAATCCAGGTGAGGAACGATATACCCAAGCCTTCTTCCCAGCGCTCAAATCAGCTTTTACTCGCTCCGCCTCATACTTCGCAATCTCCATCAGCAGTTTCGTCTCTTTCCTCATCAGCTCCGAAACCTTGTCACTGATCCTTTTCACGCTAGAGAGTACCTCTTCAGGCGCAGTTCCAGACGACAGAATTCCACCAACGGAGCGCAGTGAGCGGACGGACGAGGTGGCGAGCCTGATTGCTCGATCTCCTGCCGTGAAAAACATACGAGTGTTCTTGCCGCGAATGGATTGGGTGTGATGTAATAGAATGAGGGCGATGTGTGAAGTCTGCGCGAGATGAGTTCCGCAGCATCTACATCCATTAATTTGAAGCCACAACAGGACTGCAAATGAGTGGACTTACGGATTTTCGTCAATATCTCCGATCTTGATAACTCGAACAACACCCTTTTCTTTATCATAGTCCTCAGGTAAACTGTCTACTTTTGCATGATCGGGAGTTTGGACTGTAATGGTGTGATTATTGCGGATGGCTTCGTTGCATTTCTCTTGGATGGTCTGCATCTCCTCTTCCGATGGTTTTCGAGGTAGGTCTACGTAGTTGACATCGTTCTCTGCACCCATACCCCATCCCAGTGTCTCTAGGTTATCGTATCTGTCCATGATGGCAGAGAGTAAGTGTTGGCCGGTATGCTGTTGCATGTGGTCCCAACGGCGCTTGAAATCGACATCTTGGCGCACGAGGGTACCAGGTGACAGGGGGTGGGGAGAGTGATATACACAGCGAAGCCCATGGCGTTCGATAGTTTTGATGGTAATGGGTTCCAGCGAGGAATTGGCTAAAGGAGTCACAGTCCCATAATCTGTAGGTTGACCGCCACCTAGGACACTGTCAGCGAAGGATGAATCTGTCACGTGAGATATAATAAAATGCCTTCTGGGAAGAGCACCGAGTCGGCAAACTCGATTAAATATGTCTTTCGAGATGCAGGAGAAGTGTCATTCTTGGTAGAAGTTTTAGTTCCATTCGTTTTGGTCTGTGACGATAGCTCGACACATGAAATGACTTCCGAATCGATGCTTTGGAGATAGGAGTCTCGCTGGCAAGCCAGATCACCCACAACGTGAGCGTTGGAGTTTGGTGATAGTAAAGGCATTGGAATTGACATGTGGTGTTGAGTAGAAGTTTGGATCTTTCGAAGGGGAAGAAAATCGGGTCTGAAGTGCGCTGTTGTGACATGCGCGCGATAGGGGATTGTCGGAGGCTGACCAGCCTAAGCGAATTGCTAATACTAATCCGTTAGGGCAATATTACAACTGCGGCTCATCATTGTCGTTTTGTCGGATTCAATCACGGATCGAGGCTCTATATGCTTTGAATTAAAATGTTCAATTGTATTTAGTAATGATATTTACTTAAAATGATATAGAAGGTGACCCCTGGATATTGAAGATAGATTGTAGCATCCTGGTGTTGCCCCATTACTCGGGGAAAGACCGGATTACTTCGTGTGCAACTCTTCCTAAGGTATTCGATTTTGCCATAAAAATGAGATGAGAGTGAGTAATCATAGAACGTTGGCATGTTAGCGAACAGGCAATATATGACAAAGTCATGTGGGCAGAAGACATTTACACTGAATCTTTATCAGAACAATGTCAAAGTTCGAGAAATCTTGGGACATTGGGCGCGATGTGCAACAGGATCATGCATATGACTAAGGAGTAATTTTGAGACCAATCAGATGAAAATTAATGACGACAGAACTTTAGGATATCAAATGCGAGGTATAATAATGACTTCGTATGTAGTTCTTTGACTTTTCGAGTCTCGTCATAATCGTCACTCGTCAACCATTGAACGGCTTGAAATCAAGCCAGCTCCTTAGCAAATTTCTCAATCTTCTTCTTGAGATTACATCTAACAACAAAACCATGACTATTGCCCAAGTGAAAAAGGTTAACTTGATACGGTTTGCCTGTTTTCTGGAGAATCTCAGACTTGTGTCTCTTTTCGGCCCAGAAGACGATTTATTTCTCTGCAGCAGCGATAGAAAGGGGTCTTATTTGCAAGCTCATCCTCCTTGATGAAGGAGGGGTGAGCTAGAAAACAACATCGATACTCGTCTCGTAGTGGCGAGTAAAATACTATAGGACAAGGCATCAGCTTGTTCAAGGTCCAATCTACATTTTCCACGGTTCATGGAGGGATAGATGGGATATAAGGATGCTTACTTTGGCACCAAAGCAGTATCTCAGGGTCCCGATCTTAGCAAACCCAAGCTTCTCCTTCATGGTATTGATTGCGGCGTCGACAATGGGATCGACAGCATCGCTAGTGTGGGATTTTTGCCATCAGAACCCTCCTTCATCCATGTTTGCCAGTCAACTCTCCTTTGTTAGCGACCTCGGATCCCCATTGTAGATGTCAAGGACCATGCAGTAATACCCGTTGGCAGCGAATTGGTCAGCCACAAGCTGGTTGTTCACAAAAGTACCGAGGAAATCCGGGAGTTACAGCAGCACGATGCCTTTTTGATTCTTCTCGGACACTGGAGCGGCGATGTAGGCATCCCGCTTGTCGTCAATCT
>Ga0302325_10019960_pt1 | contig 14068 bp, 21 predicted proteins | sample Palsa_T0_2_FD_201948 | JGI IMG/M metagenome (GOLD analysis project Ga0302325, IMG submission 201948) | Peat permafrost microbial communities from Stordalen Mire near Abisko, Sweden - Palsa_T0_2 | ecosystem: Environmental > Terrestrial > Soil > Palsa > Peat permafrost | place: Sweden: Abisko... | reverse complement strand
AAGCGACCCTTGGATCCGACCAAGAAGTGTCAATCCTAGTTGTTTCCATGTACTTGGTCGGATATATCCTCGGCCCCATTGTTTTCGCTCCGGTACGCCCCTCTTGAGAGCCGTTAGTGACCATTAGTTTTCAGAACGATTCGGACGACGGCCAGTGTTCATAATCACACTTGCGTTGTATACACTTACACAAGTGGGATGTGGCTTAGCCCAGAATATTGAAACACTTGTAATAATGCGTCTTCTTGGCGGCACGTTTGGCTCGTCTCCACTCGTGGTGACGGGTGGAATACTTGCGGATATCTGGGAATCGTATCGTCGAGGTCAAGCCATGTCCTTTTTCTCGGCGGTCACGTTCCTCGGACCAACTCTAGGTCCATTTATCGCGGGCTATTTATCGATGACAGGGCCTGAGGGATGGCGATGGTTATTCTGGGCTCTCACTATCTTCGGTGGAGGTTCCACAGTGGCCTTGTACCTTACACTTCCCGAGACATACGCTCCTATCATCTTACGCAAAAAGGCTCGGAAGGTCAGGGCGGAGACGGGAGATGAGATGGTGTACGCTGCCATTGAACGAGAAGATCGAAGAATATTGAAGCTATTGAAGATTACACTGAGTCGACCGTTTCAGTTATTATTCGGAGACATCATCATTTTCTTGGTCTGCCTATATCTCAGCTTCTGCTACGGCGTCCAGTATCTCTTCTTCCAAGTATCTCCCCCCTATACCAATGACTAATGGAAGGCATATCCGATAATATTCCAAGAAATCCACAAACTGAATCCCGGGGAAGGAGGCCTCGCATTCGTGGCAGTGGCAATTGGATCACTAATCGGCTGCGGCGCATCTCAATACTACGATTACCGAAGACAACGACCAAAATCCGCCACCTTGGAAGACCAAACCCCCAAACCTTTACCAACTTCCGAACAACTCCGTCTGCCGGTGACCCTTGTTGCCGGGCCCCTCTTCATCCTTGCTTACTTTTGGCTGGCATGGACTTCATATCCTTCTATCCCTGTAATCGTACCCATGTTATCTGGATTATGGTTCGGAGCGGGGAGTTTATTCCTCTTTGCGGGGTTTTTCAATTATCTGACGGATTCTTATTACTATGCGGCGAGTGCGCTTGCTGCGAGTACAATTACTCGAAGTTGCTTTGGAGCTGCATTTCCGCTATTCACGCATCAGGTATATCCTGTTAAGAATGGGCTGATCGAAGATGTTTGATAAACTTGGCGTGCAATGGGCATGCTCGGTGTTGGGATTTATCTCGATCCCAATGGCACTAATTCCTTTGTATTCTTTCTCAGTTGGCCTGTGCTGATGGGTAGTTGGTTTTACAAGTATGGCGTACAGTTGAGAGCGAAAAGTAAATTTACGTTTGCGCGATGATATCCCAAGGAAAAGAAGAAGACAAGCATCTCAACAGCATTTAATCTGTATGTAGTAAATAGCCAATATAAATGCAATCGCCCATAGAAAATACCCATTGGTATCTGGTATCCAATCCCCATGTCCCGTACGACTATATCCAAGCCATATCGCCCGCAGCAACCATATACCCCTGTATCCTAATCAAGAACCTCGCCATATGCAATCCTAGCAAAACCAACCCATCTGACAATCACATCGCGCACTTCTGTCCACCCACCGTCCTGGCCTTTCCCCCCTTGAAACCATTCCTTGTGGAATTTGCCACACTGGCATCCACCCCGAGAAATATCAACCCTTCCAAATCGGTCTTCCAATTCCAGGTGAATTAACCTCTCAATCCTATGCGTAACCGCACATTTCACAATCCTTCCAGTGCTAGAACCAGGAGACTCACTCCCCGAGGCCCCTTCTCTTTTAAACAACGAACTCAACGAACTAGCCGAAGTCGTCCGTTTCAACATCCCCGGCGGAGGCGAAGGAAAAAACTCCACCAGCAGCGGAGTATACGGACACGACCTACTCCACTGATATAACCGTCTCGTCAGATTCTGAGTCCGGCCAACTTTATAGAAAATCTCGTCGGTTCTTTCGGAGATCTTGTACACGTAGATGTACCCGGGCTCTTCGCCGATACTAAGTGGCGCGCGCATAGAGCTTAGGAGTTTCTGACGACCTATGGCGGTGAGGGAGGGACTGAGCCATTCTTTGCAGATGATGTGGGCCCCAAGGCCGTCGATGCCGGGAACCCACATTGTTTCCCAACTTCTCTGGACGCCGGCTTTGTGTGGTTGTGTGGGATTTATACGTGGGACGTGGCTGATGATGGTGTGCTGGGGCGTTGCGTGGGAAGGCCGTGGTTGACTTTGCAGGTTTGGGGACCGAGCTGTTGAAGAGGAATCCGGCGGAGAAGGAGGAAATAATTGTGCAGGTCGAGAAGGCGGACGAGAGGAGTGATTTGTTGATTGGGGGAGAGACGCTGTAGGATTTGAGGACGGTAAACCGGCTGGAGTGATTACCTGTGGATACCTCGACGGACGAAGCTCATTTGTGCGAAACGTAGCATTAAGCGAAGGAGTACGTCGTAGATCATGCTCAACAGTCGATTTTCCCTGCCCAGTATGAAATAATTTCCGGAACGCTTTGCCTAGCTTGAATAAACTCTTCTTCTGTCGGAGTACTGGCTTCGGACTTGGCGAGTCAATGGACAGAGGCGGTGTCGGAGGAGGGATACTTGGCGGAGGGGACAATTGCAGCGAGGGAGGCCGAACATGTTGTTGAGGCGGATATGCAATAGACGGCACAGGTTTCCGTGCAGGCGACCAATTTCCCAACTTGCTATTTGGCTTCGGCGATGGAGTCGGCGACGGCGTAGGGAATTGACTGAGCGCGATGCCCGTCTTCGACAGCTTCGGTCTTGGCAATTCCACCTCCTCCTCCTCCTCCGGATCCTCTTCAACAACCGTGACGGTCGTGGTCCTAGCCCCAAGAAGTCGAGATCTAAACGTACTTTGCTGATCTCGATGGAGATGACAGTATTTGTCTTTGCTTCCCTTCTTGAGCGGCTTTCGACAAGCTTTCCCCGCGGTAGTGATGCCCCGACAGGTCTTATCTGGGCGCTTCGAGTCTGCGCGACCGAGAGCTGCGAGGGACAGAGCTTCGGGGGAGGAGCGTTTGTACATTGGAGATCGCGAACTTTGTCGCTCGGACGGGAGGACGGCTGGCGGAGGATTTAACGGCTCATTTTTATTTTAAGACGACGGCGATTTTGGCGGTGAGGAGGCTGGTATTCAGGGGCGCAGGAGCGCGCACAGCCACTCAAGTGATCCCTGAGTTAATTAAGTATGATTGGTTCACGCTTCAACCGCGGCCACGGTCAACGGTCCATCTTGCTGATCCCATGAGATCAGGATACAAACACCACTCAAGTCAAGTGAAGTCAATGTGGTCAGAAAGATTACAGTTATTACATCAACTCTGCGCGAGGTGAAATCGAAGGAAGTACATTGGCTGACACGATGAATCAAACGTGAAGGTATGGGCAGCAGAATCAGAAGATCAGAAATTGGCAACTACGACGCGGACCGCAGGATAAACAATGTTGAATTTGATATCCCAATATAGCTCTGTATGATAATCGATCTGATATGATAAAATGCATGTTTGACGAACTCCGAAATCCGATCCAACTTTTAAATTTTCCATTCACATGAATAAATGCGGTTTATCCTCCAGAGCAGAGACCGGCGCACTCAACAAATGATAATGTATCGCATTCAGTGCTTTTACTGCATCAGACCCCTCAATGACACAAGATATACTACAATCAGACACGTCACTTTCAGGGGTAAACTTTATTTCACTGGCACCTTGGGAAATCATTTCGAGGTTGACGTCTACGGAGGCCAGGGTCGAAAACATCCTCCCTGCGATGCCAACAAGATGCTTCATTTGTTTACCCACCAAAGACAAAATGGCCATCCCCTTGACCACATCCACCGCCCCATGGCGTTTCAAATCTTCCACTAGTTCTCGGAGGATATGTTCTCTCATTCCCTCATTCAGGGCCATGGAAATGTGTACTTCGGAGGTAGAAATGAGATCAACCACCAACTTATGTTTGTCCAATAACGAGAATATCGAAGCTAGAAAGCCATGCGATACTGATTTCCGGTTCGAGTGGATGTTGATGACCATGATGTGGTCTTTGATGGTCACGGCGGTGGGGCGTCGATCTAGTTTGCTGAGATGGTTTTGCAGGTTATTGAAATACTCCTCTTGTTGAAGGAAATGCGGTGATGGGGTCTCTCCAGGCCGATGGATTTTGTCGGGGAATATGATTGTGCCTTGACCAGTGGGATTTTCGACGTTCTTGATTCGAATAGGGATTCTTGCTCTTATAACCTGTTCGCATACAAACGGATGAACGACCTACGATTAATCTTCGACCATATGGGGATAAAACCTCTGAGCCAAAGAACGTGAGTTCGGCGGCTTCTTCGGGCGTGATGCTGCTCAATAAACGCGCAGTAGGAACTTTTCGAGGATCCGCTGTGAATATCCCATCAACTTCCTTCCATATCTGTAATTCCTCCGCACCCAGTCCAACAGCAAGTAGTGCCGCACACAAATCAGTGTATCCTCTTCCAATGGCCGACAATAACGATCCAGGAACCACTCCAAAGTAGCCTGAGACAACAGGGACCTGGCCTCCGCATTTGAGGACTTCTTCTGCAATCGCTTTGGCTAGGGAGGTATAAAAGGATTGGTCGATATCGGCTTTTTTCAGGGCGTTGGGGACTACACAGTCTAGATTCACGTAACGTGCGTCGATACCCTGTTTCGTCAGCTACGTTTCTGGGAAATATACCCGATCACGGAGTAATCCAGCCATGATGCGACAACTCAGCTTCTCACCCGCGCCAATAATAATATCCTTCGTCTTTGGACTTATTTCATCGATGATCTAATGTCAGCTTTATCACAATAGCACACAAACTTGAGCAGCATTTAAAAAATCCTCCAACCGCTTGCATTCAAATTCAATCTCCCGCTCTACCCGTTCAAGAATCTCCTTTCCCCGAATAAGACCCCTCGCAGCATCAATATGATCCTCCCTTATAGCCTTGACAATTCCGCCATGTGCACTCGACCCCGGTATCAAAGCCTCCTCCGCCGCTCTCAATAACCTACCATTACTCACCCGCTGCTCGAGACCATACCGATTCGTCGTGCCCTCCGCTTTAGTAGCAGCGCTCCTCGCAGAACAGACCAAAGCAATCCTATTCTTCACCATATGCGACCTACCATTACCACCCGCTAAAAAATCGCAGTTGCAAAGGGCTCCCTACCCAACGACATCCTCAGCAATCTTGGCTGCAAATTTTCCCACGCTCGTGCCCCCAAATTTCTGTACTATCCACCCCATTTCAGATGAATTGCCTTGAAGCGAGACACTTGCCGTGCCGTCCACAAGCGACGCCATCCTCTAAATAGGGCAAGAATAAAAGCCGTGTGCCGGTTCGCGCGGGAGTTTCTTCTGTGGCTCGCTGCCGGGGGAAAGGGGACAGTGGAATGATCGATGGTGCGATCGTAACAATTTCGGAGCGCTGTGCGAATCCAAATTTTAAACTTTTTTCCCGGCGTGCGAGGGGGGATTGGCTGTGTAACCGATTACGTTACTTGAGCCAATGGCGTTATTTAGCGGTTACAAGCGATGCATAGGAGCCGATGCATTGGCGTGTGCAGTTGCCATTAATGGGACTGAGATGTTGTTGCGAAACCTTAAGTTGTTAGTAGCGATAAGAAGATATGCAGAATCAAGCATGGGATATGGAGGTGAGTGACTTTCGCGGCTTCTAGATCTACACCAACGTGATAACTTGCGATAGCGGAGGTACAAATCTAAGGTCTTCTCATATCTTTTTGCGGCTCTCATTCTTATGCCAAATCTACCACGATCAAGTATTGACCGATCAAGTAAAACCCCCCAACCAATATTTGCAAGAATACCATGTCCTCCATCCAACCTTCACTCCACAGATTGTATCAAGATCATTTCCCCTCGATGACTTCCGCCCCAGTCCAATACTCGACGCTCCACAAATTACTCACACTCTCCCCATTATATATCCGCCTAATCGCCTCGGCAAACACCGGCGCCACATCAACAACATCCATCTTGCCCCTCAAGTCCTTCATATGCTCCTCCTGCGGCGCCGTATTCGTCACGACAATCTTATCAATACACGAAGCATTGATCAGTGCCGTCGCCGAAGACGATAAAATCCCATGCGTCAGCAGAGCGTAGACTTTCGTCGCGCCAGAGTGACGGAGCACTTGCGCGGCCAGAACGAGTGTACGCGCAGTCTAAAGTCAGGGAGGATAGAAGGGGAGATACATCTGCTAGGTCGTCGATTAGGACGGCGACTTTGCCGGTTACGTTGCCGACTAGCATCAGGCCTGTGACGCCCGTTGGTTCCCGTTGATGGGATTTGTCGAGTCTGCGTTCCTATAGAGTTAACCTCGTTGGAGTGGAAGGAGGGGGATACCTTGTGAATCAATGCGAAATCCATACCGAGGGCATCGGCGATTTTAGTTGCTCGTTTCGCACCTCCAGCATCTGGTGACACCACCACAGCGTTCTTATAATCCGGTATCCGCGACATGATGTATCTCATCAACAAAGGCCGTCCAAATAAATTGTCCACAGGAATATTGAAAAAGCCCTGGAATTGAGGGTCCTATCATCAGTCCCATCAAAGCGTATAGAAGGTACATGTAAATCCATGGTAATGACATGATCTGCTCCAGCGATGGTAAGTAAATCAGCGACCAAAGTCCCCGCCTGAGCCACCCACTGTCTATAATTCCCTCTATTCGCACGTCCAATCTCCAATATCTCGTCCCACCGCTGATCTCTCTTCTCTTGTTCTGCGCGTCAGTTCACCGTTCCCTGCATTCCGGGGACATACTTGCGCCCAATCCGGACCCTCCTGGGACGGAACTGCGATCTGTTAGATATGCCGAGGCGGTGATGTTTTCCAAGGGCCCTTTCTTGGGGATTGTATCGCCTATTTTGCCAGTGTTGGGGGGAGTTGTTTTTGGTGTCGTAGGCCGTGAACTCACGGTAAATGAATCCTTGAATAACATTGCCGGGGCATTGGCGAGGGGAGTATCCGGTCTCACGTACGGTACATCCGGTTGTCTCGAGTACGGAAACACAGGCAACACAGTGATAACCCCTACAAAATCAACTCCCGTCCCGAAACGCCCAAACAGATCATACATACGGAAGAAACCCTTCAAAGGGAGTGACTAGGGGGTGTTACGTTTCGCAGAAGCCGTTTTACAGGCACTCAACATGATGAACAACTCCATTAAGATCTCATTAATCTCGCCGCACCCAGTGGTAATGATAAACACATCCTTTCCCCGGACACTTTCCTGGATTTGAATTGATGTTTCGCCATTGCTGAATTTTCCTAGCACAATGTTTCCCTCAGGAACGCCCAGGCGGTTACAAATGGATTTGGTGAGCGATGGGTGAGAGGACCCTCCTAGGATGACCAAGTTGCGCATTGCAAGGGTCTGCTGCTGGACCGAGAGACGGGGCTGTCTGCAGGTTCTGGGAGGATAAGAGTTGCTTGCGAGAGTAAATTGAAGGTTTGATTGAAAGTCTGTGATAAATTTGTGCGGATTACGTGAGGGGGACCAATCATTGAAGGCCAATGGGGGAAAATCAACGGTTTCGGGCCGGTCCGGGGATTTCGTTCGCGCAAAGAGTCCCCGAGAAACGGGGTGACACCACCAACGCAGCCTTTAAGGCTGATTGAACTTGTTTTTCCCTCGGATCATCGTGACATGGTTTATCTTGCATATCCCCACACATTCAACAATGGTCGGCGGGAAATGTTTCCTAAAATACCCTTAGATTGCGGATAAGGCCCGTGAGCATACATATATCACTTCCAGGAGCGGGCGCGCGCCCTTATAGAGCGTGCCGGCCTCGCACTTTACGACGTATGTATACGAAGGAGCAATGTCACGTCCGTGATGTCGAGTATTGAAGCCGTTGACGTCGAAGAGGCGATTGTCCTTGTCGTCAAAGCGTTCAAGGAATGCTCTGCATTGCATCAGAAATTTCGGCCATTGACCGTTGCCAAGAACGGTAAGGGGTTCCATAATTCATTGGTCCTTGGAGCGGCGAGGGTGCAGGAGGAATATGATCAACATTGTGGGAGATTGGGGGATAAATTTCGGGCTGGCGATGGTATTGCTTCCTTCTTGTGACGGTGCTAATGGGCGCAGAAATAGCCAGATTGGAGTTGATGAATATTGTGATCAAGATGCAGGGAGTATTAATCACTTTGCTTCAGCTTAGTAGCAGCTCCCGACCAGTCAGTATGCTCGACTGTTCCAATTTCCTGCACATCGCCGACTCCTCGCGCGTCGAATCCATCAAATCCCTCGCAGCCCTGTTCCAACGCCTCACGACCTCCGACCCACTCTCCTCCAAATCCTCCGCCCAATCCACCGATCCCAGCGCCTTCTGCATCGGCGCCACAATCCTACAACTCGACCAAGCCCGCCGCGGAAGACACATCACCGAGACCAGCGGCAGCTGTAAATGCCAGTACTGCGGCTACATCATCGACCTGCGAGATCGCTTCGTCAAGGTCGGCTGGCTGTTTAATCCGGAATGGGTGGTAACCGCGGACTTTCTTGCAAAGAGTCATATTCCGATTGTGGGCGTGCCGGGGGATTTGTTTGCGTATGGGGCCAGGAAGGATGATTTGTGGGCGAGCTATCGGTGTGTGATTTGTACTAGTAAGGCTGTGTATACTACTGCGGATGGGTTGGTGAAACATTTGAGGAAACATGCGTGGACGGGGGCGTTTCGTTCGGACTCGAGGATTTGTAAACAGGGGTTATGGGATTCTTAGTGTTTAACACAATAATACTGTATCATCAAGAGTAATGTTTAACCTGATACGATTTCCATTCATTATTCAAACTACAAAGACTAGAACACATATTGAATATCAATACGTACGACATAGCCAATTGCCTTGCATTCCTAGAACTCGCTGCTGATATTCTTCATCTTGAGTTGATCCGCAGTCTCCTGATTAGACCACCCCTTGACATCCTCGCCAATGGTCCACTGATACCCAAACGGATCAACAACGGTCCCGGCCTCCCACCCCCAAGGCTGTTCCTTATACTCCCTTCCCTCAACAACCGTCGCCCCATTCTTGACGGCCTCGTCATACACCGTCCTGGACTTCCCCTTAGGATACATAAGGGTAAAAGTAGTGGGCGTGCCACCGAGCTCCTGAGGGGTCTTCGACATCCCTGGCCAGGCATCCGAGATCATGAACTGGTTGGCCCCGAACGTCAATTCCGCGTGCCCGATTTTAACTTCGCCGCTGGCGCAGGAGTGTTCGAGGGCACACTTGATGGTGGCGCCAAAGACCGATTTGTACCATCCGAGGGCTTTCTTCGCACCGCCGGTCTCTGCACCGATGGAAATATAAGGGGCAAGACCAAGAGACATTCTGAATTCGATCTGATCGCTTGAAAGTGGAATAACTCGAGCGAGCGTACGACAGGGGGAAGTGTGTGTGAGGAAACGAGGTTGAGACAGAATGGTTGGCGGACAGCGAGTTTATAAGAAAAAACACGGACACGCGGTCTCCCTGAAATAAACTTTCCACGCCGTTTCATAAGTTCCTCCGCCTCCATGCATCCAACGGCCCATGCAGCAGCAGTGATCGGCAGTGGCCTCCCTCAAAGCGATAAGACTACCCCAAATGGCAACCCAACGGCTCAATTTCAGGGCTGCGCAGTCCGCCCCAGCCAATCACCGCGGGCGGTGTAACTGGTCCCACGGATATTATGCATTTAACCACGCGCCCATACGTGCACCGCGACAAGTCACTCGACCAATCATGTCTTGCATTGCAACGTGGATTCTCATGAAACTACATATGTATGGAGTTGATATTATGCTTTGAGGGATGCGGGTCGGCGTTTGCTGCGGAGGCCGACGCAAATGTAGCCTGAATTGGACGGCGAGGGGTCGTCTGACCGACTCGCTGGCGGATGTGTGTTATAAATCAGAATTCGGTTTGTGCGTCACTGCCTGGAGACGCTCAGGCCTGAAGTTAGTTTGCCACCGATGCAACCCAATACGAAGACAGTGAGCGAATTATTTTACGAGCTGGTAGGACCGATGAAGGAGATTAGTATTTGTGTATTCATTGACCTTCGTTGTTCGTAGTACGTACTTGGATATGATGTGCAGACGAAGGCTGGGCGGCTGATGGTTGTGGAGAGGGGCTCATGAACTACTCCCCCTCAAAACAGGCTTGAAGTTTTTTTAGTTATTACATATATACCTCGGCTGGAACTTCTTTCCGATTGACCGATCAAGCGAAGCCCGTGCTGGAAAGTGTCTTTCATTTCTCTAGCGCTCAGACCGCGATCTACGACATTTACGGTAACCCTTTACACAAACGTCCACACTCCACACCGTGCTGCTTCCGTCATGGAAACTAAATTTATTGTTCTGAGGTCTGAGGACTCGCCAACGATATCCGCTCCACCAATGAAAAGAAAACTCTCCCTCCTACATTGGACTCAAACATCAGAACGACCTCTTCTCATTCTGGGGTATATATCTATCTTATCTATGAAGCACTCTCAAAAGACGCGTGAAATCATTGAACAGATCTCGATTGTGAGTCTCCCAAGATCCGAGAACAAGCCAGTCTTTCAGCCCAGCTCGGACACTATCCCAATACCCCCATCCACTGCAATCGTCGAAAGTCCTCTTCCCCGGAACCAGTGCAAGTACAGTATCACCCCTCGCAAATCGACCACAGCCCTCTAAAGGGGTAGAGCGATTACTCCCTTCATGAAGAAAGACGGATTTCTGAATGGGTACCAGTGCACTTGCCATTCGGAAGAAGTACACTGGTAAGCTCGTAATTCAAAGTGACTGTAAATTAAGGCTGACAGGGAAGTCGATCCGTGTAGTCTTGAACCATTGAAAAATGTCGAGAGATGGGGTTTTGGAGGGGGGTTTTTGGTAGAACAGTTGCGACGGATAGTGAGGTGGGTTGGTGATATCTCAAAGGGGGCTCGTCGGGGGGGATATGTTTTCAGGGAACAGGGATGGTATGTTTCCTTATTTTCGGGGTCAAGACACTGAAATATGTGGGGAGAACTTAAGATCCTCATCACACCATCTGGCGCCAACCTCTAAATCGCCGTCAGCGTTACGTAGGGGTCTTTGGGAGGCTGTTTCGTAGGTGAGATAGCAGGCGATATTGCGATAATAAAGTTCCTTCACGACTCCTTTTTAAGACCGACCCACATCTCTCCGGCGGGATCCCTGGTTCCCGCATGCATCAGGCATGTGTCACTTCGAGTTGGAGGGAGGGGGGGTTGGTGGTACGGGGAAGGTGTTTTGCTGGAGACTAGGACAGGCCGGTGCGTGCGGTGTGTTTCGACAGTTTGTACGTAATGACGGATGTCGTAAGTTGACTGACTGGATATAATTGAGAAGATGTCAAAAGTTCAGATGGTGAGTTGATCTGATGGTACTATTTATCTTGTGTTTGGACTTTTCACCTTTAATACGCTGATATTCCCAACATTAGAATTGGGAGAGCGACCCCCGATCGCGAGATCCATCGGTATCAAAGATATCTGTGTAAGTACAAGGACAGAAACAAGAGACTTGAATTAAATTGAACACAGTCCCGAAATCTACCGAAGATGATACGTAGTTTCACTTCATCCCACTAAGCTTTCTGTAAAATGCCAGGCACTAGGTACAGAGCACTTCTTGTTTTCCCTCCGGAGAAATTAAACTGAAAGCCTTGATAGACGAACGGTCATGTGCGTCGAATAAGGCGCGACTTCTACTCTATTCGGACTCGCCACTGAATTGTTCCATTCGGTGCCTTTGAACTGTGATCCTCGGACTTGTGGAACGTTCATCCGTCGGCTCCGTCGGCTCCGTCGCCGTCGGCCTTCACCGCGAAACATATTCCGTTTCCTATCGAAGAAATAAGATTTCGCTAACACCCCTCGGCACCGGGTCCCAGAAATAATACACCGAACATCTGAACGCACTTGCCGAACTGACATCACCACGTTGCATTAATTGCATCGTTATCTGACCGTCATTTCCGAGTACGGAGATTCATCCCAAACCCTGGGAGGAGACTAATCTTGTGGCAAATCGGGAGTTTTTTTTTGCCCTTCGGGAGTTTTCGCAGCCCACTTTTGCAAGTGGAAACAATCCGATAACAGCGCCCAATGTTCTAGACCGAGACAGCGAGCTGGGCAGAGATAATGCCCCCGAAAGCGTATTGTTTATCTCCGCTGCCAAAACGGCTGAATGCTGAACCTTGCTGAACCTTGCTGAACGCCGGATTCATTTAAGTTAGTTAATTGGCTAGTCGCGCAAAAAGTCTGTGCGTCGATTGTTGCCCCTTGTGCGGGCTTGTGATTGTGACTGGGACTGTCGCACACGAATCCGGTGCCATGTCTTTGCGGCATCCCACACAACAAAACACATGGCACGCCGCCACACAATAAAATAAGGATTCGCTGCTCCCACGCCCGGACTCTGCTCGCTGCTGCATACACGCTGCATACATACACAGCACAAGGGCGCCCGCAGATCCGGCCAGGCGACCGGTCGGACAGCCGCAGACAGACTCGTCATACAACTTCCGATCGAGAAACCCAACGCAACAGGCCCCATCCCACCCGCAATCCCAACGTCTCTTATCGCCGCAGGAACACCTCGCTCTTTTCACCGACATCTCTTCCGAGGAGGCCGCATTGACAGCGACATCATATCATTCATACAATTGCGGGCCTATCTCCTTTGGCAATGTCTGTATTAAAGCAACTCTCTCGGAAATATAATCTTTTTGATTTCGAGACCCAGGCATGAGCGTTATTGTACGCCGTCCTTCAAAAACGGCTCGCTAATAAAGTTAGTTGGCATTCGCCCACTTTTGTGAGCTCCACGGTCCATCTATCATCTCAACTTTACAGGCGCACCCGCCCGACTCGACAAACGCCCCTCCAGTCTTTTCACCCGTGGTTCAACACACTCTACCTCCTACTACGCCCGGCGCATCACAATCCTATCCACCCACAATTCCGCCCCTATCAAGCTTGGGATCCACCACTTGTGCGGCATGTTCAATACAACTTCCGCAGTCAATAGCAAGCTCATTATCTCGTCCCCAGGCGCCAACATTGAGAACCGTAGATCCTACTACGGGATACGCATACATCACAACCCGACATCCAAAATCCCAGACCCGGTATTCCGTCCTGCGGACCTCGGTCGTTCGGGCGCTGTCATCTGAATTAATCCCCTCGCGGACGGGCCCTGTATTGTTTGGCGATGCACATAATGGATATACGATAGCATATGTTTTTGCGATCTATGATGCCGAAGCGAGAGGCGGTAAACGAGAGGGTCGGCGATGGTATGCCTTCCTTGCGTTATTTGAAGGGGAAACAGAAGCAACGAACGCTTGGCCGTGGGTCACAAGCGGGTTCGAACGAATGGCAAGGGGTCTACGAGACCGTGCAACACAAACTCGGGCGGAGAGTTCCGACACAAATGCAACGAGAACAGATATGAGTATGAGAGAAGATATTGAGCAAGGCGGAGTATTTCCGCAATCGACCTCTTTGGAAGAGCGGGCACCGTCCCATATCAGGAGGAGTAGAGGAAGTTTTGGGCACCCAGAGGGGTTTATACGTCGACCAAGATTTGGAAATCCTGGCGGAATAGGGGCTTTGAGCGTTTCAACAGTCAAAAGTCTAGGAGAGTTAATTGGACTGGAGTCAGTCGATGTGGAGATCCATTCAGCTTTGGGATGGATTATGAGCGGGCTCCTGGGGCCCGCGAGAGATCCTCTGGGGGAAACACCTACTTTGGCCGAGACAAATAATACTGATGATGCCTTGGGTGCAGAAGCGCCAAGGAACTAATGGGCAGCGTTTATCTGAAGCTAGGAAGTAATGGTTTGAAGAGGAATTAATAGTAGACGAGATACCCATCCGTGGAGGAGGATTGCTGAGGGT
>Ga0302325_10019959_pt1 | contig 14068 bp, 11 predicted proteins | sample Palsa_T0_2_FD_201948 | JGI IMG/M metagenome (GOLD analysis project Ga0302325, IMG submission 201948) | Peat permafrost microbial communities from Stordalen Mire near Abisko, Sweden - Palsa_T0_2 | ecosystem: Environmental > Terrestrial > Soil > Palsa > Peat permafrost | place: Sweden: Abisko... | reverse complement strand
AAGCCCAACCAAGCAGCCCTTCTGTGAAACATTCCCAATAGAAAACATGATGACGATTCACGATCTCGACGAGCTCTTCACCGAGTGAGAAAACGGTGGCAGTATCCTGCTCCACCATCGATTTCATCGCACACAGACAGATTGCATAGCAGCTTGTGAGGTGGTGCCCGCTTGCACGAGCCTCGCGCAAACTGCGCGCGCATAATTCATCGGCCTCGTCCAAGCGACCAAGTTGTTGTGCGGTCACCGAATACTGCGCCAAGGTCGTCGGGCGAGGAATCGTCAGATAATCGCCGAGCGTCGTCGCGGTACCTTCACGCTCAAATGTCTCGATAACTTCCAAAAACCGCTCGCGTGCGAGTTCCAGCTCGCCGTTCCCAGTCGCGATCATTGCGCTGATCCGGACCCCCTGCGCTACCGATGTCGCGTCCCCGGTTTGGCGGGCCAGATCAAGGAAACTTCCGACATACTCGTCAGCACGAGAGAACTCGCACCGCACCAAGGCTCCACCAGCGCGGCCCCACATGGTGCGCAGCAATTGGCGGGTTTCTCCCAGATCCTGACCAAGCTCAAGGAGCCGGGCATAGTTCTGTTCGACCTCCATATCCGAATAGCCATGCATCGCGTATAGCGGCTCGATAAGGCCGATCCGCAATTCGAACTCCCGACGTTGACGTGCTGCGTCATCCGCGAGTTGCGTGAGCAACGCCAAAGCGCGGTTGAACTGGTTGACCGCTTCAACGTTGGCATACCGTGCCGCTGAGCGCAAAGCAGCTCGCTCCCACCAATCGGTTGCTTGCGTGGTGAGACCTGCCTCGGTGAAGTGGTGCGCCAGTAATTCGGGTTGCACCTCCGCTATCTGAACAAAATTGCTTTGCAGCGCTTCGGCAATGCGTTTGTGCAGCGCTTGGCGGCGGCTGATCAATAATGTCGAATAGGCGGCTTCCTGAACCAGGGCATGTTTGAAAGTATAGGTCACCTGCGGCGGGCTACCTCGCGCGCTGATTAGGTCGGCTGCTTCGAGAAGCGCCAAAGCGGCTTCAAGTTCTTTAGGCTTGGAGGGTAGTACCGCGGCCAATAATTCGAATGAGAACTCCCGTCCGATCACCGCACCGATTTGGGCGACAAATTTGCTGTCTGTCAGCCGATCAATGCGCGCAAGAAGCGAGTCTTGAAGCGTTACCGGTATCATCAGTTCACCGGAACCCCGCTTGTCGTCATAGGAATTGACGTTTGCCGCAAACGAATCGGAGTCGATCATGACCTTGGTCAGTTCCTCGATAAACAAGGGCATTCCATCGGCCTTGGCAACAATCTGCTCGACAAGTGCATCGGGTAAGGTTTTCGGCGCCACTCGCCGGACCAACTCAGATGACTGCCGTCGGCTCAGCCGGTTGAGGCTGAGCGACACGACCTGGCCGCGGCCGGCCCACGGGGGGTGAAATTCCGGTCGGTGCGTTATTATCGATAGGATGCGGGCACTCTCGCGCCGGCCCAGACCACGGGTAATCGCCTCAACTGTGGTTGGATCAATCCAGTGCGCATCCTCCAGTATCCACAACACCGGTTTTATTCGCGACAGATTCACCAGCCAATCGTCAATGGCGTCCAGGGTCAGGCTCTTGATCTGCTCAAGTGGCGCTTCGTGTTGCGGCAACCGGTCGCCGATAGGTATCGACAGCAGGCCAGCAAACAGCGCAACGGTTTCAGGCGCCACATTGCCGGACTTTTGGACCTCTGCGGTCACGCGCCCTAACTTCTCGACGGGGCCCATGGCCAACGTCAGTCCAGCCGTACGCTCGAAGCTGGCGATGATGGGCTGCAGCGCACTGTCGGTATGAAACGGCGAGCACTGCAGGCGAATGACGAAATGAACCTCCGTTGCAATCCGACTAGCCAGGACCATGCACAGCCGCGACTTGCCGATGCCGGCTTCACCCGCCAACAGGACCATCTGTCGCTCGCCCTCGCAGGCGATTTGCCATCGTCCCAGCAGCAGCGAAAGTTCGCTCTCACGCCCAACCACTTCGGTCAGATCGGCTTGGTGCGTTGCATCAAAGCGACTCTCGGATGCGGCCTCGTGCAGCACGCGCCAGACCGGCCTTACGCCGGGCAAACCCTTCAGATCGCACATGCCAAGGAATTCAACCTCGAACACGCCTTCGATCAATCGGCGGGTGCTACCGGCAATGACGACCGCGTCGGGCAGCGCGAGGGTCTGCAGCCGCGCGGCCAGCACCGGGGTTTCTCCGACAACCGCTTCTTCCCTGGCCGCGCCCTCGCCCAGAAGGTCGCCGACGACGACAAGGCCGGTCGCGATACCCGTTCGTACATGCAGCGTGACGCCGGGCAGCGGTGCCAGGTTTGGTATTGTTTGGCTAATTTTCAGGCCGGCGCGCACGGCCCGTTCCGCGGCATCTTCCAAGGCAGCCGGATAGCCAAAATAGGCGACAATGCCGTCACCGGTATATCTGGCAATGAAGCCACCAAGAGACGTCACAGCATGCGCGCAAGCATCCAGGTAGATGCCCATCACCTTGCGGAGTTCTTCAGGGTCCAGTTTGGAGGCAAGCGCCGTCGATTCCACCATGTCGCAGATCAGGACGGTCAATTGTCGTCTTTCAGCGTCCGGTCGCGTTCGCGCCAGTTGGAGAGGCGGGCGCCGTTCCGTGGTTTCCTGGCCGAGGAGATCTCCGATGGCCTTGAGCAGCTTCTTGCGATGCCCAAGCGGCAAATCAAGACGCACCAGATCTTCATCGGTCAGGTCAGGTAGAACATCGCTATCGATGGCTTGATCGGCGAACAGGGCCCGGTACTGGCCAAGCCCAATTCCTTCAAGCCATTCGCCGATATCCAGATTTTCCATAAGAGTGCAAGTCCCCAAACCCTTGATACGCCAGCGTCTTGCCCAGATCCTCGCGACGTCCAGCCCGGCGCCACCTAATAGCGGCTCAACTGCCGGGTTTGCTCAATCAGCGCGATCAACGGCGCGGGATTTACCGCGAACGAACGCGCTTCGATTCGTCCCTCTTCGGCGATCTTGTCGAGATAATTCTCCGCCTCCGGGAGCTTGGCGACAAAATACCTGCCCAGTTCTGTCAGATCGCCGCCCTCGGTATCACAGAATATCTTGGCTGCCGCGGGATCGCGGATCGCCAGCGCCGCTGGCAGCGTAAGGATGCCGTCGCGCAAGTCCTCCTCGCCGCCGCCTCCAAGAGCGGCCAGCCCCTTCACATCGCCGACATCGTCGCAGCCGTGATAGAGCAAGCCCAATAGGCCGCCGAAGGTTCGCAACTGCCCCGAGCGATCGCCCAAGCAGGCGCAGACCTCGAACATCGAGCCGGTATCTTCTCCTGCTATCTTGCGCCAGTCCTCAACGCCTAAGGGTTGACGACGAAGCCGCCACTGCAGGCATTCAGCCACGCCCAGCCGCTTCAGCAGTTCGGAAAACAATGCAATTCCCGTTAGATCGTCTTTTAGTTGCAGATAGCCCTCAGCTACGATGTAGCCCGAGGTCATAAGAGCCGACAGTTCTCCAAACTTGGTATGCATGGTCGCCCGACCGCGCCGCGTCGGCGAACGATCGACGATATCGTCAATGATCAAAGAGACATTGTGAAATAACTCGATCACCAGAGCCGACTGCATGATCTGCTCGGGAATCGGTCCTTGGTTCGCTGCCCGATAACAGGAGAAGATTGTCAGCGGACGAAAGTATTTTGATCCCATCAGAAACTGCCATTCCAGCGCTTCGCGCAACTCTTCGCTGCATCCGGCAACCCATCGCGCAATGCGCTCGCGCAACTGCGTCATCTCTGAGTCGAAACCCAGTCGTGCAATAACAGATTGGGTCGATTGCTCTTGCATGTCTGAAAAGGCGTCGCCTTAAATTTTGCTGCGCCAGCGCCTGTTGTAGGAACCGGACAAGTCGGGTTGTTGCAAGTCCCGCGCTAAACTCTCATCCAAGCTGCTCAAATCCTTCTGTAGGATGCGCGCCTCCCTGGTGGCGAGATCTCCGACTTCACGCAGCAATGCACGCAGTTCATCCGCCGCAACCAGGCGTTCGGATCCTGGCGCATTTCCCTCGACCGCCGCCTCCTGGCCAACGACCTCAGCCAACTTGGCTTGATGACTTTCAAATATTTGAACCAGGCCGAGCCAATAACTCATCGACCGGTTCGCGGCGACCATCATGGCGTGGCCGATAGGCAGCAAGAGATCGGCGGCAGCCGCGTCATCCTGACCGGGCGGTGATGAGCCGGCCGCGGGCTCCGCGCCCGGCTGGTCAAAACGCTGACGGTTGGTGGCGGCGAAGTCGGCCATCGCGCCAAGCACACCGATCATCGGTCCCAGCAGGCCTGCTGCGACAGAGGTGGCCTGCGGATGGCTGCCTATGGCTGACGTCGTCAGGGTTTCCTTGAGGGCGGCTCCCGCCGACCAGGCGTCCCGCATCGCAAGGAAAAAACCGGCAACCGGGTCTTGCGTTGACCGGCCGGATCCAGGACCAAACGTGCCTTCTGTGTTTGACATCTCATCAAACCCGTAAACCCGTGCGTCGCGCTGGTGGGCGCAGCCTGCTCAACGATTGGTCGCATGGGCGGCTGGGGAAGGCAACCGCCCTGGCGTTCAGACGCTGGTCAGTCCTGAACCGCGCGGCGCCGCTCACGTATCTTGTCGTATTGCGCAAGGAACACCATCATCGAAATCCGCGGCATGGCGGCGCAGGCGCGCGCGGAATCCGCGAGCGTCAGCACAGAGCCCCCTCGAACGTCAGATCCATCGCCTGGATGCGTCGGCTCGGCAATCCCGCCTTTCGAGGGCAGCTTCCGAGCGGTCCTTAGAAATTCCTGCTGATATTGCCGTCCCGCCAACTGGGCGCAACGGGCCGCGACATCGGCGAATGCACCGATTGCGGCTGATTGGGCCAAAAGCATTTCAGTGAAAATTGCGCGATAGGTCGCCTGCAGAGGGGTGGATTCCATTGCTTTGCGCTCAATGACAGGAGACAATCCAATAGCATTTTTATAACGTGGCTTGATCCGGGGGCAAGATGCCGGAAGTGGTAATCGTCGGCGCCGGTTTGGCCGGTATCTCCGCAGCCACGCGGCTGATGGAGCAGGGTTTCGACGTCACTTTATACGAAGAGAACGATTTTCTTGGCGGCAAACTCGGCGCTCACAGAGTAAGCGGTAAGCCCGACCCGCACGAGCACTGCTATCATATGTACCTGAACTGGTACAATAATTTCTGGCAATTGATGAGGGAGATAGGAGCCCTCGACAAATTCATACCAAGCCCCGTCATCGGCTGCAGACTATCAGGCGACAAGGAGACCAGACCGTTTCTTACCAACGCTGGCTCGCTCACGACGGTCCTGACCAACATGATGAATGGCATCGCGCCTCCTGCGGAACATTTCCTCTGGGCCTATTCGTTGCTTGACCTCATCGGCACGCAGTCGATGTCAGGAGAGGTACTGGAGCAAACCTCGGTCAGTAACTTTTATCGATCCAGAAGCTATAGTACTGCGGCTTCGATCGAAAACGCTTCCCGTACCCTGGCCGAAGCCTTTGCCGCGCCGAGCTATCTTTCGTCGGCGCGAAGTTATCAAAGCCTGATCAAGTACGGGTATCCTCACCCGGTGCCGTCGCTTTGGTTACTCTCGCAGAACACCAACGACGCCATTTTCGAGCCGTGGGCGAAACACCTGGAAGCGCGTGCAAAGGAGCTGGGGCGCCACTTCAAGATCAGCCGGCGGACACGACTGGAAAAGCTTCATCTCGCAAATGGCAAGGTTAGCAAGTTGACGCTCGGGCGCATGCCGATCAACCCGTCCACGGTCCGCGGTACCTCGCGCAAGCCGACTAAAACCTGGGAAGTCGACGTTCCCGGCGACCTTATCCTCGCGGTACCGCCGCGCTCGCTCGCCGGCCTCATCAGTTGGGAGGTCGCCGCCTGCTCGCCCAACCTCGAAGCGGTCCGCCTGCTGCGCACCGAGCCCATGATCTCGCTCGATATCTATTTCAAGCGAAAGATTCCGGGCTTGACCAAGAGCATTACCTTGCTTCTGGATTCGAAGTACACGCTAAGTCTGCTCGATATCTCGCAAGTCTGGAACGACGGCCCCGCGAACCGCACTGCTCTCAACGTCATCGCTTCAAACGCGGATCTGATTGTCGATTATCCGAGCGAGATCATTTTGGATATCTTGCTCAAGGAATTGCAACGCTTCCTCGATTTCAAGCTCGGCGATGTCGACAAGAACCGCTGTCATATTCAAACCAATGTCGGCGAAGAGCTTTTCGTCAACCAGGTTGGCAGTTGGGAAAATCGCCCCAAGGCGACCTGCGATATTCCCAACCTTTTCCTGGCCGGTGATTTCTGCCAGACCTTTATCGACGTCGTTACGGTTGAGGGCGCTGTCGTCAGCGGGTTGCTGGCGGCCGAGGCTTTGCGCGCAAGGCGCGGAATTGGCGCTCCGATCGATATCGTCCGGCCCGATAGCTATCCCGCGATTTTCCCCGCGGTCCTGGCGGCGGCGCTGCGACCAGCCGCCCTGGCTGCAAAGGTTGTTTCGGTGGCCGATTCAATGATGCGCGCCCAATTCTCCCGGATGTTTCCCAACGGATGACCCGCCGACACCAGTACTAATCAAGGCAGGTCCAATAACCGGGGCGGACCGAAGGTCGCGGTTTGCCGTTCGGTCCAGCCGTTCGCAGCTGGAAAGCTTTCGGCAATGTCGAAGCCGCGAAGCATCTCGCACAAACAAGCCGAATTGTTGTCGCTGCACAAGCACAGACCGTCTGCTGGCGTACCTAATTCGAGCAGCACCGAGCCGCCGACCTGCGTTCCCTCTCCGCTCCCGCTCTTCGTCATCATTGCCCAACAGGTCTGCGGTTTCGCAGTCGCAGCCGAGCGGCGCTGCGAGATGGAGAAGGTAGGAATATCGGAAGAATGTGCGTCACCGAAGCGCGGAAACTGGATCGACAGCGCCTTGCCGCCGCGGTTGGGCAGGCCGAACCGCACGGCGTCCGCGGCATAGCTGGCGATCAGCTTCGGCGCGACGATCTTCTCCAACCCCCAGACGATTCGGGCCGCGTCTCTGGTGAAATCCTGTGTGACAATAATCGCCAAATAATAGGCAAATAACTGACCTGCGGGATCGCCCTTGGCGGTCACCGTCAACGCGATAGCGATTTCCGGGTATACGCCGAAGTCGCTGTTGCGATAATCCACGCCAATAATGCTAAGCGGTGTCCGACCATCGCCGGCATCGAACGCAGTGACATAGCTGCTTGCCGCTCCAAGCGCACGGTTAGCCGCCTCGGTCGATACGAAGAACATCGCCCATCCCTGCGAAGCATCCAGAACCCGCGCCGGCATCGCGAACGGCTTGCCGGCAACCTCGAAATAATCCCCCTCCGTTGCAGGCTCTGCCCCCTCGTTACCAACACGGGGCTGCGGATCACCGGGCGGCGCCTGCGCAAATTCCATCGCAGCCTTTTCGGCGACCGAAGGCGCCATGGCCGCTAACTCGCCCAACCAATTGACATAGCCAAGGGCCAGGCCCTGCAACAGCGTTAAGGGCGGTGTGGATGCTTTCGCGCCCCTGACCAAGCGTTCGGTCTCGCGCTGCAAGCTGCGGCTCGTGATGGTCCACCATTGCTCGTAGGCTGCGGCGCCGGAAAGAATAATCTGCCCACCCAGACGCAGCAGCTTGTCGTGCTGCGACGACCGCAATCCTGAACGGCGGGGAATGGGGGACATGGCGAATGTTCCTGGCCTGCGTCGATGGAATAGGGTGGCAGCTGACGGCGCGCAAAAATCGAGAACTATGACAATGCCTTAATGGTAACCTTCGGCAAATTTTCCTTCAAGGCTCTTGCGGCGCGGCCTGTTCATCCGGCGCAAGGTGGCGGGTTCACCTACCCGACACCCCAGTCCGTTTCGGCGATGCAATAATGCTGGATGGCTGAATAACGCGATCGCTGTGTATTTGACATTGGTCGATGGCCAGAGAAGCGGCTATGCTGGCCTGGCAGTACTGGAAATGAAGAAGGATGGGTCGGCGCGAGCAAGGTCATCGAAGCGGGGCAGCATCAATGATAACGTTACCGGAGCTGGCGGCAGATGCTTTGGAAGAGTTTCTCGGCTCCTATATGCGCCGTCGGTTCGGGTCTTCGCAGACGCTTCTCGCTGAAATCGTGCCGTCGGCGGCTCGTATCGCGCTTGAATGCATTGGAAATAGCGACGCGCTCTACCACAACGTCGAGCACACGCTGCTGGTAACGCTTGCCGGACACGATATTCTGCGCGGTCGGGCGCTGCACAACCACATGACTGCGGACGACTATGCGCATGTGATTATTGCCTGCCTGACCCACGACATTGGTTATGTGCGCGGCCTGTTTGGGGATGATGATTCAGACGGTTTTGTGATCGATTCGGCGGGCGGCAGGGTGACTTTACCACGCGGCTCGTCTGACGCCGGCCTTATGCCTTACCACGTCGACCGATCGAAGCTTTATGTGATGAAGCGGATCGAAGGAGTTGCTGCGCTCGACCAACAGCGCATTGCTGATGCGATCGAAGGCACCAGATTTCCACCTGTGAACGATCAGAAACTCCATGAGGAAGCGTCGATCGTACGCGCCGCAGACTTCATTGGACAGCTTGGAGACCCCAACTATATTCGAAAAGCAAACGCCCTTTTCCACGAGTTTGAAGAGGTCGGAATGAATCGCCAGCTTGGCTATGAATCACCCGCCGACATCGTCCATCGCTATCCGCAATTTTATTGGAACAGTGTGGCGCCTCATATTCAGACCGAAATACGGTATCTCAATATGACGTCGAGCGGACGGCATTGGATTGCAAGCCTTTATAGCAATGTGTTCCGCGCGGAACGCGAGATATCGCTTTCCGGTCCGCAAAACTAGACCCGAGAGATGGCGAAGTACCTTACCGGTTCGAGAAGCGGCGCAACGTCCGTTGCCCGCAGATTCGTTGGAATAGATGTCGTTGGAATCGATGTCGTTGCTGGGGCGTGACGGGCGTTAAAGTTCCATAACATCTCAATCCGCGAATGTCGCGGGTTTGAAGATGATTTGTCAAAATAGTGCGCGATCTAAAAGTGACGGGCAGCCATAAGTCCCAGTAGCACCGTTCCCGAGCCCATCGCGACGACGGCCATGTTGATCAGGTTTTGCGCGACCACCGTCCGCGCCGATGTGGAAGCGACCGCAGCTGGGCCAGGCTTTCTCTCGGTGCCCTTGGATCTGTTGCCAGCGCCCTTGCGTTTTGCCTTTTGGGATGTGGTCTTCGCAGCCATTGCATTCCCCGGCGATAGCGGGTCAGGCCGCTTTGCAGCCTGACCCTGACGCTTTCCCTGTCGGAGTTTGTCCCCCGATCTGCCGTCACCATCGCATGCGGCATGGGCCCAAAACCTTAAACAGCCTGGTAAACCAAAACTGACCGCGGCTGATGGTTTACGAATTTGCTGGGTTGACCTGACACACCAGTTCCGAAACGTTGATTTTCGTGGGACTTCGCCCCGGCGTGTCAGCATGCGCCGGTGTCGCACGCTGACACGCCACATCAATCGTCCGGCCGGCGAAAACTCAAGCCAGCCTGATGGGCTCCGGACGGGTTCGCCGCCATCCCCATCGCCGCACTTGATCCGCCCCAGCGTGCGGCTTCTCCTGCGGTCCCCGCGCTTGTGGGTCCGGGTCCCCTAGCGTCTTAAGCCGCCTCGCTCGGCAGCGTGGTTGTCATCTCGGCGATCTTCTGAAACTCGATGAACAGCTCGGGCTGGTATTGCTCGAGGTAATGCGCCACGCGGTCGTTGGTGATCAGCTTGCGCAGATATCCCTTGACGACGGTGAGGTGCAAATGGTCCTGGCCGTAAGAGTCCTGGATCGAGGATATCGCTTCCTGCAACCGCGACAGCTCGCGCTCCATGCGGGCGATGGCCTCGGCCGTCATGCCCTTTAATCGTTTGGGCGTCTGCGGCGTCGCCATCTGGGCTTGCGGCGTCCCAGCCAGGATCGCCGAGGCGTAGCTGACCGAGAAATTATTGGCGTTGATCAGAAGCTCGGCGGCCTCGATCTGGCGAAGCGGGTTCATCTTTCGAATAACATCAAAGACGGCCATCGGGCACATCTTGTCTTTCAAGAGGCCGACCGCCTCTTCGCAGATCCCATCGAGCAGTTGGACCTTGCGCGATATGCTGCGCACGTTGATATCCAGGGCGCGAGCGATCTTTTCCCGGGGAACCTTGCGTTCGATCGCTTTGGCGATCATTCGTTGTTCCTGCACGGGCGACAACCGGTTCACGCGCTTATTATAGGTGAAGGCCTCATCATCGGTCGAGACCAGGCATTCGACCTCGGTTTGACCGAGGTCGCGCAGCACCTCGATCCGCAAATGGCCGTCCAGCAAAAGGTATGAATTAGCATCCTGCGTATTCTGGACCACGACCGGAGGTTCAACCAATCCGATCTCGCGAATGGACGCCGCGATTTGACGATATTTATGGCTGGATCTGGCGGTCTTCTCGATGGCTTTGACGGGCAAAATGGAGGCAATGGGGATCACCACGCAATCGGAGCCAAAGGCCTGCATGATGGGCGGTGCGGCATTCTGATCGACGGGATTGCTCATATGGCCATTCCGGCAGTGATGCGCTGCTCCAGGAACGCCGGCATCGTATCGAGACTTTCCGCCCTCAGCAGATTGGCGAAATGCTCGTCATCCCGTAACTCTCGGATGGCTTCGACAATGAACAGCAACCGGCTTTGGGTGACTTCGGCTTTTTTCACCAGGAGCTTTTGACGATCGGCTTCCTGCCGGTAGACCCTGATGATCGATTCGCCGGTGAGCGGACGCTTGGCGCCGTCGCGGCGTCCAAACCGGCTGTCATGGATCTGCTTGCCGCTTTTTCGTCGCTGCTCAATCAATTTTCGTACCGCGACCAGCTTCTTGCCGCGTAATTTCTTTTCTGTATAGGCCTGCGTCAACGCGCGCTGAACGTCCTCATCGCTCGACTTTGCAATCTCAATGGCCATGTTGAGTGGGAGGAGGCCGGCTTCGACGGCGGTGACGAGTCTTTCCTCGCCCTTCTCCAAAAGGGTTCCGATCATATGGATATATTCGACGCTCACGCCGATCTTTGGTGCAATTTCGCGATCGGTATATCCGCGACTACGCAAGGTGGTGATGTCCTGCAACAGGTCGATGGCTCGATGCTGACGCCGTGCGCAATTTTCAACGAGGCTCATGACCAGGCAGTCGCTTTCCTCAGCCTCGATGACAATGGCCGGGATTTCCGTCTGACCGAGCTGGATGAACGCTTCGATGCGACCCTGACCACAGACAAGATCATAACTTGCCGAATCCGCCTCACTCTTTCGCGGGCTGACCGTAATCGGACGTTTGAGCCCGACGTTGGCGATGCTTTGCACGATCTCCTGAAAATTGCGACGATTTCGGAACCGTGGATTGAGGAAGCGGATCTGATCGATCGGGATGGTCTTGACCCGCTTTGGGCCTTTGGGTTTGGATTTGGTCATGCCACCTCCCGAAATGCTGTTTGGGCTGCCATCGAATAGAGGAAATCGAGCGTTTCAAACCGGTAGGCGTCGAGCGACAGCGCATTGTCCTCGGCCATTCGGATTCGGTTGGTGTTCATGTCGATGCTGGGAAGAATGTAATAGTCGAGCGGGCGGTCGTTTGAACGATCCAGACGAACCGCGACCGTGACGTCTGGCGCAAGGCCGGTATCGAAGCGAATTTGCCAGCGAAGCGAGCCTGCCGGGGTCTCAAAACAGCGCGCCAGTACGACGGAAGCGGTAAACTCGCCATTGATCGAAATCAAATGATTGAGAGGATCGCACGCGACGAAGCCTCCGGCATTTCGCAGTCCCGCAACGATCTCGGCTAAGAGAGCGGGAAAGGACTCGCGGATGTAGCGGTTGATCTCGATATATCTGTAATCCCGATCGGGCGCATATCCGATCAGGGTGTAAGCCCGCAACAGGCTGCCGAAACGGTACCGATAGAGACTGGAGGAAGGCATGCCGTCGCGCTCGTCGATGATCAGGCCGGAGAGCGCCCCCTCTTCCTTGAGCACAGTTTGGAGCAGAGTGAGCAACTCTTCATCGGAATAGTGGTTACCGCGCGCGTCGATGATCGCCCGGGCGCGTTCAAACAGGGCGTGATCGACGATTGAGGGGAAAACGCCATCCGCCCGCACCCAGGTGTCGCGGTGATTGACCACCCGACGCTGCTTTAATTTGTAGGAAACACGATTGAAGATGTTGTTGCCGATGTATTTTTCGTTCGTCAAAATCTGATGGATTGAAGCCCGGGTCCATGGACGACCAAGATCGCTCGATATCCCCCGTCGATTGAGCTCCAATGCTATCTCGCGCTCGGATTTGCCGTGCTCGACGAACATCGAATAAATGCTGTGAACGTGCTCGATTTCGTCAGCCGGACCAGGGATGAGGACAACACGGTCGGTCTGAAGACTTTTCCGGTCGCCACGGCCCAACTCGCCCTTTGGGTTCCGACCCTCGTCAATTAAGAGGCGTCGTAAGCCAAATCCAGCAGGGCCACCCTGGCGAAAGCCATGCTCGATTAGGCGACATTGGCCCGCGAATACTTTGACCGATAGCTCGCGGCTGTACTCGCCGGCCATGACCCGTTTGACGTTTTTAAGGAGAATCGAGCCGATGCTGCCGTCATTATCAAATTGTTCGCCGCAATAGTGGACTCGGATTCCCGCCCGGGAGCAAACGTGCTCGTGATATGCCCCTTCATCCGCATCCTGAAATCGTCCCCAGCGACTGACGTCGTAGACCAAGATTGCTTCGAAATCGGCAGTACCCGACTGCACTTTCAACATAAGAGACTGCAGCCCATCGCGACCGTCCATTCTTAAACCGCTACGGCCGGAATCTTCAAAGACGTGAACAATCGTGTAGCCGCGTTGCTCGGCATATCGACGGATCGTCTCGAGCTGATTTTCGGTGGAGTATTTCTGGAGATCTGTCGACATCCGAACATAGGCGGCTGCTGGAGAAGGCCCATCTGCTCGATTTGAGCTTTTTCCGAAGCTTTTGATTTGCCTTGTCAATCAGCACCCAATTCCAACGCGATAATGCCGGCCTCTCCCAAAGGTGGTCCCGAGTTACCCGCCTGATCGTATGGGACAGGAGCGTGGAATGTCGTTTCCAAAAAAGGGCAAGTTCTTTCCAAAACGCGGCGGAGGCGACGGTTCAAGTTCGAACCTTGACGATCATGCGTTTGCGATGAAAATTGCGTCGGCGTTGAAGGCGGAGTTGAAGGATCAAAACTCGCGTGCAAAGTTAGTTGCGGGCTGGACCGGTGCGAACGAGCGCACGGTCAAAAATTGGATTTTGGGACGATACGCGCCCTGCGGCCGGCATCTGGTGGTCTTGGCTCAGCATTCAGATCAGGTACTAAATGCCATTCTGTCGATGGCTGATCGGCAGAATTTGCTTTTGGTTCCAAAGGTAGAGGATCTGAGGCGAAAGGTGTTCGAATTGGCGGCTATTATCGGGGAGCCCGATCCCGGTGATTCCCATTCTTGATCTAAGCTCGCCGGTCCGATCAAGTGGGGGCTCTGAACGGGCTTAAGAAGGGTGCCCGAGCGCAGAGCGGATGACGGTTGTAGCATTTCCGGGCCTAAGCTGGGCGCTCTGGATTGGGTCTAACGCAGCCGTTGGCAGGCCCCTGACCCCCGGGGTTCCGACCAGGCACCACAGACTACTCGGGGCTACGTGGAGAAGATTCGAGCCCTGTCCCCCTCCCTCCGCCAGCTTGGCCCCAGCCCTCTATTCTCTGCACGAGGTTGTTGGCAATAAGCCCAGTATTAGCGGCCATTTCTGTCGGCTCGTTCTTCTCCGAGTGGCTCATTTCTCTCCGGGGGCTCTGGACTCCGCAAATTCGGTACGGTTCTCGAAATTCGAGTGTTTCAGGATGTTTATGAATTCTAACGAAATGGGGTTTTTGTAGCTCCTCTCGAACGGGCAAGAGCATCCGA
>Ga0302325_10019958_pt1 | contig 14069 bp, 8 predicted proteins | sample Palsa_T0_2_FD_201948 | JGI IMG/M metagenome (GOLD analysis project Ga0302325, IMG submission 201948) | Peat permafrost microbial communities from Stordalen Mire near Abisko, Sweden - Palsa_T0_2 | ecosystem: Environmental > Terrestrial > Soil > Palsa > Peat permafrost | place: Sweden: Abisko... | reverse complement strand
CTTCGTATGAGGCGTGAGCTTTTCTGACTTATTGCTGCTGAAAGTGGGCAGATTTCCCCCTCTTCCAAATCATCCTCCACGTCCACCCTTGCACCAGCTGTGAGAAGCATTTCCGTGGCGTCGTTTCGAGCAGATAAAATGGCAGCCGTGAGTGCACGTCCTAGTGATCCTCTTACGACCTCTTGATATCTGTCAAGAAGCAAGCGGAGAATCTGTACATCTCCCTTTATGACTACCCTTTCCATACCCTCATCAAGCCTGGTTTCGAAATTAAGCTCAGCTCCAGATTTTACTAATTGTTCAATTAAATTCAGGTTGCCGTCATAGATGCACTGGCTTAAGGCAGCACACGTGCATTTATGCTTTATGCTGTCTTCAGCGGCATCCAGAAGAAGCCAAAAAGTATCGGATTCTTCATTTTTGGCTGCACATCGAACAATCTCCTCTGTGACTCGAGCTCCAGACTTCATGAATAAATTCACAGTATTTGAGCTGCAATGTTCGGCAGCCATAACAAATGCATGTCCGGTGATCGGCGCTCCAATATTTAAAAGGAGTTGAACCACTAGATCTCTTTTTGTACAGATCGCTGCCGCCAACACTGGCTCATGGAAAAAAGGACTAATGCACGGTTCCTGTAAATCTACTCCAGCTTCGTGTAAACTGCGAATAACAGTGAGGATATCTCTTTCAGGAACGCCCTCGTCAGAACTCACGGCGCACCTGAGCGGTGTAAGCCGAAATACGGCATCCGAAAAGTTCACATCGGAACCAGCGGCAATAAGAAGAGTGACTATTTCAGCATAGCCAAATTTTGCAGCTATGGCTAGTGGAGATCGGCCATGGCCAGAGTTCACTGCTGCACCAGCGCGCAGCAGAATCCGAATCAACTTGATTTTCACCTGCTCTTTGTGATAGCGGCCGTCCTCAGTGCTGTCCTGTAGGCGATTATCGTGGAGGGGTTTGTAGATGAGATCGGGGTGGATTACTAGCGAGAGAATATCGTCTCCCCTCGCTGATATGTTGATACTGTGGCCTGCTCCTCCATCTATCAATGCTTGGACCACTTCCACACTCTGCACCCAGCATGCATGTTGAAGCGGCGTGAAATTCCCACCGTTGAAAGGGCTGTAGGCTCTGGTATTAGGATTGATGCCCAACTCCATCATTTTCTTGACCATGTCGAAATCACTAGCCTCAATGGCGAGCGAGAATAAATTCGAGGCTACTTTCTCAGTTGTGTCTCCGTCGATGGAAAAGAGGTATTTCAGAAGGCCAGTGTTCAAGGGGCTTTTCGCTCCCTTGTAGATAAATTTACTGATGACCGCCGTCTCCCAGGAGAAGTTATTCGAAATCAAGTAGGTGATTAATTTTAGAAAATCCATAGCTGATGATTTTTGGCCTTGCAATAACCCCTGCTCTATAGTTTCAGGATTGCCGGTAAAGATATTCTCTGGTATCAAGGCTTTGGCATTGCGAATATGACCTCCAAGGACTTTGTGCCAGTCTTTTTCTTCCTTGGATTGATTGATGATATGGAAAACATCTTCCGTTACTGATGCAGCGCTGCTAGTTCCAAGGACTTTTGGAAAAAGAGTACCTATAGAGCTATATTAGCAGAGTTTTACGCCTAATCTCGAAACAGGCGAAATGAAAAACATACTGTCTTGACTGGATCGAAGGAAAGTAAGTGATCCCAACAGATGAGGGCTCAAATTTAGTGGTGTCGCTATATTGCAAAATGGTATTGGTGCTGGTGTTGGTTTAGCATCTCTTGGTGATGGTGTGCGAATGATAAAGCCTTCCGGTATTCGTGGCGACGGTGCTGTCTTTGCCTTGAGAATTCGACTCCTCAAAATATGCGGGTGCACTTACGCTGTGATAGAAATCCATCTATTGCTGACATGAAGCCATATCGTGAGGTTGCCTTCCTTACTTTCCTTGGATCGATTAGCGCTCCATTGATATATAGGTCGCTGTTCTTGTGCTCCTGTTTCCTTTTTGTAATCTTCCGCGCGACTACTTTCCAATTCTTTGCTGTTCGATTCTTACGAAACCCCCATTTCGAGAAGCGAAGCTCATATTGTGCTTTGCTATGCCAGGTCAGTGTGGATTCTCACGAGCAAGGAAGGATCTGTTTCCATCAAACTTACCTGGCGAAAAATTGGTGAACACTCGCCATCTCTTCTCTGACCTTTTCAAGAGGTAGATTTCTGTCAAGATATAATATTTGAATGATATCTTTGAACGGATCCCAGATGGGATCAACTTTACATGCGTCTGTCAACGGGATAGACATGACTGAAAGGTTTGGGAGACTGTAATTTACTCGAGGCGAGGAAGGTTCATTTGGGGAAATTTAGAGTTGGCAGCAGCCTCGTGTGCGACGTCCCTGGTGGCGTCGGATTTTGGATTCAAGATTGCTGAGTCATTCGTCACTGGAGAAGATCATTGGCCGCACCCACTATCTCGCCCGCACATTTTAATCCGGTGCAGGCGGCCTGTGAGTGGCTTGATCCAAAATCTGATGCAATTGACTTAAGCAGCGCACTGGATCTGACTTCCCTGATCTTACGGTTTTGGCAGTAATTCCGCTGAAGCAATTTGTAGTGCTTTTAATCATATATGCGGTAGTTTTATTGGGATCCAAAATTAAGCTCTCGTAGGAACCCAGAAAAGGGGAGGAGAAGGTGCGCCCTGGCTGGGAAACTGTAGCCGCGGCGGGCATAAGGCACCAAAATGGGATCCGCACTACTGTGGGTGAGCTAACTCAGGGTGTGCTCAGGATGCTCAGGCTCTGCTCACCCTCGGCTTAGGTTAAAGCGGCCGCTGCTCACGCCCAAAGACTAAAACAGAACCGGCGAGGATGAGATTAGAGTCTAACTTTCGTGGTAGTCGTGAGTTGAGATAGAACACTGACAATAATGGTAACGTTCCTGTTATCGTTTCGAGAACAACACACTATTGCAATCTCGAATAATGAGTTGTAACGATATCCTGTCATTGTCAGGGCAAAACACAAAGGATCACCAATTTCAAGTACTGTTGAAAATCATGTATTTAAGATTAAAGTTCATCACTAAGTAGAACGCATGCTTAAAAACTGCGAAGCCTATCAGAACGTGGGCCCCGTTCTTTGATAGGCAACAAACTCTAGAGGATTAGAGTATACTTTATGGCAAGCTAAGGTAGTACGCAAGCATCTTCGGATAATTCGGAGTCCCAAGGCCAGTGACGGGATCCCAGCTATTTGTCATCAGCAAATATCGAGAAATGGGGAGAAGTACTTACCCAGGAACAGCCGCAAAGCCAGTGGTGTTGCAGCCAACGTTGGTTCCTTTTCTCAAGTCAGACTACACCTCAGGTAAAGGTAGGAAGTGGGAAAAGGGGTGTACATGCCGTTCGTAATATCATTCAGCATCCCAGGATTAGCATAAAGCGAAGGATTCAAGAACCCAATCGGCTTCTTTCCGGCCCCCAATCTCGCCTCATTCAGTCTCGTAATAACTGCCGAGAAAATTGGTGTACTGGCCGAAGTACCTCCATAGGAGGCCGCATCACCTCCGGCGTAAACCTAAGTCCAATGATCAGTAACTTTTTGAGCATGAGTATTACGAGTTTCGGGACTTACAGCATCATTATCCCCATTTGCACTAACATCCGGAATCCCTCTACCAATGCGATTATAAATTCCATCACTATCCCCCACAATAGCAGCAATATCTGGCACCTCACTCGAATCCGGTGACAGCGCGCTGTAATACGGATACGGCGGGCTGTGCTTCTCGAAATAATTCGCTACTGCTTTTGTCTGGTAATCCGGGATCGGATAGATGTTGCTGAATCCGCCTCCGGAGGAGTAAGGTGGGTATGCGGGGTCGAGAACTGCGGATTCGGGGTCGTTGACGGTATAGCCCGGGTATACTTTGGTGGCGCCGACGCTCGTGACGTAGGGGCAGGTACCGGGCCAAGTGGGATTGAAAATGTTTCCTTTGGGACCGAGACAGCCTGTTGGCCCGTCGGTGCCGCCGAATGCTGGAGGGTAATCTGGGTTTTGTTAGTGGTAATTGAAATCGTGAATGGGAAATGCTTGTTTACTCGAAACTCCGGAATCGCCTGAGGCGTAGAGAAATGAAACTCCTTGGAGACCCAACTTCATGTACTCAAGACATTGACGCTTTTGATACGACACTGGGATGTCTGCTTCTTGTCCTCCGTAGGAGAGAGAAATCACGTTGGTAGGTTTGTAAACACCACACATGAGTTCACCGGCCCAGCCTCCAATCGCTGGATCGGGGTATTGCTGATCAAGACCTGGTTGGTTGCCAGTCTCGCCGTATGCCGAGAAGTTGCAGTATGACTGTACTAGAATCAGTTTCGAGTCCTTTATACTTTTTGAGATTTTGACTTACACCATCAAGAGCATCCAAAAATGTGTTGAAGCCAAATGTGTAAGTGTCCAGCTGATTCGACTGAACAATGAAATCATCCACATCATAAAGAGTGATTTCTTGAGGATAGACAATGGGGTACGCGAGCTGAAGATCGAGAGCGACTTCTCCACCAGCTAAAGCTTGGAAAAGGTCTTTCGTGGATTGCATTCCACCATCGATATTTGCTCCGATGGGGTGAGTGCCGTTCTTGATATCCTTTCTGTAGGTAGTGAAGAACGAGTCCAGGTCCTTTTGTGCGTAGAATTGCAGCTCAGATTCGAATATTCCTAAAGAGTTGCCTCTAATCTTGCTAGTTCCCGGAGGAATCTTGTAGAGTGCAGCGATGCAAGCAGGGGTGATCAATTGGTCACAAGTGCTCAGATCGTCGGGGTTGGCGGCCGGTGCTTTCCCATGCTGCTGAAGGTGAACGCTTCGAGATTCAATTCCATGTTCAGCCATAGCAGCGGCTCTCTTCTCTCGGTGAGACTCAACAGGAGCCATGAGTTTGATTCCAGGAGTGATGTAGTCAATGTGTTGACGGATGTGCTTGGGGAGGTGATATTCGTCGCATGAAGGAATCACACCACCCGTCACTGAATCCTCATATTCGTGGAATTCCGTAAATAGAAGGCTCTCAGCTTCGGCAGCAGTTGCGAAGAAAGCAAACCAGGCCTTATTTTCCGTATGGATGATTCGTTGGGCAGGGATGCCACTGTCGATCAGCCAATTTCGGACTTCATCTTCAGTTTGCTGAGATGGTCGGAAAGCCTCAATCACTTCTTCAGATGTCCAATGATTTGCAAAGTTTGGCGACGATGGGTCGGAACTATGGAAATTTTAGTTTTCCAGTCATTTCTAGTTGGGGCGAGTGATCATATATGCACTTACACCTCCATTAAGTGACGGTAGCCATCTTCGAGATTTGACTGCTTCAAACCAATTCTCATTTGAAACAACTTGTGGGACTCAACACGGTCTCTTTTTGTCCATCTTGGGTGCAGAGTTTGTCGTTTCTCGTGGATTTCGTGGTGAGGCGGGATCGCCACCGCGTCGACAACCGCGGCAGCGGCAGCGAGCAGAGCCACGAAACTCTTTATTCCCGTCATTTTGGAAAGCAAGAATGGAAGAACATAGGATGGAAAGTAATCTGGAAGACCTACCAAGCTATTTGTACTGACGCTCTGATTATGAAAGCGCGCACAAGTTGTGTGATTTTAGCAGGCCGTGATTTGCAGGGCACCTAGTTCCCCATGCCAAGCCTATTCAAGAAGGTCACAACCCCTAAAAGCCTCAATACCAAGATCTCCAATTCGCTTTCCCGTATGCAGGTGCCCCTCACCGTTCCTGCTTCTCTTCGGCAAGAGCCCAGAAGCTTTGTTTCTTTTTCCTTGTAGAGGTGCATCGAGCGGGGTTGATGCTGGTGCTAGGTGAAGGTAGCATCAATCCATGCCGTTGAACACAACAACCGCTGCCACGGCTCACCACAGGGAAAAGCATTCGCGAGGTTTCCGCATGGAAGTTTCTTGTCTAACTTGTGAAGCAGAACCAACGCGATGCTGACAGGGCATAGATCTCATTTAAAATATTTGATTGGACTTGTCCGCAAGTGGGCAATGGAACACGAGTACTGCGCATGCCGAACGCCGCCTGCCTACTTGAGAATTAGGAAGTTACTAATGCAATCATTGGATCGGCACCCGCGCTCTGTCGGGGAATAGTTCCGAATCTTGCGATAGAGGTTCATGATTGGATGATTTTATAGATTGCTACATTTGGTATTGTTGCGATAATAGGGACGAGAAGAGATCGAAAGTTCCGTGATATTTGGAGCTGTTGATTTGTCAGGGAATCTGGTTGGGTAAGTTGCAGAACTGGGCTTCAGGGGCTTAACCAGGGTGCAGGATCAGTGGCTGGATGCAGTGCCGAAATGAAAGCTGCTCGATATGCTAACCTTTCCCATCGTAACAGAAGAGGACTTCCGCATTTATTGCGAAGAGCACATAGGATTACACGAGGTGAGGAATTTTTGTTGGATCTGCTCTCATGTGTGTGTGGTACTGCCACCAGCTTTGCACTTCATTATTATTTGCACACGACGCGCAACATCCTACGCGACTTTGAAGGCCTGAAGGTAGACTTGAATCAATAGTTTGCTGGATTTACTTGCTCAAAATTGGACGGTCTAGTGTAAAGCTGGTGGCAGCGCAATGGGTAGTATACTAAGGTCGTCAAAGTTTTGTTGTAGCCGAAGCAGAACCAGGGTGGTTAAGTGGCTCCGACCCTTTAGTATATTTATGACGAGAATCCATGAACGTCAAATAAGCCTTACTCCATGAGATAAAGACGATTTAGTTTCATCTCCTGCTAATTTGCTGCTCTTGGATTTTCAGGGATTATCAAGCCCAAAGCTTTTGGGGGTTTCCTGTAGGAGTTGTAGGCATCGCTAAGTAATTGCGCACAATACGGCACTTGCCGCGAAGCAATACACTTTCTGTCAACACTCGAGAACTCTAGATTGAAATGATGAATTACTCAAGGACATATCGTTCGATAATATCTAACAAATGCACGACTATTGTACCTGATTTGCAGACGATGAGTGTTAAGTATGGTCACGTGCAAAGTACCTTCCCAATGCTGGCGCAATTGGTGTGACATAGGAAGGACACCTCGCAAAGACGCACATGTTTGATAAATCAAAATCATGCAAAATCACGTACTGAGTTATGATGCGAAACTCATGCGACTTGAAACCGCGTTCTCAATCGTTATTAGAGTTCGACGGTGAAGTGTGGCCAAGAAAGTTTATTTTGGGGACTGCCCGCTTATTTTCGAGTGCTTGTCACATGAAGAACACTTAACTTTCCTACCTCGCAATTAAGAAATTTTATGAAATCCGCAATGCGCAGGATTTCTGCGTTCCGAAGTGAAAATGTAGTTTCTATAATGCTGCTCTAAGATTTCTTTTAATTGTATTAAAGAAATGGCATGACAAGTTGTTGTAGTGAGGTACTTAGCGCACTATACATTTAATGCCGGACTTAGAGGTACCTCAGACAGCCTCGCGAAATCCCCGACGTAACATGATTTATATATTATCCTTCCGGTCTTGTCACTATGGAATTTGAATCGCTCTTCGTCATCGAAACATTTGTATTCATATATTGCTATCAAGGAGAATAACGTCTATTTGGAACAGCGTGGTGTTGGCGCGTCGTGTTCCCTCTATAAAGATTACAGACCTTTTCCTTCCCTGTGCGTTCCCTGCAGCACGGCGACCGAGCCCTAAATCTGCAATACAAATTGCCAAATGAAAATCATCCACTACTCCTGTCTATCGAAAGGAATGTGGTTTTATATCATCCCAGCACCCAGCTAGTCCCCGTTTATTTCACACTATCAACCATATCCCATTGTTCGCGTCTCAAGGCTGGGAGCCAAATCTTCTGCGTGTGTATGGTTGAAGCTTCCAGCGTCTCGCGGTCGCGAATTGGTCGGGGTCGATGCATTTTACCGTACAGAATTAGGCAACGATGCCATGCGCAGACTGGATGTGAATAGTTAGCACCTTTCACATAACAAATAGCAACTGCTGAACGCGCACCTTTTTATTAATTGTCCACGCAAACGTTGACCCGACTGGAGCTATCATTTTAAAATACTTTATATTCTCTTTCCTGTCGCGTTTCAGAAATAGCTCTGTGGTCACCGTATGCTCTTGCCCGGCACCGTTGCCTTGTCGGCGGAGTAGCAGAGCCATGCTTTCGAGGGTATTCGGATTCGCTATAACTATATCACAATTACAAATGGTCCTCGCGTTCGGATCGTCACTCCCACTCCACACAACAAACGAGTATGATGTTCCTCCGAGCTGGCCAAGTTTTCATCGTAAATTAGGAGATTTTGGTGCAACATACCGACTTTAAATACCATAAGAAGTAGTAGAACGACAAACAGTGCCAAACTGCACCCAATTAAGCTCCTCATTTTGTCGATTTTGAGGATTCGCAGCACCGTCTAGATTCATGAATAGTTTTAAGAAAGCTCTGTGAAGTTTTTGTTTTTCAGTTGGAACTCGAGATGAGTACTGGAAGTTTGGGGTAGGCAAAGGGGATACGGAATGTGGGAGGAGCCATAGTCGAATTCACTGGACCAGAGGGGACAGAGCACACTCGGCGCCTCCGTCACCAAGTGCAAATGGCAAGGCAGATTCAGAAGTATCCTATAGGAAGTGATCCGGCTTCGCTAAGATCAGGGATATACCATGTTAAAGGGGCATTTACAAAAAATAGGTTCTGGACCAAATCGTGTCCAAAAAAAATGAGGGGAATTCGGCTGCGCACATCTCGATGGGAGACGAAGCCGTGGGACGAAATGTTCGACCATTTCAAAATATATAAAGTTCTCACCGAGCTTGTAAGTTTTGAGTCATCCTAAAGAATTGTGGAGAAAGTTTCAGCTGCATGCGAGTCCTGATTTGATCCCTGATGATGGTGGTGTGGAGAAGATGTTGGTTCTCGCTTCCAGGTGAGTGCTTTTGGCTAGCGTGGTCGCCACAATTGCTTCGCCTTCCTCCTGGAAAAAGGTTAGGCTTCCGTTACGTTCTTTCTTTCTCCTATAAGCATCTAATAGTGATGGCATCGTTGAACTTCGTGAACATGGCGGAAGATACATCCAAGAAGCCTCTAATGGCACTCGGCAAAATCCCATCGATTGACCTCCTCAAAGAACTTCTCGGCCTCAACGCCGCCCCTGTTAAAGTAAAGAATGCCTTCCGAGATATAACGGTTGAATGGAGAAAGACAAACACAACGAGCGACAATCGGCCGGCTACTGAACTAGTTGATTGGCACTCCCCTGCCGTGCAGAAGGACCTGTACACATTGGCAGAGAAATTCCTTGCAGACAACGACAATGCCGAGCGTTACTGGTCGGCGAGTCGCCCCTGGAAGTACGATTCTAACATACAGTATCCGGATGATAAAGAAAGGTACAGTGCCTATAGCGACCCCTCAAGTCAACTTCATTTGAAGATTTATTATGGGTCCCTGACATCCAATAGGATCATCGAACTTTTAGTTCAACTGTTCTTCAAGCAAAACAAACACTACAAGAACAACACCACGTACAGTCAATGGGCTCGCAAGGACCTAGAGTCCGAACCCTCGAGAGAAAGCAGTACTCCGCAGCGAATGGCAAGTAGTGACGCAGCTTCTGAGAAGGAATCAGAAAAGTCTTCATACAAACCCACGCGATCAGAGTAAGACATCATTCGGGTGCCTTGAATATCATCCTGATGCTTAAGTATTGTTTAGGAATGCTGAAAATAGACTCCCTCCGACGTCGAACTTCATAGATATCTCAGGAGATTTTAGTGCCAGCCCAACCCTGCCTTGGGATCACAAGCTGCCACGCAGCAGAGACATATATGATATACCCGACGAAGAAGTAGGGCTCCTTGACGAATCATTGGTTGGGCGAACGCTAATATATGTAAGGAACCGGCCGTCGCTCACGGATCCCCAAGCCGTAGCTCTACGCTATCTACAAAGCATAATCGAACCGAAGAAGTAGACGAGGGCAGGACTTCCAAGAGAAGAGTAAAGTATGGCCTCCGTGCTCGAACCCATTCACGATTCAACGATGCAATCTCCGATAAAGAGTTTGAGGAACTCTTAAGAGCGATGGAGAGCGAAGACAGCTCCGAAGATGAAGGCTCTCCCCAAAACGTCCAACGGGCTCCGGTTGCACCAATGATGAATCAACCAGATGTTGAAACCTCCACTCCTCAATCTGCAAAGCGACATGAAACTGGTCTCTCAGCTCAGGGTCAAATCAAAGACAAGCATAATGGCAAGCCAGACCTAGGATCCTCGCAGATGCCTCCGCCGCCGCGTTCAGCCAAAGGGACACCCCTTCCTCGCCCTCGAAAGACGCATAAAGTCACCCCACGGGTCAGGAATGGGAGCATTTCATCTTCAGGAGCTTCAACCAAACCACGAGACAAGTTGAGTTCTACAGCGACGACACATCAAGCTGTAGGCATCGCCCACCCGTCGAAGAGCTCATCCAAAACCTCGGTATCCAATTCAGACTCCAAGAAAAGTAGCTTTGCCAAATATGAGGAGCGACCGAACATTACAGCCAACAGAAAAGATTTTTCGACGCAGCATGAATCATATACTTTCATTTTGGACCCCGATATTGATGGATTTTCCCACGGCGTGGACCTGGGAGATGACCCAGTAGAGCCTAGACATTCCTCGAAACAGCTTGCACCATCGATTTCTCAACAGTACCTACAACCCAGCTGTGAAGAAGAGCATGCATCAGGCAACTCTCCGAGTGTCGAGGCTCATTCTCGAAGTGAAAGTCAGACACTATCTACTGGGCACATTGAGACAGGAATGAGACCGCCTGTCACTGAGCCCGCAACGGCACAAACGGAGCTCTCACGCGACGAAGCAGGGCACAACAACAAAGCCAAAGCTCCCTCACAAGATGGCGCATCATCGAAGCCGCGTCCGAAAACTCAACTAGAATTCATCATCGTCGTTCGAGAGCCTCGGATTACCAAAATGTTTTGGCCTGAAGGCAAGATCCAAGGCACATCTCTGTCTGACTTCATCGCTGGCGTGGCCAAGGCAACTCAGAGAAACAATATAGAGAGATTGGACTTGACACTCAAGACTACAGCATCGGATACCAAGGCGCCTGTTGCTAGAGATGACGAGGATTCGTGGCTGGTTGCGAAAAGACTTTTCACGGAGAGTTTGAAGGAGGCGAGAATGAAAGCTAAGTTGCAAGGCCTGAGTGACAGTGCGAACCCCCAAATCTATGTTGAGCCATTTTATGGTCAGGTCCGTGGTGTGGAGGGGGTACAGCAAGAGGAGGAAGAAGATGATGAAGATATAAGCTTCTTTTGATCGGTTTCAGGTATTGAGCAGCTACAGGGCTGGTCGATTGGGAGTTGTGCGCTACCTTGGAAATAATATTTCTTACTACTTGCGCGGATTGCTTTTGTTTTTGCTTCCGTCTCATAAAATTTTTGATAGTAAATTAAAATTGCGCATGCACTTCAAAGATTCCCGAAAAGGAAGCACGGGCAACCTGTTCAACTTGCACTTTTCCAAATGTTAACTTGCTCGAAGATAGCAGAATCCCCTATCGTGTAAAAGAACCCTGGGCAGTAACTCATTCTCAAGACCTACTCGTTTTGATTTCAGAAATCGTCCATTTTTGCTTCTGGTTCCCTCGTGTCATTTACCAAATAATCCATCTATAATGGCGATCACGTGACGATGACCTATTACCTACCTATAATTGTAGTTTTTTCCTGCTCCACTGGGCAAGCTTCTTGTGGATGCTTGTCTGATTTCAGGCGTGCGTGCCAGGACTGAGATTGCCTTTACATTAGGGGACTTTCTTTGGAATGAACAGTACTTTGGTCCTGTCTCTGTAGGGTTTTGGAATGATGTTGCTGCGGCAGAAGGTTGGAAAGGCCGGGTTTGACACAACGGCGTATAGGAGGGAATTAAATTTTAGCTTCAGGCACTACTGTGGCGTGGCCTATGAAATGAAAACTCCTGGAAAAATTTGATATGTACTTGGTACACCGATGAAGCTCGCTCTCTCTGGCTCGTCTAGAAAGCGTTCGATTGGAGGTTATTGGTTATAGGGGAACGCTCTCTCTGGCTTCTGTAGGAACCACTGCAATCGCTGCTATGGGCGTTGACGTTGACGTTGGCGTTGGGCTTGTCAAGAAAGAGGGGGAATTTGGCTTGTGATCTCAGGATCGATGTTGGATACATCCGGTCCATGGTATAACGCTGACGATGGTTGTTACGTCGACCAGCCCGTTCCGAGACTCGGATCTTGTAAGTAGCGAGACGCGCCTTCATCTCCGGCACGAGATCAAACCCAGATTCCTTCACCAAACCACTGCAAGATCAGATCAATAGGCAATACGTAGGCGATATCACTCCGAGCGCGTTCGTAGACTCAGCGCCTTACTCCCTAAACCAGCCTTCCGATAATAGCGATCATGGATGGACTGACGATAAGGTGGCTGAATTGGAGGATGAATTAGCGCTAGCTTTGGTAGAGCAAGTAGGCTCAACATCGAACCAAGCACCTAACTCTCCACGTTCTCCCCACTTGGTTGAGGTATCACAGGACGAGAGCCAAACTCGAGTGTGCATTGAAATCACCACCAGCCCACCAGAAGAACTGCAAAATACTTCTCGACCTGGTACCCCAGCTTAGCGTCTTAAGGAGGGGGGACAGTAGGAGATTCGGGTAATAGTGGAACCAGTGCGGAGGGAACTACAGGACGAAGCGCTAGGAGTTGAAGCAGTCGTCAGCCGCTGCGCAGCCTCCGACTGCCTCGCCTCCTGCAAGTGGTGGCTGGCGAGTTGTGGCTGGCTGGGTGTTTTAAGTGGTGTTTCAAAGAGAGGGTCTGTGCGGGAGGTTGAGGATATACTTTTAAGCGGGTGGAAGGGCAGGGGGAACGGCCGTGCGGTTTATGCAAAGAGAAGCGATCGCGAGAAAGGTCGCGAAATGGTATACAAGAAAGTCCAGGTTTTAACAAAAATATTAAGAAATTAGGCCTTTTAATAATAGGGGTTAGAGGGCGAGATTCGAGATATTCTAATTATCGTTCTTATTCTAGCTCGTTAGTCTTTATTAATATAAGGGATACCCCCCTTTATCTAAAGATGAGTTGATCCAAAATCCTGCCAAGTATTTCCTCTTTAGATCAGAGTTGACGCTTTGGAATAGCCTGTATAAGGATATGACAGGGATTAAGGGCCTTCTCTTCTATTGTATCTATACTCGAGCATACTAGCATCAAGGCAGTATGAAAAGCAACTTGCTGTGAGAAGGACATGCTGTCCAAAGATTTTAAGGCCAGACACTGATGATATTAAAGGATTTCAGGATAGGGTCCAAAAAAAATTTAACAGAGGATGCTGAGATTTATAGGTTCCAGCTATGTCTGCGCACTTAAATTTCGAGGCGCCCGTGGCTGCTCCATAAACGCTAAGTATGCAGGCATGTTTTAATGCCCTACGATTGGATATGCATGCGCGGCCCCCCACAGCTGAGACGTTCGGACGGACATGATGCAGTCATCCATTGACTAGTTATCTATAAGCAATCCACACATCTGAGAACCAGGCCAATTGGGGAGAATGTCCGAGCTCATATTTCAAGTGGCGTGCCTTGCCCTTCCGTGATAGCCATTCAAACTCGCGCATCAGTTATGTTTGGCGCAATGAGATGCTTGTCTGTTGTTAGGAGCTGATTAGCCGACATTAATGAGCTGAGGACGCCACTCAAATGCTAAAGAATTATTTTGGAAAGATCTTTCTTTGAAGTATCGCTGACTTGCAATATCGAGCCACTCAACCAGGACCTAAAATCGAAAGGCACGTCTTTAGCAAAGTTAACTCTTGGCAGCTAGATGTAAGAAAGAAGAGGCGTAGGAGAGCTTGCAAGGATCTTATACCGGTAGGTGTTAGTGATATCGTTCCATAGGTAGCTATTGAGCCACGTGCGCCCCTTTATGGATTTGGTTGTGCTATCCAGCTTCGCCTGGTTGTACTGTGAAATGTTACACAAGATTAAATATTA
>Ga0302325_10019957_pt1 | contig 14069 bp, 12 predicted proteins | sample Palsa_T0_2_FD_201948 | JGI IMG/M metagenome (GOLD analysis project Ga0302325, IMG submission 201948) | Peat permafrost microbial communities from Stordalen Mire near Abisko, Sweden - Palsa_T0_2 | ecosystem: Environmental > Terrestrial > Soil > Palsa > Peat permafrost | place: Sweden: Abisko... | reverse complement strand
GAGCTGGCTCGCTTCAACGGCGCGCTGCTCGTGGTGAGCCACGACCTCAAGCTGCTGGACCAGTCCATCACCAAGGTGCTCAACATCGCGAACCAGCACATGACCGAGTGGAAGGGGAACTACACCAAGTTCGAGGCGGCGAAGGAGGCCGACCAGTCCCAACGCGAGCGCTCTTCCGAGCTGGAAGCGCGTGAGATCAAGCGACTCTCGCAGCTCGCCGACTCCATGCGGGGGAGCACGGAGAAGCGGGCCCGCAAGGCCAAGCAGCTGGACCGGCGGGTCGACCGCATGGAGGGGAGCCGGACGCAGGTCGAGAAGCGCGACAAGGCCAGCAAGTTCTCACTCCCCACGCCGCTCCGATCCGGCGGCATTCCGCTCGAGGTCGCCAAGCTCGGCGTCCGCTACGGCAGCAACGAGGTGCTGTCGGATGTCACCTTCCACGCCAGCCGGGGCGATCACATTGTGATCATCGGGCGCAACGGCGCGGGGAAGTCCTCGCTGTTGCGCTGCCTGGCCGGAGCGCAGGAGCCGACGAACGGTGTCGTCGAATTCGGCACCAACGTCGAGATCGGCTACTTCGCCCAGGAGCACGAGCAGATCGACCCCGACCGCCGGGCGCTCGACAATGTGAGCGACGCGGTGCTGAAGGCCGAGCGGGACCGACGGGCCCTCCTCGGGTCCTTCGGGCTGCCTTCCAAGGCGGCCGACCAATTGCCCGGCACCCTCTCGGGTGGTGAGCGGGCCAAGCTCGGGCTGGCCATGCTGTCGGCGGGGGAGGCGAACCTGCTCCTGCTCGACGAGCCCACCAACAACCTCGACCCCTCGTCCATCGCCGCTGTCGGCGCCATGCTCGGGGCCTGGCCCGGCACCATCGTGGCGGTCAGCCACGAACGTGGTTTCGTCGAAGCCCTACGACCGACCTACTGCCTGCGCTTGCCCGAAGAGCGCTTCACCCACTGGCGCGAGGAGTACCTCGACGACGTGGAGATGCGCTGACTACGACATCCAGATCTGAGTCGGCCAGAGCACGCCCTCGTCGAACGCCAGGGCGTTCGAACCCTGCAGAGTCTTGGGGTTGGCGAAGTTCTGCACGTTCGGATTGGCGATGACGGCCCAGGTGTCACGGGCGAGCCAGAGATAGGGCAGGTCCTGCGCCAGGTACTGGTTCACCTGTTGGTAGGCCTTGATCCGGTCCGCCTTCTCGGTCGTGCTCCTCCCCGCCGTCAGCGCCGTCTGAATGCGGGGGTCGTCGTTGCGGGCCATGTTCAAGGGCAATGGCGGGCCGACCGTCGTCGTGCTCCACCACACGTAGTTGAGGTCGGGGTCGACGGCCCCGAACTGGCGCCACAGCGTGGCCTCGTAGGTGCCGGCCAACGCGTCGTTGATGATCGACGCCTGGGCCAGGATGGTGATGTTGACCTTCATGCCCGCCGTCTGCCAGGCCTGCTGCAGGAACTGGGCCGCACCAAGGGTTTCCGGGTCGCTCGTCGAATTGAGCGTAAAGGTCGGCTGCTTGCCGGTGTCTTGCTGCACCTGCTTCACGAGCTTGGCGGCCTGCGTCGGGTTGTACTTGGGGTAGGTGGTCTTGGTGTAGTACTCGCTGTCGGTCAGGAACAGGCCGTTCATGGGAGTGTCGACGCCCTTGTCGATCACCTTGGCGAACTGGGCCTGGTTGATGCACATCGCCATGGCCTGGCGCAGCGTCTTGTTGTTGAACGGGGCGGTGGAGGTGTTCAACATGATGCACTGCACCGTGGGCTGTCCGACCACCTCCCCGCTGTTGTCGTAGTAGGAGTACTTCTTGTTGCCGCGGAACTGCAGGAGGTTGTTGGGAGAGCCGGAGTGCATCATGTCGATTTCTCCCGTCTCGAGCGCGTCGGCACGGGAGGAGTCGTTGATGATCGGCTTGTAGGTAATGGAGTTCAGGTAGGGGTAGCCCTTGCGCCAGTAGTGGGGATTCCGAGTGGCGGTGAAGTGGCTGTTGGGGACCCAGTCCTGGAACACGAAGGGACCGGTGCCGATCGGGTTGGACGTGCCGCCGTCGGCGCTGTTGAGCATGGACGGCGCCGCGATGTAGCCCGTCTGCGCCTGGGCCAGGTAGTAGGGGAACGGCGCCCACGGCGCCTTCAAGTTGATGGTGACCGCCAACGGCCCGGTGATGGTCGCGCTGCTGAAATCGGCGAAGGCGGGCCCCGTCAAGACGCCGCTCGCCGTGTTCTCTATGTTCTGGTGCAGCGCAGCGGCATCGAGCGGCGTGCCGTCGTGGAAGACGATGCCCGGGCGCAGCGTGATGGTGAATGCCGTGAAATCCTCGTTCGACGTGATCGACTCCGCCAGCGGCATTCACGATGGCGATGGGGTCGAAGACGGTGCGGCCGTAGAGGAACCCGCCCTCGTCCCAGCGCGCCGTCGCCGGATTGAAACCGGTCTCCTCGGTGTCGATGCCGAATGTGAGCGAACCGCCCCGCACCGGTCTGGCGTTGGAGATCCCGTTGCGCCCCGGCCCGTTGGTCTGGGCAGCTCCGGCACCGCCTTCGAGCCCCCCGATCATGGCGGCCCCGGCGCCCAGTGCGAGTCCACCGGCGATGAACGACCGGCGATCAAATGGCTGCGTCATCGTGAACCCCCCAGGGTCTCGATCCCCACTGCTACGTCTCTGTCGGGCCGCAGGTTACAACTTCGTGACCGTTCGAGGGTGGCGGACGATTGTGGGGTCGCCGGCGGCATATGGCAACCTGGGCTACCACTCCATGACCTCGACAAGGAGGCAGCAATGACGATCGCAATCGGTGACCAGATTCCCGAGGTGAAGGTCTTCACGTTCGGCGACAAGGGACCTGAGGCGACTACGTCGACCGAAGTTCTGGGTAAGGGCAAGGTGGTCCTCTTCGGGGTTCCGGGTGCTTTCACCCCCACCTGTTCGGACCACCACCTCCCCGGGTTCGTCCTGCGCGCGGAAGAGCTGCGGGCCAAAGGTGCCGACAAGGTCGTCTGCGTCTCGGTCAACGACCCTTTCGTCATGGGCGCATGGGGAGCGGACCAGAACGTCGGTGATTCGGTAGTGATGTTGGCCGACGGCAACGGCGAGCTCGCCGAGGCGCTGGGGCTGACCATGGACGGGAGCGGCTTCGGTCTGGGGTCACGCGTGCAGCGCTTCGCCGCCATCATCGATGACGGTGTGGTCAGCTGGCTCGCCGTCGAGCCCGGTCCCGGGCTCAACGTCAGCTCGGCCGAGGAAGTGCTTGCCGCCTTGTAGCGCGACAAGCCGGGCGAACGGCGCGCTGCAGCTGCCTCGCCCGGGCGCTCTGCGCGCGCACAGACGCATCCATGCCGAACGCGACGCAGCCGTGGCCCCGACTGAGATCGTCCAGACTGCACCCACGGGAGGGCACCCCACCGAGCCCCGCCAACCGGCGGCGGGGGCGGTTTCTGAGAAGGACCCTTGACATGCAACCAGTTGGCTGCTTGAGTACATCATGCAGCCAAATGGTTGCATGATCACAACGGACCACGCGATGCGAAATGCGGATGCGGTCTTCAGGGCACTGAGCGACCCCGCCCGGCGGCGGCTGCTGGACAGGCTCAACGAGCGCAACGGGCTCACCCTCACCGAGCTCTGCGCGGACATGGGCATGACCCGGCAGTCGGTCTCCAAGCACCTCGGCGTGCTGGAGGAGGCAGACCTGGTGACGAACCTCCGGCAGGGGAGGGAGAAGCTGCACTACCTGAACGCCGCCCCTATCAACGACATCGCTGACCGCTTCATCCACCACTACGACCGGGCGCGGGCCGAGGCCCTCGCCGATCTCAAGACGGCACTGGAGGCCACCCCCATGCACCAGAACAGCGAGACGAGCTTCGTCTACACGACCTACATCCAGGCCACGCCGGAGCGTGTGTGGCAGGGCCTGACCGACCCCGCCTTCACGGAGCGTTACTGGCGGCACCCGAAGTCGGGCGGGGTCTCGTACCGCACGGACTGGCGGAAAGGTTCCGCCTACGACGTAGCCTACGACGAGGTCGATCTCGTCATCAGCAATCCCGAGCAGGTGATCCTCGAGTCCGATTACCCCCGGCGTCTCGCCTACACCTGGCATACCTTCACCCCGGAGTGGGCAGCTGCGCATCAATTCGACGAGGCCACGATTACGGCCTGGCAGGCCGAGCCGCGCTCGAAGGTCGCTTTCGATATCGAAGAGGCGGGGGAGGGTGTGGTGAAGCTGACCGTCGTGCACGACGGTTTCGCACCGGGGAGTGCCGTGCTCGAGGGCGTGCGCGGCGGTTGGCCTGCCGTCATCGCGAGCCTGAAGACCTTGCTCGAGACGGGGACGGCCCTGCCGTAGGCGTTACCGGGACCGGCCAGGGCGGGAGGGGACCACCACCAGCGGCGAGACGAGCTTCACCTCAAGCATCCCTGTGCAGGCGGCAGCCGAGCCTCCTTTGCGGGCGGCGTTCGATAGGGAGGACAGGACCTGAGGGTGGTCAGGTGACCGGCACCCACAGCGGCATCGTCCCGGGAAGGGGGTGCTGCCCGCTATCGCGCCGGAGCTCGCCCCACGGCAAAGACTGAGGTCAACCCCCTTGTGCGGCGGTTGAATTCCGAATAGCATACTCAGTATGCTACTTCGGAGAGTCTACCCGTGAGCATCCGCCACGCGCTCCTGGCCCTGCTGAGCGAAGGGCCGAAATACGGGCTCCAGCTGCGGCAGGAGTTCGAGTCCCGGACAGGCGAGGTCTGGCCACTCAATGTCGGGCAGGTCTACACGACCCTGCAGCGCCTGGAGCGTGACGGCCTGGTGGAGTCCGACGACACGGCCGAGGAGGGCCCGCAGAAGGGCTTCCACATCACGCAGGAGGGGGTGGACGAACTGTCCCAGTGGTTGCGCACGCCGCCGGACTTTTCATCGCCCCCCCGCGACGAGCTAGTGATCAAGGTGCTGGTCGCGCTGGGGCTCCCCGGCGTGGACGTGCACGAGGTGGTGCAGGTGCACCGCCGCTACCTCGTCCAGTTGATGCAGCAGTGGACGCGCCTCAAGGAGGACGAATCGCGCCTCGATATCAACTTCGCGCTGGTGGTCGACGCCGAGTTGTTCCGGCTCGACTCGCTGATCCGGTGGCTGGACACGGCCGACGGACGTCTCAAGAGAGCGGCGGGGGACGAAACTGTGCCGGATCCCCAGCCGTTCCCCCTCCCCAAGGCCCGGCGCAGGGTGGGAGCACCCGAATGAGCTACCTCGAGTTACGCGACATCTCCAAGGTATACGGAGAAGGGGCTGCTGAGGTCCACGCCCTACGACGCGTCGACCTGTCCGTCGAGGCCGGGTCGCTGGTTGCGATCATGGGCGCAAGCGGCTCGGGCAAGAGCACGCTGTTGACCATTGCCGGCAGCCTGGAAGACCCCAGCAGCGGCGAGGTGTACATCGGCGGCCGTGCGCTTTCCTCGCTGTCGCGCAACGGCAAGGCGCAGCTTCGCCGGCAGTCCATCGGGTACGTCTTCCAGGACTACAACCTGCTCGCCGGACTGAGCGCGCTGGAGAACGTGTCCCTGCCGTTGGAGCTGGACGGCGTCGCGGCGCGCAAGGCCCAAACGTCGGCCCTCGAGACACTCGACGACTTCGGGCTGGCGGACCGGGCCTCGCGCTACCCCGACCAGCTCTCCGGTGGCGAGCGCCAACGGGTCGCCATCGCCCGAGCCGTCGTCGGTGGACGCCAACTCCTGCTGGCCGACGAGCCCTCCGGAGCGCTCGACTCGACCAACGCTGAGAGTGTGATGCGCCTGCTGCTCGCCGCCTGTCACCGCGGCTTGGCGGCCGTCGTGGTGACCCATGACGCGCAGCTCGCCTCGTGGGCCGACCGGGTGGTCTTCTTGCGCGACGGCCGCGTCGTCGACCAGACGCTGCCGCTCGAGGGTCCCGAAGCATTGCTCGCCGACGTCCCGTACCAGTGAGCGTCGACCTCCTCGAGCGGCCCGTCACGGGCTCCGCTCCCACCCCGAGCAGCGGTGGTGTGCCGGCCCGTCGGGCCATGCTCCGTTGGGCCTGGCGTCTCTTCAGGCGCGAGTGGCGCCAACAGCTGCTCATCCTGCTCCTCATCGTCGTCGCGGTGGCGGCCGTCGTGGTCGGGGCCGCGGTCGCGGTGAACACGCCGCCGCCCGCCGACGCCGGGTTCGGTACGGCGCAGGATCTCGCGACCTTCAACCTCACGCCGACGAGCAAGTCGGCGACGGACAGCCCGGAGTACGTGGAGGCACAGACCGCCCTGCTGGCGCGCCGCTTCGGCACGGTGCAGGTCATTGCCAACGAGACCTTCAGCGTCCCGGGCTCGACGCAGACGTATCAACTCCGCTCCCAGGATCCGCACGGCCCCTATGGCGGCCCGATGCTGCGGCTGCTCTCCGGGCATTACCCGTCCGGAGCCGATGAGATAGCACTCACCCCGGGGCTGGCCTCAGAGCTCAACCTGAGGATCGGCGACACCTGGCCCCTAGGCGGCAAGACGGTCGTCGGCATTGTGCAGAATCCCCAGAGCCTGCTCGACGAGTTCGCGCTCGTCCCGCCGGGCCAGGTCACCCACCCGACCCAGGTGAACGTCCTCTTCGACGTCTCCCCATCGGCAGGCAAGGCGCTTCCGACCTACGTCACCACGCCCGGAGCGAACAACAACAACGTCATCAATCCATCGACCATCGTGCTGGCGTTGGCGACCGTGGGCATGCTCCTGATTGCCCTGGTGTCGATCGGCGGGTTCACTGTCCTGGCGCAGCGGCGGATGCGGTCCCTCGGGATGCTCGAGTCCATGGGGGCGACCGACCGCAACGTCCGGCTCGTCTTGGAAGCCAACGGAGTCATTGTGGGCGTGGTGGGCGCCGTCGCGGGCTTCGCGCTCGGTCTGGTGCTGTGGTTGGCCTACCGGCCGCATAACGAGCAGAGCGCGCACCACATCATCGGCATGTTCGCACTGCCCTGGAACGTGATCGCCCCGGCCCTGGTCCTCGCTGTTATCGCCACGTCCTTCGCCTCGGGCTACCCCGCCCGCGCCATCACCCGCGTCCCGGTCGTCAGCGCGCTCGCCGGGCGCCCCGCCCCACCCCGCCAGATTCACCGCTCGCTTGTTCCCGGCGTGATCGCGCTCGTCATCGGGTTCCTCCTGTTCTCCGTTTCGGGCGCGTCGGGAAACGGCGGCGGCGTGATCTGGCTGGTCCCGGGGCTCGTCGCGTTGATCGTCGGGATCATCCTCGTCTCGCCGTTCTTTCTGGCCCTGCTGGCGCGGGTCGGAGGCAGAACGCCCGTCGCTATCCGCTTGCCACTGCGGGACATGGCGCGCTACCGGGCCCGGTCCGGCTCGGCGCTCTCGGCCATCAGCCTCGGCATCATGATCGCGGTCATTATCTGCGCCGTCGCGGTGGCCCGTTACGCCAACGTCTTCGACTACGTCGGGCCGAACATGGCGGCGAACACGCTCAACGTGTACAGCCCGCCCACCGGTCCGACCTTCGGTCCGAACGGTCAGAACGGTCCGGCACAGCCGGTGCCGAGCGAGCAGTCGCAAGTCTCGACCGTGCACGCCATCGCTTCCGCCGTCGGCGCCAAGGACGTGCTGGAACTCGACACTCCGGCCGTGGGCCTGCAGAACCCCAGCGAAGCCGGCCGGCAATGGGACGGCCCAATCTACGTGGCGACACCGGCCCTCCTGCGGGCCTATGGCATCAACCCCTCGTCCATCCCGTCCAATGTCGACATCCTGAGCTCGCGGCCCGGACTGGCCGGCTCGGGCGTCCAACTCACCTTCGGCGGAGGAGGCAAGGGGGGCAACGGCTTCCAGGGGCTGGGCGCCGGCGGGAACAATTACAACGAGTGCACGCCCAACCAGTGCCTCGCCCACCCGGTGGTGCAGGAGGAGGGCCGGCTGCCGATCGGCACTTCGGCACCGAACACGGTGATCACCGACAGCGCGTTGGACCGGCTGCACCTCGCGAATCAGAACAGCATCGACGGCTGGATGGTCCTGGCCAACCGTCCGATCACGCAGTCCCAGCTGACGAGCGCCAACTCGCTGGCGGCCTCCGGTGACCTGAGCATCGAGTCGAAGAACGACGAGCCGACGTCGGCCGAGATCGTGAACTGGGCCACCGTGTTCGGCATCGCCCTCGCGCTCGCGGTGCTCGCCATGAGCGTGGGGCTCATCCGCAGCGAGACGGCGAGCGAGCTGCGTACGCTCACCGCCGCCGGGGCCAGCTCGCGTACGCGGCGCAGCCTCACGGCCGTCACCGCGGGAGGTCTGGCCTTCCTCGGTGCACTGCTCGGGACGGTGGCGGCGTACGTTGGGCTTTTCGGATGGTTCCGGTCGAACGCCCTGGAGGGTGGCGTGTCGGACATCATCGATCACGTCCCATGGGACAATCTGTTCTTCATTCTGATCGCCATGCCGGTCGCCGCCGTCCTCATTGGCTGGGTGCTCGCCGGGAGGGAGCCGGCCGGGATCGGTACCCGGCCGATGGAGTAAGCGATCGTGACAATCCGCAGCGACGCCGGCGCAGTGACAGGCGAGGTCCCCTCGTCGTCATCGCACGGTGCGCTGACCCAACGCCGCCGGACGCGCGCCCGCTTCGCCGTCCATCTCTGCCTGCTGGCGACCTTCGCCGCCTCGTTGGCCACCGTGACGTTGATCACCGAAGGGTGGCCCCACCTGGTCGTGGGATCTGCGTTCGTAGCCCTGGCCGCTGTGCACGTGGTACAGCGACGTCACACCGTGGCGCGCCTGCTCGGGAACCTGGGACGGGCCCACAGGTGGTTCCGCCGTCGGGGGCGGCTGGCATGGTCGGACATGGTGCTGACCCTTTTGACCTTGAACGTGCTTGTTTCGGGGACCTACGACTTGCTCTCGGGCACCCAGGTGATCCTCCACCCGCGCGACGTCGGGATCCCTTTCCGCGACATCGGATGGCATGTGGCCTCCGCGCTCGTGCTGCTCGTCTACCTGTGCGTGCACGTGGCCCGCCGCTGGAGCCGCATCCGTCGTTCCGCCATCCGCTGATTCGCCGGGAGCGAACGGGTGGCACTACGGCTCGGTCGTCACCCCGAATCGCTGGGTATAGAAGGCCAGCGCCCGGCGCCGCTCTCGCGCGTCGAGGCCGAAGTCGGACAGGTCGTACGAGACGGCGCCATAGCGGCCGCGAGGGTGTGCAGCCATGAAAGAGGCCATGGAGTTGAGGGCGCGTCGGTCCAGGGGCTGGCTCGCCACGTCGTAGACGCGCGCCACCATGGCCAGATCATCGGCCATGAACTCGTCGAAATGCACGTCGATCGTGCGTTCCGCCGGCAGAGCGTCACGCTCCTCAGCGCAGCGCCGGAGCATCCGTTCGAGCCGGTCCGCCCAGTAGCTGCCCATGCCTTCGACGTCGACCCGGTCGCGGGTGAGGCGAGCCGTGTAGGCGATCATCGTGACCATCGAAGCCGTCACCGACACCGGGTCCCTGTGCGTCACGACGAAAGTGGCGTCCGGGAAGGTTTCGACAAGGGCCGGGAACTGCTCCAGGTGTTGCGGCGTCTTGAGAACCCACCGGGTCCCGCCCCGAAGCCACTGCAGCACCTTGAGCACCTTGTTGAGGTACGCGTAGGTGGGCCGCTGATCGCGGGACAGGTAGGCATCGCGCCAGGTAGGCATCGGGGCCGTCGTCTCGAACAGCATGGTGGAGAAGTCGATGGCCAGCAGCTGAATCTCCTCGTGGGTGTGCCCGACGGTCATTTCGTGCATCCGGTTGAAGTAGGGCAACGCGGTATTGAGGAACGAGAGCGCGACCTCGGTGCGTTCCAGGCGGGGGTCGGGCGCGCCGGCCTCCGGGCGTTCGCTACCGGCGAGGACCGGCTCCAGGCTCTCCCAATAGGGGAGCGAACGAAGTGAGGGATCGGCGGACATAAGGTTGTGCAGATGCGTGGTGCCCGTCCGGGGTAGCCCGCAGATGATGATCGGTGCGACAATTCTCTCGTCGAGGATCTCGGGGTGCCGCCCGACGAGGTCCTCAATGAGGAGCCGGTTCTTCAACAGCCCCAGGATGAAGACGTGCTGCTGCATGACGCCGGCGCCATTGAAGCTGCCTTCTTCACGCATGGCGTAGCAAAGCACCTCGAGTCGCTCCACGAAATCGCCGGGGCCGAAGTCCTCCAGCCCGGTCTCCGCTCGCGCCGTCGCCATGAGCTCGGCCGGTTCGAGGTTCAGCTGTGAGCCCGCTTCATCCATGAAGTCGAGGATGGCGCGGACCTCGTCGCTGAAGTGGGGGACCGCCAGGTCGTCGATGCGGACGGCGCCGGGGCGGGGGCTCATATCGCGTCGATGGGGAGGACCTCGACCTGGGGCTGTTCGGGCGTGGCGGCCGGCAGGAACCATCGGAACCAGATGCGACCCGACCGGTGCCCGGCGGTGGAGACCCAGTTGGGGTGGGAGGGACGGCGGGCTGACACCACAATGATCCACGAGCCATCGGACTCGTACTGGACCTCGGACCCGTTGATGGTCACCCGTTCGTAGTCGTAGTTGTAGGTGTGCAGCAGCCGGTTCCACAGACACATGTTCCAGAAGACGCATTCGGGAGAGCGGCCACGGATGACGAGAGCCTCCTCGTCGGTCAGGTCGAAGGCGCCCATGGCATACGCGGCGTCGCCAGCCGCCCAGCCGAAGGTGGTGGTCGGCACCGGGTAGGGCGGGTCGATCGCGTTGGGTGTGCCGAGCGGGATCGGCACGATGCTGGCTTGCTCACGGACCCAGGTCGCGGCGGCGCGAATACGCCGGGCCAGGTCGGCGTCGTCCTGCCGGTAGGTCTCTGGTGGGGCGTCGGCCTCAATGTGCCAGGCGGCCCGCAACCCGACCCGCGGGTCGTCGAGATAGTCCCGGGTGATGGCGGCCACGGCGTCGGGCTCCAGGCGGATCCAGGCGACACCGGGCTCCACCGGGTCGGTCGGCGAAATGACGATATGGATGGCCCCGCTGGCGTCCCGCTCAGCTTCGTGACTGTTCGCCGACCCGACGATACGTGTGGAATAGCGCCCGTCGTCGGGACCGCCGTAGACGGTCAGCGACATGTAGACGGCGTCGCCCGGTTCGAGCTTCACCCGGTAGGTGCGGGTCGGATCGATCGGTGCGTAGTAGTAGAACGCGTCGGAGTTGTCGCCGCCCCACTTCTTGTACGGACCCACGATCTCGGTGAAGCGGGGTCGAGCCTTGTCGGCCCAAAGGTTCACCTCGGCTGCCACCTGCAGGATGGAGAGGACCCATTTGTGGGCTTCGAGCAGCGTGGTCTCGTCGTCGGCCAGCTGCTCCACCATGCGGGCGTGCGTTGCCTGCACCTCAGCGAGCAGCTCGTTGAATGCCGTTTCTGTCTCTGTTGTCATCTGCCCCCCGAAGTCGGCGTGGCGACGATCATAGGGAGACGGCGAGGGATGGGCGTCGGACCACTTCTCACGCCATCGACTCTCACCGAGAACCGAGAAGGTGACCATACGGAAGTGCCGTCATGAGGCGACACCCACGACCAGCGGTCGAACAACCGGACTGATGCAGCGGACACGAACCTGCGAGATCTCTCCACGCCGTTCCGACGTCTGTAGTCGTCTGGATTTGCCTTCACGATCATGGCCATTGTCGAGGATCAATGGCACCCGAGTCAGACGTAGCCGGGCCACCGCCAATCCCCAACGGAGGTGTGACGAGCATGACGCTCAGGGCAAAGACGTTGTCTGCGCGGTTTGCCCATGGACCGATGAGTAGCTTGGGCCTACACTCCTTGTGGCAGCCTGCGACATGGTTGAGGTTTGAGACGGAGGTATCTACGTGATCGTCCACCCGTTCCCCGCACTCCAGTGTTAGCTGCAGCTGGAGCGACTTTCGGCGGCGTCATCGGCTTCATTGTCTGGATCTTGATCATGATCTGGATTTACAACATCGCCAAGCGAAAGGGGCGACACGCCCTCGGTTGGCTCATCCTCGGATTCTTCTTTTCGATCATTACCCTGATCGTCTTACTACTGATGCCCTCAAAGCGCACCACTGCGGCGCGCTGAGGTCAACCGTTCGACACTGCCAGAGGTGGTTGCAGTTGAACGAGGTGGCAAACGGAGACGGCGGCCCACCCCGACACTGACCGCCCTGCTGATGACCCTCTCATGCGGCGTTGTTCGGCGGAGTCCAGAGAAAAGACTGGTGCCCATCAGCGGCATAGGCGGTCAGTGTGGCTGGGTCATTGGGAGCCCAAAGGACGGTGAGCCAGCCGGGACCTGCGCTGACATCAGCGATTCTAGAGCCGTGCCGACGGTGAACCTCGACGGAGACGACTGATGGTCCACACAAGAAAACCGCAAAGGAAAACTCGCGTCGGGCGTCGAATGGCGAAGTTCCGGACAGTCCCCCCATCCGATAGTGAAGGGCTTCTCGTGCGTCTTCGAGGTCCCAGCGTTGCTTGAGCGACCAACCGCTCCCGCTGCCCCCCAGGTGTTCCCACTTTCCCGTCTGATCCTGTTGAAACTCATCTGAACCCAGTACTTCGCGGCCCTTGCGATTGCGGCCATGACCGATGACGACCGCCAGACCGTCGTATTTGTCGACATCAAGGGGCACAAAGAGGCCATTGGATGCCGGCGACCGGGAGGGCCAGGGTCCCTCACTCTCTACCACTTCGCTCACCGTGTCGTCGCTCAGCCACCAATTCATGGGCATCGCTCTCACCTCCGGGTCAGGCACACATTTTGCCTGGCACACCAGTATGTGGTCGCGACACGACACCTCCGAGTCGGCGTTGTGAACTGGCTACTGGGATCTCACCAGGGTTCGTCGAAAGGCGCAGCACCGTGGACGAAAGCGCAATGCAAGACCACATCACGCAACTGGTCGAGGAGTTGGTCGCCACGCATGCCTTGAGGTAAGAACCTTCGGGCAAGGTTTCCTTGCGGTGTGAAACAGTCGCAGCGTCCTCAGGTCATATTGCCGCATTGACCCGGAGTTCTTGAAGGGTGACCCTGGTTGTATAAATTCTGACAATGCTGCTGCCGGGATCATGGGTGAACGAGCTCCTACGTCCTGGTGACCGCATGTTCGTTCAGTGCGAGGGTGGACCGTGCCTGAGCCGATTGGAACACTTTCCACCTCAGCTCGAGATAGCAGAGCGAGGTGGCATGTATGTACTCATTGACGAGGGCCAGCCGTCAGACTGGCGTTACCTTTTTGTGCCCAATGAGTACTGATCGCTCGGCCCGACGTTTGTGGCGACCACGCCGATCCGTCGTGCCCTCGAGCTGCGAGCGAAACAGCTCGCCGAACGGCTGAGATGGTTTGATCCGACAGAGGGGCTGCATCTGGCTACAAGGTGGCCAGATACGCATCCATCTTGACGAAGCTGGTCTCGAGGCCGGCCTGGGCCTCGGGGCTCATCAGCATCGGCGGGACGTTGGTTTGGTGGGTCACCGTTTCCGTGCGGCCGTCGCCGAGGTCATTGAAGACGATCGAGGTCGTCATGCCGCCCGCGACCCCAGCTTCGGTGAACGAGAACGCGTGCGGCGGATCGAACTCCACGAAGACACCACGCATCGGGTACTCCTCTCCCGTTTCATCGTTGACCATCAACGTCTCGAAGCGTCCGCCGGGTCGGGGCTCGACCGTGATTCCCTCGAGCGGCGTACTGACGCCGATCGGCCCCCAGAAGCGGGTGAGGTGGGAGGGCGTGGTCATGCACTCGAAGACGACCTCGGGCCGGCCCTCGAAGATCCGAGTGATGGTCAGTTCACCTAGTTCGGTCGATACGTCGCTCATGTCTTCTTCTCCCTTTTGTTGTCGAGTGATATGCGCTTGAGATGTTGCTCGAGCTGGTCGAATCGCTCCGTCCAGATTTGTCGGTTTCTCACGATCCAGTCAGTGGCGGCTTCCAAAGGTGCCGGTTCGAAATGACAGGGCCGGAACTGCGCATCCCGCCCCCGCGAGATCAGACCCGCCGCTTCGAGCACCTTGAGATGCTTGGACACCGCCTGCAGGCTCATGTCGAATGGCTCGGCCAGCTCATTCACGGTCGCCTCACCCTCGGCCAAGCG
>Ga0302325_10019956_pt1 | contig 14069 bp, 9 predicted proteins | sample Palsa_T0_2_FD_201948 | JGI IMG/M metagenome (GOLD analysis project Ga0302325, IMG submission 201948) | Peat permafrost microbial communities from Stordalen Mire near Abisko, Sweden - Palsa_T0_2 | ecosystem: Environmental > Terrestrial > Soil > Palsa > Peat permafrost | place: Sweden: Abisko... | reverse complement strand
CCGGACGGCACCCACTTGGTCGTCCTGGCCCGGGACCCCGAGGGCTACGCCTCCCTCAGTCGGGTCATCGCCGAGGCCCACCTAGCCGGCGGCGAGAAGGGCAAGCCGGTCATCACGCTCGACAACCTTTCCGACCGGCACCGGGGGCACTGGCTGGTACTCACCGGGTGTCGCAAGGGAGCGGTGGCCGCCGCGCTCACCGCCGAGGGTCCGGCGGCGGCGGCGCACACCCTCGACCACCTGATCGAGCGGTTCGGCCGCGGCCACGTGGCCGTCGAACTGTGGGACCACGGCCATCCGATCGACGCCACCCGCAACGATGCCCTGGCCCTGTTGGCCGTCGAGCGGGGGGTGGCCCCGGTGGCCACCAACAACGTGCACTACGCCACCCCGGCCCGGTTCCCCCTGAGCACCGCGCTCGCCGCGGTACGGGCCCGGCGCACCCTGGCCGAGCTGGAAGGGTGGCTCCCCTCCTCGGCCACCGCCTGCCTGCGGGGGGAGACCGAGCAGCGCCGTCGGTTCGCCCGGTGGCCCGGGGTGGTCGACCTGGCCGCCGAGCTGGCCGCCGAGTGCACCTTCGACCTGCGCCTGGTGGCCCCCCGGCTTCCCGACTTTCCGGTGCCGGCCGGGCACACCGAGCAGACCTGGCTGGTGGAGCTGGTCCGCCGGGGGGCCACCGACCGGTACGGGCCCCGGGAGTCCGAGCGGGTGCCGGGGGCCTGGACCCAGCTCGACCGCGAGCTAGCCGTGATCGGGGCGCTCGGGTTCCCCGGCTACTTCCTCACTGTCTGGGACATCGTGGCCTTCTGCCGGCGTGAGGACATCTTCTGCCAGGGCCGTGGATCGGCGGCCACCTCGGCGGTCTGTTACGCCCTCGGCATCACCAACGTGGACGCCGTCTCCCTCGGGCTGCTGTTCGAGCGCTTCCTCTCCCCCGCCCGTGACGGACCGCCCGATATCGACGTGGACATCGAATCCGGGCGACGCGAAGAGGTCATCCAGTACGTCTACGAGCGCCACGACCGGCTGCACGCCGCCCAGGTGGCCAACGTCATCACCTACCGGTCACGCTCGGCCCTGCGCGACGTGGGCAAGGCCCTCGGGCACCCGCTCGAGGAGGTGGACACCTGGTCGAAGTCGGTCGACCGGGGCGAGTCACTCCACGAACGGGGCGACCTCCCGCCGCTGGTGAGGAACCTGGCCTCCGAGCTGCTCGACTTCCCCCGCCACCTCGGCATCCACTCGGGCGGCATGGTCATCTGCGACCGCCCGGTGGTCGAGGTCTGCCCGGTCGAGTGGGGCCGGATGCCCGGCCGCAGCGTGCTGCAGTGGGACAAGGACGACTGTGCCGCGGCCGGACTGGTCAAGTTCGACCTGCTCGGCCTGGGCATGCTCACCGCCCTGCACCACATGGTCGATCTCGTACGCGAGTTCCACGGGGTCGAGATCGACCTGGCCCGCCTCGACCAGGATCCGGCCGTCTACGACCTGCTGTGCCGGGCCGATACGGTCGGGGTCTTTCAGGTGGAGTCACGGGCCCAGATGAACACCCTCCCCCGCGTCCAGCCCCGGTGCTTCTACGACCTGGCCATCGAGGTGGCCCTGATCCGCCCGGGACCCATCCAGGGGAACGCCGTCCACCCCTACATCCGCAGGCGGAACGGGACCGAGCCCATCACCTACCTCCACCCGCTGCTGCAGCCGGCCCTCGAGCGCACCCTCGGGGTGCCCCTGTTCCAGGAGCAGCTGATGCAGATCGCCATCGACGTGGCCGGCCTCACCGCCGCCGAGGCCGACGAGCTGCGCCAGGCCATGAGCGCCAAGCGGTCGGGCGAACGCATGACCCGCCTGCGTGACCGGCTGTTCGCCGGCATGGCCTCCCGACAGGTCTCCACCGAGGTGTCCGAGCAGGTGTACACGGCGCTGGCCGCCTTCGCCAACTTCGGGTTCCCCGAGAGCCACTCAGTGGCCTTCGCCCACCTGGTGTACTCCACCGCCTGGTGCAAGGTGCACCACCCTGCCGCCTTCACCGCCGGGCTGCTCAACGCCCAGCCCATGGGGTTCTGGTCACCGCAGAGCCTGGTGGCCGACGCCAAGCGTCACGGGGTGGTGGTCCGCCGACCCGACGTCAACGCCGGTGGGGCCGACGCCGGGCTCGAGGCGGTGGCGGCAGACACCGGGAGCCGCCGAGGAAGTGGGGTGCCGACCGGAGCGGCGGTCCGGCTGGGCGTGTCCTCGGTGCGCGGCATCGGGACCGAGACGGCGGAGCGGATCACCGAAGGGCGACCCTGGTCGAGCATGGAGGACCTGGTACGCCGGGCCGGTGTCACCCGCACCCAGCTGGAGGCGCTGGCTACCGCCGGCGCCCTCGACGGCCTGGGGGGGGCCGCCGACCACAACCGACGGTCGTTGGTGTGGGGCGCGGGGGCGGCCTCCCAGGCCACCGCCGATCGGCTCCCCGGGGTGGTCACCGGCTCCGATCCGCCACCCCTGCCCCGGCCCACCTCGTGGGAGGGGGTGGCCGACGACCTGTGGTCGCTCGGGATGGCCCCGGACACCACGGCCATGGAGCTGGCCCGCAAGGGACTGGACCGACGAGGCGTGCTGGCGGCGGCGGCGCTACGGTCGAGGCCGGCCGGCGACCGGGTCACCGTCGGGGGCGTGGTCACCCACCGTCAACAGCCGGAGAGCGCGCACGGCGCCGTCTTCTTGAACCTCGAGGACGAGACCGGCATGGTCAACATCGTCTGCTCCCGGGGGGCGTGGGTCCGATGGAAGCCGGTGGCCCGGTCGTGCCCGGCCCTGCTCGTGCGCGGACGGATCGAACGTTCGGAAGGGTCGATGACCCTGGTGGCCGAGCGGTTCGAACCACTGGAGCTGGGACCGGTGCCCTTGTCGAGAGATTTCCGGTAAGACCAACTTGACTACTCTTAGTGTTGTGATGAACACTAACAGTAGTAACTTCGAGTGCTCCAGCAGTGCCGATCATTTCCATACCGCACTCACCCACCGGCCGTCAGCGCAAGCGAGCGTCTGACCCGACCGATCAACCAGCAGCGCCACCAGAGACCCGACCACGGAGTCACCTCGGGCGCTGCCCGCGATGTAAGTGAAAATCGGCACGACAGGAGGCTGTACGTCAATGAGTGGACAGATCGCAGGACCAAGCATGTTCTCACTCGAACTGGTGGCACTGATCGTGGGGATCGCCACGATCGCGGGCGCCGTGGACCTCATCCGCCAACCCGGGTGGGCCTGGAAACGGGCCGAGGAGAGCAAGATCGCCTATCTCATCCTGGTGGTGCTGGTACCGGTCGTCGGACTGGCCCTCTACGTGTTCAAGGGACGATCCAAGATCAGCGCCATCGCCGCCGCCGGCAAGGCCGCCAGCCTTCCCTTCGAGCGCTTCGGCGAGGCGGCACGGGCCGACACACCCCAACGCGACGAGCACTGGCCCGTGGGCGGGGTCGCCGCTCCGGTCGGGTTCGACATCTTCAAGGAAGCCAACGACCACCAAGGCGGGTCCCGGCCGACCGAACTGATGGTCGAGCCGCCGCTCGAGGTGTCCGGTACGTTCTTCAGCAGCACGGGCACCGCCACCAAGACCCGTCCGTCCATCAGCCTGACCCGCTCGTACCATCCCAAGCAGCGCACCAGCCTGCCGACGACGGCCGGCGCCGTCCGCCCGGTACCGGCCGGCTGGAAGGCCGATCCCACCGGACGACACCAGTTCCGCTACTGGGACGGACTCCACTGGACCGAGAACGTGGCCGACGCCGGCGAGCAGTCGCGGGACGCGGTCACCTGACCCACACCCGGCTTCCCGCTACCGGCCCGATGCCGACAGCCGGCTGAGCCGGGCCACCAGCACCTCGAGCACCGTCTCGCCGGACAACCCGGTGGTGCCACGCAGATCCACGTCGGCCCGGGCCAACAGTTGCACGGCCCTGGCGATCCGCCCGATGCCCAACCGGCGCGATTCGGAGAGCGCCTTCTTGGCCGGGAACGCGCTCCTCATCCCCAGCACCTGGGCCGCCTCCTCCGCAGAGGTCACCCCGGACCCGTCCAACTGGAGCATCTTGCGGTAGTGGCCGTGGAGCACCGACATCACCCGCAGCGGATGGGAGTCGGGCCCGTCCAGCATCCGGCGCAGCACGCCCAGCGCCTTGGCCGTCTTGCCACCGTCGATGGCGTCGGTGAGGTCCCAGGGAGCCAGGGCGCCGGCCGTCCCCAGAAACGGCTCGAGATCGTCGACCGATACCGTCGCCCCGGGGCCGTAGGCCGAGGCCAGGGTGTCGAGCAGGCCCTCCAGCCGACCCATGTCCTCGCCCAGGTGGTCCGAGAGCAATGCCGTCGCCGGCCCGTCCAGTCTGACCGGCCTTCCCTTGAGATGGTCGGCCAGCCACTGCGACCGGGCCCTCCCGTTGCCCACGGAAGTGTCCACCACCTGGCCGGACGTCCCCACCACCTTGGACAGGGCCTGGGGAAGCGTCCCACCTCCAGCCACCAGGACCAGGGCCGTGGTGGCCAACGGGTCCCTCAGGTACTCGACGATGCGCGTGGTGTCCGACGGCGCGAGTTGGCCGATATCGCGCACCACCACTACCCGGCGCTCCACCAGAAACGGCGGCGTGGTGCAGGCGTCGATCACCGCGCCCACGTCGAACGGCTCGACCCCCGGACCACCGAACTCCTCCACCATGAGGGACGGTTCACCTCCGGCCACCAGCTGTTCGGTCAGGGCGTGGGCCGCCTGGGCCACCAGCGAGGGGTCGGTGCCCCGGACCAGGTAGACCGCACGAGGCGCGACCGGCCCGGCGTCCACTTCGGAGGTCGCACGGGAGGCGGTCACCGGCCCCCCCGGACGCGGTCGCCACCACCGGCCGCCTCGACGGCGGCGAGCACGGTGCAGACCTGACGGTGGGCGGCCACGTCATGAACCCGCATGATCCGACAGCCCAGGGTGGCACCGAGCGCGGTGGCGGCCAGCGAGGCCTCCCGCCGTTCACCGATCTCGAGCCCCAGCACCACGCCGAGGAACGTCTTGTTCGACGCTGACAGGAGGAGTGGGTAGCCGATGTCGGCCAGCTGGTCCGACGCCCGGAGCAGGGTCAGCGACTGCTCGGCCGTCTTGCCCAGGTCCAGCCCGGCATCGAGCACGATCCGGTCCGGGGGCAGACCAGCCTCCGTGGCCCAGGCGGCCCGTTCTGTCAGATACGTGCGGACCGCCTCAACCACGTCGTCGTAGACGGGCTCGGGGTCGGGGACACGGGGAGCGAGCCGGATGTGGGTGGCCACCACGGTGGCCCCGGCAGCCGCCGCCACCGACAGATACTCGGGATCGGCGAACCCACTGATGTCGTTGCCCACGACCGCCCCGACGGCGTACGCCTCTTTGGCCACCGAGGCCCTCCAGGTGTCGACCGACAACGGCGTGTCGAACCGGTCGGCCAGGACCTCGAGCGCCGGGATCACCCGGTCGAGCTCCTCGGACTCGTCCACCGCCGGCCCCGGTCCGGCCTTGACCCCGCCCACATCGAGCAGGTCGGCACCGGCATCGACCAGCAGCTCCGCCCGGCGGAGCAGGTCGTCCAGGGCGTAGGTGGCGCCCCGGTCGTAGAACGAGTCGGGCGTCCGGTTGAGGATGCCCATCACCAGCGCCCGATCGGTGATGTCGAAGGACCGCTCACCGAGGGTCAGCCGGGTTGCTCGCACGGCGGTGACGCTATCCCCCGCCCGGGTCGGCCGACACCCCGGCGTCGGGGCGGGGCGGCTCCGCTCGGGCCATCCCGCTCAGAAGAGACGGGAGGCCAGGGCCTTGCGGTACCCGGACGTCCGGGGGTCATCGGGCCCGAGGGTCTCCAACAGGTCCAGGAACTCCTGACGGGCCAGCGGGTCCTCGGTGACCCGGCCGAGGAGCCCGTCCAGCAACGACTCCACACCATCGGCGGCCACGTCGACCTGGTTGGAGGCCAGGCGGGCCTCGGCCAATAGCCGCCGGGTGTCGGCGGTCTCGGGGATCCGCCCGAGCAGGGTGATCGCCTCCTCGGACTCGCCGCGGGCCACCAACATCCCGGCCAGGGCCACGATGGCCCCCTCGTGGTCGGGTTGGAGCTCGAGCGCCTGGCGCAATGGCGCCTCGGTCCCGTCGGCCAAACCCTCGGCCACCAGGCTGTCGGCCTCGGAGGGGGCCGGGGTGAGCTTGCCCACGAATTCGGCCACCGCTGCTTCGGGCTGCGCCCCGACGAAGCCGTCCACCACCTTGCCGTCCTTCAGGGCGAAGACGGCGGGGATGGACTGCACCTGAAAACTGCCCGAGATGGCCGGGTTCTCGTCCACATTGACCTTGGCCAGCACCACGGCGCCCTCCGTGGCGTCGATCACCTTCTCGATGATCGGCCCCAGGGTCCGGCACGGCCCGCACCACGGGGCCCAGAGGTCCACCACCACGGGGACCTCAGCGGAACGCAGGAGGACCTCCTGCTCGAACGTGGCATCGGTGACGTCGACCATGCCTGAGACGATACCGGGACGACCTCGGCCGTCCGACCGGTCCCGGGGCCGCCTCGATCCCGGGACGGGCCCGGCCCGAGGGACGAACCCAGCGCGGGTAGCGTCGTAGGGATGGACGAAGGGCCACCAACCACGGACGCCGATGTCGAGGGGATCGACCGCGACCGGGTGACCGAATGGATGGCCACCGGCGTTCCCGAGGCCAAGGCCCCGCTCACCTTCGAGCTCGTCGCCGGCGGCCGCTCCAACCTGACCTACCGGATCACCGACGACGCCGGTCACGCGTTCGCCCTCCGCCGCCCACCGGTCAGCCATGTGCTCCCCACCGCCCACGACATGCAGCGCGAGCACACGGTCATCACCGCGCTGGGCCAGACCGGCGTCCCGGTGCCCCGCACCCTCGGACTGTGCACCGACGAATCGGTGAACGGCGCGCCGTTCTACGTCATGTCTTTCGTCGAGGGCCGCATCGTGCGCGACGAACCGGCCGCCCTCGAGATGTCCGGAGCCAGCCGGTCACGGGCCGGCAATTCGCTGATCGACACCCTGGCCGGGCTGCACGCCGTCGACGTGGACGCCGTCGGCCTCGGTGACTTCGCCCGCCGTGACGGCTACATCGCCCGACAGCTCAAACGGTGGCACGGCCAGTTCACCCAATCGACCGTCGACGGTCAACCGGGGCCTGTGGTCGTCGACCAGGTCCACGCCCTACTGGCCGCCCGGATCCCCGAGCAGCAGGGCGTCAGCGTCGTCCACGGCGACTACCGTCTCGACAACACCGTCCTCGACGACGAGGGGTCGGTCGTGGCCATCCTGGACTGGGAGATCTGCACCCTCGGCGACCCTCTGGCCGATCTGGGGCTGCTTTTGGTGTACTGGGCTGAGCCCGGAGACGCCGACCAGGCCCTGCTCGGCGCGGCTCCCACCGCCGTCCCCGGCTTCTCCCGGCGATCGGAACTCCTGGCCCGGTATGCCGAGGTGTCGGGGCGGGATGTCTCCCACATCGCCTACTACCGGGCGTTCGGATACTGGAAGCTGGCCTGTATCCTCCAAGGGGTCCATATGCGCTATGCCGGAGGGGCCGCTGCCGGTGACCGATCGGGCGTCGAGCAGTTCGCCGCCCACGTGGGTCGCCTGGGTGAGCGGGCTCTGGCCGAGGTGGAGTCGTTGTGACCGATCGCGATCCGTCGTCGCTCTATGAGTTCGACCCCAACTGGGACCGGGCTGCACTCCAACAGCTGTCCCGGCCCGTGCTGGTGGTGGCCCTCGAGGGGTGGGTCGATGCCGGCATGGGGGCATCAGCGGCCATCAACGCCCTCCTGAGTTCGTCACCGACCGCGGTGGTGGCGTCGTTCGACACCGAGTCGCTGATCGACCAGCGGGCCCGACGTCCCATCGCCCGGCTCGAGGACGGGGTGACCACCGAACTGACCTGGCCGGCCATCCGGGTGGTGGCGGCGAAGGACCGGGTCGGCGCCGACATCCTGTTCCTGACCGGCCCGGAACCCGACTTCCTCTGGCCGACGTTCATCGATGCCGTGGTCGGGCTGGTCCAGGGCCTCGACGTCCGCACCGTCGTGGGTCTCGGGGCCTTCCCCGCCCCGACGCCCCACACCCGCCCGGTGCGCCTGGCCTCGACCGTCCCACCGCAGTCGGTGGAGCTGGCCGGACGGGTGGGGACGGTGCATGGGACCCTCGAGGTGCCGGCCGGAGTGCAGGCGGCTCTGGAGGTGGCCCTGGGTCAGGCCGGCGTGCCGGTGATCGGGCTGTGGGCCCGCGTGCCCCACTACGTGTCGGCCATGCCCTACCCCGAGGCCAGCGCCGCCCTCATCGAGGGGTTGTGTGCCGTGACCGGCACGGTACTGGACAGCTCGTCACTGCGGGACTCGGCCGAGGCGTCGCGGCGCCAGGTGGACGAGCTCATCGGGGCCAACCCTGAGCACCTCGAGATGGTCCGGAGGCTGGAGGCGGCCCTGGACTCGGAGGAGGTTTCACCCGCGGGCCTCGAGATGGACGTGCCCACCGGCGATGAGATCGCCGCCGAGTTGGAGCAGTTCCTCAGAGGCGAAGGGCACTGAACGGCCGGGTCACCGCGGGGCGCGGGGGCTGACTCGAGCTGTGGCTGCGTGACAGCCGGTCGGCCGAGAGAGCCAGGATGATCAAGGAGGCCACGGCCACCACGATCACGACCGCCAGCACCACCCACACCGTGGTTCGACGGCGCTGACCGGCGGGTCCGGCTGATGCCCGGTTGACCGACGCCCCTGGCCGACGCGACCGCGTGCTCGTCGGGGCCGGGGCGGCGAAGACCGGAAGCTCGGTGACGATCTCGACCATCTGTGCCGTCGTGGTGGCTTCGGCCAGCTCCCGAATTCGGATCTCGTACTCGGCCGGATCCAGCAGACCCCGTTCGGCGGCGCTGTCGAGCAGGTGCCCGTACCGGGTCCGCTGCTCATCGGTGACGACCTCGGCCGGGGCTCGCCGGGTGGCGGCGGGCGGCGGGGCCTGGGCCCCGGCGTCCAGGCCGGGCGTCACCGGGTCCAGGGTGGGCTCCGGCTCGCCGGACACGGCGTCAGAGGGGTCGAGCGAGTCGGCCAGGGAGGCCAGCTCGTGGAAGATCAGCATGGTCGGGGTGACCTCGGGCGGCGCAGTCGCAGGTGCGGCCGATGCATCCGGTGGAAGATGACCGGGGTCCAGGTCGTCGGTCACCGGGGAAATTGTGGGGCATGGGCCTCCGCAATGCAACCATCATCGCCGCCCGATCCGAATTCGCAGTGATTCGGCGGGATACCGTGGCGCATGCGCGTCGACTGTGGCATCGGTTTCGACCCCGGCGGGGTCATCGACTCGGCCCGACTGGCCGAACGGGTCGGCTACGACGGCATCTGGTCCGCCGAGACCATGCACGACCCGTTCCTGCCGCTCATGTTGGCGGCCGAGCACACCGAGCGGATCGAGCTAGGCACGGGTATCGCCGTGGCCTTCGCCCGCAACCCGATGAACCTGGCGATGGTCGCCAACGACCTCCAGACCGTGTCCCAGGGGCGGTTCCTGCTGGGCCTCGGGTCCCAGATCAAGCCCCACATCGAGAAACGCTTCTCCATGCCGTGGTCGCATCCCGCGCCCCGCATGCGCGAACTCATCCGGGCCATCCGGGCCATCTGGGCCAGCTGGTCCGACGGGAGTCGGTTGGCCTTCCGCGGCGAGTTCTACCGCCACACGCTGATGACTCCGATGTTCGACCCGGGACCCAACCCCTTCGGGAACCCACGGATCTTCCTGGCCGCCGTGGGAGAGAAGATGACCGAGGTGGCCGGCGAGGTGGCCGACGGCATGTTGGCCCACGGGTTCACGACGGAGCGCTACCTGCGTGAGATCACGGTGCCGGCCCTCGAGCGCGGCGCGTCGACGGTGGGGAAGGGCCGCGTTAATCTCGAGATCTCGTACCCCGGCCTGGTGGTCACCGGCGAAGACGAGGCCGGCTTCGCCGCAGCCGCCAAGGCGGTCAAGACCCAGCTGGCCTTCTACGGCTCGACCCCGGCCTACCGACCGGTGCTGGAGCTGCACGGCTGGGGCGATCTCCAGACCGAGCTCAACACGCTGTCCAAGCGGGGGCGGTGGGACGAAATGGCCGAGCTCATCGACGACGAAGTCCTCAACACCTTCGCCGTGGTGGGCGAGTTGGACGACATCGCCTCTGAGGTCCTGCGACGCTTCGACGGCCTGGTCGACCGGTTCAACATCTACGCGCCCTACCCCATGGAGCCGGAGCGGTGGGCCGGCGTACTGGCCGCGTTCAGGTAGTCCGGGGATCCGGTCGGACCGTCAGGTGACGACGTTGACCAGCTTGGGCGGCTTGACGATGACCCGACGGGGCGCGGCCCCGGAAAGCGCCTCCGCCACCGCCGGTGAGGCCAGGGCCAGGGCTCGGGCCTCCTCCTCGGAGATGGTCGGGACGACCTCGATGCGATCCCGAACCTTGCCGTTGACCTGCACGATCATGGTCACGCTGTCCTCGGCGGCCAGCTGCGGGTCGGCGATCGGCCAGGGCAGGAGGTGGATGTGGTCGGCGTGGAGACGCTCCCAGGCCTCGGCTGTGATGTGCGGGGTCATCGGGGCCAGCAGGAGGAGGAGGGTGTCGACCACCTCGTCCACCACCAGCTCGTGGCCGTCGCCGCGGACGTAGGGCTGGACCAGGTTGACGAACTCCATGGCGGCGGCCACCGCCGTGTTGTAGGACCAGCGCTCGTAGTCATGGGTCACCCGTTCGATCAGGCGGTGGGTGGCCCGTCGCATGGCCAGATCCTCGTCGGTGAGCGGTCCCGACCTCCGGACCGGATCCTGCTCGACGGGGACGGCCAGTCGCCACACCCTGTCGAGGAACCGTCCGCACCCTTCGATGACGCTGTCGGTCTGCTCCGACCAGTCGACGTCGTCGGCCGGTGGGCCCACGAAGAGATGGAAGAGGCGGAGGGCATCGGCCCCGACGGTGGTGAGATAGCTGGACGGCGCCACCAGGTTGCCCTTGGACTTGGACATCTTCTTGCCGTCCATCCGGATCATCCCCTGGGTGAACAGACGGGCGAACGGTTCGCGGAGCCCTTCGGGAGCCATACCGAGGTCGGCCAGGGCCTTGGTGTAGAAGCGGGCGTAGAGCAGGTGGAGGATGGCGTGCTCGATCCCACCGATGTACTGGTCGACCGGCATCCAGTGGCCGGCGATGGTCGGATCGAAGGGGAGACCGGGGGTCCACGGATCGGTGAACCGCAGGAAGTACCACGACGAGTCGACGAAGGTGTCCATCGTGTCCGTCTCGCGGGTGGCCGGCCCGCCGCACAGCGGGCAGACGGTGTTGAGGAATTCGGGGTCGGTGGCCAACGGTGACTCGCCGGTGGGCAGGAACTCGATGTCGTCGGGGGCCAACACCGGCAGCTGGTCGACCGGGACCGGTACGATGCCGTGGTCGGGACAGTAGACGATGGGGATGGGGCAGCCCCAGAACCGCTGGCGTGACACCAGCCAGTCTCGTAGGCGGTAGTTGACCTTCCGCTCACCGATACCCTCGGCCTCCAACCACCCGATGGCCATGGCTTTGGCCGTGGGGATGTCCAGGCCGTCGAGCCAGGCGCTGTTGATCTTCTCGCCGGTACCCGTGTAGGCGCCGCCCCCGGGGCCGTCGGGATCGTCCCATCCCTCGGGTGGCTGCACGGTGCGGACCCAGGGCAGCCCGTAGGCCTGGGCGAAGTCCCAGTCCCGGGTGTCCTCGGCCGGAACGGCCATGATGGCACCCGTCCCGTAGCCCATGAGCACGTAGTCGGCCACGTAGACCGGTACGGGGTGACCGGTGAAGGGGTTGATGACCGAGGAGCCGGTGAAGGCCCCCCGCTTGGCCAGGCTGAGGGCGCCGCTCTCCGACATACGCTCCACGTCGGTGCTGGAGGCGGCCCGCTTCCGCAGGTCCTCGACGTCCAGACGGTGCTCCGCCGTGGTGAGCTCGTCCACCATCGGGTGCTCGGGGGCAACCACCGCGTAGGTCATCCCGAACGAGGTGTCGGGCCGGGTGGTGAAGACCCGCAGGGCCAGGCGGTCCCGGCCGTCGGTGCCGTCTCGTCCGTCCACCACCAGGTCGAACTCGGCTCCGTCCGATCGACCGATCCAGTTGCGCTGCATGGTCTTGACCCGTTCAGGCCAGTCGAGGTCGTCCAGTCCGGCCAGCAGCTCGTCGGCATACTGGGTGATCCGGAAGAACCACTGCTCCAGATCGCGCTTGACCACCACGTCGCCGGAGCGCTCGCAGGTTCCGTCGGCCAGCACCTGCTCGTTGGCCAGCACCGTCTGGCAGCCCGGACACCAGTTCACCGGAGCGTTGGCCCGGTAGGCCAGGCCGTCGGCCAGCAGCCTCTGGAAGATGACCTGGTTCCACTTGATGTACTCGGGGTCGTGGCTCCGGATCTCCCGTCGCCAGTCGTAGACGGCGCCGAGCGAGGTGATCGACTCCTTCAGCTCGTCGATGCGGGCGTCGGTGAAGATCCGCGGGTGGGTGCCGGTCTTGATGGCGGCGTTCTCGGCCGGAAGGCCGAAGGAGTCAAACCCGAAGGGGGAGAGCACGGCGTACCCCAGCATGGTGCGGTGGCGGACCAGCAGGTCACCGAAGGTGTAGTTGCGGACGTGGCCCATGTGGGCCGGGCCGGACGGATAGGGGTACATGGTGAGCACATACCAGGGGGGGCGGGGATCGTCGGCGTCGACCTCGTAGGTGCCCGCGTCGGCCCAGCGTCGCTGCCACTTCTTCTCCACCTCGATGACGTCATAGGCCCGTGCCATGGGTCACGATCGTACCGGGGGGTGACCCGGGTACCGGTCTTCTCAAGGAGCGTTGGCTCAGACGCGTGAGGCGATGCCCGAGAGGGCGCCGCCCAGCTGGGAGATAATCCTGTTCAGGGACGGGAGGACGGAGTTGAGGTTGGTCACCTCGGAGGCCGGGGGGATGCCGACCGACACGGGGTCGCCGTAGTGGGACAGCCCGATGGTCAGGTTGACCTTGGTGCCGGCCGGAGTGGCGACAGGGGAGCCCGAGCCGACCAGGCCCCGGAGCGAGGCATGGCTCACGTCGGCGGTGAGAGCGAGCTGACGGAGGTGGCCGTCACGGCTGACCCACGCGGTCACCGGGATGTCGGGTGTGCCCAGCTGCTGCAAAGCCTTGGCCGCGGCACTCGATGCCGCTGAACCGTGGGACAGCTTGGACGCGATGTCGGCGGCGGTGATGGAGGTCTGGTACTCGGTCACCCGCTGTCCGTCGAGCGTGACGGTGCCGACATTGGTCACCGTTGAGCCCAGGGTGCCGAGCATGCCCAAGACCTGGGTGGGGTCGGCCAGGGTGGACAGCGAGAGCGAGCCGGCGGAGGAGCCGGTCAACGATTTCAGGCCGGACAGCGAGGTCTCCACCCAGCGCTTGCCTCCGGTGAGTGACGTGACACCGGGGAGGTCGAGGTAGACGTCGGTGCCGTCGGAGATCACGTCCACCGAGCCACTTGCTCCACTGCCGAGTAGGGAGGTGAGGCCGGGGACGTTGGCGGTGAGACGTCCGACCCCCTTGACCAGATCGGCTGAGCCATGCCCTTGGAGGAGGGTGGTGGTGGATGAGGGGGTCGTCTCGGTGGCGGACACCTGGAACGAGACGCTGGACGCAGACGCCGAGTTGGCAACCGACGCGGCGAGGCTTCGGGGAGCGGCGCCGGCCGCTCGACCGTCGCCACCGCCGGCGTCAGATCCGCTGGCCGAGGAGCCACCACTGAACGCGGCCGCCCCGAGGGCGACCGCGGCCACCAGTGCGGCAGTGATCACGGCGACGGCCAGACGGCTGGGGCCCTTGGAGCGGGTGGCGAGCGGGTTGGGCAGCGCGAGGGGAGGCTCAGGAGTCATGAGCGAGGCGTCGGGGCGTGCCGCCAAGGCGGTGCCGGGGCCGTCGTCGACGCCCGTCATGGTGCCGTCTCGATGTTCGACCAGGTTGCTCACTGCGCAGGCCCCTTCTTCCTGTCGCGGATCCGCCGCGTACA
>Ga0302325_10019954_pt1 | contig 14070 bp, 17 predicted proteins | sample Palsa_T0_2_FD_201948 | JGI IMG/M metagenome (GOLD analysis project Ga0302325, IMG submission 201948) | Peat permafrost microbial communities from Stordalen Mire near Abisko, Sweden - Palsa_T0_2 | ecosystem: Environmental > Terrestrial > Soil > Palsa > Peat permafrost | place: Sweden: Abisko... | reverse complement strand
CGCATCAATGCTTCCGCCATCCGGAGGAAAGCGACTTCCGAGACAAGCACGTCGAGTGTTTGACCGCATTCGTTGCAGATGATCTGGCCGTCTTCCTTCGAAACGGCGCAGCCACAACAGTCGCCGCCGTGCTTAATAATGACATGCTGGATGAGCTGAAAGCTGGCTTCGGACTCCGGTTTCGATTGCGCGGTTTGGCGGGCGGGCAGGGCAGCGGCACCGATCGCGGTCGCTCCTGCGGCCATCCCGGCGATGCCAATCACGGATCTCCTCGGAATACTCATGGGGTTATTTTAGCGGATGGGGCAGGGTAGTCGGCGGTCTTCTTCAGTGCGACGGCGTGGATTTGCGAGGCCGATGATTCTATCCTCGATTGCCGCTACCACGCGTAGCTTAGGATCGTCGTCAATCTAGGCTGTCGGTCACCTCCAGATTCCCGGCAACCAGTGGGAAGCAATGGTTTTATTGGCACGATCATGAGGCGGCGAGTCCGCTAAAGAGCCCGGTATGATCAGTGTTCGGGCTATTGAGAAAAGTTCGATAGTTGCCCGCGAAGGGGAGGCAGATATTTCCCACTTCGAAATTCTCTTCGCCTTCTGGTTAACAGCGCGACGGCCGGACTTGCTGGAAATGGCCAATATTTGCCGCGGCGGGGGTTTCTATTCGGATGGGCAAATAATCGCCTATCGTTCGCCCAGACGCGCTTTTCTACCGACTCCTGAGCGGCATTCTCCGTCTCTCCGAAGGGCGGTGCGCTTTTGGTTAACGGCGCAGTTCGCACGCCGGTGTATCTCATAGCGGAACAGAAGGACGCTTGGTACGGGAATTTCGGTTAACAGCGAAGCCAAGAAGTGCGTTGTCTTGGGCGAGTTTTGGAGAATAAGACAGAGCGGAGATCGACATGCCACTGGAGAACGCAGGGCCGTTCAGTGGTTGATCGAAGAATGATCTGCGCGTGGTGGTTCATATGCCGCAAGAAGTGAGCTATGTAAGTATCATTACTGCGCGCTGGGTCGCCGAATCTCGACTTATCCAGCGGAATCGATGTTTGTAGCCTTGTGCTTCCGTAGCACGCTCTTGACCGTTCCGTCTGGTCCGGTGGCGGCAGAGCTTTCTCCGACTACGGCTGCGCTCTTCAGCGGTACGTCTGTTTCCTGTTGCCGCGCCCCCGGACGGAGCGTCTGCGTACGGACAGTGGCTGAAGGACAGAGTATAGCAAACAGCCGTTAAAAGCCCCTAATGCGCAAACCGTTTCGTCCTTCCGGGTCTGGGCCATAACTAGCCGATCCGAAGAATCCTGACGAATTCGCGAAGTGGCCTTTTAAGTCCTTTGCTATGAGTTGTGAAGTACGAAGGAGAGTTGGGCTGGTTGCGAGCATGCGCGCGTCCCATCGCGATATTTATTAGCGTCAAGAATTAGAGGCATTAACGAAGCTCTGCTTGACGAACGCGGGCAAGATCTGATTGAATACGCACTGGTAGTAGCCCTCCTCGCTCTGGCCGCTACAGCGAGCGTGTCAGCAGTTGCAGCCAGCATTGGCAAGGTTTTCAGCAAGGTCGGACACACGCTCTCCACTTATACCTCGTAACCGGTAATAGCATAGGCTCGCACTCCAGTGTCGATTTTCAGACTCCACCCGCGGACCACTTGAGATCACGCGCATGATTGCCGTTTTAGGCTCGGCACCGGGCGGGCCTTCGCTCTTGGTCATTGAAGCTGGAGCCACTTTGATAGCCGTTGCGGCCACGGCTTGTTGGCCGGCGGTCGGAACGATGTGGCTATCAAAGACGGAGCGATGCTTCGGCCGCATGGCGCAGAGACGCGGACTGTCCGTTGTGACAGTGGGCGCGGCGGCGCTTCCGATCAGGCTGGCGATTCTTCCGTTGTCGCCCATTTCACAGCCGTTCATCCATGACGAGTTCGCGAATCTGCTGGCGGCGGACACCTTTGCCTCAGGTAGAACTAACCAATCCCACTCATCCGATGTGGGTGTACTATTGAAAGCTTTCACATCACTCAAAAACCGACCTACATGTCCATGTATCTCCCTGCCCAGGGCCTGGTTCTAGCGGCGGGGAGCGTGTTAGTCGGCAATCCGTAGTTCGGCGTCTGGCTTAGCGCCGGAGAACCTCGAATTAGACGCCGCTCGACGAAAGAGCAGCCTGGTGTTCAGTCAGTTGCAGCCAATATGGAGGCCGGCCGTAGTGCAAGTAAAGCCGGTTTTCATAGTCTCGCGAGATCGGCTTGGTGCCGACGTATTCCGGGGCCTTCTGGATGGCTTCGCGCGTGAGAGCGGCAAAAACTTTAGAATCCGTCCAACTCACCCGTTCGATCCATGCGGGTGATACCAGTACCTTCTTGCCCGGCCACCAGTTCCGCGTTGCCACTTCGATATAGCGGATGGCCCAAGCTTGATCGTCCACCACAAAGCCATCCACGTGGCCAATTTCACCATCGGCGGCTTCAATATGATAGCCCGTGACAGCGACCGTACTGCGCAGATGCGTGTCCGTCCACTCTCTCCGTACTCTTTCCGGAATCGCTTGCATGGAACCAACCATTGGCATAGCCAGGCCGGCGGGGTTTAGCGATGGGCCCCACAGATAAGGACCGCCCCAATAATAGGGATAGCCGTAATAATCCAGGTATGCAGCCTCGTGCTGCCGCGAGACGGGCTGGTGAGTATCGATGGTCGGGCTATCCTTGACCTGTTTCTTCGTCAGAGCCACGTCCAGTCGTCTGGAGGGCCAGTCCGTAGAGACGACGGACATGGGCGAAATCAGCACTTCTCTGTCGCCAAGCCAGCCACCGGTATCTACCGTGACATAGCGGATGGCCCAAGTATCATCGTCAAAGTAGAGTTGATCCACAGTCCCAATCTCGCCATCCGTAGCTCGGATTACAAGACCTTTTAATTGTGAAGCATTCGTTAACATATTGTTGCCTCCGGGGCAGCGGTCGGGTGGCCGCGGTCTCCCCACCCCGCGCTACTGCAATGAGCGATACTAGCCGTTCGGAATACCGCAGGCTTGGTTACAGCATTTGAAAGCCCAATGGCTCCACGCGCCCCGCGTCGCTGGGTTTGTTAATAGTGAACTCTACTGCTAACGGGCGCGGGGAGCCGACCACGGATGGTCATGCGACCTCCGGTGGTCACCTTCGAATCATCCTGATCGGGAGCCGCCGGTCCAATCCTTGGGCTGAGTTGTTCGAAGCGAAGCTGAATTCTGTCCTTGTGCGGAACGGCAAAACGGGAGCCTCGTGATCAAGAACGAGCGGCAGCATCGCATCACCAAGGCTAACGCCGAGAAGTTCCGAGCTACGCTGAAGGAGTTGGCAGCGACGCCCCGGCCGAAGAACGTTCATCCGAAGCTGTGGGAGGCACAGAAAGCCGGGCCGAAGAGCCAACTGCAGGACCTCGTAGCGGAACTTCACGAATACGAGACATTGAAGACAGGCGGCCCTAAGATTCTTGAACTGGATTCTCTCGAAGGACTGCCGAAGGTACTCATTCAAGCGCGCATCGCGGCGGGGTTGACGCAAGAGGATCTGGCGGCGCGTTTGGGTGTGAAGCCGCAACAAATCCAGCGCTACGAAGCTAGCGATTATCAGACTGCAAGCTTCGCACGGCTTCGCGAGATTGCACGCTTGCTCGGTCTACGGGTTCGCGAAACCGTAGAATTGGTCCAGAGTTGATGGAGCGTTTCAATCGGGCTGGCGAGTTCACGCCCAAGCTACGCCTGTCCTCCCGTGTGAGCGGAGGAGCGCCCGCACGGACACGCGTCCTCGCGAGCCTCTCTTGGTGAACTGGAATCCTGCGCTCAGATAAGCGGCACTTCGTCGAAAATGCCTCCGCCCGTGAAGCCGAGATCTCCAATGTCACCGGATTCACGAACCCGAAGGCGCCCATGCTGCCGGCGATCTGCGCGACTTGCGCCTCGGAGTGGGTCCGCGAGTTCTTCGCGAACGGGATCAACCGGTCAAACAGATTCTGTTCGTTGCCGTGATCGTGCATCACCGTCAACTCGGGTCCGTCGAGAAACCTGCCGGTGTTCATTCCATTGACCGACACGAACTTGCCCCGGGTTTTCCCGCCGGTAGCCAGGTCAAATCCTCCGTAGGTACTGCCAAAGCTGCCATAGGAGGCGGTAATGTCGCCGTGAGGCTCCGTCAGAGCGATGCTTGATCCGCACCCCCTCCTGGCGTCGCTTCACATCGCTGGTCAACTCGGCGGCAAACCGTCCCGGCACTGGGCCGCTGAGCGGAATACGGCGGCCTAGAAACCGCATCACATCCGGGCTGGAGAAACTGGTCATGCCATGATGCACCAACATCGGATACCGCCGCTGCCGGGCCGCCGTATCGCGGAACACCACGTCAGTAGCCCATTCGGTTTGGTAGGCCGACCTTGCAGGCATTGGCCGAAGGCGATCTCTCCGCACGAGCGCGCGAGCGAGCGCACCGGATCGCGCGCGATGCCGACTTGCGAACGGTTGCGCCGCGCCGACGTGTAGATTTGACACCAGACAAATGAGTTGAGAGCATAGACACCATCATGAGAAGTCGCGCTGGTACTTGTATTCCACGGGATTCCCGCCTCGCCCCAAGGGAAAATCGATCTTAACTTTAGTGCATGCGGCACGTGCCTTATCGCGGGACCGCCGGCTGTTGGCGGCCCCGCAACGCTGCTGTAATCTAGTAGCTTATTGACAAAGATGAAAAAAGAATTGTCGATCCTATGCGGCCACCCCCAGCGCCGTAAACAGGTCCCGCATGCCAACTCGGAGATGTTCGTAATGCTGATCGACCGGTGTGGGATGGTTCGGCTTGGCGTGTGACTCCTCGGACTGTTGGCTGGCGGCAAGCAATGGCTTGATGACCTTTTCGCGAAGGACCACCAGCGCGGTCATCGCCCGCAGACCGTCCGGTTCTGCCGCATAGCGGCGTGAGGTCCCGATCTTGCGAACCAATCCTTTGCCCCGCAGCTTCTTGAGATCGTAGGCGGCCCGCCGCGGTCCATAGTCGGCTTCCGCGTGGCCATTCATTTTGCAGACCTTCTGCGCCAGATCCGAAGCCGTGAACCCTGCGGGCGAAGTGGCGAGGTGGACAACGCCATGACCGCTTCAGCCACTTGGCGCATCCTGGGCTTATTGAAGTCGATCCCGCCCACTTTGGTCTGGCCCACCTTGGTGGGCAAACGGTTAAGCACCCTAAGGCCAAACTGTGTGTTCGTCCTCCCGCCAGGATGGGATTTGCACGTTCTGGATGGATCATTCCGTCTAAAGCCGGTGTCCAAGCCCCGGGGATGGACCGACGTGATTACGCTTTTTCTGCGCTCCCTGACGGATCACTGGGAGGGGCAACTTGTCGCCGTCATCCTCTCTGGCCTTGATGGAGACGGGGCGGCGGCGTTGCGCGGCATAAAAGACGTGGGGGGCATTACCATCGCCCAGAAAGTTGAAACGACTGGGGGCGACCCAAACATGCCATCGAGCGCAATAGCCAGTGGAAATATAGACCTTGTTCTTTCACTTGAGGATATCGCCAAGCAGATTGTGCGCATTGCCCACGCGAAAGATGCGAGAAGATTAAAGTTGTGAGGTACCGTTGCATGTTCGTCTCTCCTTCGCCTTCCGGTTCCTCGCCTGGTTTACCTTGGGTCATGTCGTCTTCGGGGCCGATGTTAGCTTCGTGTGGACGCGTTTTTTGGAGAGTTTGTCACGAATGAGTTGCCCGTAGGTTAGCGGCTCGACGCACAGTGTGCGCCTCAGAAATTCCAGTTGGACGGAAGCAAAAGAAATGCTCAACCTGCGGTGGCCGCCCTCTGGCGCCGCCGCTTTTGGGGAAGGGGAGTGAATGGGTGAAACAATTCATTTGGATGGCCGAGACACAGCCAGCTTATTAGCTAAAGCTGCGTCCAGTGGGCGGCCGAAAAGGGGACCGGTTCAGAAATCAGAAACCGGAATCAGCTTAACGCGTCCGGCTCAGAGAGATCGTCTCGCGAGATGCCGAGCTTTCGCATCATGGCGTTGAGGGTGGTGCGGTGCAGTCCGAGACGGGTTGCGGTCGTTGTGACAACGCCGCCGCACTCCCGCAGCACCCGCACGACATGCTCCCGCCCCACTTGCTCCAACGTGGCGCCGCTGGCGGATTCCGGGACATCCTGCTTTATTTCAGCTAAGGGAGCGTGCAGGCTGCGCCCCTGGGAAAGAATGACTGCCCGCTCAATGAAGTTTTCCAGCTCTCGTATGTTGCCCGGCCAATTCCAGCTCACCAGGGCGCGCATGGTATCCGTAGGGATGTTGTCGATTTGACGGTTCATCTTGGCCGCATACTTCTCGGTGAAAAACCGCGCCAGTATTGGTATGTCGTTGGGGCGGTCGCGCAGAGGCGGCGTCGTGATGGGAAAGACGTTCAGGCGATAGTAGAGATCGCTGCGGAAGAGTTTGTCCCCCATCATCTGGGCCAGATTCCGGTTGGTTGCCGCCACCAGACGGACATCGATGGGAATCGTCTTGATGCCGCCCAATCTCTCAAACGACTTCTCCTGCAGAGCGCGCAGTAACTTGGGCTGTAGGTCGAGCGGGATGTCGCCCACCTCATCGAGAAAGAGCGTGCCTCGATGGGCCATCTCGAAACGTCCGATCTTTTGCGACAAGGCGCCGGTAAACGCGCCTCTCTCATAGCCGAACAACTCGCTTTCCAGCAGCCCGGTGGGAATGGCCGCACAGTTCAATGTGATGAATGGAAGATTCTTGCGCGGACTCAAGCGGTGCACGGCGCGCGCGATCAGTTCCTTCCCCGTGCCGGTTTCCCCCAGGATTAGAACCGTCGCATCCGTAGGCGCGACCATCTCCGTCTGCTCCAGCACACGCTTCAAAGCCGAGCTGCTGCCCACGATCTCTTCGTAATCCTGTTTGGGATCGGGATCTTCGTCGTCAATACTCTCGATCCGGTCCGTTTCGCGAAGGTCCTGCACCAACGTGATCCAGCGGAAGGGAGAGAGCTTTAAGACCGCCGTGGCAATCAACACCGGGATCAGGGCTCCATCCTTCCGAATCAATTTCTTTTCATACGGCGTACAGGCGCCGAAGCGCAGGCCTTCTTCATGCGCTAACTCATCGAGCGCCGTATATTCCGGCGGAGTAAGATCGGGCCATTGCAGTCGGCCGGATGCCAGGTCTTCGCGGTTGTACCCAACCAGTTCGAGAAACGCATCGTTCACCTCGGGAACATGGTCGAATTCGCCGGAGACGATACCGGCGATAGTAGTTTGCAGGGGGATCGGCCGGAGGCGCGCGCGACTGCGCCGCAGTTTCTCATCCTTCTCGTGACGATCGGTAAAATCACGCACAACTCGCGCAAATCCCTGCAATTCTCCGCTTGCATCCTTGAGCGCTATGGTTATCGAATTAGCCCAGAATCGCGACCCATCCTTCTTGACTTGCCAGCCCTCGGTCCCCATGTGGCCTTCGGCTGCGATCCGGTCGAGTTCCTCCTGCAGGTTGACTCGCGCAACATCATCGCCGGGATAGAGGAAGGATGCCTGCTGGCCAATGACTTGATCGGCCTGGTAACCGTAGATGCGCCCCGCTCCGGAATACCACGCGGCCAGACGCCTATCGGCATCGAGTAAGTAGAGCGCGTAGTCCTGCACCCATGAAGGGGCTTCAAACTCCGCTTCCGAGGGGTCAGCCTTTTCGCGCAGCACCAGGACATGGCCCAGCGGCAGTATGTTCCCCTTGGCAGTGTATTCCACCTCGCGCAGGATTCTATCCGACCCAACCAGCCGGAGTGTGCCCGCTTGCTCGCCCCATTCCAGAAATGCCTGCCAAAGCTGGGAAACTTTTGGCTTTAAGGCTGGCGGAGTAAAGTCGTCTAACTGGCGGCCAATGATCTTAGCCCCCGGAAGGCCCAATAGTTTATCTGCCCCGGCGCTGGCTTCCCGGTAATTGCGGTCACCGTCCGTAATCAGGATGGGAGTAGCAGGATGGTAAATGATTGCCCGAAAGAGCAACTCGATTTCTTTTGGACCGTTGTCTACGAGCCAACCGGCGGCTGGTGACTGTGAGGCTCTGGGGGACATGGCGATTCAATCTCCCTGCCGTCGATTCCAGCAGCTAAAGGCCACATGAAGACAAGTTCGATCTGCACCGACAAGTATCCCAAAAATAGCCAGATGCGTTCTAAAGAACGGGCAGTGAGATTATCTTACCACCGGCCCGCGGGAGCCGTCGCTATGCCGTCCAAGGCATTTAGTACGGGCACGGACACGTCTAGAAGAATTTTGCCGACTCCGCCGCATGGCAGATAACGCGCGCTTACCGGGGCTCGCACGATATTCCCCGTAATGCTGACGGCCCGATCCGAAACTCCATCGGACCAGCGGGGAAATTACCCTATGCGCGTGCGCCGCATGACGCGGGGTCGGGCTCGCGCGGATGGATACTTACACACTAGTGAGCGAAACATCTTTCAATCCGGACTCACTCTGCCATACGATGTACAGCGAGGAGATAGACCATTGGCTGCACAAGCAATAGCTGTACCCAAGAAGAATAGACCAGAAGCCGTTCCGCTTGAAGAACAGATTCGGCAGCGCGCTTTTGAGATCTACTTACAACGAGGCGGACAGGAAGGATCTGATCTGGACGACTGGCGGCAAGCGGAAGCAGAAATCCAGTCTGGCAAAGAGTAGTTTGTAGCCGGCGAAACTAGCCACTGGTCAGAGTGCTGCAGGGCCGACGCCACTTGGGTTCTTTGTTGGCCGAGGCCTTTTTGAAGATCGACGCGGGAGGACAGCGCCGGCATCCCGTTCAAAGTGGAAACGGGTGTGCAGATGCTAGCGCTAGCTTAGGAATCAGATTCCATTGGGTTGCGCTGGAGTTCGATCGCGTGGCTAGCCTTCACTTTCCTGATTAGTCAAGTGTCGAACGAAAAGAGAATACTGCTTTCAGCCTGCCAGTGCGACCCCTACCTCACGTAATCCAGAATATAGAGCGTGCCGAGCGGCAGCTTGTCGTCCGCGGTGAGCACGCCTCCCGCGAAAAAGCTGAGGTGCGGGTCCGAAACGCAAAAGGGGATGGTGGATGAAGCGGGGATCGAGCAGAGTGTCGGGGATGACAAACATCTCTTCCTTTAAGATAGCGTGAACACAAATTGAGGGATCGAGCGGCTTTTCCGGGACGCCCAGGCTGATTTCCGATTTGAACCACTGACGGTGTTCGTCCATGAAATTCACAACTGCAATTGGTGTTTGGCAAATGGGCCGCCAGCTTGGCGCTGTCAGGCGTGTCAAGGATGTCATGCCCGCTGAAGAACCGCCTCGCGGCCTGGCGCGGCGGGGAATCAAGAATCATTCTGCGAGAAGCATAGCAAGATCACTTCTCGCCGGAGTGAATACGGGAACATCGCTGAGAGTCGCACGAACGGGTGGCGGCGGCTAACGGATCTCATACGAAAATCGCCCGAGCGGTTTCGCCTCTACCTTGTAATTGGAGACGATAATCGACTGGAATTGAACGGCCGATGATACGAAGCGGAGCGACGAACTGTGTTTGCTAATGAAATCCAGATGCTATTCGAGAGATAGGGATGAGCCAAATTGCAAGGACGGGTCTTCTGTATCAAGATCCGTTAGACTTTCTGCCGCGCAGACGAGTCCAGGATTTCGCGAAGGGGCGTCTGATTTACGGAGTTGAGAAGCCATCGAGCGATCTTTATGCAGTAATTCTAGGTCGCGTGAAGATCAGCACGACCGCCGATGATGGCTGCCAGACCGTCAGCCGAATGGTGAGCGCGGAAGGTCTGTTCGGCGAAGCCTGCCTGGTGGGCCCGACGGACCGCGGAGAATCGGCGACCGCTTTGGACAACGTAACTCTGATGTCGTGGAGCCGCGGGGAAATCGAGCTTCAAATCGAACGCGAACCGAGACTGGGAATCGCCCTGTCCCAATACATGGTAAGAGAGTGCCTGGAGTTGCAGGATCGCATCGAAAGCATGGCTACCCACAAGATGCCGGAGCGCGTGATGCTTACGCTGCTGCAATTGGCGGCCGATCTGGGAACTCCGATGCCCGACGGAGCGACACGCGTTGCACCACTTTCCCACCAAACCATCGCGGAATTTGTGGGGACGTCGCGCGAGATCGTGACTCTCCAGATGAACCGTCTACGCCGTCTCGGGCTGTGTCGCTATTCCCGCAAATTTATCGATCTGTACAGCCCAACCCTGCGCGAACACCTTAAGCAGCACCGTGTGAGCATTCAAATGGCGCAGAAGAGATCGGGCGACCGGAACGAAACTTGAGACGAAAATACGGAAAGAAGATCAAACTCGCAACACTGCTTAAAGATGCCGACCGGCTCCAGGCGGCGCCTAGCCCCGTCTATGGCAAGAATAGTGTGACCCTCTGGTTCCGCAGGGAACAAGGTTGAAGGAAATGCGCACGACGAGTGGCCCGGTAATTACCGAAGCGCCAAGATCGAGAGTTTGGGATGCCGAAGCGTGGGCGAGATTCTGGTGAACAGGCCGAACAAGTTAAAATGGGACGCCTACCCCAACTTGCCGTTAAGAAGGCGCCGGTAGGTCCCTTGTCCCGCCACTTGTTTCGTGTGCGGTCGGACTGCGAAGCCTCCGGGTTGCGTTGATCTTCTTCGGCCAACTCTTTCATGAGTTCGTCGTGCTGTTTGAGTCGGATTCCGGTCCAGGCTTTTCCGCTGACGCCATAAACTCTACGATCGACCGGATTTGCCCGAAAATGGAATTATCCCTATCAGGTCGATCGGGAGTAGTTTCAGATTGAGCGTCCGTGGCGCAACGAATGTGTTGAATCGTGGTCTAATCCGCGCATCCGAAATCGGAGACTGGTGTTTCTGCAGGCGAGCCTGGTATTTGAACGACCGGAGATCTCGCCCAACACTCGTGCAGATCGAGAAGAGGCAGGCTGGCATTGCCCATCACGAGCGTCACGGCCGCGTCGTGATGCAGTCGCAACGCAGGATGAGGACTCGGAATTTCGTACTTGTCTTGCTGCTGCTTTTGGCTGTCGCCTGTTGGCTCACCATGAGCCCCAACTGAACGGACTGAATAGATGCTCATTCCTATTGCGTTCATCATCGGGGTACTGGCATGGTTCTTGGGGCGCGGCCGGTTTGCGCAAGCCGGCCTTCTGGCGGTAAGGATTCGGCATGCAGCGGTCGGGGCCATCTATCAGCAGCCATCTCTCATTTCCGCACGATACGGACTCAGCGGCCGGCCCGACTATCTGGTTCGCGTGGATAGCGGCGTTGTTCCAGTGGAACTGAAATCGGGGAGGTCTCCCCGATCCGGCAGACCATACGACGGCCACCTGTTTCAACTGGTGGCTTATTGCCTTCTGGTAGAGGACGTATGCCAAGCGTTCGTCCCATACGGCATTGTCCAATACGAAGACTGCAGCATCCGCGTTGAGTACACTTCCTCGTTACGCAGAAGCCTGCTTGTGCTCCTTGAGGAGATACGAACCGCCAAGCGTGGCCGGGAATTCCATATCGATCACGATTGTCACGGGAAATGCAGGTCCTGCGGCTTCCGTGAAGTCTGCGGAGAGAGTCTCATTTGAGCATCCTGCGCGTCAAGCAATGGCACGGCCGCGGATTGAACGCTGCATTGGCGCGTTTTGGGGCACTACTCCGTGGAACCATCACAGACAACCCGGAACTCTTCCTGCCGGTCGCCTGCCTGTTTGTTTGGCAGTTTACGGCGATCGCGACGAAGCCCACGGCGTTCGCGTGCGCCCTCTTGCTGACCCTGATCCTGTTCATTTACAGCTATCGCGTGCTTGGAACAACCGAATGGCTACGCTGCCTAGGCTGGGTGTCACCGCGTCAAGGATTCTGGCTTTACAGCCTTATCGCCGGTCTTGCCGCTGCCGGGGGCGTCTGGTGGTTTGCCCGGATCTTCCACCAGTCCTTGGGACGGGTCCCTCCCTCGCAACGGATCCTCCTGGCCAGTTCTTCCGGACCAATGATCGAGGAGATGCTCTTCCGAGGCCTCCTCTTCTGGCTGATCTTCGAGCTTTTGAGGCGAGGAAGTATAGCTAACGATGAGGCTGGAAGTCGTGCCGCTCTTGGGCAGGACCTTTGTACGAGTAGCCGACGATACGGTCGGAGGCGCCCCGCCGTCTCCCAGAACGCCCTTCAGGCCCACGCATTGCCAGCCCCAGGCTGGCTCCCGCGAGCCACAGCTACCGCCCAGTACTTCATCGCGGCGGACGCTGAAGTTCGATCTCGCGCACATCGTGCGTCAGCCCACTGCCATTGCACGTGTGACACCGCACCCCGCTGCCGTTGCACGTCGGACACTGCAAGAGGAACGACTGTTTGATCTCGATTGTCCAGCTCTTCGGATTGGGGCAGGCCTCGTAAAGTTCAACATTCGGATTCGAAGACTTCAGTTCCGTCAAATCGTGAACAGCCCGCGCTCGGAGATGCTGCTCCATTTCTGCGCCAAGAACAACCGCACGCAACGCTTCCACCGGAAATTCGATATCTCGGGATTCGGATTGGCTGAACTTCCTTGCGATGCGCCATTCTTGCTCGTACTGCCATTCCAACGCCTTGTGGACCGTCAGTACGAGGTCAGGGCCGGCGCATCCCTCCAACGCGGGCGGGAGCGGGTCGTACGAGACGGGCTGGGGCCGGTTCATCTGAAAAAACTCATGGGCAGTATTAAAGCCGAGCACGAATCCTCTGTGGCCCTGTGCGTAATGCACCCACATCAGATGATTCGTTGCGGTCTCGGTAAGGCACACAACCCCAAGGCCGCGGCGAAACTTGGATTGACGAGTTCCGGCGTATCGGTGATCAGACAGATAGCGACAGTCAAACACATCGTTGAATGTGAGCGGTGAACTGAAGCGGAGCGACTGCCCCTCAAGCGCGTATTCGACGCCGGCAGGTGGATAGTACTTGTAGAGGACTTGTGGAACGCCGCGTTCGGACATTTATCACCCCTTGATGGACTTCGGCCCGGTACGCCCGCCGTTAACACGCTCTTGAGTTTAGCAATCCAGGGCACCAGTACAAAGTCAGTGTTGGGAAGCTCTCCTGGGAGCTCAATTCTCTATCCCTCCAAATGAACTTAACCCGCAACCCGGTCATGGATCTCACCAACGTTCACCAATAATCCCGTTCGCTTAAGTTCCGGCCGTATCACGCGCCACTCGTACAAAGCTGGTGCCGAATATTGCACGCGGCTTGCTGAATGGTCTGGCAAAAGGCGGCCGCGTTGCAGAGTATACGCCCGAGCACGGGGTGGGCTTGGAACGGATCAAGCGTCTCCAGGCCAACGGGCGCACGCTCTTAGAGATCGGCCGCATCCTGGGCGTCCCTCCGCCAAGAGTCCGCAATGGAACTGCCGACGGCGTGGTGGCAGCGTACGATTGACGACGACGTCATCGTGTGGGTGAGAGACGGTGCCAGCCAGTGGTGAACGAAACAGCTGCGCGCGGCGGTATAAGAATTCGCCCGCCGCTTGAAGCCAGAGAAGAAGACAAAGGGCTAGACGCCGTAAACTTTCAGCAAAGCGCGCACGCGTCTGCATCGCCGGGAGTTGGGCGCAAGCTCAGTTTACGGCCGAAGCCCGCATTTCACTTGCGCTGGCGTGCCCCAGGATCAATCGCCGGAGGCCTCCGAGGGGTATTGGTGCGGGAAGTTTTGCGTGCGCGGCCGTCTGCGCGGCCGGAGTGGGAGTCCGCGCTTATTATAAGAAGACCTCATTGAGACGCTCGGTGCGCCTAGTCTAGCGACGGCGGGGTTTTGTGGCTTGAGGAATTCAATGGTTCGTTAGAACAGCTGCACCAGTTAATTCCTCGTCGCGCGAACTTCGGTGTCTTCGAGTGGGAGGCAAGGAAATCCGATCCGTTGCCTCTCGTGTTAATTTAGCGCCTTTCCCATTCCAGTGGTTGTTCGTGTCCACTGGAGTGCCGGACCATCCCCGGCCCGGGGAACGGGTTCTGCCCTAATAGCTTGACTTTCGAGACGCTGTTCGCCACGTCGCAGCCGAGCCCATCACATGGGGGCCAACAA
>Ga0302325_10019953_pt1:2500-14070 | contig 14070 bp, 9 predicted proteins | sample Palsa_T0_2_FD_201948 | JGI IMG/M metagenome (GOLD analysis project Ga0302325, IMG submission 201948) | Peat permafrost microbial communities from Stordalen Mire near Abisko, Sweden - Palsa_T0_2 | ecosystem: Environmental > Terrestrial > Soil > Palsa > Peat permafrost | place: Sweden... | reverse complement strand
AAGTGATCGCGTATCTATGGGCGACTTCGCGGCGCGGGGAAAAAATCAGCTACAAGAGCTACGAGCCGCTGAAGGAAGCGATCGAGAAAAAGCTGATGACCAGTGTGCGCGACATTTCAAGGATCATCACCAAGGCGCGCACCCGCGACGAAGAGCAGGGCGAAAAGTACAGCTCGATGGTGAAGAACCTGCTGGAAAACGGCTACTGCGAATCATGTGTGGACGTAGTGCTCAAGTACGCGGCAAACAATCTGTGGAAGGATTGAGTCTTGAAGAGCGAAGCGGGGAACCATCCGGACTCCCCGCTTCGCTCTCGAATTTGACGGAACGAAGCTACCGAAGTGCCTGTAATCATTGAGAAAGCCGAAAAGCCGATGCATGAAATGGCCATAAACGCGTCGAAAATCTACCGATGAGCGGCGATACTATCTTCCGCGAATATCGGATTTCCGATGCTGAACGGTCGGACCGTTCGGCGGGCGATCGGCTGCGGCATCGGCAGAAAGTTCGCGAGTCGATCCGCGAAAATATCGCGGACATCATTGCCGAAGAATCGATCATCGGCAAAAACAAAGACCGTGTGATCAAGGTTCCGCTGCGCGGAATCAAGGAATACCGCTTCGTGTTCGGCGACAACTCGCCCGGCGCCTCGCAGGGCGACGGCGACTCTCGCCCCGGCCAGGTCGTCGGCAAGACCGGCAAGGACGGCCCGGGCAAGGGCGACGAACATGCCGGCGACCGCCCCGGCGTCGATTACTACGAGACCGACGTCACGCTCGAGGAATTGATCGAGATCATGTTCGAGGATCTCGAACTGCCCAACCTCGAGCGGCGCGCGTTGCGCGAAATTGTGTCCGACTACTCGTCGCGCCGAAAAGGCTACCGCAAAGTCGGCATCCGCATCCGCCTCGACAAGCGGCGCACGGCGAAGCAGCGCGTGATGCGCATGCTGGCGTCGGACAAACGCAATGACGCGGCCGAGCGTGCGATACAGGAATCGAAGGCCGACCGCGAGGCCGGCGACGACGCCGACGTTGAAGGCGCACTCGACGAGATAGCGCTCGAAGAAGGGCAGCTCGACGAAGTGGCGCTCGCCGATTCGCCCGGCGCGGCCGCGTTCGAGCGCGTCAGCCGGCGCTTCCCGTTCCATCAGAAGGACCTGCGCTACAAGCATGTCGAGGTGGACACCAAAGAGGAGTCGAACGCCGCGGTTATCTGCATCATGGATACGTCGGGCTCGATGGACACGATGAAGAAGTATCTCGCGCGCAGCTTCTTCTTCCTGCTGTACCAGTTCATCTCGACCCGCTACCGCAACGTCGAAATCGTTTTCATCGCGCATCACACGGAGGCCAGCGAGGTCACCGAGGAAGAATTTTTTCACAAGGGCGAGTCGGGCGGCACGTTTATCTCGTCGGGCTACGCCAAGGCGCTCGAGATAATCGCCGCGCGCTATCACCCGTCGCTGTGGAACCTGTATGCGTTCCATTGCTCCGACGGCGACAACTTCGACTCCGACAATCCGGCCGCGCTCAAGGACGCCGAGGAGCTCGCCGAGATTTGCAACCTGTTCGGCTACGGCGAGATCAAGCCGCTGGGATCGCGCTACTACGAATCCTCGATGCTGAACGTGTTCCGCCGGATCCAGGCGCCGAACTTTCACACCGTGCTGATCGAGCGCAAGGAAGACATCTGGCCGTCGTTCAAGGCGTTCCTCGCCAAGGACAGGGTGAAGGAAGGATGAGCGCGACGCCGAATGCGGGAGCCGTCCGCGATATTACGGTCTGGAACCTCAACGATCTCGTCGAGTGGGACGAGAAGATTCGGGCCAAGGCGACCGAGTTCGGGCTCGACTACTATCCGCAGGAGTTCGAGCTTTGCGATCACACCGGGATGCTCGGGTACATGGCGTACTCGGGGATGCCGTCGCATTACCCGCACTGGTCGTATGGCAAGTCGTACGAAAAGCTGAAGACGCTTTACGATCACGGCGTGAGCGGGCTGCCGTACGAGATGGTGATCAACTCGAATCCTGCCATCGCGTACCTGATGCGCGACAACTCGCTGCTGCTGCAGATACTGACGGTGGCGCACGTTTACGGGCATAACGATTTCTTCAAGAACAATTTCACGTTCAGGTCGGCGACGCGGGCCGAGCTGACTATCGAGGTTTTCAAATCAGCGGCGATGCGCGTGCGGCGCTACGTCGAGGATCCATCGATAGGCGTCGAGAAGGTCGAGCGCATTCTGGACGCGGCGCATGCGCTGTCATGGCAGTGCCGGCGCAATTTTGCCATCAAGAAGCTGTCGCCGGTCGAGCAGATGTCGCGCGCGGAAGATACTGCGCAGGGGCAGCCCGACCCGTTTCAGAAAATACACGCGCGCAAGCAGGTGGAAGTCCCCGACTTCCACAAGGTCCCGCTCGAGCCCGACGAGGACGTCCTGCTCTTCATCCGCGATCACAACCCGTTCCTCGCCGACTTTGAAAAAGATCTGCTCACCATCGTGGACCAGGAGGCGAAATACTTCATCTCCATGATGGAGACGAAGATCATGAACGAGGGATGGGCGAGCTACTGGCATAAGAAGATTCTTGAGTCGCTCGACCTGGAGCAGGGACTGCATCTCGAATTCATCGTCAATCACAACCAGGTGGTGCGCCCGATTCCAGGCCAGATCAATCCCTACCATCTCGGGCTCAAGATTTGGGAAGACATCTACCGGCGCTACACGAATCCGACTGCCGAGGAAATCAAGCGCGACGGCCCGCCGGCGAAGACCGGCATGGAAAAGATCTTCGAGGTGCGCGAGGTCGAGCGCGACGCGTCGTTCCTGCGCCGCTACCTGACTGAAGACCTGATGCGCGAGATGGATATCTTCGAGTATGAAGCGCGCGGCGAGGAGCTGGTCGTCAGCAAGGTTGCGGACGACGACGGCTGGAAGGAAGTCAAGGCGACGCTTATCAAGAACGTCGGGACCAACTCGATCCCGGTGCTGAAAGTCGAGGATGCTGACTTCGGCCAGAATCGAACTCTGTACGTGAAGCACGAGCACGACGGCCGCGACCTGCATATCGAATACGCCGAGAAAAGCCTCAACTACCTGCAGCGGTTGTGGGGCCGCGAAGTGGTGCTCGAGACCGTGCTCGACGGCAAGCGATCACTGCTGTGCAGCAACGATCGCGGCTTTTCCGTTCGCGCCCTCAAGTAGAATCCGCGCTCTACAAATCGCGTACGCCCGCTATGCTCTCCTGAAGCGGGTTTGCGGCACGTTGCTTTAGATTTGTTGGTCGGATAATTTCAGGCACGGACGGATGCAGTTCGGGTTCGGGTCGGATGCAAGGAGGCGCGGATGATGGAGTGGCCGAAGTGCCAAAAGTGTAACGCTGGCGCATTGATTCCCCTGTCCGACTATGGGCAGGAAGGCGCCTCGGTCTTGTTCAAGGCTTGGGTTTGCACGAATCCTGATTGCGGTTTCAGCCTGCGCGTTGACAAAGGCGAGGTAACCTACGGCAGGCGTATCGAGACCAAGCACTGATTCAGTTCTCATTGCGACTTACAGGGCAGTCCCCGCGGGCTGCCTTTCTTTTATTGCGCCAAAATCAGTCCTGTCTAGGCCGGCTTGAAACATCCTGCGGCGGCCAGCGTCTCTTGATCATGGGCAATTGGTTTTCAAATTGCCGCGCTCGCTTGTTGCTGGCCTCGGTTGCGGCTGTCGCGTGCTCGCTTTCGGGATGCATGTCGTATGGCGAGACGGTCGCTTATCGGCTTTATCAAACCGACGCCGATCGATGCGCAGATAACGAGCCCGACGCGTGTGTCGCGATGCTGCAGTCGAGTTGCGAAGCGCCCGCGCGCGTATGCACCGACTACGTTCCGGAATTCCAGGCGCAGGCGAGCCAGCAACTCTCGCAAAGATGCCAGGCTAACGACGAGGCGTCATGCGAGGCGCTGGACGCGGTCGCATGCGACGGCGGCGACGCGACGGTGTGCGGTGGCCTGCGCGATGACTACGCAAAGCTTTACTCCTCGTGCAAGGCCGGCAACGCGGCAGATTGCGAGTCACTGTCGGACTTCGTATGGCCTAAAGCGCAAACCGATCTCGCTATCAAGGCTTGCAAGAACGGCGACGAGATCGCATGCCGGGTCGCGACCTCAAGCACGAACGCTTTGACGCTGAACGTGAACCGCGACGCGCAGTTCGCGACGTTTTGATTTGACCGTGTCTTATTGTGCGCGAGCTTTCAGGACGACCGGCATTCCTTCGGAGGGGCCAATCGCGATGCTGCTCCGGGCGGGCTGCGCCGTGTAGCCACTCACCGGCGCAATATCAAAGCGCCGGATCAGTTCAGACAAAACGATCTTCATCTGGTAAGTCGCGAACGCCGCACCGAGGCATCTTCGCGTACCGCCACCGAACGGAAAGAACGAGAACGGACCCGGACGCGAATCGATGAAGCGCGTCGGATCAAATCTTTCCGGGTTCGGCCAGGCATCTGGTCTCCGATGCGCGAGATAGATGCATGGCGCGACCGCGACCCCCTTCGGCAAATCGCGCCCTGCTATCTTCGTTGGCTCCTGTAATTCACGCGCGATGTTCGGAACGACCGGGCAGAGCCGCATCGTCTCGTTGACGACGGCGTCGAGGTAGTACATCGACGCAGGCTCGGCGTCGTCGGGCATCCTCGACAATTCATCGCGCGCCGTGTGCGTCACATCCGGGTGATTCGCCAGTTCGTAAATTGCCCATGCGAGCGACGCGGCCGTCGTCTCGTGCCCCGCCAACAGGAGAGTCATCATTTCGTCGCGCAGGACGGCGTCGCTCATCGGGCTTCGGCCCTCGTCGCGGGCCTCGAGGAGCATCGAGAGGATGTCGTTGCGGCTCTCCTGTGACGAGGCGCGCCGCCGGGCGAATTCAGCGAACAGGGCGGTATCCGTCTCGCGACTCAGACGCACGACGCGCCCCCATGGACTTCGCGGGCCGAGGTCGATGCGAAACACCGAAAGCTGGAAGAGGCTTCCAAAACGGCCTGCGTACAGCGCGAACAACTGTGCGATCAGATCTTTCAGGCGCGTTGACTCGGCGGATTCGTCCAGGCCGAACACCGCGCGCATGATCACGTCAAAGGTAAGCGAGCGCATCGACGGATGAACAGCAAACGGCTCTCCCACCGGCAATTTGGCGATCGCGGCGCGCGCGATTGACCGCATCACCGGGCCGTACGCGCGCATCCTCTCACCGTGGAACGGCGGCATAACGAGACGGCGCTGCCGCCGATGCGCCTCGCCGTCGAGGAACAGCACCGAACGCTCGCCCATGTAAGCGCCGAGCGGGCGATTGGCTTTTCCCGCATACAGCTGCTCGATATCGCCCTGAAAGATTTCGCGGATGGCGGCCGGATCGCTGGTGAAGACGAACGGCGAGACTCCGGGAACGCGAACGGTGAACCAGTCGCCGTACCTGCGGCCGCATTCGTCAAGAAAACGAAACGGGTTGCGAACGAAACCGAATGTCGCGACGATACCGGGGCCAGGCGGAAGCGCCGCAGACGAGACTCGACCCGAGCGCATCCCTTGCGAGTATCATGCGAGTTAGGGCGCCACAACTTGGTCGAGCGATTTCTCAGGAGAACGAGTAGACGGTCGCGTCGGCAACCGGTTCGTATCCGATTTTCAGATAAACGTGGTTGGAGATCGGGTTGGCGAGGTCGGTGTATAGAAAGCAAAACTTGCGGCCCTCATCGAGCAGCTTCTGGCTGAGCGCGGCGACGCATGCGCCGGCGTATCCTTTGCCGCGAAGTTCCGGCGGAGTGTAAACCCAGGCGACGCGAATGCCGTTGGGCGTTCGTCCCGTGTATCCCGCCATCGATACTCTGAAGCCGTCGTCCTCCCACAGCATCATGCGTCTCGACGCCGGCGCTGGCAGAGCGGCGTTCTTTTCGGCTTGATCGCGATCGATGCCCTCGGCTTCCACCGAGAACGCGGCGTGCCATTTCCTGAGCAATGCGTCGTCGGACGCAACTGGTTCGCGCAGACGGCCGACGGATCGCGCTTCTTCAATGACGCGGCTCAACTGGTAGATGCGATGCGCCATATGTTGATGCACGGTGCAGCCGGAAAGTTCCGACCACTTCGCCGCGAACTTCCGCGCGATTTCGGCGGAACTGTTGACGCCCGGGATCGCGACGCGACTTGAACGTAGCTCGTGAGCAATCGCGTCGATCGTCGAATCGTGCGCGGTCCACGAGAGAATCAGATTGTGCGGCGGCGTCATCAGCGCAACTGCCGTGACCTCGCCGCGTGCCTCAACTGATGCCATCAGCGGAGGCGCCGGGCCCCATTGCGTGCCCGCTCGAAGGCCATCGAGCAGACCGAGGATCAGGCAATGCTCGGCCTCGCGAGTCAGCAGGAACGGCTGAACGCGATCGAGGAACTGGCCGGCATCCGAGAAGAACTTCATTTGAAGTGCCGAAGCCATCTTCCCGAACATTAATTTTCGATAGCAAGCGAGGCAAACATCAGCGGCCGAACTTGTGCAGTATTTGAATCAGACGCGCGTGCGGAATCGCCTCGATGCGATTGCCGTTGATGCCGACCATCGTTGTCGCCGCCACCAGCGCGTTGATGATCGCTTCCTCGGTGGCTTCCACTGCGGCTGTGAACAGCGGGTCGATGCGCGAGTTACGCAGCATCTTCACGGTCTCGACGTCGGATCGCCTGGCAGTCGCGTGATTGGCGGTCGAAAACGCTATGAACAGATCGCCGGAGCCGTTGCCCGAGACGCTCCCCGTGCGCGCCAGGCCCATCGTAAGGCGGCGCGCGATTCGTTTGAGCTGATGCGGCATCAGGGGCGCGTCGGTCGCCGCAACTATGATGATCGATCCGAGCTCCTGCGTGCTGAACGGATCGTGGCCGGGCCGGAGCTCGTCGCCGATGGGAACTCCGGCGATTGTCAGCTCGCGCGGCCGCCCGCAATTCAACTGCACGAGGACTCCCACAGTGTAACCGCCCGATTTGCGATCGAGGCGCCGCGACGACGTGCCGATGCCGCCCTTCCATCCGTAGCCGATCATCCCGGTGCCGCCGCCGACGCATCCTTCGGCGACGCGCCCGCCGCGCGCGCTCGCGAGAGCGGCCCACGCGTGCTTCGCGGTGACATGAAATCCGTCGATGTCGTTGAGGACGCCGTCGTAGGTTTCGGCGACGACCGGCAGCGACCACGGCTGCCGCATCATGCGCTCGCGCACCTGCCACGCGATCACCGCGTCGCGCACCACGCCGACGCTATGCGTGTTGGTGATCATGATTGGCGTCGTCAACAAGCCCGACTCCTCGACCCACGCCGTGCCGGTCATCTCACCGTTGCCGTTGAGCGAAAAGTATCCTGCAAAGACCGGCGCGGCGTCGCGCTTGCCGCGCGGCAGAACGGCGGTCACGCCGGTGCGGACGGGACCGCGACCAACTATCAGTTTATCGTCGCCGCGGATGATGGTTGTGTGGCCAACCTCGACGCTGGCGACATCGGTGATCGCGTTGAGCGGCCCCGGCTCGCCGTGAAACGGAATACCGATGTCGCGGGCGCGCGATTTAGCTACTTTGGGTGGCGACTTTTTCGGCATCCGAAAAGACATAGCCGAGAAGCGTCGCAAGTGACAGAATTCACGACGGCTGAGAGCATGAAGATTCGCCGAGCACATTTGGTGTTGCTTCTGGTTGCATTACTTGTAGCGTCCCGCGCACTCGCTAGCGCGATTTTTATTTCCATCGACGACAACGGCCACGAGTTTTTGCTTGACCGCGGCGATGCGCTCGAGATTTCACTTCCTGCTACTTCGGGAACCGGATACAGCTGGCAGGCTGAGCCAGTGGCGGGAGGGTTCGTCAAGCAGATTGGCGATCCGGTGTTCAAGGGCGACAGCGCGATGCCCGGCGCATCGGGACGCCAGGTATTCCACTTCGGCGTCGAGGGCAGCGGCACCGGCACGCTCGAGCTGAAGTACCTGCGTCCGTGGGAAAAAGACAAGCCAGCAGCCAAGGTCTTCAAGGTAACGCTTACCGCGCAGTAGGATCGTTGCGCTTCGATTGAAATAGTCGACGCCGGCCGGTAGCCCTGAAACATGCCTGATCGTTTGTTCTCCGATCCCAGCCTCGCCGCGCTGTACGACTTATTTTCACCATCGGAGCTAAGAAGCGATTTCGACTTCTACCTGCCATTCGTCATGTCGGCGCGCGCGGTGCTGGATATCGGCTGCGGCACCGGATCATTGTTGCGTCGCGCTCGCGCATCCGGGCATGCCGGGCGATTGTGTGGTCTCGATCCCGCGGCCGGAATGCTGGATCAGGCGCGCAAGCGCTCGGACATCGAGTGGCTCCGCGGTGACCTCGCTTCGGTCAGGTTCGATCGAGAGTTCGACTTCGTCGTGATGACCGGGCATGCATTCCAGGTATTCGTCGAGGATAGCGATCTGCAAACAGCGCTCGCGGCGATACGTTCGGCTCTTACCAATGAAGGTTGCTTCGCGTTCGAGACTCGCAATCCGCTGGTTCGAGAATGGGAACGTTGGACTCCTGCTAACGCCATTGAAATTACCGACGCCAGCGGTTCGATAGTTCGGATGGCGCGCCAGGTTGAGACGGTCGAAGGCGACCTCGTCTCCTTCACCCACACGTTCACCAGTCTCAGGTCGGACCGTCCGCAGGTAAGCCGCAGCACTCTGAGGTTCCTCGGCGCGGATTCGCTATCCGCGTTCCTGTCCGAGGCTGGCCTTAAGATCGAAGAGCAGTACGGAGATTGGGACCGGCAGCCGCTCACGGCAATGAGCCCCGAGATAATCACCTTCGCCAGGCGAAGTTGAGACGCCGACCAAAAAATAAGGGCGGAATCTTTCGACTCCGCCCTTTCCGAGATTCCCCGGCCGCGTCCTACTCTCCCGTGACGCCTTCGGTCACAGTACCATCGGCGCTGAAGGGCTTAACTGCCGTGTTCGGGATGGGAACGGGTGTTTCACCTTCGCCATGGCGACCGGAAACCTTCCGCACCCACGTCTTTAGGTGAGCGCTCAAGCTCCGACAAATCTGAATAGTAGGGTCTGCAAGTGCAGTCGTTCGAACCTTATTTGTGACTCGACCTTTGCCGTCCCGTCCGGTTAGCGATTGAAACCCGGACAAGTATGCGGCCACTATTCCAACGCGAGTGGTTGGCTCGAATTGAAATAGGTAGTGGTCAAGCCTCACGGCCAATTAGTACCAGTCAGCTCCACGCCTTACGGCGCTTCCACCCCTGGCCTATCAACCTCCTGGTCTAGAAGGGGCCTTCAGGATCTTACGATCGGGATACCTAATCTTGGGGTGGGCTTCCCGCTTATATGCTTTCAGCGGTTATCCCGTCCGTACATGGCTACCCGGCGATGCGGCTGGCGCCACAACCGGTACACCAGAGGTACGTCCGTCCCGGTCCTCTCGTACTAAGGACAGCTCCCCTCAAGTATCCTTCGCCCACGGCGGATAGGGACCGAACTGTCTCACGACGTTCTGAACCCAGCTCGCGTGCCACTTTAATCGGCGAACAGCCGAACCCTTGGGAGCTACTCCACCCCCAGGATGTGACGAGCCGACATCGAGGTGCCAAACCTCCCCGTCTATGTGAACTATTGGGGGAGATAAGCCTGTTATCCCCGGCGTACCTTTTGTCCGATTAGCGATGGCCCTTCCATTCGGGACCACCGGATCACTATGACCTGCTTTCGCACCTGCTCGAGCCGTCGCTCTCGCAGTTAAGCTCTCTTATGCCATTACACTCAACGGCTGGTTTCCACTCAGCCTGAGAGAACCTTCGCGCGCCTCCGTTATCTTTTGGGAGGCGACCGCCCCAGTCAAACTACCCACCATGCAGTGTCCCACACCCGGTAAGAGTGATGGTTAGAAGCCAAGAATCACAAGGGTGGTATTTCAAGGTTGGCTCCATGCGAGCTAGCGCCCACACTTCATAGCCTCCCACCTATCCTACACATGAAATCCCTAGATTCACTGCAAAGTTATAGTAAAGGTGCACAGGGTCTTTCCGTCCTGCCGCGGGTACTCGGTATCTTCACCGAGAGTGCAGTTTCGCTGTGTTTGTGGTCGAGACAGCTGGGAAGTCGTTACGCCATTCGTGCAGGTCGGAACTTACCCGACAAGGAATTTCGCTACCTTAGGACCGTTATAGTTACGGCCGCCGTTTACCGGGGCTTCGGTTCCCCGCCTCGCCCTTACGGACTAACGGGTCCCCTTAACCTTCCGGCACCGGGCAGGCGTCAGACCATATACATCGCCTTGCGGCTTAGCATAGTCCTGTGTTTTTGCTAAACAGTCGCTACCCACTGCTCTCTGCGACCCGCCGACGCTTCTGGACGCGAAGTCCATGACGTCAGCAGGCACACCTTCTTCCGAAGTTACGGTGTCAATTTGCTGAGTTCCTTAACCACAATTCTCACAAGCGCCTTGGTATACTCTACCCGTCCACCTGAGTCGGTTTGTGGTACGGTCACCAAATGATCTCGCTTAGAGGTTTTTCTTGGGAGCATGGGATCAGTCACTTCGCGAGACCTGACGGAATCGCTCGACATCACCTCTCGGCGTTAATGAAGCAGCGGATTTACCTACCGCTCCCGCCTACGGGTTTGCACCGGGACATCCAACACCCGGATGACCTACCCTTCTCCGTCACCCCATCGCTCAAACGATCAACTGGTGGTGCAGGAATATTAACCTGCTTTCCATCGCCTACGCTTTTCAGCCTCGGCTTAGGTACCGACTAACCCTGAGAAGATTAACTTTACCCAGGAAACCTTGGACTCACGGCGAGAAGGTTTCTAACCTTCTTTATCGCTACTCGTGTCTGCATAATCACTTCTGGGGCCTCCATACGTTCTTGCCGATCGTACTTCATTGGCAACCAGAATGCTCCTCTACCGCTCCCATTGCTGGAAGCCCGCGGCTTCGGCGCGATGCTTAAGCCCCGTTACATTTTCGGCGCAGGTTCGCTTGACCAGTGAGCTGTTACGCTTTCTTTAAAGGATGGCTGCTTCTAAGCCAACCTCCTGGTTGTCTGTGCGCTCCCACATCCTTTCCCACTTAGCATCGACTTTGGGGCCTTAGCCGGCGGTCTGGGCTGTTTCCCTTTCGACCACGGACCTTATCGCCCGTAGTCTGACTCCCAGATTAACCTTGGTGGCATTCGGAGTTTGGTTAGGTTTGGTATCCTGGTAAGGACCCTAGCCCATCCAGTGCTCTACCTCCACCAGGCATCATCTGAGGCTATACCTCAATATATTTCGAGGAGAACCAGCTATCACGGAATTTGATTAGCCTTTCACCCCTACCCACAGTTCATCCGAGAAGTTTTCAATCTTCACCGGTTCGGGCCGCCACGGCATTTTACTGCCGCTTTACCCTGACCATGGGTAGATCATCCCGCTTCGGGTCTACTAAACGCGACTTGACGCTCTATTCGAACTCGCTTTCGCTACGGCTACACCTCTTTACGGCTTAACCTTGCCACGCCTAGTAAGTCGCAGACTCATTAAGCAAAAG
>Ga0302325_10019952_pt1 | contig 14070 bp, 15 predicted proteins | sample Palsa_T0_2_FD_201948 | JGI IMG/M metagenome (GOLD analysis project Ga0302325, IMG submission 201948) | Peat permafrost microbial communities from Stordalen Mire near Abisko, Sweden - Palsa_T0_2 | ecosystem: Environmental > Terrestrial > Soil > Palsa > Peat permafrost | place: Sweden: Abisko... | reverse complement strand
CGTCCGTTTTCGAGCGGAGCTCGTCGTCAGAAAGCTTTTGCATCTCGGGTTCGAGCGCATTGATAGCCGTAACGCGCGGCTGCAGGCGCTTGATCTCGCGTTCGTTTCTTGTCCCGAAAACCTTGCCCAATAATGTGTTGATCAAAACCAAAATCCTTCGGAGAACACACGTCCACGTGCTAGTAGAAGCCTAGCACATTAGATGCGGGAGGAAGCTCGAAGAACGCAAGACGAACAACGCAAGGAACGCAATGGAAACAAGCATCGGGGCGGCCCTCGGAGAGGGCTCCGACGCGCAGATCGCAGATTCGTTGCTTAGTCTCAGTATATGTGGCACAGTATTTCCAGTAACGAGGTGCATCATGATCGATCACCAGAAATTTCAAAGAGCGCGAGGCTGGGCCTATGCGGTTGGAGCGGTTATTTTTGGGGTTGTTGTCGCGTGGAGATTTTTGATCCGATGAATTGAAGGCACCAGGCGACGATTGTTGTTCCCGCCGGCCTGATAGACTTCCTGAGCGTGACCTCGTCCAGGAAGCCTAATTATCGATTGCCGCGCCTTTTGCTGCTGGTTAACATCGGGCAGCTACTGACACTAAGCCGAAGTGCAGATGGTCCGCGTCGCAGCTCCCAACTTTCGGAACTTGGAATCGTTCGAGACGGTGCAGTTCTCTGCTTCGGTGGCAAGATTGTTTCTGTTGGCACCTCGAAAGCTGCTCTGCGCGATCCGTGGCTCAAGAAGAATCGCAAAAAGATCGTTGAAATCGACTGCAGCGGACGCGTGGCTTTGCCTGGGTTTGTCGATTCACACACGCATCCGGTATTCACACATCCCCGGCTGGTGGATTTTGAGAAGCGGATCTCTGGCGCCAGCTACGAAGAGATCGCTGAGGCGGGTGGAGGAATTCGTTCGAGCATCGCGGGCGTGCGGGAGACGGGTAAAGCGGCTCTCACTCGGTCGGTTGTCACGTCGCTGGCGGCTTTTGCCGGTCACGGCACCACGACGGTTGAGGCCAAGTCGGGTTACGGTCTAAGCCTCGAAAGTGAGGTGAAGTCGCTCGAATCTATTCGCGCAGCAGCGCGCGAATGGCCGGGGAGTGTGGTTCCGACTTTTCTTGGTGCGCATGTTGTCCCTCCCGAATATCGCGGGCGCCCACAGGAATATGTCGAACTGGTCTGCAACGAAATGATACCCGCCGTGTGGAAGCTGAAACTCGCGGGGTTCGTCGACGTATTCTGTGATCGTGGAGCATTCAGTGTTGTGGAAACCGGACAGATCTTTACGGCGGCGGAACATCATCATCTCGCTGTGCGCGCACACATAGGACAGCTCAGCGAAACGCCGCTGGCGCCACTGCTTCGTTACCATCCGGCTTCGTTTGATCACATGGACCATGTGAACCATTCCGATCTGCGAACTCTCGCCAGAACTGACACCATTGCGACTTTCGTTCCTGGGGCAAATTATTTTCTCGGGTTGAAGCGGTATCCGGACGCGCGGCGGTTTATTGAAGCTGGCGTAGCGATCGCACTCGCTACTGATTACAATCCGGGCTCTTCTCCATTGCTGAGCATGCCAATGGCGATGTCGCTTGGATGCACGCAGATGAAGATGTCGCCCGCGGAGACGATCGCAGCCGCGACGATCAATGGAGCATGGGCGCTCCGTATCGCCGACCGCAAGGGGAGTTTAGAACCGGGCAAAGACGCGGACGTGGCAGTGTTTGATGTAAATGACTATCGCGAAATTCCCTACTGGTTTGGGATGAATCACTGCGTTTTGACAATCATGAACGGTGAGGCTTTTGGACATTTGGTGCAGTAACCTAGCGCAGCGTTTTGAAGGAATCACGGAGGTTGCTATAATTTGTGAGTTCCGCACGGCCCAACGCAACTGCTGTTTGCTTCGCGGCGTCCCTGCCGAGTTAAAGTGCAAGCATTATGATCAGGAGCAGCGTGGCCAACTGGACTGCTCCTTGGAGTTGGGAACAGGTGCGGAAAGAAGTGGCCAGGTAGCTCAGGTGGTAGAGCGCAGCCCTGAAAAGGCTGGCGTCGGCGGTTCAACTCCGTCCCTGGCCACCATCATTCTAAGGAACTTCGCGGCCGAGAGCCGAATTTTCCAACCCACGATCCAACCCATGATTCTCACTGAACTCGTTCCGTGAGCAGGTGAATTCTGTCCCCCATGAGCTGTTCGAGGAACTTGCCTTGCGCATCCCGCATGGAGTCCATGTCGGACTGTGCATAGAGTTCCATCGTTGTGCCGAAGTCCTCGTGCCGCAGCACACCCTGCACGGTTTTGGGGTCCACTTTCAGTTTCACCAGTGCCGTCGCCAGTGAATGGCGAAAGTTGTGAAAACCGAAGCGTCCCTTCCAGTTCGCAGCAATTACGCCAGCTCTGATGGCTGCAGGGCGCAGGTATTTCTGCACCATGATGGACGCGGACAGCGGCTTCTTGCCTCTCAGCTTTACGCTGGGAAACACATAGTCGCTTTCCTTGGCATACTTCGTTCTCTCGCGCCATGCGAGCAGGAAGCCAGCCAAAAGCGGATGCATGGGAACGGGAGCCTTGGACGCTTTCGACTTCGGCTCTTTGAATCTTCCCCACACATAAGCGCGTCTCACGTAAATCACCAACCCCTCGAAATCGAGATCCATCCACATCAAGCCCAACAGTTCTGATACGCGCAGAGCAGTGGCCGCGTCGCTTAGAGTCAACGTGCGCCTTGGCTCTGGAGTATTGAGAAGAACCTCGAACGCCTGCTTCGGCGTCATGACTACAGCCCGGTAGTCGCTCGTGGTTCGTTGGCTCACCCAGTTCATGGGATTGCCTTCCTGCTGGCGAGGGAGGAAATTGCATCGCTGCCCGTGCTTGAAGACCAGGCTCATGATGCGGCGGATCTTGTCGATCGTAGGATCGGCTAACGGTTTCACCTTCTTCTGAGCGTTCCCCTTGCGTAGTTCCCGAAACCACGCTTCGACATCCCTCGATTCCACGGCTAAGGGTGCTAGTCTCCCCCATCGTGGAATGATGCGTTTGATAAGGTGTCGCTCGTAGGTTTCGACTGTGGGAAATGCTTTGGGACGCGCTGATTCCGATTGGTCGATCCTCAGCTCGTTTTCGATATAGTCCTGACAAAGCTGACCAAACGTTCTCGGCGTTCCCTGGAAGGGCTGTAATTGGTTGATGGTTTCGCGCAGCTTCTGACGATCGACTTCTCTCGATGCATCCGCTGGGCTCGGACCGATATCTTTGACAAGACCTATGGCGGTCGTGCGTTCGACTCGTTTCCCATCCGAGCGAGTAGCGTAATAGCGAAGCACCCACGTCGGACCCTCCGCGCGCATTATCTTGCGTAGACTGCCTATTTGATACCTGGGCATCAAACCCTCCTTGGTGGTTTGCGTGCTCCAGGTGGCCGTGTTTCGCAGCTTACCATGTAGGCGTGCAGTTCCGACAACAGAAACCTCCAGTCCTTCTTTCCCGCCGATGGATCAAGCGCGTGACCTGGAATTTTGCCGGCTCGGACTTTTTGCAAGAGCGTGCGCCGTGTGATGCCCAAGAACGAGGCTGCGGTATCACCGTCGACGAAGTATTCGTGGGATGAACTTGGAGCGGCTGGACCTACCGCGTGGCTGGCTGTCATAAGGGAACCTCAAGAAATACATACCTTGCTCTTGACACTACCGCAGTCGTACCAATACAGTCAATACGTAACGTTACATAATTTTGTTGGGAGGGCCGATGGCAGAGAAGGCAGCGACGCTGCACCAACCGGTGATTTCCATTCGGGTTTCTGAGGAACTCCGCTCAAGGCTGGAAACGCTTAAGGAAGTGATCGCTCTCAAGACGGGCCAATCCGTCTCAACATCGGAGGCCGCAAAACAGTTGCTTGAGTCGGCCAGAGATGACCGTCTCGAGTTAGCAAACCTGCTCACCGAGCCAACGGATTCTCTGCTCAGGATTCGCGGGAAAGCAGAAGCAAATCTGCCGCTATCCCTCGCCGAATGGACCTTGGTTGCCTACTATTGCGCGAAGGGTGCAGAGTCGTTTACGAGCACCGAACAAGGCCAGCTTTCTTATGAATCTTTGGCCGAGATTCTAGAAGCATTTCTCGCTGCTTACGCTCTGGTACGCCGACAGAAGAAATCGCCCCGCGACTTCTTTTATTTGATGACGCTTCCCGAGGACAAACAGGCTGCAACAAAGGAGCCAGCTGCGGTCGGAAGCGAAGACGTTCACCGAATCGTTAAGCATACGATTCAAATGCTGAATGATTCGACTCAGAAGCGGCGCAGGCCATTGCTTGCCATTCGTAACCTCTACACTCTGCTGGATGAGGAAAAGTTCTCGAATGTCGAGAAGCTGAACGATGCTCTGTTGTCCCATTGGGCTGCTCTTTGGCGGGTGTGCGCGAGAGGGCATTATGCGGCTCATCGCAAGCCCTTGCGCCGACAGCTGACAAAAGGGGATGACGACGATTTTGAACTCCCCGTGCAGCGAGGATTGCCCGCACAGGAAGAGGCTGGATACCGTCTCGATCTCGTGCGGGATAAAGGCAACGAATTCTCCCCGATCTTGCAGTTTCCTGGGCTGCTGGCACCTCGCTTTCCCGTGGGCGGATACGCACGGATTGCCGAGTTCCGAAGGATGCTCGAAGGGCATGACATGACACGCCCGTTCGCACAGTGGAAGGGGTCTTATTTCTCGGCCATCAACATGATTATGGAGAACGAGGAGTTGAATGTGTCGTTTTGTGCGCGCGAGAACGGGATCAGCTTCAGCTTTCCTATAGAGCACTGGAAGGCAATTCGCACTTTGTTTCAGCGCGCGTGGCAGTCGCCAGACGTGGTCAGCGCATGGGAAACGTTGGCGCTGGAATATGGCGAGATGTAGAAGCGCGGTGCTTCGCACCGGAAGAAGGGTGGACACGTCACCCCCAATTTGGGAACTGAGGAACTGCAGATGAAACTTCGGCGTTTACGCAGGTTAACTTTCGCTGCGTCAACAAAATTCGTCTCCGCTGGGTGACTGCGATATCGAACGATGAGGTTTGTTTGAGACAGGTGGCCCCAGAGCGTCGAATCGCGTAAACGCGTTGAAGCGCAGGAGCTTCCTGTGAACTAGCAATTGCGCAGTTTAATCGCAGCGGAATCAAGCGCAGCAGTGCAACAAGGCGGTTCGTCCTATGAGTAGTCCTCGCGCTCAAGCTAATCCCCAGTCCAGTTTGCCGTTCGGAGAAGAGGCGAAACCCGGCTTCCGCACCAAGACCGCGGCTACGAGACTGACTCCCGAAGAACTGGGAGAAATAGAAGCTGCCGCCGAAAGCGCGGGACTGGCTCTCTCCGAGTGGCTGCGCGGGACCGCTCTGTGCGCTGCGCGACAGCGGCCCGCTGATCCCAGCGAACTGGTATTGGCCGAAGTCTGGGCGGTGCGTTACACGCTGCTTAATCTCTTCCATGCAGCCTCTCAAGCGGCATCGGAAGGCAGACAATTGTTGCCCGATTCCGTCCTCAAAATTCGCGACCAGGCAGACGCACGAAAGCTTCAGCAGGCGCGCAAACTGCTTGATGACTTCTTCGCCCGCGAGGGCAAGGAAAGAGCTCGTATGCCATGAGTGCCATGCCTCTTCCCGGAATCTTTTCGCTCTTGGCGCCGTTGCTTTGGGTAGCCGCGATGTTCCTTTTGCTACTGGCTGTGCGGAGTGTGTTGCAGAACCGGTCCCCACGTAAATGGCGGGATAGGGAGACGATCGAATGGGGCCCACCTCGGCCAAGTTTGATCCAGAGATGGAGGACAAAGATGGGCAGAATCCGATTCAGACTGCCGAGATTTTCGCAGCGTCAGATGCCAGAGATCGCGCCGGGACCAGCGCCATCCGTGCCCGCGAATGCTCCCGCCGATCCGATCGAGAAGCCGACCCAACCGATGCTCGCCCTCTTTGGTCCGACCAGCGGTGCGCCCGAGACCAAACCCAAAGAGGCGTTCGCCTGGGAGAAAACGAAGGGAATCGAATGAGAGACAGATTGCCAAGAACACCACTTGACGCTTGAGGAACCCTCGGTATGCTCACGATCTCGAAACCGCTGTCAGCCAGCCAGGCGCAGACCTACCATGTGCGGGAGTTTGTGTCGCAGGAACAGAACTACTGGAGCCGCGATCAGCAGGGGCACAGTGAGTGGCAGGGCAGGCTCGCCGGGCAGTGGGGGTTGCAAGGTGGCGTTGGTTCCGAACACTTTGCACGACTGAGTGAAGGCCAACATCCGCACACCGAGGAGCAGCTCGTACGACATCAAGTTTCAAAAACCTATGAAGGCAAATTTGGCAGAGAGGTGACTAGCGCTGAGCATCGCGCCGGGTGGGACGCCACGTTTTCTGCACCGAAGTCGGTATCGCTCACCGCGCTTGTGGGCGGTGATGATCGGGTGCGGGAAGCCCATCGGGAGAGCGTGCGCGCGGCACTTCAGGAGCTTGAACGATACACGCAGGCGCGGATCGGCAATGTCCATGCCCCGGAGACGACCGGAAAACTCATCGCCGCCACTTTCGAGCACGACACCGCGCGGCCCGTCGATGGCTATGCGGCGCCCCAGCTTCATACTCACGCCGTGATCTTCAACATGACCGAGCGCGACAACGGTCTCGAAAATGGGAAACAGATGCGAGCTTTGCAGCCGCATGAGATGTTCGTGTCACAGCGCTACATCACCGCAGTCTACCGATCCGAGTTGGCTCTGCGTCTGGAAAAGCTGGGCTACGAACTGGAGCGCGGCAAGCATGGACAGCCGGAAATAAAAGGCTACACGAAAGAATATCTGGAGGCTTCCAGTCCGCGACGTGAACAGATCAAAGACCATCTTCGAGAACAAGGAATCGACGGAGCCGCGGCGGCGCAGATCGCGGCCCACCATACGCGCGATCGCAAGGAACTGCTGTCGCCTGGAGAAGTCTTACAGCGGCACCGCGAGTTGGCCGCACAGTACGGGCATCAGGCAGACCGCATCATCGCACAGGCGCGCCAACATGGGCAATACCAGATGCCGGAGCCAGAGATGCAGGCGCAGCGGGCGGTGACATGGGCGCGCGATCATGTCTTCGAGAGATCGGCTGTGCAGGACCGTCGCGCGATCCTTGAAACAGCGCTGGTGCGCGGCATGGGAGAAACCACCTATGCTCAGGTCCGGCAGGAATTCGAGCGCCGGATCGAAACCGGGGAGTTCCGCGAAGTCTCGCACGTTGGTGCTGGCAGACAGTACACAACCGCTGTGATGGTACGCATGGAGCGTGAGATCGTTGGCCGGATGCAGGAAGGCAATCGGCGCGACTACAGCGATCCCATGCTGGTCTCGCCGCAAGTGCGCATCGCCACGGAAGACCGCCACCCTGAGTTGAATGCGTCGCAGCGCGAAGCAGTAGACGAAATCTTTCTTTCGCGGGAGAAGGTTGTCGGGTTAGATGGCATCGCAGGCGCGGGCAAGACAACGACTCTGTCCGTGATCCGCGAAGGCGCGGAGGCCGAGGGCTACAGGGTGGAAGGTTTCGCGCCAACGTCCCGCGCGGCGCAGAAGCTCGGGGAAGCGGGCATGGAGACATCCACACTACAGAAGCATCTGGTACGTGGACAGCAGCCGGATAGCGGGGAGAAACGGCTCTATGTGCTTGACGAATCCTCTCTGGCATCGACCAGGCAGGTGCATGAGTTTGTGAACCGGCTCCATCCGAATGATCGTGTGTTACTCGTCGGCGACCGGCGGCAACATGAGGCGGTTGAGGCCGGGAGGCCCTTCGCGCAGCTCCAGGACGCCGGTATGAAAACGGTGAGGCTCGAAGAGATTGTGCGCCAGAAAGACCCAGAATTGAAACAGGTAGTCGAGCAGCTTGCCCAGGGCGAAGTACGGGAAGCAATACAGAATCTTGACCGGCAGGGCCGAGTCCATGAGATTCAAGGTCGCGACGAGCGCATCGCCGCTATCGCGAAGGAGTACGCACAATTGCCGGAGAACACGCTGGTGATTTCTCCCGATAATCGCTCTCGCATGGAGATCAACGAGCGCGTCCATGCGGAATTGCAGCGGAGTGGCCTTGTCAGCGACGAGGAGCACCGCATCAGGACGCTAGTGCCGCGCCAAGACCTCACCGGCGCGGACCGCACATGGGCCGAGCGCTATGAGGTGGGCAATGTGCTGCGCTATTCGCGCGCATCGAAGGAGACCGGCATCGGGAAAGGCGCGTACGCACAGGTGAAGAGCATCGACGCTCCGAAAAACCGGCTGACAGTCGAGTTGCAGGATGGCACGCAGCGCACTTACGATCCGCGCAGGCAGCAGGGAGTCTCAGTCTTTCGCGAGGAGATGCGCAGTTTTTCAGTAGGCGACCGCATTCAGCTCACTGCGCCGGCCAACAACCTCAGAGTTGCGAACCGCGAGTTGGGGACCATCGAGAGCATCGACGGAGACGGGCGGCTGCGCTTGAAGATCGACGGTGGGCGTATGGTTGAACTCGATCCGCACAAGCATCCGCATCTCGATCATGGGTATGCCATGACCAGCCACTCCAGCCAGGGACAGACTGCCGACCGTGTCTTGATTCACGTGGACACCGAACTGGGTGCCAAGGATCTGCTCAACAGCCGCATGGCCTATGTCGCTGTCTCGCGTGGACGCTATGACGCGCAGATTTATACGAACAATGCAGCGACGCTGGGCCAGGAGCTCAGCCGCGACGTGTCCCAGTCCCCCGCCATTCACCAGGAGCCAGCGGCGCACAAGTTAGAACCACAAACCACGCACACGAATCAGATCAGTCAGGGTTTCGGTCTAGGTCTGTGATGCAGCATTCCCGAATGACATGCCCCGGATAGCCAGAGCATAGCCGAGGCCCGGCCAGTGTCAAGGCCGCGCTTCGCGCGCCGCGTTCGCGGTCACAGAGCCTTGACACTGGCCTTTGCGCCTCGGCTTATTCTTCAGCTATCCGGGGGATGTCAGATTCTTACTTCCACGAACCGGGCTCCACGCCAAGTCGAACCGCTGTCGGAGGAAATTCTGGGACTTGAGAAAAGGCCAGATCAAACAAGCGTTTCTCTTACGACCATGAGAATCATTACTTTTAGCGACCTGCATCTTATTTGGCTCGGGCTGGATGTTGCCGCCAGATGCCAACGGAGATGTCATGATCCTGGGAGGCGATATCGTCACGCTCAGGGATTATGAGCCGCTCGACCAGATTCTGCGGAAGTGGAAGAAACCAGTCCTCTATGTGACTGGAAACCACGAATATTACACGCGGCGGCCAATGAACGAAGAGGACAATAGATTCAAGGCGTGGCTCGAAGACAGACACCCGCATGTGAAACTGCTGCTTGATGAAGAGGTCAGCATCGGGGGTGTCAATTTCTTCGGGGGCACGATGTGGACGGACTTCAACGGCGGCGATTTGCGCGCCATGGAGACCGCTCGCTCTCAAATGAATGATTACCGCCTCATCTATAACCCCGACGAAACGCCTTTCACGCCAGCAGATTCGATTGCGCTACATAAAAACTTCGCGTCGAAATTGCTGAATTGGTTTGGCAAGAATCTAAGTGGTCCGCGCGTGGTTATCAGCCATAATGCGCCGGGCATCAATCCCAACATCCCAACTCCAAATACAAGGGTGGTCCTCTCACGCCGGCATTCAATTCCCTGGACATGGTGGAGATCATTGAGACCCACCAGCCGGCCCTGTGGGTGTATGGCCATACGCATGAATGCGACGATCAGATGATCGGCCGGACCCGGATCATTTCAAATCAACTCGGATACCCCGGCAACTTTGGCGGTTTTGAATGCAAGGATTTTGATGAGGCGGGTCTGCCCGTCGAGCTAGGCGTTTAGTCCCAATCCGTTTCGCCTATTCGATATCGCTAGGTTCTTCTTCTTCTTCCGATTCTAACCACTTCTTCTGGACATCTCTGTTTTTTGCAATGACTTTTGCCGAAATGGTGGATGCGTGTCCTCGCAAATCTTCGTCTTTGTCGTGCAATGCAATTTCGACCGTTACTTGATCCAGCCAGCCACAGCTATCGAGGATGCAGAATTTCAGGGACGTATGCCCGCAAGAAGCGTAGACGCTGCTCCTAACGTGGGCAGGAGCGGCAACGCTCGCATAGATAGCCGCCGGTATGCCGGTCTCTCGCGGCCATTTAGAAGAATGCTTCCATATAGCGGTGAGAAACGTTTCTGCGTCATACAACCCGGGAGCCGGCCCCGACGGATTGTAGGGGTGATGTTCCTCGCAAAGCAGTGCTTGGTCCTTCAATTCGTGCAGCCTGTATACGTTGCTGAGGAATGCGAGTCCCAGATCGATTCTCTCGTTGAGGTCGATCTCTAACTCGGAGCACTCAAGATTGAAAACTTTTTCGACGAGTGCATTAGCAACCTTGCTGTTGCGCAGCAGTGCCAGCCGTCCAATATGGTCTGTGCCGCGAAAATACTTCAACCAAAGCTGGTCACTGAGGCCATAAAAGACAGAGGCATTCTCGCGTAGACACGTTCGGATAAAAGGATCGGGATCATTCAGAACGATTTGTACCAACTCACGCGAGAGGTCGGCATCCGCTATGTGGGCTTCTTGAGCCTCGGAGCAATCGTTGTTGGCAGCCGCTGCCAAATCGGGAGATGGCTGCACTTGAAAGTTTCGTCTGATCCAAGGGGAGAAGTCACCGTATCGCGCAAACCATTCACGCACTCCCGAGTTCGGGTCCCTCACTGCCAGAACAGCAAGCTCGTAGGGCAAAGTGTGCTGAGTCTGCAGCTTTCTCAGAAGGCGCACGCGATCGGTAGACACCGCCCGTTCGTAGGCCCTCTTTAACTCTTCCAATGAGTATGAGTCTAGGGCGGGCCCCCAGGCTACTATTGAATAACGCGAAGCCGTGGTCGACCCACAATCGTCAGCGTCTGCTTGGATCTCGCGAAGATAATCCTCCATCCGTTGGAGTCTCTTTCCGACTTCGAGCTTTTGCCGCGCGCTGGCCGCCTCCTGTTTCTTGAATCTGGGTTCGAGCGCTGCAAGGTGATTGGATATCTCGGCCAGTGTTTCCCGTGGGTCGCGTGATGAACTGTCAATTTTGTACTCAAGCGCCTTTTCGAGATTCTGTAGATCAATCTTCAGATTGTCCAGTCTCCACTTAAGGTCCTTTTCTGCATTGTCCGATCTCCATTTACGGTCCTCCTCCGCTCCCTCAAATTTTCCTTCAAGATGTTCTTGCAGTTCGGTGATTGTTTCGAGAACGGCATCTCGCCCTTTTGCAACCATGCCCTCAAATCCACCATCGACGTCGCCTTGTAACTCTGGGTGCGCTACGCCTGTTTTCTTCTTTAGTTCCGCCTCGATGCGGTTTAAGCGGTCGTTCATCTTCCCAACAGAGTACGAGATCATGGAAATCAGGATGATGAAGAGGACGGTGATCGTGTCTATTAGTGGCGCGGAATGCGCGATTAGCACCACACCGATCAAAACGAAGACAAGTGTTATCCATCCTTTCCGATTCATTCTTTACGCTCCTGTTTGTCAGGCATGATTTAATCACAAATGCAAAAGCCCGGATGCCAATCCGGGCTCTTTTTAGGATCATGTGTGGTCGTGCTCATGCCCACACTAGGGCCGCAGCGCGTATCGTGTCAAATCAAACTTCCCGCACCACCTCGGCAAATATCATCCGCGAGCCTGTTGTTCGGGTCGCAACGATAACCTCTCCAAACTCATACCGCCGTGTCTTTAGCGGAGAATCCCCCTTACGTTCGTCTAGTTCAACACGAGCAGCGTCCAGAGCCATAAAATCGAACGTCCATGTCTCATCAAAACGAAACTCTATAAAGCCGCAATCGGCCAAGAAGAACCCTACCAACGGTTCATCCACGCGCATTAACGTGCATTCGAGCGAGAACGAGATGACGCCCAATTCCGTATCGACACGCAACGTAGTTAAAGCGTCTCGCCACTTTCGGAAGAGAGAAAAAGCAACCGATGAGTGAAGCATCGTCAATGCTGCCTGTGTTTTTGTTTTTTGCTCAAGCTATCCGCGCAATAAGTTGTTCGCCAGTCCATCACGAAACAAGAATGCCACCAACCATCCTTTTACCCTTGATCTGTACCTGCTCCTGGTACGGCCTATTGTGGAACATATAGTGAAGAGCGTAAGACCCATCAGCAGGAATCCGAACACCAAACGTGACCGAAACCTCAGCGACCGCCTCATCATCAATACCTTGGTCATCGTGCAACTGCGCGATGTTTAAGTCGAGGATCACGTCGCTTGAGATACCTTGATTGTTTACGAGTGCCCCGCGAATCTCTTCCGTTCGATATGTGGTCGTTGTCATTTTGTTTTCCTCCGGGTTGCTGGCCCCGTGTATTTCTTAATTGTCGAGCCACGTTGCGGACAATTCTCGTTGAAATTGCTTTCGATAATGATACCATATGATGTATAATGATGCTATATGATGAAGCATGGGCCAGTCGCGACTGAGGGTTATGTCGCGGCAAAGAGATTCTTGAGGGACCACACAGACTGGCTAGATGTAGTGCGCGCCTGTGTGGTCGAATCAACCCGGACAAAGGGCGAATTCGCTGGTGCTTGGGTGTTGGCCGAGGCGAAGAAATCTGGCAGAGACTGGCTACCGAATCTGCGGCCTCTCGTGAGTTCGGGGATTCTGCGGCGGACGGATGTTGCGCGTGGCGGCCGCAGGGCTTACTACATAATGTCAGATATCGAGGGTGTGAAATTGGCACTGATGGATGTTGAGCGTCAATTGAATGAAGCGGCGACCGAGGCCCTAGCCAATGCCATGTATCAATATACTTTTGGCATCATCGGAGATGGGAAGGGCGGTTCTCCGCGTCGGAGTCTTGGGACTGGAGTTGGGGTTTATTGGCAGGGCTGCTACCTAATTGTGACCGCTGCCCACACGATGGAGGGAACGCCAGATGAGCGCGTGTCTTTTTTGTTGCCTGACACGAGCTTAGTGTTTGGGGGTTCTGGCGTTTCGACACAGCCCAATCCTGTCAGAATCCGCAAGTCATTTCAGCTCGAAAATCCGCAACCGCTGCTTGCAGAGAACGGTGAAGACATCGCCGCTTTTCTTCTTGAAGAGCAGATGCAGGAAGAAGGCAGGCACCATTTCTATCACCTTGATAAGTCGCAGGTGACTCTCCCAGCAGCAAAGCAAATTGGACTCCTGGGTTATGCAGGAGCTACACAACTACCAGTGGGTCCGAATTTCATGGCCACGCCCTACGTAACTTTCGGAGAAATTGGTGATCGTCCGCCGGGCGTACCCAAATCCCAATTGTCCATCGCCTACCCGGTGCCGCAGAACGTGGACCCGCATGGACTGAGCGGTTCCGGGGCGTGGATTCAAACCGAAAAAACCAAAGGACTTCTTTGGACTCCCAAAATCTCGCTAGTCGGACTCGTTACAGAGTATGACTCGCAACGCCAGGTATTGATCGGCTACGGCGTCGAAGAGCTGATCAAATTCCTCAAAACCAAGAACCACTGGATGCGCACCAAGGGAAAGTAAATGGACGCGCGTTTTATGCGCGCCGCGTCAGCGGTCGTGATCCTGACGGCTGCGGAAGCGAAGGGCAGGGTTCGACTTAAGGCTTTCGAGCTGCGATATCAACTCGGACAATATTCAAGTAGTCGCCGGCGGATTCAAGAGCCTGCTCGGCATCACGGTGAGACACAAATCCGGTGTCATCATAAAGGGCTGCATTGCGCTTCCGGCGGAGACGATCAAAGACGACCAGCAGCCCAGCATGTTTCTTGTCGATGCGCGAGCGCACGAAATCGATGATGGCGATGTGGTGGCCAGGCTGACTTCTCGCACGGAATCCATGGCTAAACATGAACCCCAGGGAAGCTTTGAGCATCGCTTCGTAGGCTTGCTGAAGGCAAGCTTCCTCATCAAAAGCGAGAATTTTGCGAGCCGAGGCCAGCTTCTTATCCGCGCTCGCGAGAAAGCGTTCGATCTGCGCCCAGTCAACGGTGTGTGGCTTTAGTTTCTTCATTTGAGCCTACGAGCGGAATA
>Ga0302325_10019951_pt1 | contig 14071 bp, 10 predicted proteins | sample Palsa_T0_2_FD_201948 | JGI IMG/M metagenome (GOLD analysis project Ga0302325, IMG submission 201948) | Peat permafrost microbial communities from Stordalen Mire near Abisko, Sweden - Palsa_T0_2 | ecosystem: Environmental > Terrestrial > Soil > Palsa > Peat permafrost | place: Sweden: Abisko... | reverse complement strand
CTGTTCGTATTGGTGTGGTGTCTTGCCTTCTTGCTCTGTTACTTCTTGCTCGAATTAACACCATTGGCGGACTGTACGCAGCCACGACTTTACTAGCAGTTACAACGGCAACAGTGGTTACTGGCCTGAACGCACTGAGCAGCTTCGAAGCAGGCGAGAACGAGCGAGGTGAAAAATTGGGAAATTTGCGGAGCTGGGGACAATTGGGTAGAGGTGTGGGTCCACTGCTCTTCACGAGCGTGTATTGGTGGGCTGGGAGAGAGGTTGCGTATACAATTGGGGGGATGGGCGTTCTGGCAGTGAGCATGATTGCTTTCTTTGGGCTCAAGACACCAATAGGGAGTGAAGGGAGAAAGGTTAGGGATGTCAAGGTCGATGCTGTAGAATTGTGAAAAAAAATTAGTGCGGGAGATTGGAGAATATTAACTGGTCATGGGTTCCCTCGGATAGTATGCTCGATGTTGAATTTCCATAAATATTTGTTGAGCCAATGAGTAAGGAATGGATGACACTTTATGGTTTTAAAGGATTACTTGCTTACTGGATGAGGGAGATAGAAGTTCCTACAGAGCTCTACAAGCAATACCTCTTCAACTGAGACCTTGAATAAAATAAGCAAATTTTGCTGCAAAATCGAGAGGTACCATTTCCCCTCAAACGTTGATTTTGCTAAGCGAGATTAGATCTATGCATTAAAATTTAGTTAGTGTATCACTAACGCAGCGTTAAGTAGAAAAATAAGCCGATTTTTTCTTCACAACAGAGGCCTTCCTGGGGTTGTTAGTTAGAACGTTGTACAATTTCTTGTGCTCACTAACTACAACAACAAGAAGTCCAAACCAAACCCTCGGTCGTCTAGTTGGTTTATGGCGTCCGGCTGTAATGTTCAGTCTCACCGGAATGGTTCGTGCGCACCAATAATCAATACTCTCAGTCAATTGCTAACAATTGAACAGTCGCGCGTTCGACTCGCGCCTGAGGGACATAATTTAATATTTTTTTGGCAGGCAGAGTCGAACTTACACCTGATTTTGTATAGTTTAGTCTCTGCAAAGTCTACTGTAAGCTTAGCTTGCATAAGGGCCGGCCTCATTTTTGTTGTCTTGTGGAGATTTTGGGGCGGGTAAAAAAATTTCACGATTAACGAACGACTCGAATCAAAATCGAAAAGCGACTTGAATGTCCCTTTAATTAACTAAGCATTCTATAAATAAGAAGAGTGGGAACTAGAGAAGGTATGTAGACTCTTGGGAACAAGAAGACTGTCCAGTAAATCATGGATAATCTAAAAAGTGTGTCCACGATACTTCCAAGGGTAGGTAGGTAGGCGAGAAAAGAGGGGGCTCGCTTAAGTCACAAGTTTTCCCCAGTCAAAATCCCAACCTGATACAAAAGTTTGATGGCATGCACGTTAAGATGGTCGACTTATGACCACTCGAATTGGAAAGTATCGATTTTGGCATTTTGTATCTCAGTTTAAAGCATAATCATTCAGAATAAGCCGCTCTTGGTTTCACTTCTCATCACCTCACAACTCCAAAACCGAACACTATTGCCACCTATCTTCTCAAATGGTTCACATCTTTTATGTCTTAGTTATACAGAATCTCTTCAAGAAATATTTAAAGACAAAAAAATGCGGCTCAACTCTTGTAAACTTGCTGCCTCCTCTGTGGCCTTAGGTCTTGCCATGGCAATAACAACACCAATTCTATCTGTAGAAGATACTGCAATAGGATCGCTGGAGAACTCGGGGGTCAAATGCCATGGACTTCACATAATTGATACATCCTGCGAGAGAGCCTCCGTAGAGTCGGTCGCTGAAATCGCTTTGCAGTATCAGGAAAGGGAGAAATTTATTCCGGGTCAAGTCTCTCCCATCTCAATAAGGATGAAATTGAAGTTGGAAAGTCATGCAAGCTTTCAGGAAAGGACTTCGGGCACCACCATCGACGCCAGTTAGAACAGGGTTATTTCTTCGACGACGGGCTTAAAACCATCACAATCTCATATTTTCGCTGACGAAATTTTAGTTGGTGGTCGGGTGCGTCGCATCTGCAAAGGAACGTGCCAAGAATCTACCTCCCTGGCACGAGTTCTAATGTGCAATCGGCCGGCGCTCAAGCGAGGAAAGAAGAGTTCGTTATATTTCGGAGCGAACTTCACCCGGAAAAGGGGTTCGGAGCTTGAAGTTGAAAGTGCAGAAGACGATACCGACGGTAGGAAGGGGTGAGGTGAGGTCAATTTTTAGTGTCTCTCGCTTAGAACAACAAGGCTACAACAACATCTTGGCACCTCCCCAGCCTCTGACTTTCCATTTCCTTTCAACAGACTCAACAGCGAACCCCTCTTCATCGATCTTTATCGAAGGCAATAATAAATATCAGGTATTGTGGGCGCGGGCGACCTCTATCTAATAGTTGGGCCTGGTGGAGATAGAGAACGACATCATCGTGCCTCCGCTTGTGTTTCAACCTCGTCATCAGATTTCAGCGTCAAAGTCAGTTTCATCAAACAACAAGCCCACTACAGCTGATCAGGTCTTCAAGGAGCAATCTCTCTCGACGAAGTTCTCAAAATGTCTTATCGTGTTGGTAAGTTGTCTCTGTGTCATCCCCTTCGTGTTCATCTTGGTCTCTTTCACTGCACGTGATGATATCGAAACTCACCAACTTATTGGTTGTACACATTCTGTCTTCCTCTGCTAACAATCCTCACCAGAAACCGCAAAATCGGGGCGGTCAAAGTGCCAGGTGAAACAGTGCAAAGATTCGGGGACCTTCATTGAGAAGGGCGAGCTCCGCATGGGTACTTGGGTCACATATCAGGATGGCGCCGCTGGTTGGCAGTGGAGACACTGGTAAGATGCGTTTCCTCGACTTATCAGTGCAACTAACATATTTTAAGGGGCTGTGTCAGCGGATTGCAACTTCAACATCTGCGGGAGGCCCTAGCGGATCCTGGCAAACCTGATGGTTATAACTGGGAAATGCTCGATGGTTACGGAGACGAGGATGACAAGTTCAGTCTTGCTGATCATCCTGAACTTCAAGAGAAAGTTCGACGTGTGATTACGCAAGGCTTCATTGATCACGAGGATTGGAATGGCGTATGTTTGCACACCGTCAATCCGCTACCACTGCTTGTACTGACAGCGATTGCAGGATCCAGAGATGAACCAGCTTGGCAAGCGAGGTATCTATCTAACAGCTGCACAGAAGCGAAAGAAGGAAGAGGATGCCGCCGAAGCCGCAACAAAGGCTGAAGAAGGCGAGGATTCCAAGCCTGCTAAAGCCAAACGTGGTCGAGCCAAGGTTGAGTCGGATGAAGAAGAGGTGGAGGCCAAGCCTGCAAAGAAGAAGCGCACTGCCAAGGTTAAGGACGAAGTTGATGAAGCCGGTGAGGAAGTCAGGCCTGTGAAGAAGCCACGTGCAAAGAAAATCAAGCAAGAAGATGAGGAAATGGGCGAGGGCGACGAAGAGACTAAGCCTACTCCAGCCAAGAGATCTCGCGCTAAGAAGGTTAAGCAAGAGGATGAAGAGATGGGCGAGGGCGACGAGGATGTTAAGCCTGCTCCAGCCAAGAGATCTCGTACGAAGAAGGTCAAACAAGAGGATCAGGAGATGGTCGAAGCGGGTGAAGAGGTTAAGCCCGCTCCAGCCAAGAAATCTCGTGGAAAGAAGGTCAAGCAAGAAGACGAGGAGGTGATTGAGGCCGATGAGGAAGCTAAGCCTGCTTCAGCTAGCAAATCTCATGACAAGAAGGTCAAGCGAGAGGGCGAGGAGGGAGGCGGGGGCAACGAGACCAAGCCTGCTCCGACCAAGAGATCTCGCGCGAAGAAGGTCAAGAAAGAGGACCAGGAGATTGGGGAGGGCGGCGAGATTGCTAAGCCTGCTCCAGCCAAGAGATCTCATGCGAAGAAGGTTAAGCAAGAAGAGCAAGAGACGGTCGAAGACGCCATTAATAAAGCCGAGCCTGCTCCTAAGTCTGCAAATGATGCTGATACCGAGGCTACCACCGAGATTCTCACTGCATCCACCGCTATGAAGTCCGATTCTCAAACAGACCAAGTTGCGGGTGAAGAGGAGACCGAGCCGCAGACCAAGAAGAAGAGTGGCCGTGGCAAGAAGCGGTAAGTTCTCCTTTAGATCTCTCCCAAAAAAGCATTGCTAACATGCGTTCATTCTAGCGCCTCCCGCAGCCGCACTTCTTCCAAGGCCTGACTTGTTTCTTGGGACTATTTTACAACTCTCTTAATGTATCATCTTGCTTCACTATCGGCGGCTTTTCGGCATCGAATATTTGAGTTCACCAAAATGAAGACAAAAGGCGACTTGCACTTGATTGATTTTTTCTTTTTTCGGTTTCCAGCACACAACAGGGGCGTAAACTGGAGTTGCATTGGACGGGTTCAGATATTTGATGTGACAATGGCTTAAGTGCTAGGCGGTGCTCTTAATGATTCGATACCATAATTCTGCACTGCTCTAGCGTACATAGATAGCACTTTAAGCCTAAGATAAAAATTTGCACTGAATTATACGCCTTGGGCTTCGTGACATAGCACTTGTAACTCGTAAATTCTGGACGCATGCTTCAGTGGGGGAAAGAGTCCTGGAGATAGGAAAACGTAGGAGGCATCATCATCTACGTTTGGTTCATTTAAGATCTTATAGCAACACACAACTCACTTCCCAGCATCAATCACCACACTCTCCAAGCTTCTGAAAACTTCCCCTTCTCCATCATCCCAGCCCTTCCCATCCTCAGTCTCCCAAGTAACCCAATCATAAACTCCCTCTCCTTTGCCTTTGGCCCTCTGCAAATTTGTAATCTCTTCTTCTTCGTTCTCCTCCTGATCTTTCTTCTCCTTTTCAAGAGCCTTCCGAATATCTTCCTTCTGAAGCGGCGTGGCTTCGAAACTGGCCCTCCGCCCACTACTGCCATGCTCCGGCTGCTCCGGCCCATTCCATTCCCAATGGGCCCGCAGTCTAACACCTGTCTTACATTCCGTACTCAGAGGTTGAATTGAGAGAGAGAGCTGTTTTGTTCGCGGGAGTTTGGAGCCTGTGAGAGAAGGGGCGAGGAGTGTACGCAGGGTGGTGGGATGGGGGGTCTGATGCCATGCCGCCTTTCCCCCATCATTTATATCGTCAATGCCAGAATCTCCGACGCTGGAAATCGATGTGGCGATTGTACATGCGGTGAAGTAGTGTATGTAGTCCCTTAATGCTGAGTAGGAAGTTAAGACTGGGTGCGGCGGGCATATGCTCATCAAGGGCGAGTCGGGGGGGAGAGAGAGGTAGAAGGTGCTTCCGATAGGGAAGATTGAGGTTCGTGCTGCGATGGTGATGGTTGTTGTTTCGGTGATTGAGAATGTGGCGATTCCTTCCAGGCGATCAATTAGGCTCAGCATTGTCCGTTCTGCTTGAGAGATTTGGGATGGCGGTGTCCAAGGTGTGAAGGTGACTTTGAATGATGGTGTTGGTTTTACTTGAGCCAACGCTATTACACGGCAGAGTGAACCGAGCAGGTGGTTCAATTGTCCAATGGTTTCTTGATGCTTGAGACGGGTGAGGAGGAATCGAAGTAAATTGTATGGTTGAATAATCTTCTTTTGACTGGAGATTGGCGGCGGCGGTTGGGTCCGCCGGCGATGGTTCTGTCTATGTGCATAGCTGAGCAGGAGATTGAGGGAGATAAAAACACCTTCAGCCATTGAATCGTCGGGACCGGTCAGACTGGCCTCTCCCAATGGCACAAGATCGAAAACTGCTGTTTTCGTAGCGGACAAAGGGCAGACTAGAGTATCATCTTTTGATTGTACGCCATATGATCCCAAGGATCGAGCCTCTCGATTCAGCTCCTGCCATAATTCCTCAGCGAATATGGTGTTTCGTGCTTGAAGAATCAATGCCTCGATTGGGGCGTCCTCGGCGGCAGGTTGGGGAACGGCAGATGAGCCGGTTTGTTTGTTGCCGGTTTGAATTCGTACTCGAAGGATTTGCGGTTCAGAGCTTACTATTCCTTGATCCAAAGAAATTGTGCCATCTGGATTTCGTCGAAGTGCTGCCAAGCTTCGGTTTTTGAAAGCAGGGGAAGCTGTTGACGTTAGAAACGGACTACGCAACATGGAGCTCAAACAACGTACCCTCTGAAAATCCAAACCTAACTCCCAATGTATGCTTCTCATTTGGAAGCCGACAGACCGACCATCCGCTTTCACTGACAGCCAGAACTTGCTGCCAATATTTCGTCTCAAGCTCAATCTCCTTCTCAAGTCTCGAAGCAGAGGCCAAGATCGAGTCCACCGTCTTGTTGAGACTTTGAGACTTCCAACCCTTGGAAATCTGCTTATTATCTTGTTTCTGAGCATCTGTAATCCTGGGAGCATGTAATTTGTCCGCACCCAAGGTGCCCATTCCAACCAACTCGCGAAGGGCTGGCGAGATCGAGAGGCTGGCCTGCACAGGGGTATCTTTGGATAAAAGGAGAGAAACAAAGTCCAGAGCAAACATTGCTGATTGATGAGCTGTTCTGATATTCTGTTAGGAGCTGATCTTCCGGTGGGGGAAGGGGATGTGTACTCAATCTGCCCAAGCATCTCTTCTCTTGAGGTCATAAGCTCCTTCATTCGATCAAGTTCTTCCTCCTCCTCATCGCTGGTGTCATCCTCGTCTCCATCCTCGTTGTCCGATTCCGCTTCGGCGATCTCCTGGCGCAAGCTCTCCTCTGTGATGGTCTGAAATCCGCCGCGCTCGATGTTGATGCGCTCAATAAGGCTGGGAAGGTTGGCATTGGTTTTCGAGGAAGGTCGCGCCTTGAGAGAGATGGCGAAGTCGCTCGGGAGGGAACCCATTTTATTCCCTGTCTTTGATATCCTAAAGTGTTGTGTGCCTTCGGAATTGTTTCGAGGTGAGGGTTTCCAATGTGGGGGTTGGGGTTGGATTTTCCTGGCGTAATCGAACGTCTAGCAAAAATGCATCTTTAAAAGCAAAAAGAAATTTAACCGATAATATATAAATCAATGGCCAACTTCAGGACATCCAACCAACAACACCTCTTTACAATTGTCGTCATAAGCGGTGTTAGCAATGGTGCGGCGGGTAGTTCTCGACCGTTGTTTTAAGAGGACCTAAGTCAGGTACAAACACTAAGTAGTCAACCTTATGAGATGGACCAATCGGCGTACAGGCTTGCTACCCCCCCACTTGCTATGTAAACATTCCTTGTTCAAGCGGGCGGCCTGCCAGAAATCCCTTGCTGAGCTGCAGTATCGGATGCGATAAGGAAAATCTTGGTGCGCGATAAAGCTCTGATGGGCTCCACTGCCAACTGAACCCCCCCTTCCTCAACTGTTTCTTTTGCTCGTCAGCCGGACTGAAAACACCTCAAGTCCTTACCCCGCCCTCCTGCCAGTGCACAGGAAGGGAAGTCTCTGTCTGCCCGGCCGCTGCTTTCTTTCTTGCATACATCAACATCAACATCGGCTCACTCTCTTTCTTTACCTCAAACTCTCTTCTAGGAAAATTTACCACCGACAACAACAATGGCCCCCCGCCTGCCTCCCCCTCTCGAGGGTCGGAAACGCCGCATTGCCATGATGACCAGTGGTGGTGATTCTCCTGGCATGAATGCTGCAATCAGAGCTGTTGTCCGCATGGCAATTGAGAAGGGGTGCGAGGCATATTGCGTCTACGAGGGCTACGACGGTCTAGTCCAAGGCGAAAACTTCATACGCAAGTTTGAATGGCCAGATGTACGTGGCTGGCTCTCGGAAGGTGGCACATTGATTGGAACCGCGAGGTGTATGGCATTTTACGAGCGCCCGGGACGACTCAAAGCGGCCAAAAACATGGTCCTGAACGGCATCGACGCCCTCATTATATGTGGAGGAGATGGTTCGTTGACTGGTGCTGATAAGTTCCGTGCTGAATGGCCTGGCTTGCTTCACGAATTGGTCGAGAAGAAGGAGTTGACAGCGGAGCAGGTCGAGCCTTTCAAGCATCTCAACATTGTTGGCTTGGTTGGTTCGATTGACAACGATATGTCGGGCACAGATGCTACAATTGGTTGTTATTCGGCGTTGAGCAGGATATGTGAGATGGTCGACTACATCGAAGCTACAGCATCATCACATTCTAGAGCTTTCGTTATCGAAGTCATGGGTAGACATTGTGGCTGGTTGGCACTCATGGCTGGAGTAGCCACTGGTGCCGATTTTGTCTTCATTCCGGAAAAGCCAAGGGCTGAAAATTGGAAAGAGGAGATGTGTAAGATCGTGGCTAGAGTAATTCCCATTCCTTCTCGATTGTGACGCAACTAAAAAGTCTATAGCACCGACAAATCGGAAAGAGGAAGACAATTGTTATTGTTGCAGAAGGCGCTCATGACCAAGATGGCAACAAAATCTCCCCTGACATGATCAAAGATCTGCTCGCGGACAAGAATGGTCTCGCTCTAGATACTCGTATCACCACGCTGGGGCATGTTCAACGAGGTGGAGTAGCATGTGCCTATGATCGATATCTTGCTACATTGCAAGGTGTAGAGGCAGTGAAGGCTGTGCTGGAAGCCACACCTGAAACGCCTACACCATTCATTGCCATTACTGAGAACAAGATTTGCAGGAAGCCACTAGTACAAGCCGTTCTGGACACTAAGGAGGTTGCTAAGGCGATTGAGGCTCACGAATTCGATAGAGCCATGAGCTTGCGAGACACTGAGTTCTCAGACATCTACGACTCGTATATGACAACAACTACAACTGATCTGAATGATGCTATGCGACTCCCTCCTCAAAAGGTAATATACTTTACAATTCTCTTACATCAATGCTAACTCTGTTCAGCGCATGCGTATTGCTATCATTCATGTTGGTGCTCCAGCAGGTGGTGTTAACGCGGCGACTCGTGCAGCTGTAGCTTACTGTCTTACTCGAGGCCACACCCCCCTTGCCATTCATAACGGCTTTGCTGGCTTTGTCCGCCATCATGATGATAAGCCGTTGGGATCAGTGCGCGAATTCGATTGGCTTGAGGTCGACAACTGGGCCAGCAAAGGAGGCTCGGAAATCGGCATGAACCGTGAACTTCCCAAAGAGTCAGGCATGGAGAGAGTCGCAGCTCTTTTCAAGCAATACAATTTTGATGGCCTGTTCATTATTGGAGGCTTCGAGGGTTTTCATGCTCTTTCTCAACTTCGCCAAGCAAGAGAGAAGTATTCTTCTCTTTGCATCCCCATGACTCTCCTCCCTGCAACAATTTCCAACAATGTTCCGGGCACTGAATATTCCCTCGGTTCCGATACCTGCCTGAACGAACTTGTCCGCTACTGCGACACGATCAAGCAGTCTGCATCAGCTTCTCGCCGCCGTGTTTTCGTTATAGAAACTCAGGGCGGTCGGTCCGGCTACATCGCAACCCTGGCTGGTCTTGCCGTGGGTGCCGTAGCAGTCTACACCCCTGAAGAAGGAATTAGCATTGACATGCTTGCCGCCGACATCAAGCACTTGAAACAAGTCTTCAAAGAGGATTCTGGACAATCTCGAGCAGGGCGGCTAATCCTGATCAACGAAAAGGCCTCGCCAGTCTACCATGCAAAACTGATTGCAGATATGATCCGTCAAGAGGCCCAAAACCGCTTCGAAACTCGTGATGCCCTTCCAGGCCACGTTCAACAAGGTGGAACTCCTTCTCCTATGGACCGCACCCGTGCTGTTCGCCTTGCAATCAAGTGTATCGAGCATTTGGAGAAGTATGAGGACAGAGCGGATTCTGCAATTCTTCGAGACCCACAGAGTTCCACAGTGATTGGCATTAAGGGTGCGAGTGTCGTATTTAGCAGTATGAAGGACGTGGAGGAACATGAGACCGATTGGCCAAATCGTAGACCGAAGGACGAATTTTGGTTGGGACTTAAGCACGTTGTTGATGTGTTAAGTGGAAGACCTGAGATCCCAAGGCCTGAGAGTCCTCTATTAGGCTGGAAGGCGAAGGATAACAAAAGGGGCTTGATTTGAGCTAGACATTGGGCTAGGGAAGAGATCAAATCGAACTTTGGAACGAGTTTATGCAGCATTGATTTCTGGTTTATAGGATTTCGGGTGGTAAAATTATGTACATGTCTTCCCCATCGCAGCATTTGCTAGTGCCTTCCTGATGAAGCCGAAGAAGACATGGTGAATAAATGAATAGAGAAATAATGAGTAAAGCATTTCTTAATACGAAATAAACTATCCATGCGAAATAAGTGTACAGCGGAAAGTACTTACCTTCCTGGAAGCCCGTGATCATGTTCTACATCGGCAAGAGCTTGGCGGTGAGTGAGGTCAGCTGCAGCTTCTTTCCCCTCAACAATCCACTTTTCGTCACATCCCTTATCCAAAACAAAATTATTGCATATATGTTGAGCTAACTCGGTATTCGGGTACATCTAGATAAGATCGGATGCATCTTGCAAGAATTGGCATAGGAAGAAGCAGAATCGGTGGTGAGAATGACGACAAGATATCGGGTTGAGTGTTCGTCCGCCCACGCTTCCGTAATGGTCCAGGACTGATGAGAATAGATGCGCTCAAAACTCATCGGAGAGATCAATTTATAGGTATCAATTCCTTTTGCCTGATATCAAACCATCAATTGCAAAGATTCAAATGGTTTTTGCGCAAATACCTTGCGGGGTCAAGTTGATAGCACCCCGCTGACAGTTCATAGAATGGATCAAAGGGCTGCTGGCGGTACCTTTCGTGTTGTATTCTCAACCCACTGGAGTCTTCGAGACGAGGAGTAGTAGTGTGCAGCAAATGGCCGCAGAGGCTCATCGGAGATATGCTGAAATTATGTTGGATGTTGAACATATGATCGATGACCACAGCAAGTCCCACTTCATTTCCTGTTTCCAAGCTCAATTTTCTGATATTTGTACCAGTTGAGCATCAGAAGGTCGGACTTGATGGCCAGTCAAAGCTGAAACTTCTCGTTCCCAGTATTGGGACATTTTTCACAAGACTGCCTCTTGCAGATGCATTTAGGTATCAGGATAGGAAACGATTCATCTCGTCGAGACGCTTTGTTCCTCCGTCCTTCAATGATGTTCGTCTCATGTTGAACACGGCACAGCTCATGGGTGTGACTGCTGCTGGTGCTTTGGATCTTGCTACATTCGATGGTGATGTGACTCTGTAGGTTGCTATTCCAACATCTACGATTTCTGGAGCTGACCTCTCTCAGTTATGATGACGGGAAAAGCTTGGAACCGACAAATCCTGTGATAGATAGGATTATTTGTGAGTAGACTCAACCCATTCAACTCTTTGTAGTGCTCCCGATTGACCCAGATGGGACAGATCTCATGAGCCGTAACACCAAAATTGGGATTGTGACGGCAGCTGGCTATACCGATGCAGAGCGATATTATGGCCGGTTGCACGGCCTGCTTGAAGCCATCAAAATTTCTGACATCCTTACTCCCTCACAAAAGCAAAATCTCGTCATTATGGGTAAGTACTCCTATTCAGCTAAATTTGGGGCAAATGATTTTTGATTTAATCCCATTATCTAGGCGGCGAATCTAACTTTCTCTTCACATACTCGCCTGACTCCCCATTTTTACTCTCACACCTCTCGCGGAGGAGCTGGATTCTTCCATCCATGTCCACCTGGACCCAGCCTACCATTACCTCGCTCCTCGATCTTGCCGAATCTTCCCTCCGCGAATGCGTAACCAACCTGTCCCTCCATGCAACAATCTTGCGAAAGGAGCGGGCAGTGGGAATCATCCCTTCAGTACCAGGCAGCAAGTTTCCCCGCGAATCCCTAGAGGAAACAGTTCTCGTTGTGCAGAAGAAGCTCGAAATGAGCGAGGTGGGTAAAAAATTGCCATTCTGTGCATTTAATGGAGGCAATGATGTTTTTGTCGATATCGGGGATAAGAGCTGGGGTGTGCTTGTTTGTCAGAACTATTTTGGTACTGGGCTAACCGGGGAGGGCGAGAGTATTCGAGGGGAGAGGACGGTGCATGTTGGGGACCAGTTTCTAAGTGCGGGCAGTAATGATTTTAAGGCGAGAGTTGTTGGAACTACGGCTTGGATTGCGAACCCGGGTGAGACGGTGGAATTGTTGGATGAGCTTATGTGTTTGATGGGAACAGGAGGGACCGCCGGGGTGAAAGGAGAGGGAGATGGCTTGGAGAAAGACCTGTTGGCGAGGGTCGATAAATTGTTCGAGAAACATCCAATGCCAAGTGCTTGAGCAATGAAATAGGATGGCGATTGACGGCGTTGAGGAAGACGTATTAGATGGTTCCAGCGAATAATATGCGAGCAGATTTGAATTTGGATTTCGGGGCAGTAGCTGGAGAAATTGAATACCCTTCCTGTCCATCTTCATTATGTTTGACTCCTTTCTTGTAATAGATACCAAAGTTGACAATTAGAAGTATGCTTACATTCAGCCAAAGGTAATCATCCAGAGAGCAAGTCTACCTGAGTTTGTAGAAGGAAGAGCCAAAGAATGAAAAGCTTGTAATCCTACATAATAAAAAGACAAGAATGAGCAAGTCGCACAAAGGTTCAAGAATTAACACTCGAGACTAGAGATGGCTTGTTCCAAAGAAATATGTGCCGGGTTTTTCTAGTCTAGACATCTACGCAAGAACAAGGCTTGTAGCGGTTGGTATAGCCAGGGGTTGAAATACGACGGGTACATTGCTCGAGCAGGGTACGATGGACCGCCAGTAGCATCCTCAGATATATCACTCGGGAGAAGTATAGTTCCGGGTCCTCTTATGAAAAAAGTCCGCGTAAATATCTTGTCTAGCATCATCTTCCATTATTGCAAGTCTAAACAAAACGTACTGATCGACCAGACTCCAATGCTATGCTTGAATCACGTACCAATTACCCACCATATATTCTGTGGTCTTCCTCCCAGCTCTATAATTTGAGCAGAGGAATCTTTGCATATAACGAATCATATCCCTTGCCAACCCAACCATCAGCTTTTCCCCCTCTTGCAACTATACCCAAGCCACCAGCCATCCATAAGGCTGCGAGCCCAGCAGTAATCCCGTTGATTATCCACCATCTCCTCTTTGCCTTTTTACTATTCCCCACCGGCACCCAGCCATTCCACCTCGCAACACCCCAGACAAAATGACCAGCTGCAACTCCGACCAACGCCACATATCCCGTCCATGACACAACGGGATGCTTAGCAAACCCATGGCTGACGAACCCTAGTCCCACCCCCGAGCTCCCACCCTCATAGATCCACGGTAAGAGCCGATTTGTAAAGGCATGCCCAATAACCAGTGGCGCAAGAACAAATCCCGAAATACTGGACCAGGAAACCGTGGGCCATACTTTTAGGCGCCTCTCGAGGCGGGAAGAGACAGAGAGGGTGGATGCACCATAGCGGGCTAAATTCGCATTGCGCCGATGGATTCTGAGGGCAAGGCCTGAGAGAATGTGCGTGGCAATTGGGAGGGTTATGAGCAGGGGCTCGAAGGGAAATGACTGGTAGTAGGGCCTTGTGAGGAGGAGGTATGGCTCTGAGGCGGGGACGGATCGCGTGAGGAGGGGAATTATGGAGGTGTTTGTTAGGTGGATCGAGGCGTAGACTGTGAAGACGTAGGAGGAATATTTTTGTAGACGGGTCACTAGATAGGTTAGAGTGCTTCTTCTGAATAAGTTCGGAGATGTACGGTAGTATACAGAACTGTGCCCACTTGCATTGAGACCTAGGGTCGAAGACCGCAACGGAGGGGAAGCAGCGGGAAGCTCTGGGAGCTCCTTGTTGAGTTCATATTGGGGCGATTCAATGGGCGAAGGATCAAGTTGCTGGAGAGATACGAATGTCTCTTGCGAGGCAGTAGATTCTCTGCGGTCCATGACGAGATTTGATGTGCTAGGTGGAGTGAGCCGTGCATTGGGAGACGTGGAAGCCCAAAAGCATTTTGGCGAACCTCGGCTCCATCCGCCTGCAACAACCTCCCAAAAACACAACTTAGTGGTACATTCAGTAACAAGGCAAAATGCCTCCCGTAAGCTCTCAAAATCCTCGCATTTTCT
>Ga0302325_10019949_pt1 | contig 14072 bp, 6 predicted proteins | sample Palsa_T0_2_FD_201948 | JGI IMG/M metagenome (GOLD analysis project Ga0302325, IMG submission 201948) | Peat permafrost microbial communities from Stordalen Mire near Abisko, Sweden - Palsa_T0_2 | ecosystem: Environmental > Terrestrial > Soil > Palsa > Peat permafrost | place: Sweden: Abisko... | reverse complement strand
GTGCAGCGCCGACGTTATCGTTTCCAGGTCGCGCATTTCGCCCACCAGAATCACGTCCGGATCCTGGCGCAAGGAAGCGCGCAAAGCTGCGCCGAACGAAGGTGTGTCCACCCCGATTTCGCGCTGGTTCACATAGCCCTTCTTATCGCGATGCAGAAATTCGATGGGGTCTTCAATGGTGATGATGTGTTCGGCTCGGCTGGCGTTGATTCGATCCACCATGGCGGCCAGCGTGGTCGACTTACCGGAACCGGTCACGCCCGTCACCAGCACCAGCCCGCGCGGCATTTCACAAATCTGCTCCACCACCTTGGGCAGGAACAACTCATCGAGCGCGCGAATCTTGGTGGGAATGACGCGCAGCACCAGTCCAACGTTGCCGCGCTGCTGGAAGATGTTCACACGGAACCGCCCCAGCCCGGCCACGCCGTAGGCCATATCGATTTCCGTGGTCTCTTTGAATTTCTGCTTCTGCCGCGCCGACATCATGCTGAACGCCATGGTCAGCATGTCTTCTGCGCTAACCCGCGGCTGTTCGGTCAACGGCGTCAATTCGCCGTCAATACGCAGGTGAGGATAGTTTCCCACCTTCAAATGCAAGTCGGAGGCTCGCCGTTCCGTCGCAATCCGCAGCAGATCATCAATATTCATCGCAGACATTTTCCTGGGAGGCAGCTTGCCCCCGAAGCTCTTTTGCTCTTTAAGTATGATGACTCGAATCGGCACCTTACCCAAGATGACCTTGGTAACGAAGTCTGCTCCGGCAGCTGGACAGCACCTTAGCTTCGGGAAGGCTCGTTCGCGCCCCTCTCAATTGCCCAGCGAAGGTGCTGGCTAGCACTGGGTGCGAAATGCTGTGATTTTAAGCGGCACAACGCGCCTGGCTTCCCAATTGCTGACTTCAGGTTAAAGTGAACCCCGCCGGCAACTCCGACCCCGGCGCTGATGTACCTCCCGAAGAGGAAAAGATCAAGTCGCAGGGCTACGACACCTTGGAAAAGGATCTGCAAGATCTGGGCATATCGCCTACGCTGCCTCGCAGGGCGTGCCGCTGTTTTCCGGCGTAGTTGCGCTCGCCCGAGGCCTTTCGATCCTGCTCGGCTACCGGGCTAAGATCGGCGGGTGGCTACTGGTTCTGTTTCTGGGCGGCGTCCGATGCTGCACAAGTTCTGAGCTGTCGCCGATCCCATGAGGCATCAGATACAGCTCCCCATGTTCTTGAAGAATCTATCCATGATGGGCGCCACCCCGCACATTTCGCAATTCGGTAGAGGGCCGCGGAGTCTCGACGCGGGTTTGAAGCAATCACCCGGGTCGAGTCGGTGGGCGCGCGCGAAATAAGGAAGGGGCGCGACGAATCGCGCCCCTTCCAAATCATTCCTAAAAACTCGCAATCCCGCCTACACTCCCACAGGTTGCTTGCTCCGCACCGCCACCGGAGTCAGCCAGCCGTGGCGGTCGCTCTTCTCGCCGTGCACGATGGCATAAAACTCTTTCTGGATCGCCTTAGTGATCGGGCCCATTTCGCCCTTGCTCACTTTGATCTTGTCCACGCTGCGAATGGGGGTGATCTCCGCCGCCGTCCCGGTGAAGAAGGCCTCGTCGGCGATATAGAGCATCTCGCGCGGAATCATCTGCTCCACGATTGGAATGCCCAGGTCACGCGCGATCTGCAGCGTCGAATCGCGAGTGATGCCAGGCAGCACCGAATTGCCCAGCGGCGCCGTGATCAGTTTCTCGCGATGCACGATGAACACGTTCTCGCCCGAGCCTTCGCTCACGTAGCCATTCACGTCAAGCGCAATGCCTTCGGCAAAGCCGTTGACGATGGCTTCCATCTTGATGAGCTGCGAGTTCATGTAGTTGGCGCCCGATTTGGCCATAGCCGGCAAAGTGTTCGGCGCAATCCGCGTCCACGAGGAAACGCACGCGTCGCAGCCTTCGCCCTCGCCGCCCAGATATTTTCCCCACGGATAATTGATGATGTAAACCTCGGTGGGCGAGTTGAAGGGATTCACTCCCGCCTCGCCATAGCCACGGAGAACGATGGGCCGCACGTAGCACGGCCACACGCCGTTGCTGCCCACGGTTTCGAGCATGGCCTTCACCAGTTGCTGACGGGTGTAGTCGACGTCGATGCGGTAGACCTTGGCCGAATCGAGCAGTCGCTGAATGTGCTCGTGCGCGCGGAAGATCGCGGGCCCCGAAGGCAGCGCGTAGCAGCGGATCCCCTCGAACACCGAGGAGCCGTAGTGGACGACGTGCGACATCACATGAATCGTCGCGTCATCCCAGGGGATGAGTTTGCCATTGTGCCAGATGTGCTCCGTTTTCTCAATCGCCATGCGGACTCCTTCGACTGCGGGTTGTAAGGGAGGCTGAATCCTTGCTCGGGCACCGCAGGGAGCGAGGCAGTAAAACCCAACCAGCGTTACAGGACATTATAGCTGAAGCATTGTGATCCTCAGTGTGGCGGTCGCTGACGGGCTGAATCCAGTTACCGAAGACCTGTTTGTCGTCTATCTCCTTGCCAACTAGTAACGGCAAAATAGGTGTTTTCGTGGCTTGCGGGTGCTGGGGAGCAGGGCACGCGAATGTCAATAGATCGGAGCGATCGCAATCGGGCTTGTCTCCGGCGTCAGACTTGCCTTTATCGTTATTGCTGGCAATTCATCTCCGCGAAAATATTTATCCTTCTCGGCTTTCATTTCGGGCATGGCGGCGTACGGTTTGCTGTAGTCGTTGGCGGCGTTCCAGAACAAGAAGCCGATACCGCCTTTTTCTTTGGCCGTGGCTACTTGCACTTTGATGTAGTCGGGCGAATAAGTTTTGGTGCGCCAGCGGAAGGCTTGCAGCCAGGGGCGGATTGTTACTCCACTGCCTTTCGTGATCAGCTCGAAGCGCTGCATGGATTCGCCGATGAAGTGCTCGGGGGCGTCGCCGGGGTGGGCGATGTTATCCATGCCGAAGAAGTGCGAGGGATAGATCATGGGCGAGAGTACGTCGCAGTATTTCGCCATGCCGACAATATCCTGTCCGGTGTGCGAGAGATCGACGGGGCGCTGCCAGGCCATCACGCCGAAGACATCGAGCGAGAGTAGAACGCCGGTGGGATGAAGTTCGCCGTAGGCTTTCTCGAGGAACGCGGTGATCACGTCGGAGCGTTGGATGGTGTACGGGGATTCTGTCTTGCATGCGCTCGGTCCTTTGCCGGTTCCGCTTCGTTTCGCATCGGGGCGACGGCCGAGGTGGCCGTCTCCACATGGGCTATTGCTGCCTGCAATTTGATGGCTTCCTTCTTCCCCGGTTTGATAGACGAAGCTGGCGTCTTTTTGATCGCCTTCGGCGGGGAATCGGACGTAGTCGAATTGAATTTCATCGGCGCCGGATTGGGCTACGAACTTGGCCAGAGCGATGTCGTAGTCCTGAACTTTGGGATTCGAAGGATCAGTCCAGACCAGTTTTCCGTTCTCGCGCCAAGGCCGCTTTGTGCTCTTGGATTGCACGGCGAGTTCAGGATGCTCGATTACCATGCGCTCGTCGCGGAAGATGGCGATGCGGGCGATGGCGTGCATGTTTTCGGAGTGCAGGAAGTGGACAAACTTGGGCAGGTCGTGGATATAGACCTGGTGTTTGCCGAGCAGCGGATGCTCGAAGGGGATGTTTACGTTGCCGTCGCTATCTTTGATATCGAAGACGACGGCGTTGCCGCCAACTTCGCGCCAGTGACGGATGATGCCGAGTCCATGGTCGCTGGCGGCCATGATGCCGGTGAGGTAGATGGCGCGGACTTCAAAATCTTTGGCGACCGGAACCGTTTTTTCGACAATGGGTGCGCGAAGAATTCCGGGGATAGTGATCTGCTCGCCCGCTTTGAGGATGTTGCCGGAGCGGTCGCCAAGGTCTTTTCCGTTGGTTCGGCGGATGGCTTCGGAGAGTTCGGATGACGTTTGATAGGCAGTGCGCGCTAAGTACTTGTGGGCGACGGCGGGAATGCTTTCGCCGCGCTTCGCGGTGTAAATTTCAGTGCCCGGCGTGGTTTGAAGGTGTGGCGAAGCAATGTCCGCCGGCTTCAGCGTGGGCGAAAGGGTTGCAGTGACTGGCACCAGTTGTGCGCCCTGCGCCGCTGCGGCGGGCACTTCCGGCGCCGCTTGCGCACTCTGCGACTGCGCCGCGAAAACCGAAGACAGCCGTGGACTCAGGCGCATGGCGGCTACTCCAAACAACACACATGAGACAGCAGCAATCTTTAGAACTGACGAGCGGTGCAACGGTCCCTCCAGGAAGCTACCTAGCCCGGATGCTATCCCGCACCTACATGGCTCGCCAGTTACTCATGGTCAAGTCTTCCTGTTCCCATTTTCCTTTCCCGCCATGCGCAAACTATTTCTCTTCCTCCCTCTTAACTTTCCACTGCGGTCTGTTCTAATATCGTCGCCGGCCATCTAAAACCAGCCAGATACAGGGTTTTCGGCCGCTCAATCCATTCCCCTCCCGTGGCCAGTCGCTTGCTTATTCCAAGGTAAGCCTCGGACGCGAATGGGGTCAGGCAAGCGACTTGGTTCCAACTGACAAATTTTGTCAACCCTGGAACCGTGGGGAGTCGAAAGGCCTGGAGAGTCCGGGAAAACAGGAGAAGGCCGTGGGTACGCCCTCCGATAGGAAAGACGCCACTTTATGAGAACAAACCTCGCTACAGTGCTAGATCCGAACCGCCGCAGCGCCGATGCTGGGGAATTTGAAACCGCACTACGCCGCCGCATCGTCGGTCAAGACCAGGCCATCGAAAAGGTCGCCGAGATCTATCAGATGTTTCTCGCGGGCCTGAATGCTCCCGGGCGTCCCGTGGGCAACCTGCTTTTTCTGGGTCCGACCGGCTCGGGCAAGACGCGTGTGGTGGAAGCCGTGGCCGAGTCTCTGTTCGGCGATTCCCATGCCTGCATCAAGATCGACTGCGCCGAGTTCCAGCACTCCCACGAGATTGCCAAGCTGATCGGTTCGCCTCCGGGATACCTCGGCCATCGCGAGACCCATCCTCTGCTCACGCAGGAAGCGCTCAACCAGTGGTTCACCGAGAAGCTGAAGCTTTCGATCTTGCTGTTCGACGAGATTGAGAAAGCGAGCGACTCGTTGTGGCAACTTTTGCTAGGCATTCTGGACAAGGCCACACTTACGCTGGGCGACAATCGCCGCGTAGATCTTTCGCAATGCATCATCATCCTGACCTCGAACCTGGGGGCCAGCGAGATGACTGATTTGGTGGACGGTGGCCTGGGCTTTGCGCCTAGAGTGGTGGAAGTCGACAACAATTTCGACGACAAGATCCAGCGCACCGCGGTCGAGGCTGCCCGCCGCAAGTTCACACCCGAGTTCATGAACCGCATCGACAAGACGGTCGTGTTCAAGACGCTGCGCGACGAGCATCTTGCTCAGATTCTGGAGATCGAACTCGGCATGGTCCAGCAGCGCGTGCTCATGGCCGCGGGCACTAACCAGTTCGTGTTCAATTGCACCGCCGGCGCGAAGCAGTTTCTGTTGAAGGAAGGCACGGACCCGCGTTACGGAGCGCGTCACCTGAAGCGGGCGATCGAACGGCACCTGGTTTTCCCGCTGGCCAACCTGGTCGCTACCAGCCAGGTAAAGCTGGGAGACTTCGTCCGCGTCGATATGGCTTCCGAGAATCAGATGATCTTCGTCAAGGAAGCGGAGAACACCATGGCGCCCGTACTTCTAGAGCGTTACGGCGCCGCTGCCGCCAACATGCCTGCCGCCCGCGCGGCGCGCACGGCCGTTAACGGTCGCCGCGACTTGGGTGCGAGCCCCATCGCGGAAAGCAAATAACTTTCTGGTAGGTAACCACTCGCTAGACCGCATCTCGCGAGCCTCGTGGCGCCGGGTAGCTTCCGGCGCCTTTTTTCTGTGGCGAAAATGGTTCGGGTTTTCGCAATCGTACCCTCGATCTACGCGATGTTCAGCTCCTCGAGCGCCCGGCCAATCTGGGTCGGCTGCTTTTCCGGAGCATCCCGGTTGATGGCTGGCCCAGGGGCACTATCTGAAACGAGCTGGTTTATCGGTGTGGACCGATAGCGGTCGGCCGTGCTGCTTCACGTTGCAACCCAGTTGCCTCAGGTGCTCTTCGGTCGAATCATGACCGACGAAACGCGCCGTCAAGCCCGACCTGGCATCATCAATCATCGCGATCCGGGAGAGCTTTTCGCCCCGCCCTTCTTGTGTCCCACTGCGCCAGTTCGTTGTACCGCGCCCGCCGTGCCCGCCAGACATGCGCTCGTTCGACCCGCGCTCGCCGCGGCCGCCACAGCTTGGCTGCGATCAGCCCCTGCCGCAGAGTTTCCTTGCTGACCACCACTTGGTACTGGAGGGACAACCTCGGCGGCTAGCGTCGGCCCCAGAGTCGCGCCATTGCTTGGTCCGTTTCGGCTCCGCCAACAGCCCCAGCACTCGTCGCTTCAGGCTCCCTGGCAATTGGCGATTCGGGCATTGCCCCGGCAACGCCAAACCGCCTGCCTAGTAAGGGTTTCCAACCACCACCGTCAGGAGGCGGTGTCCTAAGAAATCTCCGCAGTTTCAGGTTATGGAACAAAAAGGGCAGCGCCGCCATGTGCTATGCCTTGGGAGAATCTTCCAAGCGCCCTATGTCCTTGAATCTCCGGTGAAAATGCTGCTCATACCTTTCGCTATCTTGATCCTTCTGGCGGGAGTCTTTTGGTCTTCGATCTTCCAAACCTTGGACAGGCTTCGGGCCGGACGCTCAGTCCATCGGTAAATATCACACCATTGAGGCATGCCAGCGAGCCATAGGCAAGACTGGCGGATGGTGTGGCCGAGGATCGAGCGATTTTGACGGGCCCGAAAAAGCTATTAGCGTTTGTTCTACCGCTGCCGAGAACTTGCCGAAAAGATTGGCTTGCACGAGTGGTCGGCGTTTTAGCGAATCGTTTGAGAATTGAAGGGTTCCTATTCTCGCCAGTTGTCGAATGAACGCCTGCCGAACCCGAATGGCACTGATGGAGTTTCAGATGGGATCAGTAACAATGCTCCTTACCGTCTGCCCGATACGCGCAACGCTGATTCTCAGCGCGGCAGCCGAGCCCTTGGTGAACGGTGAACCAATCTTGGGTTATAGCCGAGCTTGAGTTTTTCAGCGATCAGGGCAAGGGCGGCTCTTTGCTCGAAGCCACATGGTAAGCACGATGCGCTTTGGGTTCTTTCCTTCTTTCTTTCCTTACCTCCCGTCCTCCCTCCTAGAATTCAATTCTGAGCGCCATTTGCCCGGTGCGGTTTCCAGCGTTTTCTGCCGTTTGCGGAGCGCTGAGGACGCCGAAGGTTGCTGGGACATCGATCTGCGTGGGGGGAGGAGCGAAGTTGGTGTGGTTGAGCACGTTCGTAAATGTGGACTCGAAGCGCATTCGTACTCGCTCCGTCACTGGGAAGACTTTGGCCAGGCCGAGGCTGACCGCGGCTGTGCCTGGACCCTCGAGGATGCCCACTCCGGCGTTGCCAAATCTGCCGGTGCCCACCGGAGTTGGAGAAAACGCTGCCAGATTGAAATAATGCGCGCGTGACTGCCCACTGTAGAGATTCGTCGAAACCTGGTCGGGGCGCAGGTAAGCGCCACGATTGACCACGTCGGTGTTGGACTGGTCGTTCGTTTCTGGCTGACCGTTCGGCAGTGGAGGGCAGGCGCCGTTGCTGAGGGAGGGTACTTGGCAGCCCCCGGGGCTGATACTCGGCGTGAGCCATGGGCCGCTCTCCAGCAAAGTCACAGTGGTGAGTTCCCAACCACCCAGGACCGCGTTTTTCCAGCCGCCGGTATTGAGAAACGTTCGTCCCTGACCAAAGGGCAACTGGTAGAGACCGGTCAAAAGGAAGCGATTGTGACGAGTCCCTTCGACACTGCCATAGTCACTGCCGACATCGAAGCGGTTGGCAATCGGGACGCCATAATTAACTTCACCGGCGAAAGCCGTCGGATTGTCGCCCTGATTGTCCGCGAGGTTTTTAGCCAACGTGTAGTTGGCCTGGAAGTAGAGGCCGTGCGCCATCTTATGGCTTTCCTCAACCTCGAGAGCATTGTAGTTTCCTTCGCCGGCGTTGAAGGTGCTATAGAGCGTGAACCAGTTGTGGTAGGGCGCGCGCGGATCGACATAGGGGCTGGCCACCGTAGTCTGATATGGCGTCGCGCTTGCCGGGATTTGGTTCAGGTCTTCGGTGATGCTGAGCCGATAGCTGTGCATACCGACATAGCTGACGCGCAAACTGTCGTTGTTTCCAACTTGATGCTCGACGGTGAAGTTCCATTGATTCGCCTGCGGATCGCGATAATTCGGATCAACTCCCTGATCGAGACCTCCGCCGCCATACTGGAGGCCCATCGTAGGTGGCGCTGTATTGGGAAATTGAATCAACGGAGTGCCGCTCGCAGTTGCCGAATTCGTGTATGTGTGCAATGCCGAAGTCGGATTCCCACTGTTATTGAAGGATAAAGGACCCAGATTGGTCATCGTGAAGATGCCAAATCCCGCGCGAATCACTGTCTTGGTATCGTTAAACGGGCGCCAGGCAATCGATACGCGCGGCTGGAAGTTCCGCATATAAATGTTGCGCAGCGACTGCGGCAAGTGGTCCTGGCTGGCAGTAACATAGTTCGTGCACGGCAGGGCCGTATACCCCAGGTTGCAGGCGTTGAACGACTGCTGGAATGCAAGATTCGACGCCTGAATGTTTTGTCGCTGCAGATACGCCGACAGCACGTTCGGCACGACAATCGAATTGTTTCTCTGGTCGAAATTCGCCAGATTACCCCCGTCTTCCTGAAAACCGGGCAGGATCTGCCAGCGCAGGCCGTAGCTGAGCGTGAGGCGGTTGTTGATCTGGTACTCGTCCTGGCCGTACACGCCGTACTGCCACGCCGTTCCGCCCACATCCGGACTCGACACGGCAAAGAACAGAGTGGTCGGCGCTCCTTCAAGGAAGTCGCCAAAAGCATTGCCGGTGAACGTGCCCTGAAAAGTGAAATCACCGAAATCGTCGGAGTTAAGAACGGGTGCAAAACTTTCCAGATCGAAGTACTTCACCCTTCGCGCATCCAGGCCGGTTTTGAAGGTGTGCTTACCGCGCGTCCAACTCAGATTGTCCGTGACCTGGGTCGTCTTCGACTGTGTGACTCCCGTTTTGTCGCGGCCAATGGGAGTGAACCCGGTTCCGGCACTGAAATTAAAGGTAGGAAAAGCGTGCGTGGTGGGGTGTTGGCTGATGTTCACTCCGGTCAGGTCGAGTTGCGCCAGCGCGGCAGCCCCTTCGATGGGGAAGCCAACGCTGCTAATGACGTTCGTGAAACCGAAGCGGAACTCGTTCAACAGACGCGGCGTGAGCACCCAAGTATGCGAGACCAGCAGGCTGCGATTGTGCACGCTGTCGGAGTCATTCGGCAGAAGAGGATTGGCATAATCTTCGGTGATGTTCTTTCGGCTGAAGCGCGCGTAGAGCGATTGCCTGGAATTGATGGTCTGGTCGATGCGGAGATCGGCTCCGTCGGTACGCGCGGGCGTGGACTGGAAATTCTCGTAGTTGTAGTCCGGGCCCGGAACGTTGGGCAGTGGGTAATAGTTCGGGCCGTCGACGTTGGGGAGCGGATAATAGCTCAACAGGGCTGTGGCAGTGGGGTTGATGCTGGCGGTTGGAATCGACGGGATGCCAAGCGTGGTCAGGTTACCGTTGCGCTGCTGTTGCGTGGGAACAATAAACTGTTCTGCAACCGCGGTCGAGCGGCGGTTTCCCTCGTAATCGAAGAAGAAGAAGGTCCGGTTCTTGCCGTTATAGAGGTGCGGAATGCTCAATGGGCCGCCGAGCGATCCACCAAAGGTGTTGAAGTGTTTCGGCGCTTTGCCATTGAAGCCGTAAGGGTCCGCGTCGAACGCGTCGTTTTGCAGATACTCAAACAGGCTGCCGTGATACTGACTCGTGCCGCTTTTCGTGGTGAAGGTAACGTCACCTACCTGTGAAAACTCTGCGCTGTTGTTAAAAGACGTTACTCTCACGGCCGAGATTCCCTCCTGCGATGGATAAGCGTCCTGCAGCGCGCCATTCTGCCGCACGTTTGCTGTCGAGATGCCGTCGACAGAGAAGTTGACCATCGCCGAACTAGCGCCTCCCAGCGCGATGTTTCCGGAACTGTCCTGTTGCACATTTGGCGAAACCGCCAGCGCTCCCAGAGGGCTGGTCGTGGTGGCGCGATTGTTCAGCGGAAGTTCGGTGATCTGCCGATTGTCGATGGAATCGCTGATAACCCCGTTCTCGGTATTAATCACCGCTACCGTGTCTGCGACTTCCACCGTCAGGGATTGACTCTTGACCCCGACGATGACATCGATCCTTAGCGTCTGCCGGGCACTGAGTTCCGCGGATGAAACTTTGAACTCCGCAAAACCCTCGGCCTGAGCGGAAAGGGCATAGTTGCCCGGTTTGAGGTTCACAAATTCAAAGGACCCGTTCTCGTCCGATGTGGTGGAGCGAACGCTGTTGTCTTCCAAACGCCGGACCTTCACGGACGCGCCGGTCACAACGGCCTGTGTTGTGTCATGCACCACGCCAACGATACTGCCGAACGTTGACTGCGCGCGTGCGGAGACATTGAGTCCCAACACACATAGAACGAGCCCTGCCGCCCCGATACATCGATAGATGACTTCCTTGGCCACTGCACAACCTCCACCGGCGCGATGCCCCCGAAATCAAGTCAGCCGATTTCCGTTGGAGTTCACGCCCGATGTCGGGAAGCTAGCAGACAGGCCATAAAGAAACTGTGGGCAGGGGATAAAGGAACCGTAAAGTCGGGCCGCAAAGAAACAATGGCCCGCATCGGAAATTTTGATGAGGTGAATTGATCGCTGATGTCGTGGAGTGAGCCCAGCGAAATATTCGACTGGAAAAACCACAGCTTGCGGGGATGTCTCAGGTTTGCTGGGCGGCCGTTCTGTGCGACTTCCGCGTTCTAAAATCTGTGTTTGCCGAAATCTTATCAAAGCTTTTGCGACCCGGAGACCGCCGAGAAGATCCGCAGAGCGCGGCGATCGCAGGTCGCTTCTGAGGGTCTTCAATTCTGCCGAAACGACACTACCAACAACTCCAATCGATTGTGATTTCGTCGTTTGATACCCGTTCGTCTCCCCCGCCTGGAGCGGCCCGCCAAGCGTCATCCACAGCTGTTACTTCCGTAACGGCTCTTCAGAACCATTCCCCTCTCCATCGTCGCTAGGTACGATCGAACTGTTCGAATACATCGAACAACCTACATTGTTGGGCGAAAGGTAGAACAGGACAACTATTATGGTCATCAACAACAGCATCAGCAACTCTACACAATCCGCGTACACCGTGGCATCGCTGCCAAACACGGCAGGCTCGGTACCCGTTTTTGGGCAATCGAATTACGGTGCGGGCAGCGGCGCAGTGACAAATCATACGGTTGCAGTTCCTGAAGGCGGCTCAACGCTTCTGTTCGTGCTGGCAGCGCTCACCGCAATCGGATTTGCAGCAACCAAACGATACTGGTCACGAATTGAAGGAAGGACTACGGCAGCGCGGATTACCGGTTAGGCGAGGATAGGCTAACCGCTCCGAATTCTGCCAGGCGCAGTTAAGCGGCAGTTAAGCAGTTAGAAGCACGGGGACTGAATTTCCAAATCGGAGATTCCAGTCTGCCGTGCCCACACCTCCCCCGACTTCCGCGTCCTCCCGGCCAATGCGTATTCGAGTCCGAAATTTCGTCGCAGCGGCGGGAAAGCCCTGAGGATTTGTACGTTTCCAGTGTCCTCAACGGGTGGAGTGGCGTTACGTAAACTATCGGAAAACGCCAAGGGAACGAGGGTCGGATAGAGCCGAGGCGCGCTCGCTCGCGAACGCTCCACCCACCTCGATTTACCTTCCGAGTCGTCCTTTTAGTCATGGCTCCTCCGGCTTACGCCGTTGGCCATACGGGGACCGCCAATTGCCCGGAGCTCCTTTGGCTGCCACGAGTGTGCCTCGTCGGAGGGTGGCGTCCGGCCCCACCTCGAAGAGCGTTACCCACTCGCTTTGGCGGCGGTGGCATTGCTATTGGCAGCCGTTGCAAGTTGTGCCAGGTCTCCACTCCCGCTGCGCAGCTTCTCGCCGCACAGGGCAGCCGTGACCTGGGTGGCGAACAAACCAGGAGGCCTGAACGTAAGAAATAACGACGATCTCGCAACACCCGCCGCACGCAGTCTCTTTGCCGGGGCGATTCGGGAAGCCGACCCATTGGTGGGACCTCGGGAAGAGCTGTAGAAGCTGTGAAGAAGATACATCGGTCTAAGGATTACGGGAAGCCGGGAGCGTTCAGCGTTTTCCCGGCGCGGAGTGAAACGGATCGTCTTGTGGAGTGTCCGAATCGTCCTCCGGACTGGGAATGTCCAAATTGACGACGATCGGCTCCTGGCCGCTGCGCACGATTACGGCCTCGACCGGCTGGTCTTTGCGCGCGTTCAGCTCTTGATGAGGAACATAGGGAGGAACGTAGACGAAGTCTCCCGGACCGGCTTCATCGACGAATTCCAACTGATTTCCCCAGCGAAAGCGGGCCCGGCCCCGCACGACGTAGATCACGGTTTCCAGTTCGCCATGGTGATGCGGGCCGGTTTTGGCATTGGGATGCACCACCACGGTTCCCGCCCAGAGTTTTTGCGCGCCGACTCGAGCATGCGAGATGGCTTCGGCACGGGTCATGCCGGGGGTTTGAGGCGTGTTGGCGTCCAGCTCGCCGCTGCGAATGATGCGCAAGCCATGGTTTTTCCAGTCGGGTATTTCGTCCCTCTCTGGCCCCCTCGAGCGCGAATCTTTCATGGTTTCCCTTTCCATCCCACCTTGGGCTCACCGGCTGCGATGGTGCTCTCGCCAGGAATCGACTCTACTCCTTCCAAGGGAGCGAAAATGCTTTAGCATCCTTCTTTTTTCGGCGGCGCGATTGCGACGGTGGGCTGGTTTTGGCGGTGTTTTTGGGCATCCGACGCCAGTTCGATCCGGTGTTGATTTAGTTTACCCTTTTCGCCATCCTGCGTGGCCTGGTCCTGGGGATCCGGTCAAAGCTGATGGGACGAGCCACACAGGGCTCATGGCTCCACCCAAGATTCAGTGCCGCGATCGATCGACTTTGTCGTCCCGATCCCCGCATTCTCTTTTTTTCAAAGCCGCCGGATCGAAGCCGCTGACGCCAAGGGAGATTTCTTTGGGCGCCGTGTCGGCTCGGTTGCGGGAACGGCGCCTACGTCCTGCCGACCCGGCGGTCAAAGCGGGCCGGTGGGGCACAGGCAAAGGGGTGCTGGCGGCGGGACAGCCGATGCGGTGACTGTCTAACGTGTCCCTCCGGGATTAAAGCGCCGCATCTGTTTTGGCGCTGAGCCCTTCGGCGCGCTTCGCTCGTTCTGGGCAAGTGAGCTGGAAGCCGTGCCCTCCCCGAAGTCATTTATGGAATGGCTCTCAAAACCTGAGAACTGCCTTCAGCTAGCCCCCGGCCTTTAGTTCCGTGAGCACCTGCTTGGCGATTTCCTTCAGGGTCTCGAACACGCCCACACCCTGAAATGCCACTGCCTCGACCACGGCCTCGTTCTTCTTGCGGAGCTCCTTGCTGAGCGCATCTGGCGACAGAATGTTTGGCAGGTCGCGCTTATTGAGCTGCAGCACGTAGGGAATCTTGTTGAAGTCGTAGCCGTGCTCTTTCAGGTTTGACATGAGATTGTCGAGAGCTTCCACGTTGGCGTCCATGCGCTGTTCCTGCGAGTCTGCCACGAAGACGATCCCATCGACGCCGCGTAGAATCAGCTTGCGGCTGGCATCGTAGAAGACCTGGCCAGGCACGGTATAAAGATGGATTCGGGTCTTGAAGCCGCGCACCGACCCCAGATCGAGCGGCAGAAAATCGAAGAACAGCGTGCGCTCGGTTTCGGTGGCTAGGGAGATCATCTTGCCCTTCTGCTGTTCCGCGGTCTTCTGGTAGATGATCTGCAGGTTCGTGGTTTTGCCGCCTAATCCGGCGCCGTAGT
>Ga0302325_10019947_pt1 | contig 14073 bp, 12 predicted proteins | sample Palsa_T0_2_FD_201948 | JGI IMG/M metagenome (GOLD analysis project Ga0302325, IMG submission 201948) | Peat permafrost microbial communities from Stordalen Mire near Abisko, Sweden - Palsa_T0_2 | ecosystem: Environmental > Terrestrial > Soil > Palsa > Peat permafrost | place: Sweden: Abisko... | reverse complement strand
CCGACCGTAACCTAAGCGAGTGGGTTTCTTACTTCGCGAAAAACACGGCCAGTAAATTGCCTTCTCGAAGTGCGGGAGAGGGAGCAAATATGATAGTTGCTGGCGGTTTGGCGGTCCTGGTGATGTTTAGCCTACTACTTTCGATTCTGCAGAAGCCTCGTGCCATCGGCAGGTAGTGCCGGCTGGCGGGCGATTGCGACACAACGTGTCGGATTGTTGGCACAGCGCCTGCGAGGGGCACGCGTTTCGCGATCAGAAATTGTCTCCGCCCACAAGCTTTACAGTTGCCCACAAGATGGTGGACACTGTGGAGTAAGGGCGGCATGAAATCCAGTTCGAAAGTCTTGTGTAGCGTCGCGGTGGGGGCATCGTTGTGTCTGGCGGTGCCGGCGGACGATGAGGCGAAAGTGTTGCCCGACAGCCCCGGCAAGGAAGTTGTCGCTAAGGTCTGCATCGATTGCCACGATGCCGGCACTTTCCGCAAGATGCGGTTCAACGAGGATGAGTGGTGGGAAAAAGTGGCCGATATGGTGGACCGCGGGGCCAAGGCGGACGATAAACAACAGGCCGCCATCGTGGGCTACCTGGCGAAGAATTTCGGCAGGGATTCCCCCATCCTGATGAATTCGGCGCCGCTTTCGGAATTGATCGTGATCCTGGGGCTTACGCCGCATGAATCGGAGGCGGTGTTGAGCTATCGGACGGATTACGGCCCCTTCAAACAATGGCAGGATCTTCTGAAAGTGCCGGACGTGGACGCCAAGAAAATCGAAGCGAAAAAAGACAAGATGGCGTTTTGAGCGGACTACTTGGCGCTGGTTCGAGGACCGCGTCCCTGAGTATCGCTCAATTTGTAATCCGCGGGCACTTCGAATAGGGAGTGTGCCGGCTCGGTCCGGTTGATATTGGTATAGCGGGTAACGGTCTCGCCACTGCGCGGATCGCTCCGCCTGGAGAGCACGGTGGTCTTCAGGTCCGCCGAATACCAGGATTCCACCACGGTCTGAATGGGTTGTTCGTTGCCCAACCGGCCGGCAGGAATGGGCACGGTGGTGCGAGTGCCATCGGCTACCACGCCCTCGATGGTCTGGCGGCCCAACGGCTCGATTTTAGTATTCTGCGCGACCGCATCTATGCCGCCACCGCGCATCCGGCCCCCGCGATTTCCGGCCGGTCCGTTAAAGCCACGGCCTCCAGCCGACGAACGGCTAGCGGTCTTAGAGGATGGGTTCAGAGCATAATTGACGCCTGCCACAGGATCGTTAATGAAGATTACGGGCGGCAGATTGATATTGGCGGCGAGCCCACCCACACTGTTCAGGGATTGCTCCCGGCGGGTACGGCCTTCGGCATCGCGATAGAAGCGCAAAGTGCTGGTTTGGCGGATGTGATTGCCATCCTGCAGGACCAGGGTAGTTTCCGTGGTGACTTCCGCGGAGAAGGGAGCATTCTTCACCACCGGTCCCGGCCGCCCCACTTCGGCGCCCTTGAGCTGCCAGTCCGACGGACCGCCACGGCCCGGGGGCTGCGCCTGGGCGATCGCCGCCAGGCCGAAAAGGCCAACCGCCAGAATTCGCTTCATTGTGGTTACCTCCTAGAAGGTCTCCCCATCGGCAACCAGACGCAGCGCGCGGGCGGTGCCGTCCGCGCCCAGGGCCACTTTGGCCAAAACCGTATCGCTGGCGCGATCCTCATTGAGCGGAAGTCCCAACGCGATCATGTAGGAGCCAGGGAAGGCTACCGTCACGAAGTCGTAGGCCTCGTTGGGCTCCAGGCGGGCGGCGTTGGGGAGACGCACGAAGCCGTCATCCAGCACGGAGGACTCGTCATCGGAGTCGCTATCGGCAACGCTGGCCACTACCGGCATATTCTGCGCGGGACGGTGGGGAGCAGCGAAGCGGTCGGGCCGGGCGGACGCAGGGTGCCAGCCGTGCATCAAGACGAGCGCGATGGTGACCATGGCAGCAGCAGCGGAAGTCCAGGCGAATACCGGTGGGAACCAGGAATGGCGCACCGGACGGCGAACCTGGGGTCCGGAATGTACGCGGAATGCGGCCGTCAATCCAGCCTCGACGCGCTCCGGAGCCTCCCTCTGGCGCCAATCTTCCAACAAAGAATGCAGACCGGCGGCAAGGGCCTTTTGCGGCTCCCACTGCCCGGCACACGCGGAACAGGCTGCCAGGTGGCCGCTGTGCTCCTCCGTGATTTCGCTGCCCCGCTGGGGCAACGTATTCCAAAACTGCTGGCAATTCATATTGCGTACCTCATCGGCTTCCAAGCATCTACCGCCAGCCGGGGTTTCCGGTCCTGGTTCAACTTCTCGAGCAGCAAAGCGCGCGCCCGATGCATGCGGGAGCGCACCGTACCGATCGGACAGCCCAAAACAATGGCCGCCTCCGCATAATCCATCTCTTCCAGATCGCAAAGCACTACAACTTCCCGATAGCGGCGCGGCAGGGCTTGCACCGAGCGCCGGAGGGCTTCAATGGCTTCGTTTCGAGTCAGGCCCGCCAACGGATCGTCGATAACCGCTAGTTCCCGCGGCGCAATTTCATCGGCATCGGTTTCCAAAGGCACGTCGGCGCGGCCGCGTTCCAGGTTGCGTAAGACCAGCTTCCGGGCAATTCCGAAGAGGTATCCGGAAAGCGTGCCCCGTTCACTATCGTAGCCGCACTGTTCGCGCAGCAACGCTAAAAAGACCTCTTGCGTGATATCCTCGGCGGCCGATGCGGAGCCGCTCATGTGCAAAGCAAAACGATAGATGGCTCCCTGACGGCGGCGATATAGGGCGACAAAAGCCTGCTCGTCACCATTTCGCAGGCGGATTAGGAGGTCGTCATCGGTTTGAGACGAGTACTGCGCCATGCTACCTTCAATCATAGTTCATACGGGAGCCCAGGTTAGTTCCAAAAAAGCCCGACGGATCAGATGTTTACCGCTTCCGCGCGCATTGTCAAGCGATCTGATAACCATTTTGGTACTTTACCGCGGCGATCCGCTATCCTATTATTTTGGTTTGGGTTGGATTTAATGGCGCCAGGACAACAAATCGAGGAATTAGCCGTACTCAGCCAGCGGATCGCTGCGCTGGAAGCTCAGGTCGAAAGCCTGCAGCGCGCAGAAGACCAACAATTCCGCCATATGGCCGATCAGGCGCCGTTCCCGATCTGGTGCTCGGGGACGGATGCCATGCGCAATTTTGTGAATCATGCGTGGCTGGAGTTCCGCGGACGCGAGGCGGAACAGGAATTGGGAAGCGGGTGGACTGACGGATTACATCCCGACGATCGCAACCTTTGTGTCGAAACTTACATTAAGGCCTTCACCAGCCGGCAGCCGTTCCACTCACAATACCGGCTGCAACGCGCCGACGGATCCTACACCTGGGTGGAAGACAACGCCACGCCGCGGAACCTGGTGGACGGGTCGTTCGCCGGATATCTGGGGACGGTCATCGACATCGCCGATCGCAAGCGGGGCACGTTCACTCCCGACGAAGAATCGCTGCGCCTGGTGTTCGCGCTGACGGAACGGGAACGACAGGTGCTGGTGCTGATCGCGGAAGGGAAATCCACCAAGGAAGCGGCCGCGCGGCTGGGGATCAGCTACAAAACGGCCGACTCGCACCGCAGCCGGATTCTGGAGAAGTTAGGTGTGCATGAGACCGCCAGCATGGTGCGTTACGCCATCCGCGCGGGCCTGATACAGCCGTAAGAGCACGGGATTCCCGGTGGACCCTTCCCTCATCAAGCAGGTAATCGAACTGGCCGTGGAAAATGTCCGCAGGGACGGCGGGCCGTTCGCCGCTCTGGTAGTGCGCGATGGCGTGGTGATCGCTACCGGCGCAAACCAGGTGACGCGAACCAACGATCCTACGGCGCATGCCGAGATGGTGGCCATCCGCGAAGCCTGCCGGGTGTTGGGGGAGTTTCAGCTCACCGGTTGCGATCTGTACACATCCTGCGAGCCCTGTCCGATGTGTCTGGGAGCTTTGTACTGGGCGCGTCCTGCGCGTGTTTTCTACGCGGCCACACACCTGGATGCCAGCAGCGCGGGCTTCGACGATTCCTTCATTTATCGGGAAATCGAAACGCCGTCGGCGGAAAGAAGCATTCCCATGATCAGGGTGCCGGACGAACAGGCGGCGATGCCCTTCGAAGAGTGGAGAAAAAAGTCCGATAGGGCGCGATACTAATCGAGTTACCGCACACGCATTCCTGGAATCTAACTATAACTAAGATCGCAGGAGTGCGTGTGCCACGTTTCCACAGTTACTTCCTGGTGGCCTTCTTATTGTTGTTCTTAGCCGGCGGTTCGGGTTTGTGCTCCTCTGCCTTCCTGGCGGCCGGCGTCTGAGGTTCAGTCTTCACAGCGGGATGTTCCTCACCCTTCGGCGCGGCCACCTCTTTATTGGGCGGACGGTCATTGCGCGCCGGGGCAACGTTATTGTTCCTCATGGCTGGCGTGGCCGGTGGCGGTGCATTGGAACGCAAGGTGCGCATGGTGTTTTCATCGAGCGGGCGTCCCCCGTTGGCTTCGAGCGCCTTCTGCTTGGCGGCGAATGAGACCGGGGGCGGCGGAGCGGGCGACTTCATCACCACCTGGTGCTGCACAAAACGGGCGGGCGGAGCATTGGTCCTCACCTCACCGCCGAGCACGCTTTCCCGGCGAGGCGCAAAAGCCGCCGTGGCCATCACGGGCGCTCCGGCCACTTCGCGTGCGTCCACCCGCACCGCTACTCCGGCTACCGGCCGCGCACTTACGAAGGCGTCGTGCGGGACCGCCATCACCGCTCCCGGGACAGCTTGGTTGGCGTAGTGCACATTGGCTACATCGACACGGTTGATCACAGTAACGTCGTTGACGTGGACGATGTTGATCTGCCGCACGTAGACATCGCTCACATGATAAGCCGGCCGATACACTTCGCCCGGACCCAGCGGGAACCAGGCGGCCATGCCACCTCCTCCGCCCACCGCAATGGCCACGCCGAAGCGCGGACCGCCGACGAAGGCAACCAGAGCCGGCGCATACACGGGACGAACGGCCACATCCATCCGGCCGGGAACCCACAACCAGGCTCCTCCGGCGAAAGCCCAACGGCCGTAGTGGAACGGAGCGAAGCCCCAGGGAGCTTCGTCAATCCACGTCCAGCCCCAAGGCTCAACCCATGCCCAATGGCCATTGTGGTAAGGAGCCCAGCCGGCTGCCATGGAGGTGGGTGTCCAAACCATGCCATAAGGCGGCACGTTGCGCCATACGCCATAGGCGTCCAGGTCTTCATAGCCGATCATGTCGCGGGGAACGTAACGCGCCGACACCACGGACTGTTCACCGCGTTCGCGCTGCGCGCACCAGGCGTCGAAACCATCGGGCGGACCCATGGGAACGATTTCCTGACGCAGTTGGTCGGTACCGCTGATGTTGGCCATCTGCCGCGGGTACACGGGGAAGTTGGCGCCGCCGCCGGTGATGTCAGCCTGGCCTTCGCGCACCAATACCATGGTGGTATTGCGATCGCCATCGGAATTAATGCCGTAGTCGCCTTGCCGCAGCACGATGGCGGCATTAGGAGTATCCACTTCATAAACTTCATCGGGCCGGAGGGAGCGGATGCGGACATTGAGCGAACCGCCGGTGAGGCTCAATTGCGCCACGCGATCGTCCAAATTGATAAAGGCGAGGGCGGTCTGCTGGTCCATGCGGATGGCGGTGGAGCCGACATGCAGTTCGGTTTGGGAATTGGCGTCGGTAAAAAGATGATCGCCGGTAGTGAGAGGATAATTCAGGCTGGCAGCGGCCCATTCTTCCACGCTGCCGGGGCGGAACGAGACCGTTCCATTGAGATAATTCAAACGGGCTACGCGCGAGGGCGGGTCGCCGCCTGGCTGGGCCAGCAAGGCCCCTGTGGTAATAGCTAGAAGTGCTGTAAAATATCCGATGGTTTGTCGCATTCAGGCGCTTCCTCCAAGTAACTCTAACACCAGGGACGGAGCTTATTCGCGCTGCGGTTTCATTAAAATGCTTCATGTGCCGGGACGGGGCTATACTGAAGCCGGGCAACGACATGTTTTCGGTATCCATTGAGGACTTTGAGATCCAAGGCGTTACCCTCACCGCGCCCACGGATGGAGATTTCGATGCGCGGGCGCAGTCCATTCTGGGCGGTTATGCGGAACCGGTGCTGGAAGTCAAACCGCTGCTGGCGATTGTCTCCAACTGGAATCCGCGCACGATTGTGGCCTATAGCGTCGCGTGGACCATCGCCCGCCGTAACGACTCTACCGAAGTGACCTATACGCAGTTCAAGTTTCCGGACGCGGTGGCCGGCACGGGCGGTCCGCTGGCGATTCTCCAGGGCCGGGAAATCGGACCCGGAGGGCAACGGCTTGTGGGCATGGGATTCGAGGTCTGGCCGGTGGAGTATGTGGATTCGTATCGCAATTTCGGGATGGCGGCTAAGGAACAACTGGGAGAAGTGAAAAGCCTGCACATCGCGCTGGATGCGGTAATCTTCGACGATGGGACGATGCTGGGTCCCGACGAATCGCACCTGGCGGAGCAGTTCATAGCGTACGTGCAGGCCAAACAACTGCGCTATCGCGATGTGGTGGTGGGGCTGGAAACAGGCCGCGTGGGAGACGATGTTTTCGCGCCGTTGCGGGAAGTAGTGGCGCGGCCGCATCGTCCGAACCCGATGGACCCGCTTTCGGTGTACGACTGGCAATCCGCCGCCGAAGTGCTGGGGTGGCATGACCGCGTGGTGCTGGAGGTATTTCGCCGCGCATTGCGCCGGGAACCGTTCCGCATACGGCGCGCGTAGTTCAGTACGTAGTTCAGTACGTAGTTCAGTACTCCCTGGGTATCTTGAGCGCGGAGTCCACCACCAGGTCGTCGCGCAGTATCTTGCGGGCGTCGACCCGCAATCCCAACTGATGACGCACCGCATCGACGGGATCGCGTCCCGCGGGTACGCGGGGTCGCTTACACCCGCCGCCGGCAAGCGACTCGCTGGGATACCAGGCAAAGGAAAAATCGAAATTGCCCTTGAGGCCGGTCATATCGACCACGGGACTGTGGACTTCCTCGGAGAGCGCCTCGGCAAGTTGCTGCATCGAGTTTGCGTGGCCGGTGAGTTGGAAGAGGCAATTGGTCAGTAGCGGATCGGGGGTTGGCTGACTGGGCCCGCGCGCCTCGGCCGGCTGCAATTTCGGCGGCTGCTTGCCGACACTGAGGACCAGCGCCGGCAGTTGCTTGCGAACAAAATGCGACGTCAGTTGAAACCTCTCGATCAGGAGTTGTTGCAGCATCAGCGCGACGTCGTGGCGGGTGCTACCCACCGGAACTTTGGCGATGAGGTCGTAGTTCGTGAAGTACATCCAGTCCTGATCGGCGACCTCCATGGGGCGCAAGCGGTAGGCTAACCCAATGAGGAATTCGAGCGAGCAATTGGTGCAGCGGAACTCGCCGGGCTCCGTGGTTCCGGGGCCGCCGCGCAGGGCAGGCAGGGCTCGCATCATTGGACCGCGGCCCGGCCCGATGGGAGCGGAAACAATCTCGGAGGGCTTGATCACAGCCGCCTCGAATTCCGGAAGAGTTTGTGCCGCTGCCGGGTATACAGCACAGATCGGGGCCAACGCGAGAGTCAGAGCGATCGCGAGTTTCATAGCGGGCTAGAGACATAATACACGCTCGGTCCAGCCGCCCCGGTCGGCGGAGACCGACAGCATACTAATCAGAGCCGCGACCGTGAGGGAGTCCGTTGCTTTTTCCCGATTCCTTTACAGCTTCTGAGCGGTCGGCAGACGCTTCTAACCGGCTCCCTTACGGTCGCGGCTCCGACTGAAGCACCCTACGCCAGACCGCGCACTCCCGCGATTCCGGGGAATGGTATCGTGGTCGCAGCGTTCATGTCCGATCCGAACCCCGCAGTGCCCGCCGCCAGCAAGCAATTATTGCCCTGGTTGGTTGCCGTCGCGTTCTTCATGGAGTCGCTGGACACGACCATCTTGAATACCGCCGTGCCGGCCATCGCAGCGGCGCTCCAGGTGGTCCCGCTGAGCATGAAATCGGTGCTCTCCAGTTATACCCTCAGCTTGGCCGTATTCATCCCCATCAGCGGCTGGATGGCCGACCGGTTCGGCACCCGGCGAGTCTTCGCCTCCGCCATCGGGCTGTTCACTCTGGGATCGTTTCTCTGCGGATTATCGAGCAATATCCACCTGCTGGTGGCCTGCCGCTTGCTGCAGGGCGCCGGCGGAGCCATGATGGTGCCGGTGGGCCGCCTCACGCTGGTGAGAACCTTCGCCAAATCCGAGTTAGTCCGCACCATGAGCTTCGTCGCCATCCCCAGCCTGGTGGCTCCCATGCTCGGGCCCGTGACCGGCGGATTGATCGTGGCGTATTTTCACTGGCGGGTGATTTTCTTCGTGAACATCCCCATCGGTTTGACCGGGCTCTACATGGTCTACCGGCACCTGCCGGACTATCGCGAGGCAAACGCGCGCCCGCTGGACGTGCCGGGATTCCTGCTCTTCGGCTCCGGCATCGGTTTGCTGTCGTATGTGCTGGAAGTCTTCGGCGAGCATTCGCTCACAGCCGGCCAAATGCTGGCACTGCTCGCCATCGCCGCCATTTTGTTGACGGTTTACGGATTTCGCGCCACGCGGACCTCGCTCCCGCTGCTGCGCCTGAATCTCTTCCGCATCCGCACCTTCCGATCGTCGGTAAGCGGCAGTTTCTTCACGCGGCTGGGAATCGGAGGCATTCCGTTCCTCTTCCCCTTGCTCTATCAGGTAGGTCTAGGCTTCACACCCATTCAATCCGGCCTGCTGCTTATGCCGCAGGCCATCGCCTCCATGAGTTTGAAGCCTGCCATGCCCGCTATTCTGGCGCGCATCGGTTATCGCGGCGTGTTGATCTCCAATACCCTGATTCTGGGAGTTTTGATTATCATCTTCGCCACCATTGGAATCGGCACACCGGTCTGGCTGATCGTCGTTCAGACCTTCTGCTTCGGATTCTTCACCTCGCTGCAATACACCAGCATGAATACTCTGGTCTACGCCGACGTCACTGAGGAGCAGACCAGCAGCGCCAGCACTATCGCCAGCACCATGCAGCAGATGGCCATTAGTTTCGGCGTAGCCACTGCGTCGCTGGCCACGGCATTCTTCATTCCCGACCGGTTCCATTCCAGCCCGGCGCAGATGATTCACGGCATCCATCAGGCCTTTCTGGTCCTTGGCGCCCTAACTATCCTTTCGACTTTGATCTTCCACGAGTTACGAAGCGGCGACGGCGACAATGTAAGTCAACACAAAGTCATGCAGGTGCACTAATATACGGCGGCTCAGCATGAAGCCCATCGGAGCCGCGGCCGTGTAAGGGAGCCGGTCTACCGATCGCCCCTAAGTCGCCGCGCAACCCAGCCCCAGCTCCGCATTAATCGCGATCTGAACATCCGCCACATTGATGTTCCCATTCATATTTATGTCGCACTTAGTAATCACCGTGGTGACTCTCCCCGGGATTCAGACCATCGCTGCGCGCGCAAGTGTTAGTCTGGCAACGTCCAGTTATTACCGGCCATGGATACCAGGGTCATTTCGGCGGGCAGGGTTACCGTCACTGTGACCGCCACTCGGCAGGTTTGCGGTGACAATGCCGATGCTTACCCGGGAAGGCGCGGTCTTTTCCATCAGCCGGGCCAATTATGTCACCACCATCCCAGTCCGCCATCTCAAGAATTCTAAAGAATGCCACGCGCTCTTCACAGGCTGCCATGCCGTTACAATGGCACCATGAATTCTCCGTTTCGATTGGACGGGCGCCGCGCCCTCGTGACCGGAGGAGCCAGCGGCATCGGCGAAGCCATCTGTCGCGCCTTCTCGGCCGCCGGCGCGTCTGTGATCGTCGCCGACGTCGACGCTCCCCGCGCCGCTGCCCTCGCCGCCGAGCTTTCCAACGCTTCCCCCCTAATCTTCGACATCACCGACGAAGCCGCCGTCCACACGGCTATGCAAACCTTGGATGGTCTAGACGTCCTGGTGAACAATGCCGGGGTGGGTCACGTCGGCAACATCGAAGAGACCGAAGCGGCCGATTTCCACCGCCTTCTGCATATCAATGTCGAGGGCTTGTACATCGTGACGCGGGCTGCCATGCCGAAACTGCTGGCATCCCGCGGCTCCATTGTTAATATCGGTTCGGTCGCCGGCCTGGTTGCCGTGAAGCGCCGCTTCGCCTATTGCGCCAGCAAAGGCGCGGTGGTAGCACTTTCCCGCCAACTGGCCATCGATTACGCCGGCCGCATCCGTGTGAACTGCATTTGCCCCGGCACGGTCGACACTCCTTTTGTAGATGGCTACCTGGAGAAATTTCACAAGCATGAGAAGGAGAAAGTGCGCCAGGAGCTGAACCAGCGGCAGCCCATCGGCCGGATGGGAAAACCCGAGGAAGTCGCTTCCATGGCGCTCTATTTGAGCTCCCAGGAGGCGGAATTCGTAACCGGCTCCGTGATGACGATCGACGGCGGCTGGACCGCCGCCTGAAAATCCCCGCCCGTTCGTCCCCTCTGATATGATTGCGGAAAAGGGGTAGCAATGCGCTGGCTGCTGGCGTTGGCGTTCGTCTTTCGGGGCACACTGGCGGCCGGAACCGGGTCCGATCTGGGCCGCGCCCTCCATGAGACCAGTTTCGACCGCGAGGAATGTTATCGCGTCCGCGACCTCACTATTTTCAAGCAGGATCTCAAAATCTACCTCACCGATGGCCATCTGATCTTCAGTAAGCCGATCGCCGGCCACCGCATCGCCGCCGTCTTCACCGCCGACGTGGAGGGTGGCGATGGCGAAGTCATGCTCCTGCCGCCCAACCGCGCGGAGCGCGCTTCCCTAGCCTCCTACATCAATTCCCCCACCCTGGACGAACATTTTCGCGTGGCCCTGTTTCTCTTCACCGGCCCGGATTATGACGCCCTCATCTCCCAGTTCCCGCGCAGCGCCGCCAACAAGAAAGCCCCCGATTCCGCCGCCGCGCTGGATGAGGCGTGGACCCCCACGCTGCGTAACCTAAGCGACAGTTTTCAAACCCGCGTGGCGCTCGACTTACTGGGTGGCTCCGCCGCCAGACCCGGCCTTTTCGCCGGACTCTTTCAGAGCGTTCGCTACGGAAACTTCGATATCATCTTCGATCCTTTTAACCAGGAACAAATCGTCGCCGGACACATTGGAACGCGCAACAACCTTCCTGTTTTCGATACCTGGACCAGTTTCCAAACCCGATCTTCGGCGCGAAATCCTGCGCCCCGTGCTGACGATGTCCAGATGAGCGACTATCGCATTCAGGCCACCCTCAATCCCGACCTCACGCTCGATTGCGTCACTCGCGTAAAAGTGAAAGCCGCCCTCGATGGCGCCGCTGCCGTCACTTTCGACATGGCTCCGCAAATGGCCGTCTCTTCGGTCACTGTGGATGGCCAGCCCGCGGAGTCTTTGCAGCGCGATTCGGTGCGCGCCAATATCGGACGCGGCGGCAACGAAATTTTCGTCGTCTTTCCCCCCGAGCCCTTACGTGCCGGACGAGAATACGAGTTCGAGTTTCATCACTCCGGCAAAGTAATTCTCGATGCCGGCGACCACGTCTACTACGTGACCGCGCGCGGCAACTGGTATCCCACCCATAACCTGCAATTCGCGCAATACGACCTCCAGTTCCGCTATCCCGTGGATCTCGATCTGGTAGCCGCCGGGGACGTGGTGGAAGATCGCACCGAGGGCGGCCAGCGCATCACCCGCCGCCGCACCGCTTCGACCATTCGCTTCGCTGCCTTCAATCTGGGCCACTATCGGCACGTGCGCGTGGAGGGCGCCGGGTACGTCGTGGACATATGCGCCAATCTGACCTTGGAAAAGGCGCTGCAACCCAAGCCGCCGGAGCTCACCGCGCCCTTGACCATCCGGCAGAAGCAGCCCAGCGTGATGATCACCAGCCCGCCGCCGATGGTGCAGAGTCCGACGGCGCGCCTGCAGATTCTCGCCAATGAAGTGGCATCGTCGCTGGAATTCATGGTGTCCAAATTCGGCCCGCCTGCCCTGCCGCACATCGCCGTCTCCCCCATTCCCGGCGCTTTCGGCCAGGGATTTCCCGGCCTCATTTACATCTCCACGCTGGCCTATCTGAACAATCTTCCGGTTTCCGGCGCCGCCGTCGAGCCTGAGCAACTCTATTTCGACGAAGTGCTGCAAGCTCATGAAGTGGCCCATCAATGGTGGGGCAATCGCGTCGCCTCGGCATCCTACCGCGACGGATGGATCATGGAAGCGCTGGCCAACACTTCGGCCATGCTGTACCTGGAAAAACGCAAGGGACCGCATTCCGTCGAGATGATGCTCGATAATTACCGCGCACTTCTTCTGCAGAAAGGTCCCAACGGCCAAATTGCGGACTCCGCCGGTCCGGTCTCCTTCGGAAACCGCCTGGAAAGTTCGCAGCTCCCGGCGGCGTACCGGTCGGTCACGTACGGGAAGGGCACGTGGATCATGCAGATGCTCCGGCGGCGGATGGGTGAAGAGCGATTTCTCGCCATGCTCCGCGAGATCCTGAAGCGCTACGACCGGCGCGAGCTTTCCAATGAGGATTTCCGCCGCTTAGCCGCCGGCTTTCTCCCGCCGCAATCCGCCGATCCGCAACTGGAAACATTTTTCGAACAATGGGTATACGGCACCGGTATCCCCAACCTGAAGTTGTCCTACACGGTGAAGGGCAAAGCTCCCGACTTGCGCCTGGTCGGAACCGTGACGCAATCCGAAGTGGACGATGGATTCAGCACCCTGGTCCCCATCGAAATTCAGCAATCCCGCGGCCAGACCATCACCCAGTGGGTCCGCACCAGCGGCGATGGCGTCACGTTCTCCGTCGCCTTGCAGCAGTCTCCCACCAAAGTAGCGCTCGATCCGCACTTCGCGGTCCTTCGGCGGGAGTAACCGACTCCCCTGACGGCCGCGGCTCCGATTAGAGCGCGACCAATCGGAGCCGCGACCGTTACTCGCGCTTTGGCGAGCGAGGGAGTCGGTCGTCTACCGTAAGTGCTCCTACTTTAGAGGGATCACATCGCCGGCGCCCGGTGTTACATTCCGCAAATAGATGAAAATCCGATCGTGTGCCTGCATGGCGGTCTGTCTGACCGCTCTGGCCATCCACCCCGCGCCCGCGGCTTCCGCCGATTCGAAGACGCCGTTCTATCTCGGCGCGGACATTTCCAGCCTTGCCCAGGTGGAGTCCCGCAACGGCGTGTATCTGGACGATGGCAAGCCGGCCGATGCCATCGCCCTTTTTATGAGGCATGGCTGGACCTGCTTCCGCCTGCGCATCTGGGTGGACCCGCGCAACGGCGCCAACGGACTCGAATACACCACCAAACTGGGCAAGCGCATCAAGGACGCCGGCGCCACCTTCATGCTGGATTTCCACTACTCCGACAGTTGGGCAGACCCGCAGAAGCAGCCCAAGCCCGCCGCATGGGCGAAACTGGATTTCGATGCCCTGGAGAAGCAGACCGAAACTTACACCGCCGATGTCATCCGAACATTGAAGGCCGCCGGCGCAACACCCGATTTCGTGCAGATCGGTAACGAGATCACCGGAGGAACGTTGTGGCCCGACGCCCAGGTGAAAGTTCCGCCGTCCACCGTCAAAGTATTCTCCGGCGACGTCCGCGTGATCGCTCCGCCCGAGCCGTATGACGATGACAAGCAGTGGGGACACTTGATCCGCATTCTGCAAGCCGGCATCAGAGGCGTCCGCTCCGCCACCGTGCCCGCAGACCATGTGCGCATCGTGATTCATATCGATTGCGGCGGCGACTGGCCAGTTACTAAATGGTATTTCGATCATTTGGCCAAAGGTCACGTGGCTTACGATGTCATCGGCCAGAGTTTCTACCCCAACTATCACGGCAACATGCAGAACCTGCGCGACAATCTGCGCGAAACCATCAAGCGTTATCACAAGGATGTGATGGTGGTGGAGACCGCCTACCCCACCCGCGGCACGGCGCCATCTCCCGGAGCC
>Ga0302325_10019942_pt1 | contig 14075 bp, 7 predicted proteins | sample Palsa_T0_2_FD_201948 | JGI IMG/M metagenome (GOLD analysis project Ga0302325, IMG submission 201948) | Peat permafrost microbial communities from Stordalen Mire near Abisko, Sweden - Palsa_T0_2 | ecosystem: Environmental > Terrestrial > Soil > Palsa > Peat permafrost | place: Sweden: Abisko... | reverse complement strand
TCCCAGATGCGGAAGCGCTCGAGTGCAAGTTAACTTCGCCGCTCAATTTTCCTTCCTGCCCGAACTGATACAGGTAGCCACTATCCCCTATCAGGAGATCACCCGTCGCCGGGGCGACGGCGATCCCAGTGGTGAGTCCATTTTTGAGGCTACTCTTGGCGCCGAGCTGGCCGTTGGGAGTAGCACCGGGGCCGTTATCCCCCCAGCCTGCTTCCAATTTGCCGTCCGGACTGAACTTCGAGATCAGTTCGCCAGCGGAGCCTTCCTGTAAAACGCTCACCTGGCACGTAGAGCCCGCAGGCGTCATAGTAGACGCGTCGCAACCGAGCTTTGGCACCGCGATGTCCGCCAGCGCGCCGATGAATTCGACCTTCACGCTAACGACGGTCGGTACTTCTGGGGGATTGTATTCGTGGACTTCGACATTATCGGCGCCAATCTTGGCCAGTGCTTCCAGGGCTTTCTGAGCCGCCTGTTGATCCGCGCCAGTGTTTTCGCTGGTGTAGGCAATCGGTTCGGTCGTTTCACCTTCGAAGGTAAGGGTGTACGTACCGCCCGTGGCACCTGTTTCGTTATTGAATGCGACTCTCTGTTCCTCAGTGGTGGCATACCCACCCACACCCGTGCCGACATACACATCGCCGCGGGAGGAGCCGGAAGAGTTATCAACCGCCACGAACCGCGGGGCTTCAAGCGCGCCGGGTTCAGAGCCGACCGCGCCCTGCTGGCATTCAGTGCCCACAATGACTTCAGCCTCCGTACACACATCCTTTTCCTGTTCGAATGCCAAAATACCCTCCGCCACCTTCGTCTTGTTCACATCCTTGCCAAAGGTACGGACAAACGTGCCATCCGCTTCGAACTCATCGACGCGATGGTTGCCCGTATCGGCGACATACACATCGTGGGTTTCGTCGTTGACCGCGACACCACTGCCGGCGACTTCAAACGCAGGAGACCCGCACGTGCCACCACATGCGGGCACAGGCGCGGCGAGCTCCAGCTCCCCCGCTTCCGAACCGGCCCCCGTGCCGAGGGCGCGGATATAGCCGTGGGCGGAGTTGGCGCCGGCGGCGAGGGCGAGGCCGGGGGCGAGGGCGAGGGCGAGGACTGCCAGTGTCGTGGCGAGTGTTGCTGTGCTCGCCGCGGTCGTTCTGGGGGGCCGCATGTCAGTGGTGTCCCTTGCCGCCGGCCTTGCCCTTCCCGGCCTTGTTCTTGACCTTCTTCGCGGTCTTGCCCTTGGGTTGGGGGCAGCCGGTGACCGTGATCGGGGTGCTCTGTTTGATTTCCTGGCCGTTGGAGCCGGTGAATTCGATCGGCATCTGCAGTGCGGCCGGCTTGACTTCTGAGACCTTGCGCGTGACGGTCTTCGTGCGCCCGTGAACCTTGACCTTCACCTTCTTCTTGACCGTCACGGTCGTCGTCTCCGCGCAGAGGCTGCCATTGGCCGCGAACTCGCTGTAGGGGCCCGCGGGAACCGAGACTTCCGCGCTTTCAAAGGGGGCTTCAGGGACGGTCTTGAACGTCGCGCTCGTGACCCCCGTTTTCGAGATGAACGTTTCGCCGTGCACGATCAGCTGCACCCCATCACCCTGGAGGTCGAGGACGGCTTCGGGGAACTTCGCGTTACCGTAGCTGACGAAGTACAGCGGGCCCGCGAGCGATCCAGTCCCTGCCGGGAGGTGCGGCAGGATCGGAGTATGGATCACGGCGGACCCGATCAACGATTCCTTGGGGCACGCTGCGGGATTCGCTTCAAAGACCTTCGCGAGGCACGCCTTCTGGATCGTCGTCAACCGCGCCGGGAGCTGCTTGGGGATCGTGAACTTCATCGTCTTAAACCACGCCTGATTCCCAATCGCCGCGGTCTTGGGGTAGGCGATCTTGAAAAACAAGCTCGCACCGTTCGCTTTGCTGGTTTTCGCGCTGGTCGAGACGGTCAGCTTCGGTTCGAATTTGAGCCGTTCGCAGTCGGTCACCTGGAAGGGGACGGCGAGGTTCGATGTTGCGCCCTGGGTGCTGGTGATCGCGCCCGAGACACCCAGCTTGTTGCAATCCGCCGGGTTGAACGTAAAGCCTGGCCTATTGATGTCGAAGTTGACGCGGCGCAGTTTGATCGGGATGCCGTTGATCTGGCCGTTCGCGCCCCTGGGATGGATGAACGTGGGGAACGGGTCGGACACATCGGTCGCCGCCGCCGTTTGCGGGTTGATCCGCAGCGACTGCCTTACGACGACGTTGCCGAAGTGGAACGGGCCGGGGTTCGCGGACACGACGACCACGAGACCGAACGGGCCGCCGTTATACGGGCCCGTCCAGAAGACCTTGCCGGGCACGGCGAGAGGGTTGGGGCCGGGCCCCGCTTCGGCGGTGACCGTGCCAACCTGGCTGCCCGCGGGACAACCCCCCGGGCTTTCGCTTTCTTCGGCCGCGATTTCCGCGCTGCCGCACTCGGTCACGCTCGGGATGTTCGCCAGCAGGCCCGGCGGCAGGTTCATCGTCAGCCCCTGTAGTTCCTGATCGTCGTCTTCACGCGAGAAGGACCCTTCGAACGGGGTGTATTCCCCAGCCTGCACGTTCGCCGTCAGCGACGCGAAGCTCGGGTCAAAGCCGGTCGCGCAGCTTTCGTCGATCGTGTAAGCGTCGAACGGCGTCGCGGGCAGGCCCGACCCGGGCGCCGACCACGGCGTCAATTCGCTTTTGGTCGTGTATGTCCCGCAGTTCGGCGGCGTCGCGAACTCCGCGCGGGGGCCGCCGAAGAAATGCACCTTCAAATTCGAGAACGGCAACTGCGGGGTTTCGTCGAACACGGCGAAGATCTGCCCCGGCGCTTCGCAAGACTTGCCATCGATCACTTCGCCCGTCGCGTTGCACAGCGAGATCTTGCCCGCGAGCTTCAGCACGACACCCGTGACCGGGTCGTTGACGACGATGTACGTCGCGAACGTCGAGCCGAACGGGTTGGCGTTCTGCGCGGCGAGGAACGCTTCGCCATACAGCTTGCCCGGGATCAGCGGGGTTTCCAGTTCCAACGTCCCGATCTTCGAGGATTCTGGACACCCACCCGCCCCGCCTGGCGGCGCGACGCTGAAATCGTACAGTTCGCCGGGCCCGGCGGGGGTCTGGCCTTCCCACCCGATCTGTGCCTCAGAGCACGTCCCCAGCCCATCCGCGGCCGACGGGTCCACGCTCATCCCCGGCGGAAAGACGATCGTGGTGTCCTTCAACGCCGGCGTCGCGTCCACGCCGAACGTCTCGGTCTGCGCCAGGCGCTGTTCGAATTCAAGTCCCGAGGGGCCGTCCGCTTCGTGCGTCGTCGGCTGCGAGCCGATTTCAGGCGTGAACAGCAACTCGTTGCAGCCGCTCACCGCCGGGGCCTTGGAGGTGTCGGACGCCCATTCCGGACCCGACAGCACGGGCGTCGAGAGCGAGTTGACCTCCCCCGTCGTGATTTCCGGGTCGTGCCCGGGAGTCCGCCACTCGCCGGGGTCTTCCCAGGAGTCCATGTAGACGCTCGCCGTCGGTTCTTCACCCCCGCAATCGGTGGGGTTGGTGAAGAACGGGACCGGCACCGCGGGGCGCCGGCGTTCGACGTGCGTGCTTTCCGGTTCGACGTTGCAGCTCGAAGGTGCGACCGGATGACCAAGTCTGGCTTCTTCCCTTTCGCACAGCACCTTTTCGAGTTCGTGCTGGTGCGCTTCGGCTTTCACGAGCAGTTCCAGTTCCTGTCCGTGCTGAGCGATTTCGGCTTGCTTTTCGGCGGGGTCGCCGTAGAACGTCACGACGATCCGGCGCAAGTTGATCGTCGGGATGTCGGTCGCCTCGGTCTGCAGCACGTAACCCCGCGGCGTCGGCGCCACGTGCACATAGAACACGTGCGCGCCCTTGACCCCGTCGATGTAACCAAACTCCGCCGGATAGCCGTGCTCCGGCACGAGGTTATAAATATAACTATCGATCGCGGTGGCGCCCTTGGGTTCGGTTTCGATGCGGCCGACGATCGTATCGGGTGGGCATCGCTGTTCGGAGGCGAGCTGCGCGAGCGTACACTGCGGCGCGGCGAGCGTCGAGCCCGCGAAACCGAGCGGCAGGTTCACGACGATATCCTTGGGATTGGCGGTCTGCACAACCTGGGTGGTGTTGTTGGTCGACACCTCGATCGCGGTATCCATGTCGATCGTCGTCGTGAGCTCATACGGATGACCGCCGGCCTGCGTTTCCTGTGCGCCGTCGGACCCGGATTTATAAAAACTAAAGCCAGAGAAGCCGACCGGCGCCGCGCCTGAGCCGAGCCGAGCCGTCACTTCGGTGGAGACGGCCGGCGCGCCACCGCCAGAGACCGTCGCCGTATCGGGGAACGGGCCCGCCGCGTGTTCATCCGGCGACACATACACGAACACTTTCAGCGTTTCGTCGGGCTGCACCGCGCGCGACCACGTGCAGCGCAGCACACGGCCGGACACACCACAGGGCACGGGCACTTCGTAGCCGGTCACCAATTCCCCCCCAAAACCGTCTTTCGAGTAGGTTTCGATCCCGATCACGCTCAACCCTTCCGGCAATTTGTCTTCGACGACCACCGGGGCGCCATCGCTCGGTTCGCTCCCGGCATCTGTCACCGACACCTGATAAGAGTCACACTTCTCTGATTCAGAGCTACTGAGCGGGTCACTCTGTATGCACTGAGTCGCACCGGCAACTTCGGAGAAATTGGTCGGCGAGACAAAGCCATCTATCGTCCAGCCGGGAGCGGCGACAGCGGCGTGGGCAGAGCCCGCCAACAGAAAGAACAAAAAAGCTACTGAAAGAAAGGCCTTTAGGTAGCGCATCGTCACTTACCCTTCTTCTTGGACGACTTCTTGGCGGCTCCATACTTCTTTTTCGCCTGCTTTTCGCAGGTTGCCCGTTTCTTTTTGTTCTTATCTTTCTTACAACTCTTTAGGGCGCCTGAGAGCTTTTGTGCCTTTGTCAACGACTTGGGTTTGACCGCCGGAGGATTAAGTTCCCGCCCGCCCGTGAGGTTTCCCTTGCCGTTGAACGTCTCGCTGCCGCCGGTCAAAAGCGGCGCGCGCTGGGGCGGGACGCCGTGGCAGTTTTCGCCGTCGCACGGCGGCAGCGGGGGCGCCGGTTCGGAGACGCATGGGTTCCCGTGTTCGGGTTCGCAGATGCGGGCGTCGTAGATGTTGACCTGCTGGGGATTGGTATCCGCCGGCACGAGCCGATCCGCGGTCGTGAAGAACACGTTCTTGCCTTCGACATCGGCGCCGAGCAGGCACACCGCCGACTCGAAGCCCGCGGTCCGCAGCTGGGCGCCGCCGCACGCCGTCGTGGTGAGGCTCACGTCACGCCCGTCGGAGATCAGGTACACACACCCGGCGCCGCGCCCGGCGGGACAACCGCCGACGCCCTCGGACTCCCACTCATATACGCCCTGGGCATAGATCGCCTCGCCTCTTTCTTCGCCGATCACGGTGTCGCTCTTCGGCGCCTGCGGCGTCAGCTGAATCGGACTCTGGAAGAACACGCGAGAGCCGTCGTCTGACATCGTCGGGTCGCCCCGCGCCGGGCCCGCCTGTTGGACGCCCACTATGGCCGGGACGATCGAGGCGGCACCGACACCGGCGTTGCCATCGTCGTCGAAACCATCGTTGCCGATCGAGACGCGCACGAGAGGGGGAACGTGTTCCGCTGCTTCTTCCACGGTCGGGTCGGCGTCATAGCGAAAGATCTGCGTGTAGCCGCTCTTGGCGGTGTCGTCGGGCGTGAGATCGCCATGACTTTCAAACACAAGAAAACGCCCTTCAGGAGTTACATTCGCATAGATATACGGGAGATTTAGGCCCTTCCACTGTTCATAATCCGTAGCGGGGACCGTCGCGATGAAGGCGGTGTGCCCATCGGGATAGCGTTCGTCGCGCTCATACACATACAGGTTACACCTACCAACAACAGGATTATTGTTATTGCCGCTGTACCGGCAAGTACCGCCCCGCACACCGCCCACCAGTGCACCGTTGGCGACGAAATAGACGTGCGAGCCGTCCGCGGAGGTCGCGACGACACCCAGCACTTCCGGGGTCGGCGACCCCGCGGAGACATCGATCAGGGTGCGCTGTTCACCGGCCCGCTCGCATTCGCTCGTGCACCGCGACTCATACAAATTGCAGTCAGTACCACTCCCTTTTCCGCAGCCACTCGATCGGGCGGTGCCCGTGCCCTCGGTCGCTGTGGGAGTAAGCTCCTGGGTATCGAGGAAGAACGCCGTCGACCCATCTGCGGAGGCACCCTCGAAGTAGGCCGCGCTCGGGTGCGCTTCATCCGCGAGGCATTCCGGTTCGCCGCCGCACTGAGGTTGGGAGACCGCGACCGTATGCGCTTCCGGCGTTTCACCATCGACACGGGCGTAGAGCCCACTTTCGCAGGCGGTGAAGTAGACCGTGCGACCGTCAGCGGAGAGGGCATCCGAATTGCTTGCACTGCCGCCGGAGGCGCCCAACTCCGTTTCGCAGCCGCCGATCGATGCGGTGCTGCCCCGAGGACCGCTGACACCGACGAGGAACGGCTGGGTGTTGCCCGCCCCGGCATACTCGACGACCTGCCCCCCCGGCGCTCCCGGGAACGACCATTCAGGGCCGCCTCCTCCAGTTTTATTGGCGCTCCAGACGAGGTGCGAAAAATCGGCGGTCGCCGCTAACGGTAGGATAGGTTCGCTGCCTGTGAAAAGGGATCGTCCCAACGACGGCGAGCTCAATGGGCCGAGGTCCTGGAACGACCCTTCCGAAGAACGCGCGTACCAGTCGTCCTCGCCGCCGGGGGGCGTCGGCATGCTGAACAGCGCCATGCCTTGATCCGGACCGAACGACCACGTGCTGTCGGAGCCGAACTCGCTCGCCGGGGGAGCCAGCGCCATCGTGGCCCAGCACGGGGGGACGGCCGGTGCGCACTGCTGAGGTTGATCGGTGCGCGCGAACTCGAACGGCTCACCCTCACTGGTGTCAGCGCTGCGAACCCCCGTACACGACTGCGCTTCGGCGAAGCACTGAATGCTCTGCGCGATCACCCGCGAACCGTCTCGCGCAAAAGCATATCTGACACCGAAGAAGTTGTTCCCCAGCGAAGCGCCGTTCTTGGACGCCGGGGAGACCAGCTCGTACTCCCTACCGTCCGGCAATTCGGTACCGGTCGTGGGGTACACGAACGTATGCCCTGGTTCGTAGGCTTCGCCGTTTTCGTCGCGAACCGACAGGCGCCAGTAGTACGTGGTGTTCGGCGAGAGGCCCGTGAGCTGCGCGGATACAGGCACCGGCTGTGTCCCCGTCCCAAGTTGCGCGAGCTTCTGTTCGCAAGGCACCGCCGTCGTATACGTAGTGCTGGTGCCGTATTCGAACCTGCACCTCGTGACCGGCAGACCCTCCGGATCCAGCAGCGCATTCAACCTCGCGCCAGCGGCCGTCACTTCCGTGGCTTCCCCACCCGAGAGCACCGGGCCCGGCGGCGTGCTCGCCTGGGCGTCGTCGCCCGGGACGGCCGTCGTGCCCTTGGTGGCGACGAGACGGAAATGGTAGGTCGTGCCGACGAGCAACCCTGAGACCTTGGCGGAAACGGATACGGAGCTCGCGCCCTTACCGATTTCCGCCGGGGTCTGTTCGCACGGCGCGTCGTGTTCATATTCGCTGCTCGTGCCATATTCAAAATAACATTCACCGACTTCCGAAGCCTCGGGGTTGACCTTCCCGCTGAGCGTCATGGTCGTCGCCGTGATTGCGCTCGCCACCCCCGTTTCCACTTCCAGCAGCACCGGAAACACATCCACCTGATCGGAGACCGTGTTCGCCGCATACACCGTGCCGCTGAAAGGCGGTTCGCCACTGCTCGAATCGACCGCGACACCGGCACCGCCCTGTAACTGCGGAGGACCAAATTCTTCGGCCGGGGTGACCTGCTGCAGCGAGTCGCCCAGGTCGAAGTACAGCCCGCCCGTGACGGTATCGAGCGCCACACCCGTATCGCCGCGCGGGGCGGTGATCAGCTTGCCTTCGCCGTCGATCGCGATCCCGGACGCCTCGACACCGCCACCGCCAGCCGGTGCCGGGACGTTTTGGTTTTCGATGAAGGTACCGGCTTCACCGAACTTGTACAAGACGGCTTGGCGAGAGACTCCGCCCGTGTTGAGGATCCACAGATCGCCGTTCGCACGATCGACCGCGATCCCGTCGAGTTTGCCGGCAAACGAGCCCGCAGAGGCGTTTTTGCCCGTGAGCTGCCCGTTGAGAGTCGGGGTCGAGTCACCCCAGCCCGCTTCCAGCTCGCCGTCGGAGTTGAACTTCGAGATGGTTTCCCCGGCGAAGTGCGAGCCCTCCTGTCCAACCGTCAGCTGGCAACTTGCGCCGGCCGGGGTGAGAGCAGACGGGTCGCAGCCGAGCGGTGGCAAGGCGGTTTCCGCGAGCGCACCGATGAATTCCACTTCCAAGCCACGCGTCTCGCCTTCATCACCTCTTTCTACTGCATGAACGTTGCCGGCGCCGACCTTGGCGAGTTTTTCAAGCGCCTTATCGGCGGCTTGCGCATTCTGACCAGCGCCCGGTTCGCTTGCGTCATAGGCGCTCTTATCGTAGGAGATCGGTGCGGTCGTTTCACCCTCGAACGTCAGCGTGAATGTGCCGCTTGTTGCATCGTTGATTTCGACGAACTGCACCTCGTTCTGGGCTTCTTTGCCGACACCGTCGCCGACGTACACGTCCCCTTTCGACGAGTCCAACGGGTTCGTGGAGTTATCGACCGCGACGAACCTCGGGGCTTCCAAGGCGCCCGGTTCGGAGCCGACCGCGCCCGCCCTACACCCAGCGATGAGCGTGCAGGTATCGATCCCCGGGCCGCCGACGTTCTTGCCAAACGCACGGACGAATTCCCCGTTCGCTTCGAACTCATCGACGCGATGGTTGCCCGTGTCCGCGACATACACGTCATGGGTTGCGTCGTTGACCGCCGCGCCGCTGCCGGCGATCGTCACCGGAGCGGGACGACCGGTGAATACCCAGGGCTCGTAACGGAAGGGCGCGGCGAGCTCGAGCTGGCCCGCTTCCGAACCGGAGCCGGTGCCGAGCGCGCGGATGTAGCCATGCGCGGAGTTGGCGCCGGCGGCGAGGGCCGGGGTTGCGGCGATTGAAAGGACGATTAGGGCCAGAAGCGGAGCTAGGGCCGAAAAGATTAGTTTTGTGGTCTTAGTGGCCATCGTGGCGCCCTCCGGTTGGTTTGCCGTCCCTTGCGTATTTCGTCCACACCAGCAGGAGGAGCAGGATCGCGTCGACTGCTGTGGGTCCCTGATGGTCTTGATCTGTGGCCTCAACCGGCGCTACACTCCGTGCACATGCCCGGGAAGCGGAAAGCCAAGCCACGGGGGCCGAGGACGGCAGAGGAGATCGCCCGCAACGAGCGGGTCGAGGAGATACGTGCCTTGCGCGACCGCGAGAAGACCCCCCAAGTGTGCCTGGAGGAGACGCTGCGCCTGAGCCGCTTCGTGAGCGAGCTGCGGCAGGGCCTGCCCGACGATGTTCGAACCTGACGACCTGCTGCTCGCGCTGACGGGCGCGCAGGTCGAGTTCGTCGTGATCGGCGGAGTCGCCGTCGGCGTGCACGGCTTCATCCGTGCCACGAAAGACCTCGACATCGTTCCCGACCCCTCCCCCGAGAACCTGCAGCGGCTTGCGCGCCTGCTCGTAGAGATCAAAGCCCAACACGTCGGCCTCAAGGACTTCACGCCCGACGAGTTCCCCTACGACCCGACCGACCCGATCCAGCTCGCCGAAGGAGCCAACTTCCGTCTGGAGACCACCCTCGGCCCGATGGACATCATGCAATGGGTGGAGGGAATCGAGACGGAGCTCGCCTACTCCGAACTTGCGCCGCGTGCCATCCCCGTCACGTTCAGAGCCACCCAGATTCAGGTCTGCGCCCGAGACCACCTCCGCGCGATGAAGCGCGCCGCCGGCCGCCCGCAGGACCTGGAAGACCTCAAACGACTCGGGGAGCAGCCCGAGGGATAAGGTACCCGCCCGCCCGGAGTACCCGCCCGCCCGGACACGCCCGCGGGGTGAGGTGTTTGTTTGGGTGGGGTTTTTAGGTTTCATGTAAATGTCGGGGTGGTGAATCGGTCGGTTCGTGTGTGTGTGGTGTGGTGTGGTGTGTCGCTGGATGGTGGTCCCCGCCCAGTCCTCCCCGAGGCGCTGTATGGCCCCGGGGAGCGAGTCGCGGTCGGGCTGGCTGGGCTATTCCGCGGTCACCGCCCAGGTGCCAAAGAGCGATGCCTGTTCAGACCGTAAGGGCGGACCTTCGTAGGCGACAATTGCTATCGCCCCAGTCGTGCCCGCGCCCTGACTGCCGGACACGGCCGGGGGCTGAATGTAACTCACATAAAGTTCTTCGGTCGCCGGTCCGTTTTTGGTCACCCCCTGGTAGAGACAAAGAACGCCATCGGCGGCCGTTGGTTTTTCGGTCGTACCCGGGCATTCTGTTTCCGCCGGTCCGGTTCGGGGGACTGCGTTCTGCTGTGCGAGCGTGATGTAGTAAACTTTTGTCGTCGCTTCTTTCAGCGGGATCGTGAAGGAGATCGGGCTGTCATAGTGGTATTCGCCGGATTCGTTAGCCACCGTCTTGCCGGGTTCGGGTTCTTCGGTGTAAGCCTGGCCTTCAAAATGAGCGGAGAATGTGCCGGTCTCGGTTTCGGGTTCTCCTTTTTTCCCGAGAGTTTTAGGTAGACCGCCAGGGCCGCCAGTGCCGCCCGAACCGTTCTTGCCGTTGCAGATGTAGCTTTTGACTTTGCCCTTGGCCGGTTCGGATTCGACTTCTGTGCCACCTCGGGCTTCGCAGGGTGAAATACCTTTCGGTTCGTGGGTGCCTTCGAATGGTTCGATTCTCACGCTTTCGCCGTTGGTGCCGTCGGTGCCGTTACAGATCGTCGTTTTCTTACCTTCAAACGCCGTGTATTCGGCGCCGCCCACTTTGTTGCAGGCCGTTTCGCCAACCTTGATTTCCGTGCTCGTCACGCTCGTGCCGGGAGCGCCGTTTTCGCCGTTGCAGGCCGTCGCTTCCTTGCCGCCGACGGTGAACAGCGTGCCGCCTTCATTACAGCCGTGCTGCCCTTCGTCGAGCGCGGAGACGAGCACGCTTTCGCCGGCCGGGCCGGGGGTGCTCGAGGCCGGGCCGGTGGGACCGGCGGGGCCGGCCGGGCCGGTCGCTCCGGTGGCACCGGTCGCTCCGGTGGCTCCCGTCGCGCCCTTGGGTCCCGCGGGACCCGCGGGACCTCTTGGACCACGCGCGCCCTTGGACTTGGCGGTTTGGGCGGTCAATTTATTAGACGCTTTCCCTCCCCCAGTCGCTGCAAAAGCTCCACCGCTTATTGCAAAGACCAGTGCCAGGAATGCGATTGCTGTTGCTGGGGTCAGGTGCTTCTTTATTCTTGACATCGTTGCTAGCTCTCCTTTGAAGCAGAGGGGAGCACCCCTCCTGGTTGGGGGGTGGTGCGAAGCCTTGAAGCTGTTGGTAGTCCCGGGGCGCGGTGCCTGGAGGGCTTGCGGCGTGACTGGTGCATGCCCGCCATGCTCCGCTTTATCGGGCCTGTTTCGTAGGTCCGAAACGTACATAGACGCGGGCTGGGCCTGGACGGTTTGGCCTGCGGGCGAGAAGCTAAGGAGCGTCGCGGCCGTAGGGTTTGGCCGCGACGCTCAGCACCGCGGACGCCGGCGCGCAAAGAAAGTTGGCGCCGCGACGAGCAGAACCCACCCACCCGCCGCGGCGCCAGAGAGGGAACACGAGAGCCGACGGGGCGATGCTCCCGCCTTGTGGCTCCCCTCAAACACCGAGCCCGCAGGGATAGCGGATGACGGTGCTCAAGCTCTATGAGGAGGGGAGCAGCTCCCGCCGATGGGCGCGCGACGGCGCGCGCCTGCGCTGCAGAGACTCGCTCTCGGTGGTGCCCTCGCATTGCCCTCTCCTCTTGATTCCCCGCCCCCGCCGACCCGGCGCGAGCTGATGCTCAATCGAGGGCACTCCCCGCTAAATCCGATGCGTCAGGGACCCCTCTCTCTCCTGAACGCATCCAACACCCATTTGGAGCTGTTTTGTAACTCACACCTTGAGCATTCAAGGCTTGTACTAGTTTGTATTTCGTTATCTCCCATGCGTGTTAGTGTTTACTTGCGATGAGTGAGCTGGGGATGGCCAGAGGCGGAGGGGGCGCGGCGGCCTTGAAGCGCATGACCTCGCCGGTCAACTGGGCGGTGCTGGGGCTGCTGCTCGGGCGAGCGGGCTACGGCTACCAGTTGATGGCACGCTTCGAAGAGGCCTACGGCGACGTGCTCACGCTGGGCAGCAAATCGCACGTCTACACCGCGCTGAACGAGCTCAGCCGCCACGGCCTGATCGAGGAGCTCACCGACGCCCCGGCCGCGCGGACGGGCACCAACCGTCAGCCCAAGATTCGCTACCGCGCCACCGCCGCGGGCGCCGAGGCCTACCGCAAGCGCATGTTCGAACAGGCCGGCGCCGACCGCCGCCAGTCGCAGCTGTTCGTGCGCCAGCTCGCGGCGATGGAGCACGAGCCCGACCTGGCGCTCGAAATCCTCAAACGCTACGAACAGGCCTGCCTGGCGGAGGCCCGCCGCCAGGCGCCCTGCTCGGAGCGGCTGCTCGACCGGCTGCTGGCGGTCGAGAGCCGCCTGGCGATGGAGTCGAAGCTGCCCTGGATCGAGTACGCGCACGACCAGTTCAGCGCGCTCGCCGCAGCGGCGGCAGAGTCCAGACAGTCGACAGATCCCAGCGAGTCGAGATAGCCCGGCGATGGCCCTGCTCGAGCTCGAGCACGTCAGCAAGCGCTTCGGCCGCGGATCCGGCGAGCGGATCGCGCTGCACGACGTGACGTTCGAGCTGGAGGCCGGGGAACTGGTCGGCGTGTGGGGCAGACGGCGCTCCGGGCGCTCCACGCTCCTGCGCGTGGTCGCCGGCATCGAAGCACCCGACGAGGGCGCCGTGCGGATCGACGGACGCATCCTGGAGCACGCTCGCGCGCAGGTCCGCTTCTGCCGCAGAAGCTTCCGCGCCGCGGAAGGCAAGACCGTGCTCGAGCAACTGAGCACCGGCCAGCTGACGCGCGGCGCCTCGCTTGCGCAGGCGCGCGCGCAGGCACGCCACGCGCTCGCGCGCCTGGGAGCCCAGCACGCGGCGCCGCTGCGCCCGGCCGAACTGGACGGCGCGGAAGCCACCCGCGTGGCGATCGCCCGCGCGCTCGTGCGCGAGCCCAAGCTGCTCGTGATCGACGAGCCCACGCTCGGCGTCGAGCTCGACGTGCGCGACGAGATCCTCGAGCTGCTACGCGAGCTCGCAAACGAAGGGATCGCCGTCCTCTACAGCGCCACCGACTCCTCCGGCCTGACCGGTGCTGACCGCGCGCTGAAGCTCGCGAAAGGCAGCCTCAGCGGCGAGCTGAGCACAGCCGAGCTCGCACCCGTGGTTCCGCTGCGCCCCGCGGTGGCCGGCTCCGCCGGCGCGTGAGCCACCCCCCGCAAGCGAGCGATGATGCCCCGATGCTGGAGCTCGACGAAGTCGTCAAGAGCTACCCGAGCGCGGGCGAGGACGTGCGCGCCGTCGACGGCGTCAACCTGCGCCTGCAGGCCGGCGAAATGGTCGCGCTGCACGGACCCAGCGGCTCGGGCAAGACCACGCTGCTGCTGCTCGCCGCCGCGCTGCTGGCGCCAGAGCGGGGCACGATCCGCTTCCGGGGACGCGCCCTGTCGTCGTTCTCTGGGGCGCAGCGCAGCGAGTATCTGCAGCGCGACGTCGGCTTCGTCTACCAGCACTTCCGTCTGATGCCGCGCGTCTCGGCGGTGGAGAACGCCGCGCGCAAGCTGTTGATGAGCGGCGTTCCGATGCACGAGGCCCGTGCACGCGCGACACCATGGCTACAACGCGTGGGACTCGGCGAGCGCCTGCACAGTCCCCCCGAGCGGCTCTCCGGCGGCGAGCGCCAGCGCGTGGCGATCGCGCGCGCGCTCGCCGCCGAGCCGACGCTGATCCTCGCCGAC
>Ga0302325_10019941_pt1 | contig 14076 bp, 9 predicted proteins | sample Palsa_T0_2_FD_201948 | JGI IMG/M metagenome (GOLD analysis project Ga0302325, IMG submission 201948) | Peat permafrost microbial communities from Stordalen Mire near Abisko, Sweden - Palsa_T0_2 | ecosystem: Environmental > Terrestrial > Soil > Palsa > Peat permafrost | place: Sweden: Abisko... | reverse complement strand
CCTACTGACGCGGCGAAGACCGAGTTAACCCGCCTTGGTGGTGACAAAGACGCATTCCATGAAGCTGTCTCTAGCCGTTGTCTCAACATCGGACAGGTGATGGAGGCGGTCTCGGGCGGCGCTCCGTGGACCAGTGTCCCCTTCTCCTTTATCCTCGAAACGTTCAACCATATGGTTCCACGTTACTACTCCATCTCCTCGAGTAGCAAGGTCTACCCTGACACCCCTCACATCACTGCTGTTGTCGAGGCCCGAACCAATTCCCGCGGCAAGGAGGTCCTTTACGGAGTTACGACAAATTACCTCCTCGCCCTAAAGTCAAAACAACATGGCGAACCCCACCCTCATCCTCATGGGATCTCGTACGCCATTCAGGGACCTCGAAACAAGTATGATGGGATCCACGTGCCGGCGCATACTAGACATAGCAACTTCAAGCTTCCGTCTGATCCCCGTAAACCTATCATCATGGTCGGGCCTGGAACGGGAGTCGCTCCATTCCGTGCATTCGTGCAGGAGCGCGCAAAAGCATTCGACGAAGGCCAAGAGATTGGCAAAATGTTACTGTTTTTCGGCTGCCGAAAGCGCGACGAGGATTTCCTCTACCGAGAAGAATGGGAAGAGTTCGAGAGAAAGTTGGGAGATAAGTTTGAAATGGTAAAGGCATTCTCGAGAGAACAGAAGCAGAAAGTCTATGTACAACACAAGATGAAAGAATATTCAAAGGAGATCAACAGATTGTTAGAGGAGGGGGCATACTTCTATATCTGCGGTGATGCCGCTAATATGGCTCGGGCCGTCAACACTGTTTTGGGAGAAATTATTGAGCAGGAAAGAGGGCTCAAGCCGGGTGGAGGAGACGAAGTTGTAAAGATGTTGAGGGCGTCAAATATGTATTCCCCCCTTTCCATCATTGACTTACTCCATCAGGTACTTAGAGGACGTCTGGTCGTGAGCCACGAAACTGGAACGAGTCATCGAATTTTTCAAGCTATCGCATCTCATTTCACCGTTTAAACATGGGCGGTTTCAGCAGCTGAGGACGGTTCTGGGGGAAGAAGACAGGGATTTGATATTTTGGCGTCTTTCGCGTAGATAGTCATTTCCTAGTAGTTTTTATCTAGTATTGTTCCAGTACGGTGGGTCGTATAATCGAGTCATAAATCTTTCTCAAGCTGCGGAGTTGATGGTGTCATTCTCTGATACTTATAGCTACCTCTAAGCAAGCGAGCTATGTATATGTTTTGTCCCCGGACGAAGGTTAAGAAAGCGAATAGCGGTGCGTGCGCACCTGATCATAATTAAATGTCAATTGTTAGAATTTCGGAACCGATCTGAAGGACTACGTAAGCGAAAATAACAAATTCAAGCAAATTTAAAATGATCGTCGTTCACGGTTCGACAGATCATCGAGCGAACTTCCGACACACATCGGAATCTTGGCCCCCACTTGGACTTTAACTTTCCAATAGCTGGTTGACTCGATGCAGCTACAACAATGGTCTGTGCAGGAGTTCGGAACGCAAATTACCAAAGACTGGGCCAATCGCAATCCGAAATGCAGCACTTGCCGAGCATACGAGGCACAGCAGCACATGAGAACCATAATCAAAAGGCGTGGCATGTTCAATTGACCGAGTGGCCGGTTTCAGGGTCTTTGAAACCTCCATTGTTCTAGCTGAGGGTCGCATTGGCCTTATACAGAGGCCTTCGAATCCTTTTGATGCACGAGCCTCAAAGTGGTTGTAACAAGCGGAACCGGCTGACGCCGCGAACATATCTACACCCTTTTGCGAGTGTCCGATCGATCATTGGGATCTATTGAAGGCCTAAACGGGGCGGCTATCCAAAAAGCTGGCATTTCATCCCTTTCGGTGCCGTGAGGACATCCCTCGTGGTGATGTGACCTTTGGATTCCGCAAATATTTACAACTCACATTCGCCTTTCTACCGTCGATTTAAGCATGATATCAACCACAATATTTCTTGTAGACTTTGTGGGGTGATGGATTTCCGACTTCATAATTGCCTATCTCCACGTGGAGCCTGCCGCGGCTGTCGAAGAAACAGTATGATAATATTCGGACTCACAGGATGACCTAAGTTTGCATAATACATTCTCGTCCCAGGATCCAACCTCCTTCAGAAAAAGTTTATTTTGGTCTTATCATTCGATGCACTGAGGAACCTGTGCCATTATCATCAATGAAAGCCATCAGATTCAGGACCGGCTCGGCGGGCTAATGCATTCGTCGGGCATCCTCTGATGTGGAGGGCGATAAGTTCTTGAACCTTGGGACTGCTGAGCTATGACGGTGATCTTCCGCCTTTTCTCTTTCCCGGAGGCGGGGGGGCGTAATTTTATTTTGTTCATTTTCGCTGCATGCAGTCGCGGATTTCCATGGACAGATAAAAGCTAAATTTATTGACGAACGACGAAGAAGGGTCAGAAATCGACCTGTGCCCCCGATTCGTGAGCATGCTGAACGCGCTTATGCGAACATGCAGAAGGTTTTCATATAAGTGATGATTTTCTCGGGAGATTGGTGCCTCTAAGTTGTGCGTGGCCTGGGCACCATTCTCTCTTCCGCCCCCATCTTTTATGTGTAGAGTTGAGCTATTGGCTGGTGGGAGGATGGTGCCCAAGCGCACACACAATCCGTTCGTGCAAGGCTCAATGCGACATTGTCGCAAACTTCCTGTATGACTTAGCGCCGAAGCTGCGTCCCACCACCTCCCGCCTCTGCGCACAAGCTTTTCTTTATAGACGAAGTGTTCCCTTTCCGTCTATTCACAGTTTCAGTCCCGGTGGTACTGGTATTGTATCCCGAATTGCGGAACAGAGGTCTAGGCGCTGTTTACACTTTTTTCTTTTTCGACACACAGCATCGGACGACTCACCCACACGTTAAAATTTCGTTCTTGTCGGCTGCAACTTTTAAGAGACCCAGGCTAAGCAGCTGGAACACAGGTGCATTTGAGCTAGGGCAGGCACACCATAAAATTCCGCCTCGCCCTCTTTCCTTCCTCACATATATCCACTCGCCTTGCCTCTCGTCCCTCCTGGACTGGACTTCGCCAGCCCTCGCTCCTCTTGCGGTCTTTCGACCCGTATTCATATCCCAGCTTTTCGTTTTGTCAATTTCATTTGGGTCGTCGAAGGTTAGATTATATTCTACCCCATCTTCGACCGATTCCGCAGCGCACTCGAATCACTGCGACTCTATTATCGCGTGCTGTAATATCGTTGAGAATATAGAGCGGTACGCAATTGTAGAGAACTAATGCGCTAACAAAGCCAGACTCAACTTGGAAAAGCGTCTATGGCCGTTCCAAATATGCACCCAAATACGTCCGGTACAAAATCGTTTCAAGAGCGCGCTCTGCCTGGATCTAGCGTGAAGCCGTCATCATCGATGGCGCCCACTTCACAACAGTCCCCTAGTCGACCGACAAGTACGGCGCCGAATATCAAGGCCGATAAGGACGGCGCGAAATCGCCCCTGAGAGGCGAGGAACTGCTCGGGATGAGAGAAGCCGATCAAGGATCATCATCAACATCGCCCGACGCGATCAGGGGCGGACCCACTCATGCCAATATGGCTTTCAACCTTGAGTCGCACAATGGCATGAATCCTACGCTGCGCGGTCCCCCAGCGAATCCTAATCATGGCTTTATGCCTCATCCCTTTTTCTCCGGAATGAATATGAATGTGCCGTCGCAGCAGACATTCGGCCCAGCGCCTACAATGCAATATTTCCCTGCCAACTTCAATCCTAATGCCTATCCTCAGGCCGCCAGTACGACACGTCCCAGCGCTAGCATGCAGAAATATCCGGCAATGGACCCGAAGTTTATGTCAGGGCAAAATCAAATGGTCCACCCGAACTCATCGCCGCAGCTTCAGAATAACATGGCAAGAAGGTCTTCCAATTATTTTGTGGCTCCGTCTATGTCCCCAGTCCAGAGCTCATATGCGCCGAGGACCTGGATGCCCAATAGCGGCCCCATGCTTGGCCCTCCTATGCAAATGCAGACCAATTCCTCGTCGTCATTGCAGAGTCCGGCTATGTACCAGCCAGCCATGCTCGCAGCCAACGCAAATGCAGGAATATTGACGCCTCCAGGGCCCATGCCAGCGGCCTATAATTCAGGCTTTCCACCTACAACCGTCTCTACTTCGTATGGCTTTCCAACGCCTCCTGAACAAGGTGGCCCCGTAGTCGCCGCAGACATTCCGCCTCCTGTCCCTTCAGTATATCCGGATCCTGCTTATAACAGTATAAATAACTGCATCTATAACCCAAAAGGCACGACGAATGTATATATTCGAGGTTTGCGACCGGAGACAACTGACGAAGACCTGCTCCACATGGTTCGACCTTACGGAGTTATCAGTAGTACAAAGGCCATTATAGACACTTCGACTAAATCATGCAAAGGGTAATAACCTTCCCTGCCAGCTATTCTAATCGTTAGGTTTGGGTTCGCGAAATTTGAAACAATAGAGCAAGGCGTTGCTTGTATAATGGCTTTGAGTCAGGTTGGATATCAGTGTTCATTTGCAAAGGTAAAGGCCCTTAACAGCGTAAGGTAATCGGGGAAGGAATCTTTCAGTAATCGTTTAAAGGACTTAAGCGAGCCAAGTAATACGAATCTCTATATTTCTAATCTTCCGCTGGATGTCGATGAGCAAGTAGGTTTCCTGATTTCATAGCTTATTACTTTAGCGCTTGGACGACATGCTCAAGCCACATCGGGTCCATTCGAGCAGAATTCTACGCGATCAGAGTAGGGCAAGCCGAGGCGTTGGCTTTGCCAGGTCACTCTCATCGCGAACTCTGTTGACAGTAGAATGACGGATCGCGAGTCCGCCGATGCCGTCATAGAACAATGGAATGGAAAGTGTTATCCTGGATCAGACGTTCCTTTACAAGTTCGATTTGCCGATACTCCCATGCAAAAGAGTAGCTGCCTATTTAACCTGGTCTAACACAACAGAACTGAAGAGCGTAACCGCTCGACGTCGAAGTTGGCGAGCGAAAGAGTACAACTCATTGACTCAGGGTCGTCCTTTGAGTCCTTCAACTCAAAGATATTACGAAGAGCAATTTGGCCAAGGGAACTTAGACTATCCAGCTGCGCAGCTATATGCTAATGGCGGGAGCTGGCAGCCTGATGCTTTCAATAACTATCAAATTGAAGCTGGCTATGATACTCATCCACCTCAGCAACTCTAAGCTTTGGACAGCAGGCTACAATGGGTTTGTTGGAGTACGGGGCTCGAGGTCGTTCACGGTTGACATACGCTTGTTTAGTTCTTTTGTAACTCGGATTGTGTCGCGAAGTTCTTGTCGGTCATTCAAGGGAGGAGTTAAGCTGTTGTTAAACTTGTGTCAGATGGAATTTATTTTTTATGTAGTTCTTATATGTTGGATAGGGTGTGCAGGATAGTGTGAGTCCAGTTTTGGGCGTGGATTGGAAAATACGGATTTGTCATTCATTGAACCCGTTCTCTCCTGTTTTGTCCCTGATTCTCTATATCCGGCTTGCAGTTTGTGGCGTTCAGGGGCTCTATCTTCCAATTCGATCTCATCTCACGGCTTGGTGACTTGACCAATCAGAACGAGAATATGGCTCGGTTGTCGCTCGCACTCAATTAGCTTTTAAGCAGAAACCCTGGATCTCCCGTTCACTTATATGAACCGCAGCCCAAAGCCCTGGAAATTGACTGAACCAATGATACCGCAGCTCAATTTTGAGCCCACAAGCTTCGATCCTTTTCGACTAGCATCCAATACCTGCGGTTGAGATCGCGCAATAGCCTTTAATGACAGAACCATGGCAAGATGATCACGGAAACAGAGCGAGATTGGGTCGGAGCCCAACAATTGACAATTAAATATAATTTTATAACATGCATTATGCCCAACACCGTACTTTTGCAACTTACGTCTTACATTCTATCTAAGTCTAAATATGATCCGCCGAGGGACCCATGACAGCGGCGAGAAGTGCCATCCTGACAAATAGTCCATACCTCATCTGCCGGAAATAAGCGGCTCTCTAACGGAATTAGCTGCGTTAACTGGGAAGCAAGTTACCTGATCAAAATCTACCTCGTCGCTGATTTCTTGATTTCTCGGCAAAGGATGCATAACGATCATTCCTTTCTTTGCAGCTCTCAGAGCTTTGTTATCCACCACAAAACAAGATTTAACTCGCTCGTACTCTTCCAAGCTTTCAAAGCGTTCTTCTTGTATCCTTGTACAATATAAGACATCGGATTGAGCAATCACCTCATCGTTGAGTTCAGAATACTCATGAAACTCCAGTTTGCCTTTGAGATCGGCTTTGACGTCGTCGGGAAGAGCAATTTGCGCCGGCGAGACAAGATTGACATTGACATGGTAATGGAGCAAAAGGCGAACAAGCGAATGCACCGTGCGGCCGTATTTGAGGTCTCCAACAAATGTCACGGTCAAACCATTGACAGTGCCGAGCTCTTCACGAATCGTGAAAAGATCCAAGAAAGCCTGTGTCGGATGTTCGATGCTTCCGTTGCCACCATTGATGATTGGAACGGGCGAAAGGCTTGCGGCAATATGAGCACTGTCTGCAGAAGGGTGACGCATGACGATGGCGTCACTATAGCAGGCGAGAGTCCGGATAGTGTCTCCTAAAGACTCTCCTTTGGATACGCTTGATGCGCTTGCGGTAACGGAAACCACTTTCCCACCCAACCTTTGCATGGCAGCCTCAAATGAGGAGCAAGTTCTGGTAGACGGCTCGAAGAACATAGTGGAGATGAGACGTCCCTGGAGGATATTGAGAACCCCTTGTCGTTCGACCCCTGTTCTCATCTCTTGAGCAATGCTGAACAGAACATGTAAATCGTTCCGATCGAATTGCTTGACTGAAATGATATGTTTCCGATAGAACGAGGTGTTCGTAATCATATCCGCCAGCGACGGCCCTGGAACCTTCTGAGGGATACTAGACATATAATTCGATTGTTGCGTGGAGGACAAGGAAGGGAGGAACGCATTGTTTTGATCAAGTGATCGGAGGAAGGGAGATTGGAGTTGAGAGGAGTCAACAGTCGGTCTCCTTCTGGGTGCAACAATTGATCCAGAGGATGTGGCTTCCCGAGGACCATGTCGAGGCAATGGTCCCATACCAGACATATCTTTGCCTTGCCCTCGCTGAGACGTAATGGTCCCGTCAAGGAAAACTGTTTGACCATTGAATATTACACGACGAACGATTCCCGTGAGCATTTTGCCCGCAAAGGGACTCCAAGTTGGACCTGAGGGAACCTTGAATCGTCGATCAACCTCTACTTCGACCGAAGAGTCGGACTGCTCGTGGAGGTCGAATATACGTTTCGGATTGTCGTGCAGCCGCCTAATAATATCATCGAGGGTTAAGCGTCCTTCCGCGACAGCGGTCAGCAATAGTGGCAACGCATCGCTAATTCCAACGACAGGTGACGGACTCTGTTTTGGAGCAGCAGAATGGGCAACGTAATACGGCAGGCTTCCGATGGAGAAGCAGTCGATAACCTCCATGTGGTCCCACAAAGCTTGTTGATCTTTCTTAGTTGGGAGGTGAATTTCGTCGGGATAGTCTTCCCTAGTGAGAAAGAGCGCATATATCGAAACGTCGCAGGTGACCTGGAGGCCTTTCTCTTTGCTCAAAGCAATCAAGGCTATGTCATGCTTGTGCACAACATTGTGTATGTGAACTGGTCGATTGTGGAGACTTGCCAGGAGGAGGATTGAGGCAAGGTCCGTTGTCTTTGCATCAGTGACTATTGGCTTAACTGGCGGCCAGACATTGAAATGCGATGCAACCGCAGCGACCTTATTGATGTTGCCTGACAGATGGTTGAAAGGGATAAACAGGGAGCCAACCTCCGAAACGACTTGACTCAATTGCTGCGCGTTGGTGGACGTTGCTGCAACAGAAATATTGAAGTCCAAATGAGATTTGTTTTTAGTATTCAGATGTGCGGCTGTGATTGCCCGAACATCGGTCAAGGACTCATCGAGTCCAACAGGTAATACGCGGATCATGGTGAAACCCGCTGCGACAGAAGCCCTGGTCACTTGTTCAAAATCGGTCGAGTTTGCTGTTGCGATTCCAGGAACGAAGGCAGCGATATTAACGAGACCCGGCAGAACAACTGTCCGATGACTGGATTGGAAATCCACATCTGAAACCTCGAATTGAGTCTTCCTTGACAAAGCTTCTATCAGAAGTTTGGCACATTTGACGTTCGTGACAAGAGGAATAGAATAGTCGACAGCCAAGCGTCGTGTGCGATATCCACTGCTCATGTATGAAGCGGGACGCCGGAATCGATTGCTGGAGGGCAAATTGATATAGAGATCGATAGTGTTATTCGCCAGATGCTGTGTCAAAGAGTACTCAGATTTTTGTTCCTTTGCACCATCTTCGTTCAAGGTTTCGAGATACTGACAAGGGATACCGTGCTCCTGAATGAAGTCCGATGTACCCGCCGTTGCAAATAGCTTGAACCCAATTTCATGCGCCTTTATTATCGAAGGCAGCATTTCCATTTTCTCTTTGAAAGACCCAATGGAGAGGAGGATATTCTTCTTTGGCAAGCGTAAACCTGTTGAGATCAACGCTTTCAGGTATGCCTCATATTTATCATGGCCAAAGCATGCCACTTCTCCTGTGGAGGCCATCTCCACACCCAAGACGGGATCAGCACCAGATAGACGACTGAAACTGAATTGCGGCACCTTGACTCCAACGTAATTCGGCCGATTCTCGACTGGCGGGTATGGTTGGACCGGGAAATCAAGAATAGCATTCGTTGCCAACTCGATCATGTCGATACCCATCACCTTAGAGACGAAGGGGAAAGACCGAGCTGCTCGAACGTTACACTCTATAACTTTGATTTCATTATCTTTGGCAATAAACTGAATGTTGAAGGGGCCGGTGACATTGAGTGCATTGGCAATCTTCTGCGTCGCAACTACAATCCGCCGAACTGTTTCAGGGTCCAAGTCTTGAGGTGGAAGGACAAGCGTCGCATCTCCTGAATGAACGCCAGCATTTTCGATATGTTCTGAAACAAAATGCATCAGCATTTTTCCGTCTTTTGCAACGGCATCCATCTCAATCTCTTTCGCTCCTTCGATGTATTTGGTGATGACGACAGGATGTTCTCTGTTGACAGCAACAGCTTGCTTGAGATAATCGACAAGATCATCTTTGGAATACACCGTGTTCATAGCCGCACCCGAGAGTACATATGAAGGTCGCACAAGGACTGGATAAGTGATATCGTTACAAAATGCTGCAGCCTCCTCGAAACTGGTGAGTTCTTTCCATTTAGGCTGGTCGACCTCGATTTTGTCGAGCATTCGACTGAACTTGAAACGATTTTCGGCAGTATCGATCATTTCCGGAGATGTACCGAGTATTTTAACATTGAGGCGATGGAGGGCAAGGGCGATATTATTGGGTGTTTGACCTCCCATAGACACGATGACTCCACTGGATGCTTCTGCCTCATAAATGTCCAAAACAGTCTCCAAATTGATATTTTCGAAATACAATCGATCCGCCTCATCGTAGTCGGTACTGACGGTTTCTGGGTTGTAGTTGACCATGACAGTCTTCACTCCATGATCTCGCAATGTTCGGACGGCGCGAACTGCACACCAATCGAACTCAACCGACGAACCAATGCGGTAAACACCAGAACCCAGGACCATAACGCCTCGATCATCGAAAGTGATATCGCTCTCGCTGGCATTATATGTCATGTAAAGGTAATTTGTGTAGGCTGGAAATTCAGCGGCAACCGTATCAATTTGTTTGACGAACGGGAAAATGCCATTTTCTTGTCGAAGACGCCTGATAGCCAATTCGTTGGAACTTAGGAATTTGGCAAGCTGTCGGTCTGCAAATCCGTATTGCTTGCAGAGGCGAATCAAGTCGACAGGAATACTGGATACGGTATATGTGCTCACTATTTTTGCGACATTGATCAAGCCATATAGTTTGTTGAGGAACCACTTGTCAATCTGTGTCAATTCCCAAATGCGCTCCACCGTGTAGCCGGAATGCATAGCATTTGCAATCGCAAACAATCGTTGATCACTGGGTGTCTGTAACTCTGCGTCAATCGACATCAATGCCTCGGTCTAACGTTAGCTTGGTTGCGATAAACAATACCTCATTGAATCCCATATTGCTATAGTCAATAGCACGGATAGCTTTTTGAATGGCTTCCTCGAAAGTTCTTCCAATACTCATAACTTCACCCACACTTTTCATACTCGAACTCAGAGCGGTGGAAACCCTCGTAAACTTCTTCAGATCCCATCGTGGAATCTTGACGACAACATAATCCAAACTGGGTTCGAAGCATGCGCAGGTCACCTTGGTCACCTTGTTCTTGAGTTCATTCAAAGGAATTCCAAGACCGAGTTTGGCAGCAACAAAAGCCAGAGGATAACCTGTGGCTTTTGATGCAAGAGCGGACGATCTGGAGAGACGAGCATTGACTTCGATGATGCAATATTCCTTAGAGAAGGGATTCAAAGCATACTGAATGTTGCATTCCCCAACAACGCCGAGGTGGGTGATGACGTTGACCGCCGTCGTTCTGAGCATGTTGTAATCCTCGTCGCTCAGGGTCTGAGAAGGTGCAACTACTATAGAGTCACCGGTGTGAATTCCCAGGGGATCGAAGTTCTGGAGTCAGATAGAGTAAATAAGTGACGCACCTCCATGTTACAGACCGTGATACAGTTGCCTTGATAATCTCGGACAACTTCGTATTCGATCTCCTTCCATCCTTTCATACTCTTCTCAATCAAAACTTGAGGACTGTTTGCAAAAGCTTTTACACACAACTCCCTCAGATCTCCCTCGTTGTAGGCAAATCCACTTCCCAGTCCACCAAGTGCGTACGCCGCCCTGACGATGACTGGATATCCGATACCCTTGACGGCAATAAGAGCTTCCTCCAAATTCGACGCGGAGGCTGACTGCGCACACTTCTCGTTGATTTCAGCCATTGACTGTGCAAATAACTCTCTGTCCTCAGTGGTCATAATCGTCGAAATTGGCGTTCCAAGCACTTTTACCCCAAGCCCCTCAAATTCATCTCTTAACTGAACACCGACATTCAAAGCAGTTTGACCACCAAAAGTGACATAAATCGAATCAGGACGCTCATGTTTTATGACTTTTCGAACGAATTCTGGAGTAACTGGCAAAAAGTAGACCTTGTCCGCAAGGCCTTTTGACGTTTGAATTGTTGCAATATTAGGATTAATTAAAATGGTGTAGATTCCTTCCTCCTTCAGAGCTTTGATAGCCTTTCATCAGCACCGTAAAGGAGTGCGAATTACCTGACTTCCACTGTAATCGAATTCTCCAGCCTGGCCGATACTAAGCCCGCCGCTACCGAGAACGAGACATTTTTGAATGTTGACACGATGACTTACATCGCCGTTGACAAGATTACTGAGCCGCGCCTTTGTGGCGCCAGGCATTCTGACGTCTTGCAATTTTCCCTCATCCGCGCTTCTCTTTACCACATCGACGAAAACATCGAAGAGGAACTCTGTATCGCGTGGGCCGGGAGTCGACTCTGGATGGAATTGCACAGAGAAGTATGGCAATTCTGAATGATAAATACCCTCGTTGCTACCATCGTTTGCATTGACGAAGAATTCCTTCCATGGTTGAGGTAGTGAATCCGCAACTACAGCATATCCGTGATTTTGGGAGGTAATGTAGCACCGTCCAGAGGTGAGATCGGTACATGGAATGTTGTGTCCGCGATTTCCGAATTTCATTTTCTCGGTTTTAGCGCCTGCTGCCAAAGAGAGAAGTTGATGCCCGAGACAGATTCCAAAGATAGGAGTACTGGCTGATTTGATTGCAGATCTGATGTGTTCGACGGTCGATGCAAGTGTAGATGGGTCGCCTGGACCGTTGGAAATGAAGAGACCGTCATGAGGTTCTGGATCTGGGAGGGGAGAGTCCCAAGGAAGGACCTTGAGTTCGACTCCTCGGTTGGTAAAGCAGCGGATCTGGTTGAACTTCATACCAACATCAAGAACGACAATCCGTAGAGTACGCCCTGAGGGGTGCTTCAAAGCCTTGTCTGGGTGAGGTTTGTATAGCCGGGGTTCTTTGATGGAAACTATTTTCAGCCAATGATATCAGTAGTGGAACCTTCTGCAACCAGGTTGGTTACATTAGGATCCTTCCATTCCAGTTCTTCCCAGGCAGTCTTGTCTCCATCTTTCTGTTGCCTCAACCTCCCGAGCATACTTCCCTTTACTCGGATCCTCTTTGTCAATGCCCGGGTGTCGACTCCCCAAATTCCGGGGATTCCCTGCTCCTTGAGCCAATCCCCCAGGGCACTATTCGCAAGGTAATGAGAGTACTCCTCTGTATACGTAGCGACAACCAAGCCGGCGATATGAATGCGCGACGACTCAAAATAGGCCGGAAGATCATCGAGAATGGTCTCTCGAGGAGGAACACCATAGTTGCCAACCAAGGGAAAAGTGATGACGAGGATTTGTCCCTGGTATGAAGGATCGGTTATAGACTCAGGATACCCCACCATCCCTACACAAAATCAATCAGGGCCTCGGGAAAAGAATAGCGAAGGCACAGTACCTGTTTGGAAAACCAACTCTCCGCTGACCGATTTAACGGCACCGAAAGAAAATCCCACAAAACTGCTTCCATCTGCAAACTCCAGCAGTGCTTGTTGCCCCTTCCCCTTCCCTTGCACATAGTCCAGATCGAGGGTCGCAGGAGGCAGTGGATACTCAATAGCAGCAGTGGCATGTCGCGTGGAAGGTCGAGGATGAGTTCCGACACCGGCAGGAGGCACGAGCGGAAAAGCAGCGTACGCTCGAGGCGACGAAGGAGTCATTGGAGTGGTGAGAGCCAAGCGAGGAGAGGTCGGCGGAGTGGCCATTGGCAAGCCTCGTTCCGTCGTCATTGTCCCGTGAAAGACTTTTTGGAGCGAGGGTCCGTGGTGAAGAAAGGTTTTATCGGAGCAGATTTAGGCTGGCGCGTTGCCGAAAATTTTATGCAGATCAGTTGTGAAATCGACTGACTGTGGCCAATCAATGAGCGGTTCCCTGCCGAGGAGCCTGAAGAGGTTAATTTTTAGCGGAAATCATGTCCGATCGGATGTGATGTAACACAGAATCTGTTGAACAGTCTGATCAAACAGGAACCGTCTGCGTTATATTCAGATCAATCCACGGGTCTGATACTGAAACTAATCGTGAAAAAGGTCTGAAATATCTCCAGCAGATAGTTCTTGGTGTGAGATGGATAATGCAAGCAGATAAGGAAGGGAATTATCCCGACGCGTAGGTTTATAGTAGGTATAATCGACATCCTCTAGATGCAACGCTTCAGCAGCTGGAATGCAACGCCTAGTAAGTATTCCTCTTATTACAACCACAATTGGGCACCAAAATTCAGATTTACACAATAATAAAATAGGGCCCTCAAGTTGCAGCTGCTCGTAAATTGCAACAGAGCGACCAAAATTGTGTGTCCACCGATTTGTTCCATCATGGGGATGTCGAGTGTAGTGACACCAACATCCACATGCTAGCAGTTGTGCCTGTGAGTATAACCAGCACGCAATGTGGCTCACAAGGGGAACGATGTGGGGTCTGTATTTATCAGCAGATCTGCAAAGCGCAGCCAGGGCCCTATATAAAGCATCGCCTTAGCGCTCCCGCCGCCCCAAGTCACATCCTCTCCAAAATGTCCCTCAAACTGCTCACAACAGGTATCCGTCCTTTCAACAATCTCAATTGACTTCCTAGGTGCAACTGGATTCATCGGCGGACAAGTTCTCCATGATCTGATTGCGCTCAAGAAATATGACATCAGCGCATTGGTCCGCGATTCGGAACGAGCGGACAAACTCACGAAGGCAACTGGTGTCAAAACCATCGTAGCAGATCTCGACTCATCGAATCTCGCGGAGATTGTCTCTGGGTTCGATATAGTCATGCATTTAGCCCATGCAG
>Ga0302325_10019940_pt1 | contig 14076 bp, 12 predicted proteins | sample Palsa_T0_2_FD_201948 | JGI IMG/M metagenome (GOLD analysis project Ga0302325, IMG submission 201948) | Peat permafrost microbial communities from Stordalen Mire near Abisko, Sweden - Palsa_T0_2 | ecosystem: Environmental > Terrestrial > Soil > Palsa > Peat permafrost | place: Sweden: Abisko... | reverse complement strand
AGCAAAACGATGCCGCGGCGGCCTGTCTGGTGGTGGCGGAAGACAAACTGAAGCAGTTGCGGCTCGAGCCCATGGCCTATCTGGTGGGTTGGACGGCCGCGGGCTGTAACCCCGCCACCATGGGAATCGGACCGGTGCCGGCTGTGCGCAGGCTGTTTGCGAAGACCGGTCTGTCGTTCGAGCAGATGGATCTGGTGGAGCTGAACGAAGCCTTCGCCTGCCAGGTGCTGGCGGTGCTCAAGGGTTGGGGTTGGAACGATCCCAACCGGCTCAACGTCAACGGCTCAGGCATATCGTTGGGCCATCCGATCGCTGCCACCGGCATGCGCGTCTTGACCACGTTGCTGCACGAACTCGAGCGCCGCCAAGGCCGCTATGGTCTGGAGACCATGTGCATCGGTGGCGGCCAGGGTATGGCGGCCATATTCGAACGAGCGCAATGAGCCATGGCCGTCCACGAGCAGATGGAATACGATTTTTGCGTGGTCGGCGCGGGGCCGGCAGGCCTGTGCTGCGCACTACGACTCAAGCAACTGCAGCCGGATAAGAGCGTCTGCGTTCTCGAGAAGGCTTCGGCGCTTGGGGCGCAGTCCATCTCCGGTGCCGTGCTTGAGCCCGGACCGCTGGAACGGCTGCTACCGCATTGGCGCAGCGATTACACCGGCATGAAGGTCGCCGCGGCCGAGGACGATGTGCGTCTGATGACGCGCGCCGGCTCGATCAAGCTGGCGGACTGGATGGTGCGGATGTCGCCGCTGCACAATCACGGCAACTTCATCGTATCTCTGGGTCAACTGACCCCCTGGCTCGGACAGCAGGCTGAGGCACTGGGTGTCGATGTGTTCCCGGGCTTCGCCGTCACTGAGGCGCTGGTCGACGACCAGGGCGGCGTCAAAGGCGTGCGTATCGGTGATATGGGAGTCAATAAGGACGGTAGCGAAGGTCCCAACTACGCGCCCGGCGTCGAGATCGTAGCGGGCACCACAGTACTGGCGGAGGGCGCACGGGGTTCGCTGTCCAAGCAACTGATCGAGCGTTACCAGCTCGGTCGCGATAAGGACCCGCCTACCTTCGGACTGGGCTTCAAGGAACTCTGGCAGCTGCCGCCGGGGCGGGTCAAGCCCGGCCGGATCGAGCATTCGTTTGGTTGGCCGCTGGATGCCGGGACCTATGGCGGCAGCTTTTTGTACCACCTCGACAATGACCGCGTGTACGTCGGTTACGTGGTCGGTCTCAACTATCAGGATCCGCGCCTGAAGCCCTTTGAGGCCTTTCAGCAGTTCAAGCACCATCCGCGCATCAAGCCATTGCTCGAGGGCGGCGAGATCCTGGCCGCCGGTGCACGTAGCATTGCCGCCGGCGGCTATCAGTCGCTGCCAAAACTCGAAATGCCCGGTGCCATGCTGATCGGCGATGCCGGCGGTACGCTGAACGTGTTCAAGATCAAGGGCATTCATCAGGCCGTACGCTCCGGCGTTCTTGCGGCCGAGCATCTGAGCGAGCACGGCAGCAGCCTGGGGTTCGACGCGCACTGGCGCGCCTCCGAAGGCCATCGCGAATTGCGCGCCGTGCGCAACTTCAAGCCCGCGTTCAAGCGTGGTCTGTACTTGGCGATGGCTAATGCCGGCCTGGAAATACTGACCAAGGGAAGCACGCCCTGGACCTTGAAGAACACCGCCGATTGGTCGGCGCTCGAGAAGCTCGACCAGTACACCTCCCCGGAGCGTGGCTGGATTGCGCGCACGCTGCCCCCACGCGATCGCGTGTCCTCGGTTTTCTTCGCCGGCAACGTGCACGATGAAAATCAACCGGTGCATCTGCACGTCGCCGATACCTCGATCTGCATCGATCGCTGCGTCAAGGAATTCGGCAATCCGTGCCAGAACTTCTGTCCGGCCTCGGTATACGAAATAGTTGCGGACGGCGCCGGCGTCCGTCGGCTGCAAATCAACGCTGCCAACTGCGTGCACTGCAAGGCCTGCGATATCAAAGATCCCTACGGCATCATCACCTGGAGGCCGCCTGAAGGCGGCTCGGGACCGAACTATCAGAATCTGTGAGCGTCCCTAAAAACGAACGGCGACGTACAATGAGCTGTTGAATGACCGACCGCGCCGCACGCAAAAATATCCAGGGATTTATCGCAACGGGGACCCTGTGACCGACACGGGCAACGCAGTGTTCCTGAGCTACGCGTCCCAGGACGCGGAAGCCGCCCAGCAACTGTGCAGTGCACTTCGCACTGCGGGCATCGAAGTCTGGTTCGACCAAAGCGAGCTGCGCGGGGGCGACGCCTGGGATTCATCGATTCGCCGCCAGATCAAAGCCTGCGCCTTATTTATCCCAATCATCTCGCGACATACGCACACGCGCGATGAAGGGTATTTTCGCCTCGAGTGGAAGCTGGCGGTTGACCGCAGCTACCTGATTGTGGCGGACCGGCCATTTCTCCTGCCGGTCGTCATCGATGACACATCGGATCAAGACGAAAAGGTGCCGGATCGGTTCCGCGACGTGCAGTGGACGCGACTGCCGGGCGGCAGGAATGCCGAGGCCCTTGTCGAGCGGGTGCGCCGAATACTGTCTGCAGACGCCACCATGCCCGCTGCGACCAGCGTCGGGTCTTCGGCGCTGCTCACCTCATCGACGGTCGCTGCGTCTACCCGATCGACGCCCCCCGTCTCTCGCTCGCTGGTGCCGTGGATCGTGGGCGGCCTGCTGTTTCTGGCAATCGGCTACATCGTGGTCGACAAGATCATGGCGTCGAAGCACGCGATGCCGACGACGCAAATAGCGGCCACGCCTCCCACGCCAACGGCGAACGATAAATCGATCGCGGTCCTGCCGTTCACCGACCTGAGCGAGAACAAGGACCAAGAGTACTTCTCCGATGGCCTGTCGGAGGACCTGATTGATCTGCTGACCAAAGTACCGGAGCTACACGTGCCGGCGCGAGCCTCGTCTTTCTACTTCAAAGGCCAGCACGTGACGATTGCCGAGATCGCCAAGGCGCTGAGCGTCGCCTATGTGCTTGAGGGCACCGTCCGCAAGGCCGGCACCACCGTACGGGTGAGGACCGAACTGATTCGTGCGGATAATGGCTACAACGTCTGGTCCGAGACCTACGATCGCGACCTCAAGGACATTTTCAAGGTACAGGATGAGATTGCCGGTCGGGTGTTGGTAGCCCTAAAGGAGGCGCTACCGGCGGTCAAGATAAATGATGGCGATCGGACGGACAATATTGAGGCCTATAACGAGTACCTTCTGGGCCGGAACTTCTTAGATCAGTTTACGCCGACCGCATTTCAACACGCGGTGGAAGCTTTCAAGAAAGCCATTGCGCTGGATCCGCGCTACGCTGGTGCCTACGCGGAATTAGCCTCAGCCGAGGCCCAGTTGGCTGACAGGATCGGCGATCCGGCGGGCCTTCCGCGTGCCATCGCGGATGTCGATCGCGCGATCGCGTTAGCGCCCCACGCCGAGATTGGGTACCGCGTTCGCGGCTTCCTGCGAACCATCTTTATATGGGATTGGGATGGGGCTCAGAAGGATTTCGATCAGGCGCTGTCTCTCGACCCCAACGGAGGAGCTCTGAGTTCCGCGTCGGACTTGGCTTTCGCACAGGGTAGGCTGACGGATGCGATCGCCCTTCGGCGCAGATCCAACCAAAGCAATCCGTTGCTACCCGTCGGGTGGAGTGCCCTGGGATCCCTCTTACTTGAGGCTGGCCGCGTGCCGGAAGCGCGTGCGGCGCTTGCTCGAGCCCTGGAAATCAATCCGAATTTCTCTATCGCGCACCTGAATCTCGCACTTGTGGAGTTGCACGATGGTCGGCTGGATCAAGCGCTCGCCGAGACCCGGGAGATCCAAGAGCGGAATTGGCAACTCATGGGGATTAGCCTGGTCGAGTATTCGCTGCATCATCCACAGGAATCCCAGCAGGCGCTGGATGAACTGATCAAGACACAGGCTTCTGATATGGCCTTCCAGATCGCCGAGGTCTACGCATGGCGCGAAGAGAAGGACCAGGCGTTCGCATGGTTGGACCGCGCTTTCGTACAGCATGATGGCGGCCTTATCGGGCTCAAATTGGATGAGCTCTTGGCCTCGGTCCGCACGGATCCGCGCTACGCGGCGTTGTTGCGAAAGATGAATCTACCTGAGTAATGGCCTGTCGAGCGGTTATGGGGGCCAAGCGAGTGTTGTCGAGCGAGCTGGACTCTTGCCTCAATCAAGCCTTCCATGAAGCGCGCAGCGCGCACCATGAATTCCTGACAGTCGAGCACCTATTGATTGCGATTCTCGATACTCCGACGGTGCGCGAGCTGCTTACAGGATGTGGCGCTGACCTCGATCAGCTCGGCGCGGACCTGCGGCAGTACGTCGCGGCGAACACTCTGAGGCGGGTACCGGTACCAGGCGAGCAGCACTCGGTGCAGCCGCAGCTCGGCTTTCAGCGCGTGCTGCAGCGCGCTGTGTTTCAGGCAATTACCAGCGCCAAGAAAGAAGTCGGAGTCGACGACGTCCTGGTGGCGATCTTCAGCGAGAAGCAGAGCCACGCTGTATTCCTGCTGCAGCGTGCGGGGGTCACGCGTATCGACGTGGTCAATTTTCTCAGTTACCGTAAGTCTGGCGCATGAAACAGCTTTACGCATTGGTTCTCGTCATTCTAAGCGGCGCGCTTCCCGCGTGTGCGGTCTACAGAAAATGCGGCTTCAACGGTTGTCCAGGAGATGCGAACATCACCGCCAACGTGCTCTCATCGCTCAAGAATTACCCGGCGTTGGAGGCTCCCAATTCAGTCCGCGTGCAGACCATGGATCACGTGGTGTATCTGAATGGTCAGGTCAATACCTACCTCGAGCGTGCCACCGCGGAATCGGTAGCGCGCGCAGTCCCGGGCGTCACGCGCGTCGTCAATTCGATCAATTTCGATTATGGGGGCCGATAGAATCCGATGGCCGATGCCGCACTACCGCTCGATATCTGGAGCAACTTCTACGTCATCATCGGCTCCTCTGCAGGCGGCCTGACTGGCTTGACCTTCGTGGTCATCGCTCTGATTGCCGATCAAACCGCGGTACGGCTGCCGGGCCTGCGCGCATTCATTACCCCGACCATAGTGCATTTCTGTTCAGTGCTGGCAATTGCCGCGGTGTTGAATGTGCCGGGGCAGACGCCATTCAGTGTGGCGCTTTGCCTGGCCGCCGCCGGATTGATCGGCGTTATCTATAGCATCGGCACGGCGCTGAAGCTCAACAGCAGCCAGCCCGAATACGTGCCGGTGGCTGCGGATTGGATCTGGAACGTGGTACTGCCGACGCTGAGCTACCTGGTACTGCTGATGGCAGGAGCGCTGGCGTTCTCGCATGCACCGATCGCATTGTACGTGACCGCCGGCGTGTCACTGCTGCTGCTGTTCATCGGCATCCACAACGCCTGGGACATCGCCGTGTGGTTTACGGCCGAGCGGCCGGCACAACAGCGACAGGCAGCGGCACCGCCCGAACCACCGCCGGTACCAGCAGCCACGGCACCACCAGCCACCGCACCGTCTACGACGGCACCGTCTGCGAAGCGCTAAGCGCTCGCGGCTGCGATCATTCTGGCTTCCAGATCGTAGGTGCCCGCGGCGGTGATCTGTACCTCGGCGAACTCGCCCACTTTGAGCTTGCCGCCGCCGCGCACGCGCACTATGCCGTCGATCTCGGGCGCCTCACCGGCGCTGCGCGCGATCGCCGCACCGCGCTCGACCGCATCCACCAGCACGCGGACGCGCTGTCCCACCCGCGCATTTAAGCGCGCGGCGCTGATGGCGCCGGCTTTTTCCATGAATCTCTGATAGCGCTCTTCTTTGACCGGCTCCGGCACGGCCGCAGCGATCGCATTCGCCGCCGCCCCCTCGACCGCCGAATATTTGAAGCAGCCGACGCGATCGAGCTGCGCGGCATCGAGCCAGTCCAGCAGCTGCTGGAACTCGGGTTCGCTCTCCCCCGGGAAGCCGACGATGAAGGTGCTGCGCAACGTCAGCTCGGGGCGTTGCGCACGCCAGCCCTCGATTCTGCGCAGTGTGTTCTCCGCGTGTGCCGGGCGGCGCATGCGCTTGAGCACTGTCGGACTGCCGTGCTGGAACGGGATATCGAGGTAGGGCAGCACGCCTTGCTCGCTCATGAGCGGAATCAACTGATCGACGTGCGGATACGGATAGACGTAGTGCAGCCGTGCCCAGATGCCCAGCTGCGAGAGCGCGCGCGCGAGATCCACCACGCGCGTCTGGTAACGCAGATCGCGCCATTGCGCTTCGCGATAGCGGATGTCGCTGCCGTAAGCGCTGGTGTCCTGCGATATGACCAGCAGCTCGCGTACGCCGGCCGCTGCCAGCGCTTCGGCTTCGCGCATGACGTGATCGAGCGGCCGGCTGACCAGATCGCCGCGAAGGGCCGGGATGATGCAGAAGCTGCAGCGGTTATTGCAGCCCTCCGAGATCTTGAGGTACGCATAGTGACGCGGGGTCAGCCGGATGCCCTGCGGCGGCAGCAGATCGATGTAGCGCGCATGCGGCGCCGGCAGATGTTCATTTACCGCGGCAATCACGCGCTCATAGGCATGCGGCCCGGTGACGCCTAGAACCTTCGGGTGGCGTTCGAGAATGCGCTTCGGATTGGCGCCCAGACAGCCGGTCACGAGCACCCGGCCATGCTGTTCAATGGCCTCGCCGATAGCCTGCAGCGACTCATCGATGGCGGCCTCGATAAAGCCGCAGGTATTGACCACGACCAGGTCGGCATCGGTGTAGCTCGGGGCTATCTGGTAGCCGCGCGCGCGCAGCTCAGTGATCAGGCGCTCGGAGTCGACCAATGCCTTGGGACAGCCCAGGCTGACAAATCCAACGGCCGGCGCGCGCCCTTTTACGGGCTCTGGTGTGCGCAGGGATGCTTGCGGAGGCGTCATAAGCTTGTCGGCGCTCGCCGTGCGGCCGGTACAATGTCCGGCCAGTACAATGGAGGGCCGAGTAGTGTACATGAGCGAGCGTGCCGGATCGACGCATGGCCTTTGACCGCGACTATTACCAGCGCTTTTACTTCAATCCCCGCACCGCCGTGACCTCGCGCGCGGAGATGCACGCCCGTGCGCGCCTGATCGCCGGCTGCGTGCAATATGTCGGCTTGCCGGTGGCCAGGATTCTCGATGCCGGCTGCGGCGTCGGGCTGTTGCGCGCTCCCCTGAAACGCTCGCTGCGCTCTGCCGACTACGTCGGTCTCGAATTCAGCGAATACCTGTGCCGGCGCTACGGCTGGCGCCAGGGCTCGATCGAGACCTTGCGTACCCGCGAACGCTTTGAGCTGGTGATCTGCTACGACGTGCTGCAGTACCTGTCAGCGGCGCAGGCGCGGCGCGCAATCGCCAATCTGGCGCGAGTGTGCCGCGGCGCTCTCTACTTCGGTGCGCTGACGAGCGAGGATTGGCGCAACAACTGCGACCAAACCCGGACCGACCGCATCCCCGGACTGCGTCCCGGTGCCTGGTATCGGCGCGAGCTCTCACGCGCCTTCCGGCCGATGGGCTGCGGCATGTGGCTCAAGCGCGATCTGAATCTGACACTGTGGGATCTGGATACGGCCGCGTGAGCGCCGAGCCCCCCATGCGCGAGTTGATCGCCTTCGACGGCGCGGTTGAGTGCCGGCTCGAGAGCGGTGCGATCAATCTGACGCTGCGCGGCTTTGAACGGCCCGGTGGCGCGGATGCCGCGCGCAGCCCCGCCGAAGCGCTATTTGCCGGCGCAGCGAGCACGCCGGAATGTCTGGAGGCGCTGCCGGCGCGGTTGCACGCGGTGCGTATATTCGAACTCGCCGCGGCCCCGCGCGCACGCCGCCTGCTGATCAGCGCCCAGACACTGCAGCTGGAACTGGTGTGCCATAGCATGCAGCTGCACCGCGACGTCGGCCGGGTGTTTTTTCGCGCCGTGCCGCCGCCGCGTGTGTCGTTGAGACGGCGCCTGGGCTGGACGCTGCTGTTGCTGGTATTGCGGCTGCCAGGAGCCGGACGTCTGCTTTCCCGGCTGCGAGGTACTCGATGAGCAAACGCATTCCCGTCACTGTGCTGACAGGCTTTCTAGGCGCGGGCAAGACCACGCTGGTCAACCGCATTCTGTCGGAACAGCACGGCAAGCGCATTGCGGTCATCGAAAACGAATTCGGCGAGATCGGTGTCGATCACGAACTGGTGATTGGCGCCGATGAGGAGATCTTCGAGACCAGCAACGGCTGCATCTGCTGCACTGTGCGCGGCGACCTGATCCGGATCCTGACGCAGCTGCGCAAGCGCCGCGAGCGCTTCGATGCCATCTTGATCGAAACCACGGGCCTCGCGGATCCCGGGCCGGTGGCGCAGACGTTCTTCATCGACGAGGAGCTCAAGGAGTATTTTTCGCTCGATGCCATCGTGACGCTGGTCGATGCGCGTCACATCGAGCAGGAGCTCGAACAAAACCCGATCGCTCGCGAGCAGATTGCGTTCGCGGACATCGTGCTGCTCAATAAGATCGATCTGGTGGATAGCAGCACACTGGCCCGCATCGAACAGCGCGTGCGCGGCATCAGCGGCACGGCCACCGTGCTGCGCACGCGCAACGCCGACGTGCCGCTCGATCGCGTGCTCGATATCGGCGCCTTCGATCTGGAGCGCGCACTCTCACGAGATCAGGCGTTCCTGCAGCCCGTGCGGCCCTTTGAATGGGCTGGCCTGTATGAGCTCGGCACCGAGCAATACGCGCTGCGGACCGGCGCGCACGATCATGGGCACGATCATGTGCACGAAGCCGATAGCCAGGGCTTACAGCGCGTCGACGTGCTGCTGCTGCCCACCGAGGCCCCGCCCGGAGCCGCGATCGAATCACAACTGGATGCGGCCACGACGCTGTTCAAGGCCGAGCCGACGGTACTCGAGCCGCTGGCCATGCTGCCCTTGCGAGAACTCGTGCGTCTGCCGCTGCAGGGCGGCGTGCACTACCAGCTGCAGCTCGAACAGGCCGGCCGGTGCGTGTTGTTCAGCGAGCATGCGCCCGAGGAGTTCGGACTGCAGCTCAAGGGTGCCGCATTGCTGGAGGAGCGCCGTTACGGCTCGCATCACCACGATGCGCAGATAAGCTCCGTCGGCCTCGAGGATATGCGGCCGCTCGATCCCGTGAAGGTCAACGATTGGCTCTCCTATCTGCTGCAGAGCCGCGGCCAGGACATTCTGCGAATGAAAGGCGTACTGAGCCTCAAGGGCGAGTCACGGCGTTACGTCTTTCACGGCGTACACATGGTGTACGACGGACAGCTCGAGCGGCCGTGGCCGGGCTCGGGGGCGCGGCGCAGCCGGCTGGTGTTCATCGGCCGCGACCTGGATCGCGGTGAGTTGGAGGCCGGCTTCGAATCCTGCATTGCATGATCGCCGCGCCCGGACAGCTGCGGCTTCGCAGCCGCATCGAACTCGGTGACTATCCGGTCGATGCGGCCTGGTCGCCCGACGGCAAGGCCATGATCGTGGCCTGTGGTGCCGGCGGCATCACTCTGTTGCAGATCGAGCCAGAGGCAAGCGCCCGCCCCGTCGGCGCGCATGCCGGCGGAGCCTTGGCAGTAACCTGGCAAAAGGCGGGGAATTTATTCGCCTCATCGGGACAGGATGGCGCGGTGCTGCTGTGGGATGCGCGCACGCTCGAGTCCCGGCAGATTCATGCCGGCACGCAGTGGAGCGAGCATCTGGCGTTCGCCGATAACGGGCGCCTGCTGGCCGTGGCCACGGGCCGCACGCTGCAGCTGTTCGATGCCGGCGGCGCATTGCGCCAGAGTTTCGAGCCGCATCCGGGAGTCATCGCGGCATTGGCGTGGCGCCCTAAATCCGCTGAGATCGCCGCGGCCGGCAATGGTGGTGTGCGCATCCATCGCGCTGAGCCGCCGCTGGAGTCGCGCGACTATGCCTGGCGCGGGGCTTGCCTGACCGCGAGCTGGAACGCGGACGGCAGAATACTCGCCACCGGCATGCAGGATGGCAGCGTGCACCTGTGGTATGTCGCCAGCGGCACCGAGTCGCAGATGGATGGCTATGGCAGCAAAGTCAGCGCCACCGGCTGGAGCGGCAATGGGCGCTACCTGGCCTCGGCAGCGGGCAATTCGGTGGTTGTCTGGGATTTCAGCGGCAAGGGGCCCGAAGGCACGCGTCCGCTCGAACTGCGCTCGCACTCCGAGCGCATCAGCGCGCTGGCGTGCCGGCCCAGCGGCACCTGGCTGGTCTCGGCCGCGCGTGACCGCCGGCTGCTGCTGTGGCGAATGGGTGCCAGCGATACCCCGCAGGACGCGCATCTTTTGGCCGATGAATGCACGCTGCTGCGTTACTCTCGAAGTGGCGAGCGGCTCGCGGTCGGCGATGCACGCGGTGGGCTGTCGATATTCGCCTGTTAGGAGAAGCGAGCGATGTGGGTTTGCAGAGGGCTTGTCATCCCCCTGGTCATGGCCGCTGCACTGCTGCCCGGCACGCGCAGTTGGGCCGCCGACACGCTGTTGCTCCATGGCCATATCTACACCGCGAACCCCGGCAGTCCGTGGGCCCAGGCGCTATCCGTGAGCGGCGCGCACGTTGATGGGATCGGGTCCGATCGGCAAATGCTCGCTCGCCGGCGCGCGCGCACGCGTGTAATCGATCTGCAGGGCCGCACCGTCATTCCGGGCATTATCGACTCGCACGTGCACCTGCTGTTCGGCGCCATGGAGATCCACGGCTTCAACCTCTCGACGCCCGAGCGCAGTCTCACGCCGGCGCAGCCGGATGCGCTGGTTGCGAGCGTGAAGGCCTACGCTGACAGCCATCCCGACGAGCGCATACTGATCGGGCGCGCCGATTTCAGCACCACGCCGCCTTCGACGCCGAGCCGCGCGCTGCTCGACCGGGCCGTGAGCGACCGGCCGGTGGTGATTCACAACATGACCGAACACGCGTTATGGGTGAACTCACAAGCACTCGCACTCGCGGGCATTACCGATCAGCCGGTCGCCGACCCCGAAGAGGAGCGCAACGTCATCCGCGACGCCAGCGGACGGCCCAGCGGCGTGCTGCTCGAGGCGGCGCAGGAACTCATCGAGCGCGCGGTCCTGAAGCAGCTGTCGACGCAGCAGACGCTCGCGCTGCTGCGATCGGGCGCTCAGTATTTGAACGGACTCGGCATCACCAGCGTCGTCAACGCCACCGGCGATCTGCACGAGATAGAGCTGTATGCAGCCCTGCGCGATCGTGGTGAACTCACGCTGCGCACACGCACCGCCTTCGGCGCCGTTGCCGTGCCGCATAAGCTTACGGCGCAACTGCTGGCCGATCTCGATACCGCCAGAAGCCGTTATCACGACGAATGGGTCTCTGCCAATCTGGTCAAGTTTTTCGCCGATGGCAGCACCGGTCTGATTCCACCGCTGGTCTACGATCCGGCGGACTACAGAGCCCTGGTTCTGGAACTCGATCGGCGCGGCTATCAGCTCATGACCCATGCCGAGCGCGGCGACTCCGTGCACATGATTCTGGACGCGTACCAGAACGCCATTCGGATAAACGGTCCGAGGGACCGGCGGCTGCGGATCGAGCACGATTTCGTGGTCAACGACGTGGATGTGCCGCGGTTCGCGCAGTTGTCGGTGATTGCGAGCGCGCAGCCTTTGTTCTGCTGCTCACAGATTGGCACCAACTACGACCCGCAGGATCCCACCCCCACGGATCGTTGGCAGTCGTTGCTCGCGAGCGGCGCCGCGCTGGTGTTTGGCAGCGATTGGCCGTGCTCCTGGCCGCCCGACCCGTTCGTCAACGTGCAGCAGGCCGTGACTCGCCAGATCTGGCACTCAGCCGATACCGCCGGCATCGAAAGCCTGCCGCTGGACGGGGCGCAACAGGGCGGCGCCGTGGCCACCGGAGCGACCTATGTGCCGCAAGAGCGCATCACGGTGCGCGATGCCATCGACGCCTACACACGCGCTGCCGCGTATGCTGCATTCGCGGAGGATCACGTCGGCTCATTGGCGCCCGGCATGGATGCCGACCTGGTGGTGCTGTCGCAGGACGTGTTCTCAGTCGATGCCATGGACATCAGCAAAACACACGCGCTGCTGACCATGGTGGGGGGAAGGATAGTGTTCGAGGCAGCGCACTAAGGGCGCCCCGGCGCGCCGAATTCCATGACTGCGGTGACGCTCGGCTGCGCGCGCGCTGCGGCGAATACGCCGGCATAGTTGGCGAGCTGTATGTTCAGCGAATGCGACCAGGTAAAGCCCTGCAGCACCCGCTGCCGGGCCACTGCGCCAAGTTCTTGCAGGTTGCGATCGTACAGACGGCGAATGGCGGCAGCCATGCTGGGGGCGTTGTCCGGCGCGGCGAGTTCGCCGACGCGCTCGTCAACCAACTCCGGCACCGCCCCGGCGCGCACGCCCACTACAGGTCTGCCGCAGGCCATGGCCTCGATGATCACGAGCCCGAAAGTCTCACTGCTGCCCGCATGCACCAGTGCGTCGGCGGATGCCAGCCACTGCGCGAGTTCGAGGCTGTCGCGGCGGTAAGGCAATATGGTGATGTTCTCGCTCGGACGGGCACTGCGTCCGCCGCCGACCAGCAGCAGATGATAGGGCTTGCCCAGCAGCGCCATCGTCGTGTGCAGCACCTCGAGGTTCTTCTCCTCGGAGAAGCGCCCGGCGTATACCAGCAGGCGCGCATCGTCGGGCAATTCCAGCGCGCGCCGCAGATCGAGCGTGCGCCGCGCCGGCGAGAATATCTCAGTGTCGACGCCCAGCGGTTGCAGCGCCGTGCGTGGCACACCCAGCCGCGCCAGGTAAGCGCACATCGTGCGACTGGGTGCCAGCACCAGATCGAACTGCGCATATACCGAGCGCAGGTAACGAGTGACCGCGCGCTCGATGCCAACGCCGAAACGCCGACCCAATAGCTGCGCCAAATTCGAATGGAAAAACGCAATCAGCGGAACGTTGCGTCGGCGCGCCACAGTGGCGGCGCACCACGCCGGATGGAAGGCATCGCCAACTTCGATCAGATCCGGTTCGAGCGCGTCCAGCATCGAACGCCAGAGCCGCGGTGACAGCGGCAGGCGGTAGTTAAAGGTGCCGGGGAGCCGCATGCCGGCGATGGTGCTGACTCCCTCGGGTACCAGCCGGTACCGCGCGCCGGGCACCAGCATCGAGTGGCGATGCGCGGTGTGGGTCGTGAGCCATTGGTGCTTGGCCGTCAGATAGCGCTTCACGCCGCCGCTCGTGGGCGAGAAGAACAAAGTCGTGTCCACTAGATGCATTCGACCCCCCTGGAGCGAGCCAGCATTGCATCGTCATGTCATTTTGCTGTCAAGCGCGAACGCTGACTTGCGGCTCCTCCACGGCCAGCGCAGGCAGGTGTATGCGGAAGCGGGTATACAGGCCGGATTTGGTGGCAGCCTGAATGCGGCCACCAAGCCTATGCACGTGATCGCGCACGATTTGCATGCCCTGGCCGCGCCGCGCCCCGTCTTTGGCCGTTGACAGGCCGGTCTGGAAAATCAGGCTGGCAATCTTGGAGGGGTCTATGGCCTCGGCCGCATCCGCTGAAAGTAGGCCCTTTCTGACGGCGATTTCAGCAATGCGTTGGGCATCGAGTCCACCGCCATCATCCTGCATGTTGAGTTCGAAGCCTTCGGCGCCGCGGTCGACGAATTCCACCACCAGCATGCCCTGCTCGGATTTGGCTTGGGCAGTGCGCTGTGCCGGTGTCTCGATGCCATGCTCGATCGCGTTGCGCAGCAGTTGCCCGACCATGTCGAATAGCGCGCTGACCCAGGGCTCAGGAATGTCCTCGAGTCCGAGCGTAACCAGCGTAATGTGCTTGCCGTGTTCGGCCGCGAGCTTGTCGCCGAGCTGCTGCAGCGCTACCGCGAGTTTGGGTTGCGCGCGGCGCTGGCTGGCCTCGAGCTCGGCCGCGGCATGCTCGTCCTCGATCAACGGCACGTGCACCGAGGCGCAGTCGGCCGCAATCGTAATGTGACTGCACAGCTCTCCGAGCACGACCATGGCCGGC
>Ga0302325_10019939_pt1 | contig 14076 bp, 8 predicted proteins | sample Palsa_T0_2_FD_201948 | JGI IMG/M metagenome (GOLD analysis project Ga0302325, IMG submission 201948) | Peat permafrost microbial communities from Stordalen Mire near Abisko, Sweden - Palsa_T0_2 | ecosystem: Environmental > Terrestrial > Soil > Palsa > Peat permafrost | place: Sweden: Abisko... | reverse complement strand
CGATCGGACCGAACGGCGGCTCGACGCCGACCGACGTGGTCGCACCGGGCGGGAATATCACAAACATCAACGACGTCGCATTCTCCGGCGTTCCGTCGCAAGACTTCGACAGCGGCGCGATCGACGTCGGCGGAACGACGCTCGACGATGTTTTTGCGGTCCCTCCGCAGTACACGAGCGGTGCGGCCGTCGCACAACATGCCTACGCCGAGACACGTTGGACCGGTTTCACGGACTTCGCAAGCGGCGACGGCACGCGCGTGAACGTGTCGGCTCCCGCCGACAACATCGTATCGTTCGAACATAACTTCGGTTCGCCGGCTGACGGAGTCGAGGTCGTCTATAACGGCGGCACGTCGGCCTCCGCACCGGAAACCGCAGCCGCGTCCGCCGTCGTGCTGCAAATCGCGCGCTTGACGGGGCATCCGATGACTCCGGCGCAGGTCCGCTCGTTCTTAGCGAGCACCGGTAGCGCGGTTCCACCCGTTCCCCAGGTCAACAAGGCCATCAACGTCGGACCGCAGATCGACGTCCGCCGCGCCGTGGAGACGCTGCTGACGAATGCCGGCGCGCAAGGAACGCCCAACGTCCCGCGCGTCGCAATCGAGCAGCGCCGCAACGAGGGCAACCTCGACGGATTCTTCGAATCCGACACCGATCCGACCGATATCCTCTTACAAGATCCCACGAATCAAGACCGTTACCAGGTCTCGTGGATCACGATCGCACCCGACTGGGAATGGCTGCCCGCGGGGACGACCTACCGCTTGTACGTGACGGGTCATACGAACGAACAGCTGGCCACGACACCCTGGGCGCGCGCCTTACCCAAGACCATCTTTGCGGCCGCGGGCATTCCGCTTGCGGGAACGTCGAACCGCACGATCAGTCTGACCTACGACGCGTTGCAGGGCAGTAAAACGATCGCAACCAGCACCTTCGCGCTGACCTTCGGTCCGACCGATCCGACGCATTACGGCTTGCTTGCACCACACGTCCCCGCCATAGAGAGCGGAACGTCAATTGCCGTGGGATACGACCTGCACAATATCGCGGGCGTCAACGCGCCGCAGCTGGTCGTCTCGGAGCCGGGCCGGATGAGCCCCTCAACGGGACAGTTGTTCCATCCCGTCTATACCACGTCGATCAGCGGAACGCAGGGCACCATCAACGTTCCGGTGTCGGCGTTACAAGGCGGCGGCGAATACGGTGTGGACGTCATCTACGACAGCGTCCTCATGCGACACAGCGATCCCGCATTCGTGCGCGTCGTTACGTCGAACGCAACCAACAAGCAAGCCTCCGCGCCGCTCCTGTCGAGCAACGGCTCGACTCCGGGGCACTACCTGGAAATTCCCTACGGAAGCTCGTTCCAGGTCAGCTACGACGTATCGAACGTATCGAGCGCCACGGGTGCGCTTCTCGAGATCAGCGCGGCGGGTCCGGGCGCGTGGGGGATCTACAATCCCTTCAACAATCCCGGCGGGTCGATCTGCGACAACAACGGCGTCGACGCGGGTTCCGTCTACTGCGTCCCGGTGAACGGAACGAAGGGGACCGTCACGCTCAAGGGCACGACCGCCGGACTCGTCCCCACGCTCAATCAAGTCGTCCGCGTCATTCCGATGAACTTCGGAGCGCCGGCGGGTGAAGCGGGCGAGGTAAGTGACATCACGATGGACGGCGTTGCCACGAGCGATGGCGGCGGCGTGCAGAACGGGTTCGGCGTCGACCAGGCCGGCTTGGACGGTTTCCTCACCTCGGGCCAAGAGACGGCTTCGGGTGAGATCCTGACGTCGCTCGAAACCTTCGATCAAACGAGCAATCAGGTCATCCAGAACGTCGGGTCGACAACCGGATACTTGTACTTCTCGGAGGGCGCTTCGGGAATATTCGGCGGCGATATCGCGTTGCTCGGTCTGCAGAACTACACGACGGACGCCACGACGTACAACCTGTTGGACACCGTAGAGAACGGAACGGTCGGCTCGGCGTGGACGCCTCCGTCGACCGTCGACAACTTCGTGTCCGAGGCAGCGGAGAACACCTCGACCGACACGGTGCCGATGTACTTCTACGATCCAAACGGTCCGACGAACGACAACTACCGGCTCTTCACCACGAATATCGTCAAGAATTGGTTCAGCCCCATCTACGACATCTCGGGACCGATCGAAAGCGAAACGCTTCCGAACATCTGGGGGTTCGCTGAGGACACCCATCGCTACGAAGCCTACGCCATCGGGGAAGATTTCCTCGGCAATTGCGTGGCGCCGACGATCGTAACGACGAACATGGAAACGGGTGCGGTCAGCTCGTTCGCCGGAGTCGGCGCGGGCTATCCGTACGGTGTCGCGATCGACTCGGCGACGGATCGGGCAGCCGTTCCGACGCTCTGCGACGGTGGCTTGTCGATCTACAACCTGAACACGAAAAAGGGTACCGAATACTTCCTCGACGGAAACCCGAGTCCGAGCGGCAACGTCTTCAACGGACTCTACACGGAAAACGATTCGCCGAACGGGCGATTCCTGGTCGAGCAGACGACGGCGCCCGACTTCGGAGCGAACAACAATACGCTCAGCCGCGTGCTCGTGTACGACGAGTCCGGCAACCTGCTCGAAAAGAAAGAGCAGTTCGACTTGTTCGGCGCATTCGTTAGCATCCAAGCGCACAACTTGCAAGTCGATCCGGCCAAGCACCTCGGTTACCTCATCGGGCCGCTCGAAGTTCAACTGGAACCGTTTACCTACTAGGTGACGTGACGGTCTCGCGAGGGAAGAGCCGGGCTTAGGCCCGGCTCTTCTTTTTTGTTACGAACCGGCGTTCCGATTCTCCATACTCGGTAATGAGGGCGCGGGCGTACTGGCGTACCAGAAGCTTGAGCTCGTCGACCATCGGCTCGAGTTCGATGCACGCGCCCTCGGTCAAAGAAAAGCGCACGGAGCTGAAGACGGTGAGTTGCAAGAGCACCGCGATCGTGCGCAGCCGCCGCGCAGGCGCGAGCGGAAGCATCTCTTCGAGCGCGGGTAAGAGAAGTTCCGCGGTCTGACGCGTGTCCTCGACGTCGACGAGTTTGAGCTCGCGATCGGCTTGCAGCCCCGACCAGACTTCGTCGTACAGTGGGTTGTCGCGCATGAACGCCGCGAACGCGTCGATGATCGTGTCGACGGCATGCTCGGGATTCGCGGAAAGCGACTCCGTCGATAGGGCCGCGGACAACACCGCTTGCTGGGCTTCGAATTGCCGCGCGCTGAGCGCGGACATCAGGGCGGTGCGGTTGGCGAAATACTGGTAGATCGAGGCCAGCGGCATCCGCGCGCCGCGCGCTACGTCGCTCATCGTCACCTGGGCGAAACCGGACCGAGCCACGAGCTTCTCGGCCGCCTTGAAAATTCGCTCGACACGCTTACGGCTGCGCACTTGCGTGGGCGTTCGTCCGCTATGCGGAGCGGGCCGAGAGCGTTTGGCCGCCTTCATGCCGACGCGACGGCGCTTATATCTGACATATTGACACATTATATACGATAGATTATCGTACTTTGCAAGCTCACGGATCGGGCTGGAGGGTTATCCTGCGCCAGTACATCTTGACGTCGCGCGCACGCTATCCAAAGTGGGACGTCGCGTGAAGCGGCGCGCGGTCGCCGTCGGCTTTGTGATGCTCGCCAATGCGATCATCCAGTTCGACTGGTTGACGTTCGCGCCGATGACCGATGCGTCGGCCGCCTACTACCACGTCAGCACCGATACCGTCGGGCTCTTTGCGCTCTGCTTCGCCGTGCTCTTTCTGCCGCTGGGGATCCCGGCGGGGTGGTACATCGACCGGTTCGGTGTGCGCGCGAGCTTGCGCGTCGCCGGGATCCTGTTGGCCGCCGGTGCCGTCGTTCGTGCCGTCGACGGGTTCGCCGGAGCGCTTACCGGTCAAATTCTGCTCGCGGTCGCACAACCGATCATCATGAGCGTGATCTCGCCGCTCGCCGCCACACGGCATCCCGAGCGCGAGCAGTTGACCGTCGTCTCCCTCTCCATGATGTCGTCGTTCGCGGGGCTGGCACTCGCGTTCTTGATCGTTCCCACAGCGTTCGCTACGGCCGGCATCGCCGCGACGCTCGTTGCCGCCGCCGTCGTGCACGTTGCGCTCGGCCTCGGAATGGTCTTCTTCGTCGACCCCGACCCCATTGCGTCCGAGACGCTTCATTTCGAGCAGCGCGGAATCGCCGCATTGTTGGGCGACCGCCGGTTTCTCACGCTGCTGGGTTTCATTCTGCTCGGCAACGGTTATTTCAACGGGCTCTTGACGTGGCTCGAACAGCTGCTTCGCGGACAGGGGTTCGATGCGGTTCACGCCGGCTATGCGGGCGTCGCGATCATCATCGGCGGGGTCGCCGGATCGATCGTCGTTCCGGCGCTGGCCGTGCGCTTGGGCGGGCTGCGCGGTTTGGCACCCTTCGGTCTCGGGGCGACGATGCTGTTCTCGCCGATCGCACTGCTAACCGGGAACGCGTTCGTGCTCTATGCCGCGTCGGCGCTCCTGGGCTTTTCGTTGATGGGGCTCGTGCCGCTCCTGATCGACGCGGTCTCGGCGATCGCGGGCGCAGCGCGCGCGGGATTTGCGCTCGCGACGTTTTGGGTTGTCGCCAATGCCGGTGCCGCCGCGATGATCGCCGTCTTGCCCGCGTTCGCGCACGGCACCGACTGGCGACCCGCGGTGTGGGCGCTCGAAGCGCTCCTGCTCATCGAGTTGTTGCTAACGCCGTTCGTGCCGCGTTTCGCTAGCGCAACGGAAGTTTCCCAATCATGAATCATTCCCAAGAGGAGAAGGTGGTGGTTTCGATGCGTCTCGTTCTTGTCTTAGCCTCTGCGCTCGCGCTGTTTTTAGCCGACGTGGGATCTGCGCTTGCTGCGGGTGGACAGACCGGAAATCTTCAGGGAACGGTGATCATCGCCTCGACGCTTGCTCCGCTCGAAGGCGCTTCGGTGACCGTCGCAGCACCGTCGGGAACGTTTACCGCGCGAACCAATACGGGCGGGTTCTTTTCGATTCTGGGCCTCAACGTCGACACGTACGCGGTGTCGATCGAGGCGCCGGGATACGACCCCCTAATTCTCTCCGGCATTACCGTTACGGGCGATCAGACGAACGACTTGGGGAAGCTCGTGCTCAGCAAGAAGCTCAAGACGATCGCCTCCACGGCTGCGCGCTCGCTAAACGGCGCGTTTCAACCCGGCCAGACGACGGACTCGTATACGGTTTCGGGATCCCGCGTCACGCAGTCGACCGGTAAGACCGCGACCACGAACGAGAACAACGTCGTCTTGGCGGTTCCCGGTGTGACGCTCACCGACGGAGGCGCGCCGACGATCCGCGGCGGCGCACCGACGGAGGTCGGCTACCAGCTCGACGGCATCAACTTCGCCGAGCCCTTCGACGGCGGGAACGGTTCGTACAACCGCGTCAACGGCTTAGGTTCCATTCAGGTCGTCGAAGGCGCCGGAGACGCGACGCAAGGGAACGTCGGTTCGGGCGTCATCAATGTGATCCCGCGCCGCGGCACCTCACCCGCCTTCGGCGACTTCGATGCGGAGATGGGCGGCCCCAATTTCTCACACCAACTCGCCTTCGATTACGGCACGGCGACGAGCAACGGCAGCGTGTCGAATTACTTCTCATACTCCGGCGACCGCTTCGTGCCGTACTACGGCTATCACACGCAGAACCTCCAGGAGTACGGAAACACCTTCGGGATCGGCTATCAAGCCGAAAATCAACTCCTCGACAACTTCGTCGTCAAGTTCGGAAGCGGCCGTCGCCAATCGCTGCAGGCTCTCTATTCAAACCAGAATATCGACGCATTCGGCGATGCCGGCGGCGTGCTGACGAATCCCGCCGTTCCGGGCTATCTCTCCTATTACCCGATCAACCCGCTCGACGGGAACGAAGAGATCGTGCCGATCCTCGCGGAGTTCTACGGCCCGGCGGCGGCCGCAGCGTATCCGTCGCTGGTCGCACTCAATCCGTATCAGCCTGCGAACCCGAACTCGCCGATAACGCAGCCCGAACAGCACACCGCGGGAAACACCCGGTTTCTGAAGCTGGAATACGACAACGCGATCGATTCGAACACGTATCTCGCGCTCAAGTACTTCAATTGGGCGCAATTGACGGCTCTCTCTGAGGGCTACAGCGTAGAGCCGGGCAATCTCGCGAGTTACGCGGTAGAAGGCGGTCAGCGCTCGGGCGTCATCCTCGACTTGAGCCGCCAAATCGGCTCGCACCTCACGCTACAGCTCGACGGATCCTACCAGGATATCGAACCCGTTTTTGACTCGTTCGTTCCGGCCGTCACGTTTTTTGGTCCCGGCTTCATCGGTCCGGTCACGGCGCAACCGAACTACGCCGATTTTCTCCCGGGCGGTTATCTCTCGAGCTATTTTCCCGGCGGCATTCCGCGCGTTCCCAACTGGGGTGACGACAATCACGGTTCGTTCTTCCAAGAGTATGGCGCCGGATTGCGCGTTCAATATTCTGCGAGCGATCGCTTGAAGTTCGACGTCGGGTTTCGAGACGAGCAGGAATACAAACATTGGATCAATCCGTACGCAGCCTCGGCGAGCAACCCGTTCGATCTGGTTCCCTCGGCGTTCACGCCCGCGACCAACGATCCGCACGTGCCGCAACCGCGCGGTTCCGTTTCCTATAAGATCGGCGATAACGACTCGATCCGCTTCGGCTACGGCCGCTCCGCGATTTTCCCCGATGGATTTACGGCAGGGACGCCGTTTAGCACGGCCGGGTTGCAACCGTTCGTCCATGTCCCGGCGAAACCGGGCGCGGTCTGCGGGCTCGCCAATTTCGGCGGCACGTTTCCATGCACGTCGTACGCGCAAGAACTGTACTGGGAAGGTGACATTCTCAACGCGCCCGACCTCGGTAAACCGTATCCCGCCATCTACAGCAACTACGATCTGACCTTTCAGCATCGCTTCGCGAACGGGTTCGGCGTACACGTGACGCCGTTTTACAAGCTCGGTACGAGCTTGCCGGACGCGAGCCTCATCAACGTTCTTCCCGGCGGAATCGACCTTTTCCAAACGACCTCGCAGGGCTTCAACCGTACCACGGGCGTCGAGTTCGAACTGACGACGCCCGAGCGCGCCTACGGGTTCTCCGGTTTCGCCTCGGCGACGTACCAAAACGTCCTACAGTCGGCGCCGGCGCTGACGACCGACGAAGACACCATCCCGCAGCTTTCGCCCGCAACGCTCGCTCTCGGCGACGTCTATCGCGCCGGCTACGTGTCGCCGTTCAGCTTTCGCGTGGGCGGGACGTACAACTTTCGCAACGGCCTGAGCGTCACGCCGGTGCTCCAGTACGAGATCGGATTTCCGTACAACATCGGCGACGTAATTGCGGCCGAAATTGCGCCTGGTGTGTACGCGAACGTGCCGCAGGTAAACTTCGGCCCGGGCGTCTCGACGATTGCGGGTTACCAAAATCAGACCGGCCCGACGGTCTCCACGAATTACTACGATCCCGCGTTTCCGGGTACGACTTCCCATCCGAACATCATGACGACGCGTGGGACGCCGGCCACGGCCAGCAACGGCGGCGTGCTGTGGGATCCAAACCTCGAGGCAAACCTGACGATTGCGTACAAGCGAAATCGCAACGTCGTCGGGCTCGCGATTACGAATCTCTTTGGTAATGCCTACAACGGGTCGATTCCGTTGATCAACCCCTATTACCAGCCGGTCGCCACCGGCTTATCGGGTCCGCTCACCAACGTCAACGCACTGCAGGGCACCTACGGGAGTTATCGTGGTGCGGGCAACATTCCGCGCGATGTGTGCGCCTTCACGAACTGCGCATACCTTTTAACGAGCGGCGCCCCCGCAAGCAGCGAGCAAGGCGTGTATCCAACGCTTGCGCCGCTCCAACCGACGACGTTCACGCTCTACTATCAATACAAGTTGTAGTCTCGACTACCTCGATCCAGGCCGCGCGATGGCCGAGCGCCCGCGCAGTGCCGGCGTGGTGCTCGTCGGCGCGTTGAGCGGCAGGCTGAAGCTGCCCATCATCGACCCCGTCGCCGACCGATCGTAGCTCTCACCGTCGAAATGGCTGCTCATGAACGTCGCCGGATTCGAGGTGACGGTGATCGCGTAGGTCGACGGATCCATCGTCAAGATCAGTTGCCCGCCGACGTGCCCGACGCCGGGCGGCAAGCCGAAATTGAGCGAAGGCGAAAGGAGGCCGCCTCCACACAGTAAGCCGGAGTCGTCGTCGTTGCACGTGCCGGTATCGAGTGAATCGAACGCCGCCACGGGGCAGAAAACGTTGCCCTGTACCCCTTGCGGCCCGGCCCTCGCGTTGTTGCAGGGCGACGGTTGCCCCCCGTACGCTCCGATGTCGAACGTTCCGCTGGGCACGCCCTGCCCAGACGGCATCGCGGGCACCATCGTCACGGCGCCCTGCGCAAGTGCGAAGGTCGCGTGGTACATCGTGGGAGGGGGAGTTCCCTCATCCACGCTCGTGAACGTTCCATTGAACGCCGTCACGGTCGCGCCCGAGTTGCCCTGTGGCCCGGTGAACGTGAAGTTCTGCGGCACCGCGGACGCGTCGATCTGCGGGACCGTCGGATGGACGTCGTCGCGGATGGTGAGGTTGTAGGTCACCTGTAAAGTACCGGTGCCGCTGCCCTCGTCGCCGCCCAGATCCGGGATCTGATCGGTTTCGTTGTAGACGAGCGTACCGCTCCACTGCGTGAGCGGGACCGCGTTGCTCGTAATAGCGGTCGCGGCGTTGAACGTCGATAGCACTTGCACGAGGCCGGCCGAACCGTTGCCACCCGGCGGCAGGTTGACCGTGATCTCGGTCGGACTCCACGTCAGCGGCGGGAGCGGATAGGTACCGGAGCTGTCGGTGATTTGTACACCACCCGAAGCTGCGGGGAAATTGCCCTCAATCGTGAGCAGCCCGTTCGCCAGGCCCTCGGTGACGTACATGAGCGAGATCGAGGGCAACCCATACAGGATCGTTGGATTTGCTACGCTCTCGCCGCCGAAGTCACTGATGACCAGCCGCGCGAGCGTTCCATCGGCGATCGGCGGCGCCTTTGCGTTAATGGAATAGTTGTTGTTCGATTGGGTGTAGGGCTCCGACTGCGCCGCTTCGATCGGACTGTTGCGGTTCTCGGTGGCCATCACGGTGTCGATCTGATCGAGCGGAAACGGCCGCTGCGGCGGCACGTGCTGGTTGGCGTATTGGTCGAGCCCGGTGTCAACCGTTTGTCCGTTCACCATCGGGGCTTCGCCTAGCATGCGGTCCAGGATGAACCCATCGGTCTCGTCGGCGTCCTTCCCGCCGACTTCTTTCGTCCACCCAAAGTAGCGTCCGACGCCGGCGGCTTGGAACGTACCCTGCACGTTTGCCGCAATCAACGGATTCTGTCCCCAGCACGAGCCGTTGTCGACGATCGCACCTGGATTGAATTTCGTATACTCCGTCAAGAACGCCGGCGTAAACGAGAACGTCACGGGAACCACCGACCCCTTGTCGATCGTGAGATAGATCCCTTGGATCAAGTTCCCGGCGTTGTAGTCGGACTGATACTGCGCGATCAGCGCATCCGACACCGGCGTATCCGAAAGCCATGCATAGTAGGTGTTCGTCGCGAGCGGGTTATCCGGATCGCTGCCGATGAGCCCGTGCGTGTCGATGGTGAGAAAATCGAACGGGTGCCCGATGCCGAGTGAGACGATATTGGCGAGCGTCACGTCGACGGCGTCGACGCCGAACCCGGTCGCGGCTCCGAAACCACTCTGCGTGAACGCGTTTCCGTATGCGAATTGACGGGTCGGCGTAAAGGCGCCGCTCGTGTCGGTCTCGTTGACGAGGAACGCGATCTCGTGCGGATGCGACCCGCTTAGTGGCGCGTCGAGGCGCCCGCGGCTGGACGAGGCTCCCTGCCGCGCCGATGCGGTGGCGCCGGCGAGGTCCTCGGCGCGGTCCGCAAAGATGAGCACCGGCGTCCCGTCGGGCAGCTTCGCCGAGATTCCGCCGGGGTTGAGTACGGCAGACCGGTACGCCCCGGACGAGACCATTTGCGCCACGAGCGTGTTCAGGTCGTCCTCGAGGCTCGTGTGCGGCAAGTTCTGATAGCTCGCCTCAACCTTTTGCAGCGCGGTCGCGACCGCGGCCGGTGCGAGCGTCGCTCCCGAACTCGGTGCCGAACTCGGAGCCCCACTCGGCGTCGCCGTGCGGGCCGGCGCACCCGTCGGCCGCGATGTCGATACGTGCTGGGGCGTGAGGATCGTCGTGCCCCCGCTGCAGCCGGCCCAAACGGCGATGGCGCCGAGCATAAGTAAGGCTCGCCCGTGTATATTCACAAACCGTATCCTCCGCTGATGCCGAGCGTACACGGCTGCGCAGAATCCGAGTATGGGGGTAAACCCCCATGGCCTCGGGTCTGGGCCCGGGCGCCAAGCACCAACCAAATGTGACCTTACGGAACGCTCCAGCCTCGGCCCGCGCGGCGGAGGTTAAGTTTGCGTCACGTGGGTTGGAGCGGTCGGGCGTCAATCGTAACGCCAACGGGAGCGAGGGATTTGGCGGCTCGCGATAGGAATTTAGGCGATGGCAATCGGCGAAGATGAAGCGATGGCGACCGTCGAGCGGCACCCGCAAGAGATCGCGCAGATTCTCGAGCAGTTCAAGAAGTTGATGGCGCTCGGCGAGGACGGGTTTCTGATCGTCCAGATCGACGACTTCTACGTTCAGTTCTACGTGAGCACCGCGACCAGGCTGGACATCGAGGCGATCTCGAACCACTTTCTCTCCGCGAAGAAACAGCTGGACGCGCAGGGCATTGTGAAGCTCTTGGGATTCGGCTTTGCCCCGCCCGAAGAGGGCTTCAATTTTACGATGAGCTACACGCTGTCGGGCGAGGCGGATTTTTCATATCTGGCGGTCCTGGCGCTCGCCGCGCTGTTCGACGTTTACCACGCTCCGGAGCACGAACCGCTAAGCTTCGAACTCAACAGCGCCGCTTAGGCCCTAAAGCGGCCCCGCAGCCTCCCATCTGGAGGAATTTTCAGCCGGGAATTGGGTAATTTGTTGCTTGAGTAATTTCCCAATTTCCCCTTAGCCGCGGAGGGTCACATGCATCCTTGCCGACCGTTACCGTTCGCCCTAGCCGTACTGTGCCTCGGCGTCTCGATCGCCGGCTGTAGTGCGGGCCACACCACGCCGCAGGCCCCGCAAGCAGCGCACCGGAGCACGCGCCACGCGCAAAGCGTCGTCGAGCTCTCGAGCTACAACGTCAATCCGAACAAAGTATACGTTGCGGGGATTTCGTCGGGCGGCTTCTTCGCGCCGCAGATGCACTTCGCGCATTCATCGGTCTTCAAAGGCGCCGCCGTCTATGCCGGCGGCGTCGAATACTGCGCTCAGGACAGCGAAGCGACCGCCATCGACGATTGTGGCGGAGCCGGCCTGTACGGCAGCGAGCTCGCGCCGTCGGAGAGCTACATCAACGCCAATTCCGGCGGAAGCCTCGATCCGGATGCAAATATCAGCGGCCAGAAAGTCTACTTGTGGTCCGGCACCGACGACGACACGGTTCCGCAGAAGTCGATGAACGACTTGCAGACGGAGTATCAGCACTACGGCGCTACGGTAACGTACGACAACGACTATCCGGCCGGACACGGCTGGGAGTCGCCCTACGGCACGGTCGCGTGCGGAACGACCGAGAGCCCGTACATGATCTCGTGCAACAACTTGAGCGGAGGCGGCACGTACGACTCGGAGAAGACGTGGCTGACGCTGTTTTTCGGAACGCTCAATGCGAAGAACACGGGAACGCTGACCGGCTCGCTCATCAACTTCGACCAAACCGCTTTCGGCGCGAGCGCATCCAACTCGATGGATACAAACGGCTACGTGTTCGTCCCCACGAGCTGCGCGGGTGGCACGAGCTGCGGTTTGGTCGTGGCGTTCCACGGCTGTTTGCAAACGCAGTCCGACATCGGTACCGATTTCGTTACGGAATCCGGTATCGACCAGTGGGCCGATACGAACAACATCATCGTGCTGTATCCGTACGCGGTGCATTCCGAGACCAATCCGTCAAATCCCAACGGCTGCTGGGATTGGTGGGGTTACGACGATGCGAACTACGCGAACAAGAACGGCACGCAGATCGGCATCGTCTTCAAGATGGTGCAGAAACTGATGGGTGGCAGCTCCGCGACGCCGACGCCGACTCCCGTGCCGACCGGCTCGCCCACCTCGACGCCGGCGCCGACTCCGACACCGCATGCGACGCCGACTCCGCAGCCCACGCCGACGGCGAAACCAACGCCGACGCCGACGCCCACGCCTACGTCGACACCAACGAGTCTCGGTTGCTGGACGACCAACAACTACGCGCAGACGGTTGCCGGCCGCGCATACGAATCGTACGGTTACGCGTTGGCCGACGGATCGAACCAGAACATGGGGCTCGACAACGTCTATTACATGACGTCCCTGAACGAAACGTCGCCGGGCTACTACGTCATCGTCTCGCAATGCCCATGATTGCTTTTTAGAGCGAGGCTTAGCTGTGAGCGACGCTCGAGCGAGTCAATTATGTGCGGCCGGTGGCCGAGGACTGATTCGATGCGCTCCCCGCAGCTCTGCGCGCGTCGCCTTTTCGGCGGGCTTCCTTTCCGTACCAGTAGGTCCACAGGCCTAGTACTCCCATAGCGCCATAATTGAGGATCGGGCTCACCAGCAAATACTGAGCGATCGATACGAGGAAGAGGAGCACGCACGATGCACCGGTCGCAGCGATTAAGCCGAAGCCCCACGCGAGCGTCATGATCATCATCGTTCGGCGAAAATGTTTGTTCTCGCGTAATGCCTCGAACGATGCAAGCTCGGACTGGGATTTACGGCGCATTCCGGCCTTGGCGAGCTCGTAGATTAGGGGCCGGTTTATCGAGGCCGATCCAAGGAACACCAGCGCGATCAGGACCGTCACGAAGTTCTCGCGCAGTTGCAAGAACTTCACGGACCCGCCGCCGATGAAGGCGAGCAGCGATAACACGATGCCGGCGAGTACGAGCATCGATACGGCGTCGACGCTGCGTCTGCGAACGAACTCGGCGATCGACCAGAGGGTCGGCGGCGCCGAGGAAGCCATGAGCGCTTTCACATCGCCGAGACTTTGCTTGAAAAGGGTGTAAATGACGTACGGAAGGACAAAATTTACGAGGGCTTCGACCGTAAATGTCACGCCATTTTTTCGAACGAAGGCCAGGGCCGCGCCAGAGCGTGTTATTTTCGACGCCTCAGCGGCTTCCGGGGAGAGAAATTTCGTGTGGTAGCCCTTCCTAGCAGACAGATCATTTCAGATCGCGTCGTATACCGGCGCGTATACGATACATCCCGAGCGTCCGGAGGTTTCGGATACCGGCGAAGTAGCCACCGGCACGAAGGTGTCCGTTTACGACTTTGGGAGCGCGAACCAGCCTCTGTTGCCTTCGATTTCCCAGCCTTCGGCATCGCCTTTCCGGCTGCGATACGTACCGCCACCACCCGCGCAACCACCGCCGGCGCCGAGCGCTTGCGCACAAAAGTCGACGACCACGTATTTGCCGTTATATTTGATGTGCTCCGAGGTACACGCCGTCGCCCACTTCGGGTAACTCGACTGCCCCCAATCGGAAGCGAGCACGACGTTCCAGCCGGTGATTTCCTCGTGCGCCGTCGTCGCCTTATACGCGACGCAATCGCTCAACCCGAAGATCATCGGATCGCGTCCGCCTACGGGCACTCGCAGAACGCGATCGCCAAAGCGGGCTTGGTCATCTTTCGAGAGTGCGAACGGCACGTGCGGGGCGCAAGCGGAAACGATTGCTACGAACGCGAGCAAAGCAAGGAGTGTTGAAAACGTTCCCAGAGATGTTCTCACGCGAACCGTGTGTTCGAGATCCCAAGCGTGGTTCCGGCAGCCAAGGCATCGCTTCAAAGTGTGCCCCACTAGCGCTGCGGAGAACTCGGCCCCGATCCGGCCATCAGTTTAC
>Ga0302325_10019938_pt1 | contig 14076 bp, 14 predicted proteins | sample Palsa_T0_2_FD_201948 | JGI IMG/M metagenome (GOLD analysis project Ga0302325, IMG submission 201948) | Peat permafrost microbial communities from Stordalen Mire near Abisko, Sweden - Palsa_T0_2 | ecosystem: Environmental > Terrestrial > Soil > Palsa > Peat permafrost | place: Sweden: Abisko... | reverse complement strand
CACTATCGCAGTCTGATGCCCATGGCACAGGAGGCCCGCAAGCCTATGTTTCACCTCAAACCCGCGGATGGCGCCATAGGAGCCCACCTGCAATCTGCGCGCGAGGCCTATAACGACTTCCGCGCTTTGGCGGCGGCGATTGTCGCAAAAGGATCGCTGGGTAGCTCAATCGACCGCTTGCAGCCCGAGCTACCGGTCCGGTGACCTCGCATGGCGGAGTCGCGACAACGAATCGTGGTGCTGGTGGGCTTGCCCGGGTCGGGCAAGTCCACTTGGCTGGAGCGCCAGGGGATCCTAGGGATCTCGTCGGACTGGATCCGCCAGGTGTTGGCCGACGATGCCGCCGATCAGACGATTCATGCGCGCGTCTTCTCGGCGATGCGCTATCTGCTGCGTCACCGGCTAGCGATCGGGCGGCCGGTCTCTTACGTGGATGCCACGCACCTGACGCCGGAAGAGCGCCGGCCGTACATCAAAATTGGGCGATCGCACGGTTGCGACGTGGAAGCGGTGTACTTCGACGTGCCGCTGGAGGTTTGCAGGGAGCGGAATCTGCGGCGGGGGCGGGTCGTGCCGGATGACGCTATAAGACGGATGGCGGCGAAGTTGGTCGCGCCGGATGTGGCGGAGGGGTTTGTGAAGGTCACGGTTGTACGGTGACTGCGCATGGTACATTAGTTCATGCAGATCACCCTCGAAATCCCGGACGATCTCGCGCCGCCCCTACTTCCACCAGGCCGGAATCCTGCCCGCGTTGCGCTGGAGGCGATGGCTCTTGAAGCCTATCGTGAACGCCGTCTTACGGGCTATCAACTTCGTTCGCTGTTAGGCATCCCGTCCCGCTACGAACTCGATGGGTTTCTGAAGGAGCATCGGATCGAGAAGTATACCTGCGAGGATTTTGAGCAGGACCTCGCCAGCCTTGAGTAGGCGGGGAGGGGTTGATCATGCTTGTGGTTGCCGACACCGGTCCGCTCCATTGCCTGGTGCTGATCGGACAGGCGAACATGCTGGCGACCCTGTACAAGCGCGTGCTGGTGCCAGCGACGGTGGTCGAGGAAATGCTGGGACCTGCTACGCCGGACGCCGTTCGAGGTTGGATCTCCCGGCCGCCAGCATGGCTCGAAGTTCGGCCGGACCCGCCACCCGATGCTACTCTGAGTCTCCTCGATCGCGGTGAAAGCGCGGCAATCGGTTTCATTTCATGCAGAGCGTATCTTGATCGACGACTTTGACGGGCGCGCTGAGGCCGTGCGGCGGAATTTACGAGTCACCGGCACATTAGGCGTCATCGTCCTCGCACACCAACGGGGGCTGCTCGATTTTGAAGCTGCGCTTGCGCGTCTGCGCCAGACGAACTTCTATCTTTCGGCGGAACTCGTGCAACTCGTGAGGCGCCGGCTGTCAGGCGGCGCGGCCGATTGACAATCGGCGTGCAGACAACCTGCCCCACAGCTACCGGACCTGCTCGTCCTTCTCCACCTTGCCGTCCCGGATATGAATCACCCGATGCGCATGCAGCGCGATATCGTGCTCGTGCGTCACCAGCACGATGGTATTCCCCTGCTCGTGCAAGCGCGCGAACAGCGCCATGATATCGTTGCCGGTGACGCTGTCCAGGTTCCCGGTGGGCTCGTCGGCCAGCAGAATGGAAGGGTCGTTCACCAGCGCACGGGCGACTGCCACGCGCTGGCGCTGGCCGCCGGATAGCTCGTTGGGCTTGTGCATCATGCGGGCTTCCAGGTCCACGTTTCGCAGGGCGGCTTTGGCGCGCTCAGTCCGCTGGGCCGATGGGGTGCCGCTATAGATCAGCGGCAGCTCCACGTTGTGCAGTGAAGTGGCGCGCGGCAGCAAGTTGAACGTCTGGAAAACGAAGCCGATCTCTTTGTTGCGGATGCGGGCCAACTCGTCGTCGGTCATATCGCTGACCAAACTGCCGTTGATGTAATACTGCCCTTTGGTGGGTGAATCCAGGCAGCCGATCAGGTTCATTAGCGTGGATTTGCCGGACCCGGACGGGCCCATGATGGCTACATACTCGCCGCGCTTGATGGTGATGTCCACGCCCGAAACCGCGTGGATCTCCTGGTCGCCCATGATGTACGTCTTCCAGAGATCGTAAGTGCGGATGACGATACCATCGCGCTTGAGTTGCTCGCCGCGCTCGATCAACTCTTTTTCTGCGAGTGCTTGTGCCATCGGTTAGGCTTTCTGCGGCATGGGCGACTTGTTATCCACCTTCACCTGAGCTTCGTTGCGCAGCGTGCGGATCACCTGGTAGCTGCCGGTAACGATCTCGTCGCCCTCTTTGAGGCCGCTGAGCACTTCGATGTCGGTCGCGCCGGTGATGCCGGTTTCCACTTTGCGGAATTCAGCCTTGCCGCCGGCAATTACAAATACTCCCTGGACCTCTTCCTTGCGGGCCTTCTCATCGACCGGTGCCGGCTTGGTAGCGGCCAAAGCGCCGCCGCCGGTCTTGGGTTTCGCCTCCAGGTCGCCCTTCTGCCGGATGGTGAGCGCCTGAATCGGAATGGTCACCGCATTCTTGCGCGTGGCGGTGGTGATCTTAGCCGTGCAGGACAGGCCCGGACGGATCTCGTCGGGCGGGTCGTCCATGGCCACCACCACCTTGAAGTCCTTAGCTTCCTGGCTGGAGACGGCGCTCTGGGACGCGGCCAAGCCGGTGGAGCGCAGGATGGCGGTGTCGCCAATCTCGATCACGTGCCCCTTGAAAGTCTTGTTGGGGATGGCGTCGATGGTGATATCCGCCTTTTGACCCAGCGCCACGCTGACGATGTCGGTTTCGTCCACCTTGACTTCGGCGGTGATCAGGGACATGTCGGCGATAGTCATGATATTGCTGCCGGCCAAGTTAGTCATGCCGGGCACCACCGTTTCGCCCTCGCGCACGGGCAAGTTGGTCACCACGCCGTCGATCGGCGCAAAAGAATCGTATTTATGCAGCATGTCCGAATATTGCGTCAGCACGGCCTTGGCCTGGGCCACGCGGCGTTGCGTGGCCGACAGTTGCGCGGCCTGCTGCTCGCGCGACGATTGGGCTTGCGCCAGGCGCGTCTGCTGCTCGTTCAAGGAGGCGGCGGCCGCGTCATAGGCCGCCTTCTTGGCGTCGAAATCCTGCTTAGCCAGAAGCTGATCCTTAAATAGCTCCTTGGCCCGGTCGAAATCCAGCTTGGCGTGGTCCAGATCGGCCTGGGAATGGTCGATTAAGGCCTGCTGGGTGCGCAGGTTTTCGTCCCCGACCTTAAGCCCGGCCTCGGCCGCATTGGAATCCGCCTCGGCCGAACTAACCTGGGCTTGTTGGGAAGCTACCTGCGCCTCCGGCTGGATATTCTCGATGCGCGCCACCAACTGCCCCCTCTTGACGTGGTCGCCTTCCTTGACCACGATCTGGGTGAGGATGCCGATGGCGTTGGCGCCTATATTGATGTAATTCTTGGGCTTAATCTCGCCCGACGCGGTCACCAGGCTGGTCAGGTCCTGGCGGACCACCTTGCCGGTTTGGACGGCCACTACGCCGCGCTTGCTATAGACCGTGCTGGCATAAACGCCGATGCCGAGCATAAGCACAACCAGGACGATGAGGATGGTTTTCCATTTGGTCTTCACGAATGCGGACTCCTACTTTGCCGACGATGATTAGACGCAATTCTTAACGCTAGAGTTCAATAAACATCTTAACATCCTGGCGGGAGGCTTCACGGCCAGCGCACGCTGTCGGGCTCGGTATGGGTGCACTGGTTGGAATCGGTTACGCCCGAAGCGATCAGGGCGCAGGCGTTCTCGGTGGCTGTCCGCAACGCCAGTTCCCGCGTCCGCGCCGAAGCCGTGCGGCAGGACTGCCGTCCGTGATAAGTGACGCAGACCTCGCAACGGATCCGTCCGGCGCTCGTGCTCAGGGTCGAATAAACGACGAACCCCACCACAACCGCGACGAACAGAATGCCCAGCCAAACGCTGTTCTTCACGCGAAGAAATTGCCCATTTGGCGGAACTTGGCGTACCGCTGCTCTACGAGTTGATCGGGGGCTAGCGCGGAGAGGCTCGCCAGCGCCTGGAGGAGGCTTTCGCTCAGCAGACACGCCGCGGCGCCGGCATCTTCGTGAGCGCCGCCGGCCGGCTCGCCCACCACGGTGTCGATCAGCCCCAGTTTAAGCAGTTCCTCGGCGGTCAGCCGAAGGGCCGCCGCCGCCAGCTCGGCCTTGGTCGAATCGCGCCAGATGATGGCGGCGCAGCTTTCCGGCGAAATCACGCTGTAGATCGAGTTCTCCAGCATGAGCACCCGGTTGCCAACGCCCAGTGCCAAGGCGCCGCCGCTGCCGCCTTCGCCGATGACCACCGAAATCACGGGCACCCTCAAGCGGGCCATTTCCCGCAGATTGCGGGCCACGGCTTCGGCTTGCCCGCGCTCTTCGGCGTCGATTCCCGGGTAAGCTCCCGGCGTATCCATCAGGGTGACTATGGGCCGGCCGAACTTCGAAGCCATTTGCATCACACGCAAGGCCTTACGATAGCCTTCCGGCTTGGGCATCCCGAAATTGCGATACAGCTTCTGCTTGGTGTCGCGGCCCTTCTGTTCGCCCACCACCATCACCGGGCGGCCTGCCAGAAACGCCGCGCCGCAAACGATGGCGGGATCGTCTCCGAACAGCCGGTCGCCGTGCATCTCCCGAAAGTCCGTGAAGACGCGCTCGATGTAGTCGAGCGCATGGGGGCGCTTGGGATGCCGCGCCAATTGCACGCGCCGCCAAGCGTCCGCTCGCGCTTCGTCAGATGCCGGCATATGGTACGGTTCTGGCAATGCAGTGGGTTCCGGAAACACTTCTCACTTATCTTAACAGAGGTGCGCCGGTGGCCGCCTGACGCCGGATAATTAGCCGTGACAGCCCGAGACACCCTCTTCGCTTGTGTTCCCGCACCGCGGCGATGTATTGTGGTGCGTTGGCGGGGTTGCGCGTCATGGCGATCATTGAAGGCCGGGCATGATTTACGGGGCAAACACCGGGGACGCCTGCCCCGATTGCAAGCAAACCATCACAGCGGGGTGGGAGCGCGCCGCCGCCAAACTGCGCGCAAAGGCCGAACGGCAAAGCGGCCGGAGCCGCGGGCTCAAGGTTCTCGGATCCGGAGCGATGCTCACATTGCTCGGCGCCGCGATCATGGCCTTCAGTTCGACCGTGACCTTTGGCCGCGACATGGCGATACCGCTGGAGTTTCTTAGATACTGGCCCTCGTGCTCGGCCTGGTGATGTTGGTTACCGGCGCCAGCGACGAGTAGCGCCGCCGGACAAGCGTGTACCGCGGCAGTTCCTACTTAGGAGCGTCCGCTTTCGGGCCGTCGGCCTTCGCGGCGGCCGCCGCCACGCTCTGCGCTTTCACCATCTCCGCTACCATATCCTCGACCGTGGCCGCCGTATAGCCTTTCGGGACCTCGAACAGGGACGCATCCACCGGAGCGGTGGAAAGCTCCACAACTTCCTGGTTCATGTCCAGCAGCGGCGCGTCCGGATCGAGTGCGGGGAATTGCTGCCCATCCGCCGCCGCCTGCTTCGCCAACTCTGCCAGGAAAGGCATGTAAATCTCTGTGCGGGTGCGCAGCATTACGGATTGGTTCTTGGACAGCTCCTCCACAAAAGGGCCGATCGCGTTGGACAAGCCGGGCATCCTGCCGGCCAACTTCTCAAACATGCCCGCGGGGTTGACGATGTACTTCTGCCAGGCCTGATAGCCGGTCAATTCCCGTATGGCCTGTACGCGCAAGGCTTCTTCCTTCTTGGCCGTCCAGATGTGCATCACGATCTTCATGTTCACGTGGGGTCCCATTTGTTTCACCATCCCCGGAGGCAGCGGAATGTCGATATTGAGGGTCACCTCGCGCTCTTCGGCCTGGACCCCTTTAATCTCCTCGGTCTTGCCCGTCACCTTCGAGTCGACCGTGCTTTTCATCGACTCCAGGATTTGCTGGACACCCTGCATCGCCTGGGCACCCGGCTGGGGAATCGCGCCCGCCATTTTGTCCATGAGCTGCGCCAGGGGCAAGACCGCGAACGTCTTACTCGCCGGATCCACCAGCGTCACGTCCCCTTTCGTAAAATCGAAGATCTCGATCCAGTTGCCCGCGGTGGTGTAACCCTGGCTCCCCTTCATGCGGATCGAAGTCGAGGTTCCGGCGCCGGCCTGCATGGTCTTCGTGAACTGTTCCAGCATGGGCTGCAGAGCCGCGGCCGGCTTGAATTCGGTTTCATAACGGAGGGTTACGTCCGCGCGCAGTGCGGGCGCTAGGGATAGGGCCAGCGCCGGGAGGATCGCGGCGCAGATAGCTTTCCTGGTGATCTTCATCGCTCCATTGTAGCGCTCGCACATGGAGGGCGGGCAATTTTGCCCCCAGCCGGCTTTCAGCCGGTCTGCCGCTCACCGGGATTGAAGACCAAGCATCGCCCACCATTGCATATCCCTTCATTGGGCCTTCTGGTCATTTAACGGTGAAGCTTGCCACCGTCGTGCTGGCCCCGCCGGGAGTGGTCACCGTAATCGGCCCCGTGGCGGCCCCGGCCGGCACGGCCGCCCAGACATAATTCGGGCCGCTGTTGTAGGCCGTCGTGGCGGCTACTCCGTTGAACTGCACGGAACCTTCCAACAGATTGTACCCCCAGATGCGGATCTTCGCGCCGGTCGCGCCAGATGTGGGGCTGAAGCTGAGGGCTTGCGGGACGGGCTTGGGAAGGCCCATATCGAGCGAGAATATCGTACCGAACGAGGAGGGTCCGCCGGCCGTGGCGGTGCCATAAATGAGGCCGTCGCTTCCCTGGATCAGCCTAGTAAACCAACTCTGTCCGTCTGGCCCATTGACCTTATAGATCGGCGCATATTGGCCGGATTTGGTGAGCTGAAAGATCTCGCCGCCGCTGGGCGGATTGGAGTAGGCGTTGGTGATGCCGTAGAAATTGCCATCGCTGGCCTGTAGCAGGTTGGCCGGGCCTGTATTCTTGTCGGTGAAGGAATAGAGCAGAGTAAACTGGCCGGCCATAGTGACTTGATAGAACGCACCATAGCCGTTGGCGCCGCCTCCCTGCGTGAAACCGTAGAGGTTGCCATCCGTGGCCTGGACAAGGGATAGCGGAAGGCTGCTGTTGTAGGGCAGGGTGAGGACCTTCGTGAAAGATCCGGGCGGGGTGAGCCTGTAGAGGTAGCCGGGCTGCCCAACTGGCACCGAGACGCCGTAGTAGTTGCCGTCCGACCCGTAGATCGGGCCGGCGCCAGAGGCTTCGCCGGCTGGGAACTGGTAATTAATGGGAGTCGTGTTTCCTTCAAGATCGCATAGGACTAGGTAGTAGCCGCCCGTGCCGTCGCCACCGATGCCCAGGAGCTGTCCATCTGGCAGGCTCAGCACGAACATGTCCGTGAAGGCTTGCGGGGGATAGTTGACGACGCTGCTGGGTTTCAGGTCGAAGGAGAACGGATAAGTGGGATTATTTGAGTTGCCCAAGACGAAAGCGTAGTCCCGTTCGTTAGCGGCCGTCATAGGGTAAGTCAAGGCGCACGTGCTGCATCCGCTCGGGACCGCGGCAACCTGCGTGACGGCGCCGCCCCGCGGCGAGATGGACAGGATGAAGTCGCGGGTGTCCCACAGGAGCACCTCGGGCGAGAGTTGGGCGATCCAGACGGGGCTGCCGTACTGCGGGGAATCGTAAATCACGCGGAAGGTAACCTGGGTTGGTGTCGCGGCGATGGCTGCAAGGCAGCATGCCAGCGGAAGTGCGATTCCTACTGTCCGAATAGCCCGCATAGTATTACTCCGTGTTCCTATTGCTGTTTGAATCCGTACGCCAGCAGGCCCGAATAGTAAACTTGGGTGGACGTGTCGGTCGGGCAGGGCACCGTTGCCTCGGGGACCGTCCCGCCGTTCGTGTTTGGAGCGGTCCCGGACGGCAGGACGGCGTAGGTGGGAAGGAAGATCTGCCCGCCTGCAACTGTGGGCAGGGCGAAGGGCGCGGCGCAGAAGGCTTGGCAGCCGGCTCCGCAGAGCGTCACGCCGGTCGCGTTGGTTGAGTCGGTTGTCCAGAGGGGCGACAGGAGCTGGGCGCCGCCGGGTATGGCGTTGTAAATGTAGATGTTCCCCTCGGTGCGTAGGGTCCCATTCGAGACCACGTCCTGGTAGTTGTACTTGTCTGTGATCACGGTAACCAGCAGCCCGTCGGCGCTGTTGACCCCGCTGGAAACTACCTCAACCACGCCCCCGGGATAGCCGGTGTCCTTGGGCGGCGGCGTGCTGTCGTGGCTCGGGTTCGTGAAGTTCCCGCTATAGGTGATGGTGCTCAGGCTAGTGCAGTCTGTCGTGGCGCTCGAGGCGTACTCCGTAAACCCCTTGCTCATGGTGAGCTGGATGTCGCTGGCGACAGCGGTGACGATAGGGCAAGACGTCGGGGAGACGGCGCTTCCGGGGGCCTGGACTGCGCAACCGCAGGCGATTATCGAGTCGCCGGGGACGATCTGAGTCGTGAAGGCGGTGCCCGTGCCGCTGAGCGTCCATTGGCCGTCCACGCTCGACCCGCCGGTGCAGTAGTCGGCGGTGCCCGTGCCAGCCCCGTTCTGGCAGTGCGAGAACGATCCGCCTGCGAGGGTCTGCGACACTCCACCCGTGGTCAACTGCAGCGCGGTGAGACGCTCCTTGAGAGGGTCGGCCGGGTTACTCGAGGTCTTTGGCCAGAAGTAGAACTCGCCGGTCGGGGCGGAGCAGCCCGGCTGGCAGTATGCGTAGAAAGCCATACTTGTTATACGATCAGGGTCCGCGGACAGCGTGGTCTCGCCCGGGCCCTGGTTCTTGGCCAGATTGGGCGCAAGGATGTTGGCGACGGCGAAAGGAAACTGGTTGCCAGGATCGTACTGCTGAAAGCCGCCAAGGGCGAGTGGGTTGAGCATGTACGCGTAGCCGGCCTTGTCGCTGGAGATCGCCCACCAGTTACCGGAGCTATCCTGGAATAGGATGACACCTGGCGTTCCCATGTCCCAGTCGGCATTGCTGGCAACCTCGACGGATGTTTGGCAGTAGGTCCAGCCGAAGCTGTTGGGATTGTAATAGCAGGCACTGTCGGCCTGCGGCGGCTGCAAGGCCGGTGTGCAGGGCGCATAGGCGGCCGGCGTGTAGCTGGCGGGCGACAATGCAATGACCGGGCCGCAGCTCTGCACGTTGGCCGCGGTCGGTGAGCCCGTCGCAAACTGCTGTTGGCCGTGCGGGGTGAAGGAGTCCGATGGAACAGCGCCGGCCCCGGTCTGCTCCGTATTGAAGCGGAGGACGCTCTGGCCCGTGTTTTGGCCGTTCGTCCCGCTTGGTGTGGTCTGGAAGGGACCGTTCGCGCTGGTGAGAAAAATGTCCACACCGATGGATCCCGGGATCGCCGCCGGCCCACGCGTGGAGGACCAGAAAGTCCCGGCTTCGCCGCAGCGATTGGCCTCGTCGGGTAGCGTCGTGCTTGACCCGGATGCCTGCACCACACTCCCCCCGCTGAGCATCCAGTAATGGCCCGTACTGGTCGAGCAAGGTGGGTTGCCGCCAATCACGGGGCCGGCACTCGACGTGTTGTGGATGAACGTCGGCGAGCTTGGGGAAGGCGTGAGGCCGCAGCTTGACGTTGTGCAGGTTCCCGGTTGGGTCAGGAACTGGGCGAGCCAGCCGTGGAACTGCAACGTGGAACCGGCGCCCTCGATGTTGTCGACTAAGGCGCCGAAGGCGACCTCGACCAGTGGATAAGAACTGACGTTGGTGTCAGTGACCTCCAGCAGGGCTGGCCGCTGGTTCTGATACGCCCCGTTGAGGTACATCGTGCCGGTGGACTGGCCCCCAGGTACGATGCAGTCCGAGATGGCTGGGCTGCCAGGTGTGCAGCCGACGGCGAGCGGTCCCGAGGTTGGCGGGTTCACCGGCTGGTTCACCTGATAGGGGACTCCTACGTCCAAGCCGGTTGTGAGATCGATTTCGTGGAGGTACCAGGTGGGAGCTAATGCCGGCTGCAGGGTTGGGTTCTGGCAGTAGCTGCTGACGAACATCACTGCGTGGCCAGCCAAGGCCGTGAGGTCGACAACCGGCGTGGAAACCGTACCCGCGAAGACTAGCGGAGGGGCCCCGCTGTTGTGATTGATGGGGACGGCGGAGGCATGTCCCCCCTCCCCGCCCATGCAGTCGTTATACCAAAGAGCGTTGCCCACTGTGACGGCGTCAACGGCCGTATCCTGAGGCAAACCCTGCCGGTTCCACAGCGGCTGATGGTTATCGGCATTCCAGGCGAACAACGTGCCATTCAGCGTGGCTGCCACCACCACGTTGCAGTGGTTCTCTCCGATCGTATCGCAACTGCCGGTGGCCGCGGGCGACTGGACCTGGATATTCGGTACATATAGCGGCTGGGAATAGATCGGATTGGAGAGAAACGGCTGGCCGGTGGTGGGATCGAGCGGCACATCCGTAACATCCACCTGCAGAAACGCAGTCTGGGTCAGGCAGCCGTTGGTGGCACCGCTGGCGATTATTTCCGGCTTATTGTTGTAGTTCAGCCACGTTTCATCCGAGTTGTGGGCGTCGCGTTGGATGTCGTACTGCGCGGTCAGCACAGGTGGCGTGTCGGGCGCGCCGGCGGGTATGCACGTCGGGGGCTGCGCGCCAAGCGGAATGGCTGCGGCCAGAACGGCGAACGCTGCGATGGCGAGCATCGAAGCGCCCAGCCTGGAGTGCGGGGCGGACAACGGAGACAAACGACTGCGGTCCTTGGGTCGCGGCATGTAATGCCCTCCTTCCGGACACTAGCCATCCTATATAGGGCTGGTTAATACTGGCACGGTCGCGACGCGAAGTCAAGCGTAAAATGACCCGATACTCCGGAATAAAACATCTCGCGCGCATGTGCGCGACCGAGGCAGCATCGAAGTTTAGCAGGAGCAGAGCCGCCTGGCTTGAGCCCTGTTCTCCCAGCCCCTCCTACCGCTCGACCGGAAACTCGATCGCCGCGAACCGCACCACGTCGTTCGGCTTATCCGGCAGCAACACGCGCGCCAACGCATGAATCACGTGGCCCGCCGGACAATCCGGCTTGATCAGCGGCAGCGAGTATTTGGCCGACGCGCCCACGTGATCGTAGTCGCTCCAATCGTCGAATGCGCGCAGCGTATTATCCACGCAAGCGTCGTTGGTGAACAACTCCGCGGCACGGTAAACATCGTCTTCCGGCAGCAGAATCGCGATACGTTCGCCGGCGTTGGCCTTTCCATCGCCATTGCCGTCGCCCAGGGTAAGTTGGACCTTTTCGCCGGCATGCTGATAAATACGGACGGATTGGCCGTCCACGATGCGGAAGTCCGGAAAAGGCCTGGCTGGCGGAAACAGCGGAATCTCGACCTGCATGTGCGCGTCGAACTGCACGGCTACGATCCGCACGATGGCCCGCTTCGGATCGCGCGCCGTCACCGTGAGCGCGATCTCGGTCGATTGCCCCGGCGCCAGGGCCGGCAAGTCCGACGACATGGGCGCCAGGTCCACGCCGGAATTGGGGCTCATCCACCGTAACGCGCCCGGCTTCGACGGCGCCGCGCCCTTGTTCCAAACGCGCAGGCGCGCGTGCACCGCCTCGCCCGCGGTGGCCCACGCCGCACCATCCAGTTGATATCCGGAAATCGCCAGCACCGGCCCGGCTGAAATACCCACCTCGTATTTTTCGCCATCCAGTTCGAGATTCAGACGGCCGTCGGCGCCGGCCACGATCGTGCGCCGCTGCACGTTGCCGTCGCGCAGCCGGATGACGGTTACCGTTTGCGGCTTGCGCGGCGGATACAGCTTATCGGTTTCGATGGAGAGTTTCACGCCCGGAATCGCCGCGCCGTCTGGCAGCCATTCGCGCACCGCCGAGCGGAAGCCCGCGGCCGAGACGTTCGAAAGCGCCGTGAAGCCCGGCTGCTTCCGGTCCGATGCCACCTCCCAGCCCCACACGGAGAAGTTCGGATACACATCCGCATGGTTCCAAACCGCGGGACGCGGCAGCGGGTGCGCGAAGGCGTTCATGTGAAACTCCAGCGTCTTCGCCATGCCGGGCGTGCCGTGATCGAAATCGAAATCCTCGGTTTCGTGCCAGTCGCGCGCGTATTTCCAGATGGCGTTCAACTGGCGATGGTAGAACTGGATGAAGTCGCGCGAACCCGTAACCAGGCGCGTGCGGACACCCGCATAATTGCCATACATCTCGTCGTGCCGGTATTCCACGGGAAAGTCGCGCGGACCCACGAAGAACTCCGGCGATCCCATGAAGCTGGAGGCGCTCGAAACCAGGTGAGGGTACTTGCCGGCGATCCAGAACGACATGAATCCGCCCATCGAAAGGCCCGCGGTAGCGCGATGATCTCGGTCTGCGATGGTGCGGTAATTGGCGTCGATGAAATCCACCAGCTCGGGAAAATAGAGCGGGAACTGGCGGTTGGTTTCGACCGGGCCGATGTTGTACGGGCGCTTGTAATTGTCGCCCGAGAAGCGCGGGTTGAAGCCGTCCCACTTCACGACGATCGCATCGTGCGTGGCCACGAAGTTCGCGATGTTGTCGCCACCGTAATCCGTGCCGGAGTCATAATCACGATTGGGCGGATCGTCCACCGGCTTGTTGAAGCGCTCGCTATAGCCGTGAAACCAGTAGATCACGGGGTAGCGCTTTGCGGAGGTCTCGTAATTCGGCGGCAGGAAGATGCGGAAGTTGCGGGTTTCCTCGAAAACCTGGCTGAATTGGACGCGATCCTGAATGATCGCCTCCGCGCCGAAAAGCGGAAGAGCGCCTAGCAGGAGAAATAGGAAGCGGGCGATCACTTCATCATGTTAACGTGGCGCACGCGCCGGTTTGAAAGCACCTGCGCGGCGGCTGTTCAAGGCAGACCCAATAGGGTTCCCGGTCGCGGCTGCCGCGGGATCCCCTGAGGAGACGGCTGGACCTGTGGAAATTTCCCGCTTTAGGGACCGCATTGGCCGTCGTGGCAGGGCTATAATGAGAAAAGCTCAATGCTAACGCTTGTTCAATTCCTGGAGGAACTGGAGCACGCGCAATCGATTACGATCCCTGGCGAGGAAGTCGAGCGGCTTGCGGGAATGTTCGGCCCCGCCGTGCGCAATATCGGCGCGACCAACCGGCGGGCGGGCGGGTCTGTCGAGATTCCGATGGCCAATATCATTGAAGCAGTGCAAGGTCTAGATGTGCGGGCGCTGACGGAGGCGGTCCAGGAGCTGAAATCTCCTGAGGCATTCACTAGTATGCCCGTGTCTTCGTCCGCGGCGCAGTTGATCGATGCGTTGGCGGAGATGTACCTTCAACAGTTTCAGCACAGGGTCGATCGGTACCAGGAATCGAATGATCCGGCCGAGGCAAAGCGGCTGCGTCACGAGATCTCGCAAGAATTGTTTGGGGCGTAGGCTCCGGTGGCGCGCATCAATTGGACAGCTCTTCCCATGTCTGTGCGAGAGCACATGCTGGACAGGGTGCGGGTGCGGCTGATCGATGCTGAAGATCTTACGGCGTTGCTGGCCTGGATCAACACCAAGCCCGAAGTACCGGACTCGGCGTGGTGCAAAGACTTTGGCTCTTTCAAGGTGGGGGGGAACCCCTCGGAGTGGAAGCGATGCTGACCTTTTCAATTGTCGGCCAAGTGTTCAACTTCGTCAAGAGGGCACGTGCGCAGGCCATCCGGAGCGGCACCTACGCAGCCTTCCCGAACACTCACGAAAGTGCTCCTTCTGATAGCTGCCGTCCGGCTGTGTAGATTGCTGGGAACTCGGGCGCACTTCGCCAAGCGCCGACTGGAAGCCATTCTCCGAGTGGCCGACCATACAGACGAAGGTTTCACTGGGGATTCTCAGAGGTCCGTTGTGAATGACAACGTCCTTTATTCTTAGCTACTTGGGCGTCGGCTAACATTTCAGCGCACGGCGTCTTCCGCCACCACTGCTTCGGCCTTGTTTCGTGGCGCTTTCCAGCGACTTCGTCGAAGGCACATTCATCCCTTTCCCCGAATCAACTGCATGAAGGCTTCAATCTTCTT
>Ga0302325_10019937_pt1 | contig 14077 bp, 19 predicted proteins | sample Palsa_T0_2_FD_201948 | JGI IMG/M metagenome (GOLD analysis project Ga0302325, IMG submission 201948) | Peat permafrost microbial communities from Stordalen Mire near Abisko, Sweden - Palsa_T0_2 | ecosystem: Environmental > Terrestrial > Soil > Palsa > Peat permafrost | place: Sweden: Abisko... | reverse complement strand
GAGCCGATTGCGCTCGAAAGCAAAGATCCCCGAGGACGGCCCGATAGCGAGATCGCCAGTGCGCATGTAGCCAACACGCACCTGATTGAACTCCTCGGACGCGCCAGCCGTCGCCCGATCGACGACAGTCTTAATTTGGGGGGCCTGCATTTCTCGCCCGAAGCGATTCCGGATTTGCTGCATAACGTGGGTGTGCTTACGCAAGGCGCTACGACGCCCGAACTGCGGCGCCTCATAGCGGCGGTAACCGCTGCACAACTGCCAGTCGATCGCTCTTTTTTGTGAGAGACGATGCGAGCGTGACCGACCAGGAGCGGCTTTCCTTCCTGAAGCAGGAGATCAACCACGCGCGGCAGCGGCGACTAGGACCGTTGAGCCAGCACCTCGGTCAGTACGCCAAATCGTTCGTTGGCACGCCAGTCGGCATCAGGGGCAGGCAAAATCTCTGGGCTAGAACGTGAACGTACTTCCGGGATGATGCCGAACGTCATTCCGGGATGAACCTGAACAGTGTTCCGGATGAAGGTGAATCAAGGATGCCGTCGGCCAGCGTGGGATCGCCGTGGCGTGTGCCCTGGCACAAAAGCCTGCCGCGACGGGTACTCGGCGCTCTACAGATTCCCGACATCAGGCGCTTAGATTCAAGTCCGCAGAATTGCTAGGCCGATCACGTTCTTGTCAGCCAGGGTGAGACCTTCGGTCCAACGTTTGTGTTAGCATGCATGGCATCCCTGAAGGGAGAGTCCAATGCGTTATCTCACAACGTTGCTCTCATTTGTGCTGGCATGCGCTCCGAGTGTGATCGTGGCTCACGCTCAGTCTCAAACAACTCCTGGCCCGGAAGTGAAGAAGCTGGCAGTAATGGTCGGCAAGTTCACGGTCGAAGACGAAGTGAAAGCCGGGGCAATGGGGCCGCACTCGCCAGCGACGAAATTCAGTGGCACTGACGATTGCACATGGACGGCAGGCGGCTTCGCTGTGATTTGCGAGGCAGCACTCTATAGACCCGGAAGTAAATACTCGGAGGCTTCCTTCGTCTACTACGATCCGACCTCCAAGACATACCGATACCACGCAGTTGACAGTTCAGGAGGAGTAGAAAACAAGACTGGTACGGTAAGCGGCGACGTATGGACGTGGCTTGGGGAGAGCATTTTTGGCGGGAAGATGTATCACACTCGGTACATCATGAAGGTTGTTTCAGCGGACTGCTACGAATACACCGACGAGTCGGGCGAAACAGAGAACTCCATGAAGGTGTTCGTGAGCGGGAGGGAGACTCGCGTCCCGGCCACCGAGCCCGCGACATTGAAACCGGGGCAGTGACGGTGGCTCACGCATGATCTCAGGTTGTCGCGTCCAGGTCCTTCAGAAACGAATCCCACGGCTCGTCCGGTCGCTTACTGGAGGGCATGATCCGACCGTTCGACACAAAGATCGGTCAACAGATAGGCGTGGAGCCTGAGCCTTAACGAAAGAGAAAGCAGAGTACCGCTAAAACAACGATTGGTACGACTGCAAGATTCATCATCGTATTGGTATTGAGCGTCGGCTGCGGTCTTAACCACTTCGCGGGGATGCCATCGCCGGTTTTAATGTATCGGGAGAACACCATTGATAGCGCAAGCGAATGCAGAGACCACATGCCTTATTATGGCTCAACTGCGGGACGTGACGTTTGTATTCCGGGCGAAACGCGAGCGGGTCGAAATCGGGCACACCGCACACCTCCCAATCCTTCGGAAATGGAACTTCAGGTTCGGGATCGCCGTCAGCTATCCAGTACCCCATTGCAAATCCCCAATTCGACAGCGGGCCCGACTCATCGCTGTTGATAATCAAGCTTCTCCCCCCTCCTCATGGCGTTCGCCCCGTAGAGCGGCGGCGCACACGTCATCAACCGTCTTGAAAAAGGCCACCTCAATAGCTTGCCGGTTCGGCAGGAGAAGATCATTCGCGGGCTTGCCGATCTGACGCGCAATCTCATTCACGGCGAAGTCCCCGATGCGATCTACCGGCACCAGGTCCACACCTGCGCGAATTGCCGCCAAAGGATCGCGCTTGCTTCGACGTCGCCTTATGTCAATCCAATCACATAGCCTTCCTTCCAGATAAGTATCCACCCGATCCTGAAACCAAATCACATAGGTCAAATAGCCATTGATGGCGGCAATCTCATTTTGGAAGTTATAGGCGAGTGCGGCACAGACATAATCCCAAACGGTGAATGCATGTTCAGGGGAAGCGGGTATCCTTCTTCCTTTTGGGCCTTGCAGGGCGACGGCACAGTTCGCGCGCACCCACGAAAAGAAAGCCGTCTCCAATTCTTGCCGATCCGGCAGCCGCAATGTTGAAGGATCTGTTTCCCGCCGTTTTGCCGCGCCGTTGACGACAGTTGTCCAAGTCCGAGTGGTTTTCCTTGCGACTTGGCCAATCTCCTCTTCGATGGCCTTATCCCTGCTGAACCGACCGTTTGTTGGAGCGATTGCGATCCAATTCGGAAGCTGCAAATCGATGAGCCGTCGGACCTCATTGTCCCGCAAAGGATCAGTATTCTCGGCATCATCGATTCGCGCGTGGAAGTAATAGAAAAGCGCCCTACAGATCAATGACCCGACTTGATACATGTACTCTTCCCGGTTAAAGGCAAAGTCGCGCTTGCGGCGTCGCGCGAAATCACCGGCTGAAAGGCCCAGGCATTTTACGCATTGGTAGAAGTTATCGGACTGGATCAGAATCTCCGGCGGTAGATTTAGAGCCTGACGGATCTTCTCCAACAGATCTGTGTTCCCGATAATGCAAGGATCGGCATATAGGTGAAACTTCTGAGTCACCTTATCGTAGTCAACGCGGCCACGCGGAGGATCGTCACACTGCATGTCGCGCGGAACAGCGCCTACGCGCTGGCAAAGACTCCATGCTTTTTCATGAATAATCGGATAGTGAGCGAAGCGACCCGTTGTCTTGGCCTCTTCAAGCCACGCACCCAGAAGAATTAGCTTGCCGTTCACGACCCAGAAAATGCCAACCTCCGGCGATCCGACCAGCCGTTCCCGCTGTGCCCTAGACTCCTCATTGCGGCGGTGGACCTCATCAAGGTATTCCCGGAGGCGTTGTGCCCGGTCATCAGCGTTCTCTGGTGTTTCTCTTTTCATCTCGTTAAGAAGTTCGCTGGACTGCTACTGAATCGTTTCCGGATCCGGTAACGCCGCTACTAACCGGCGGCGGCTCTCATGATCGTCTAATATTTCGATACACCGGATCTCATCATCAACTACGTCAAGAATCGTTGTGTACTCTGTGGTTGGCGCGGTTGATGTGTCGCCGACCCGCAGTTGTGTATCAAGGTCTGTCGTGTCCGCATTCCAGAAGACAATGTTGCGGTGACTGGGCCCGAACCTGCCGCTTGGCCGGGGTCTCGTGTAGACGGTCGCGCAGTAGTCAGCGCCGCACCGGCAACGATCATAAACTTCCAAGCCTTGTACGGCGGCTGCGAGTTCAATCTCACCGGCTTCAGTGAGCAGGTTCTTGAGACCGTCAACAACGTCCGGCCAAATTTGGCGCAACGGAAATAGCGGTTGCGTGTTTATCGGTGGCTCTGGCGGCTCAATCTTGTAACCGTCCTCTTCCCCAAAGATTTTCCTCAAGAGCTTCTCACGTTCATCCATTTGCTTTCTCCTAACATTAGAGTTCCTTGGTTCAGCGCTCTGCCGCTAATCACCACCTTGGCCATCCCTTATGCCCTTCCGGGTTACCAACGCTGCTGATCTGTTGTTCGACAAGTCGCGCACAAAGTTTTCCACCATCGAGTAGCGTCCTCCTCAAGGCTGCCAGGATTGCCGCACACTTCGCACGTCACTATGCTGAGTTCACTGGCCGAATCAATCGCCTCTTCGATTTCAGCGTTTGAGCCATCCACATAGAAGCGCAGTCCCCCGAATTTCTCTTTGACTTGTACTATCTGGAAGTCTGACGCCCTATCGGCTAAACCGGCAACAAGCGGCTCAAGGCGCTCACACAAGCGATAAATGAGGTCGTACCAGCCGTCGTCACAGCGAAAGCCAATGCCCATGCCTGATAGGCGGTGATCGTCCTTATCGCGAAACCATTGTGGCCACTTCTCGAAGATCGCTTTATCTTTATCCGGTGACATTCGTTCTCTTTCTCTCAATCCGCTTGTCTGGCAATTAGTTCTTTTCCCCTTCGGTATCTCTTGGCACCTCACTCGGGCCGGTTGGGTTGTTACCTGTCACCCAATCCATGCACGCGCCGCACCGCTTCGCCCTTCGGGATCTCAATGGTTTCCCGCAGGCTTTGCAAGGCGGCCCGTAAAGCGCGAGCCGATGATGAAGGTATTCGCGGTCGCATTGCATCGGGATGCCGGTGATGCGCTCATATTCGCGGCTCAGAGGGCCATATAAGCGTTCTCTTGCCCTACCAACGCCCGTATTGAACAACATGAACAAGCGCCAGAATTCTTCTTCACCCAGCATCGGCACTTCCCGTTTGCAGCGCCAACACCACAGCGGCTTCACTGCGCCTCCGGCAGATCGTCATCCTCTGAATTCGCTTGCTCAAACTCCAGGCAGCCGAAGTTCTGATAGGTAAGCAAACCGGCGCGAACGCTTCGGGAATTTGCGCACACACCCCAATCCAACCCGGCACCGCCATCCAGCCGACTGAAGAATCGGCAGTCGCAGGAACAGTCGGGCTGATTTGGCCTATCCCGGCTTCGCTGGCCCCACGGTTCAAAGTCGGTGGGCATGCGTTTCGCAATGTCGAACAGTTGTTCGTGATTTCGTTTTGGCATTTAGCTTCCTTGCGGGCGACAACGGCTCTACGATGCAACCGGCAACTCTGTCCGTTCGTCGCCCTCAATAACACCCGCCACCTCACTGTCGATCTCCTGTAGCGCGTTCATGATCCGCGCCAGGATGCTTCCCCGTTTCTTCCAAGTCGTATCGTGGGCCTTTCTCTCGCTGGCACCAAGGGTCTGAATGTCGGTTGAAAGTTTCCCAAGCTCCTGAAACTGCTGCGTATACGTCGCGGAGGTGATGAGTGCGTAGAGCTTGGTCATCTTGGACGCCTGTTCGTTTAGACTGAGACCCCGAACATGGATGGTGATCATGGTCCGGCGCAAAAGGGCGACAATGTGCGTCACACGTATCGGGCTAACAACGATAACGGCATCTTCTATACACAGTTCCTTTTGGCCGCGCGGAAAAACATTTGTAGACAGAATTGCGTGGTCGGCACCGGCTTCCATTTGGTCCTGGCGCAGCTTTGTGATGAAGGCATTTTGCCATGTCTTAGTGTTCTTACAATCGATGACGATCTTTCCGCACGGCTGTCCCTTGTGCATCACCTCGTGGTGAATGTCAGCGCCGTTTTGCCCCTTTCGCACGCGGCTGATGCGGTCCTCTGGAAAGGCTTGGCGGAGCGCTTCGAACAGATCGATTTCGGCGACTTCACCTAAATCCTGGGAGGTCTTCTTGAGGAGCGCCCGCTCCATTTCCTTCATCTTTGACTGCAAATTCTCTCGCTCGCGATTGAAATCAGCCTGAGCCCTGAGAGCGGAATCGTCGCGGTCTTTCTGAATCGCCATGCGCTGATCGGCGAGTTCTTTCTGGCGCTGAACATCCAATTCGTTCAGCTTGATCGTAAGCGCGGATTCAAGCTGCTGTTGCGCTAGCTGCCTTTGTTGTGCGAGAACGGCTGCATGTTGCGCCTCCAGCGCCGCCCGCAGTTGTTTCCCGGCTTCGGCTACTTTGGCTTGCTCTTGTTCGCGGATCTTTGTTTCGATTTCCGCGAATCGTGAATGAGAAATGGAACTTTGGCACCACGGGCATCGGTCGGTTATGGCAGGCATCGGTATAAGCTCTTTGTGTCGGTTGTTTTCGTCAATATTCATATAACTGTTCGGTGGTAACCCCAAGCCGGATGTGTCGTTCTCACCGCTGCCGGTCTCAATCATGATTGCCTCGCTTGGCAGCGCCTGGGAGGGCAAAGCCTGCGGACGTTTTCAAAGATCCAAAGAGAAGGCTGCTGCGCAAGGACTGGATGCTGTTAAGCAAATCATCAAGGTCAATCACTCCGTCCTCGCTGAAATCAGTTTGGGCGGCCATGATGAATGCCTCCCGGAGCTGGGCGAAAGAGAAACCAGCAGATTGTTCGACGGCTTCACCAAGATTCACGCACGCAAAGGCGGGATGCATTCGGACGAAGTACTGACGGCGAAGCTCCGGCGTTGGATCGGCAAATGCAACGACCCGATCAAAGCGACCGGGCCTGCGGAGAATGGCAGGATCAAGCGCCAAGGGTTCATTGGCGCTTGCGACGGTTATAATTCCCTCGCCGCTGGCCACGCCATCAAGATTGTTGAGCAACTGTTGCAGGCTTATCTTGGTCTTGCTTGGCCCAGTTCGTGGGAAGCTTCGGTCGATATCCTCCAATAGAACGATGGCTGGTGCCTCTTTCGCTGCTCGTGCAAACAGGGCATCCAAGCATGCGTCGTCTGTGTGCTCGTCAAAGAAGCGGATTGTGAAGGCCGTGAGCCCTCGGCTGGTCATCATTGCGCGGATCGCCGTACTCTTCCCGTTGCCGGGAGGTCCATGCAAGAGATAGCCGCGACGGAAGGGGAGACGCATTTTGCGGAACCACGCCTCACGTTCGAAGAACGACTCGAAATCGTCCTTCAGTAGCGCTACCACCGTGGGATCAAGAACAAGCTGGTCCCAGTTGCACTTCCTTACTTTGGCTTCGTCACGTCCCACCTTCAGCCTTGGCTTTCCATCCGTAACGGTAAGAGCCTTTAGCAGCGAAACGAAGCTCTCCACCGCTGAGCGGGGGATAACAACTACGTCCTGGGCGCTCTCAGAGGAGCTGTGTGGACCTTCGTGATACTTAACAGACAGGGCGATGACGGGATTGGCTAGATCGCGTAATTGCATGACGATGGGCCCATCGACCCATGTCAGTGAATACGCAGCGAACTCTTTATTTCGTGTCGCGAGTTGGTCGCGCCAAGAGTCGATGGCTCTTTCCCTTTCTAGTCCGATGAGCGGAACGTAGGCGGGAGGAGCCTCCACTGACTGTATCCGTTCTTTTAAACGACGGATCGCCGTCGAAACTGGGGCGCAGCGATCTGAAAAGCCAATCAGCTTGGGAAGGGCCGCATCGCAGAATGAAAGATCGGTCGAAAGAATAACGGCGTCCGACAAATTGACGCCAAGGCGACCCTCAATCCAATCTTTGTGGGAATCGACAGCGCGGCGAATTGCATCGGTTCTGGTTATATAGGTATGACTTAGTTCATGCATGATGATGGTGTTTTTGCAATGGCGGTAGAGTTCTCACTCTCCCCTCTACTCACAACCTACCCAGTGCTTTCCAAAATGTTGATTCGTGTGCGATTAAAATTCATTTATCTTCGAAATGCTCAATTCAAGCGAGCATTTCGACGCGGCAATATTGCGCGATGGGCTTCGACAGTCGTGACTATTACGCCGCGATGTAGGCCATTGGTAGGTCGGGAGGCAGAGGAATAGAGCGGTTTCGCTCAGGGAATTTATTCCTCAGTCGGCCACTGTTGGCCTACCCTTGAGCCAGGAGGCTCCTTGCGGTAGCCACTCACTGAAGAGAAGCCGCGAAGCTGGCCTTCGCTAGCTTCGAATTTATTAAGTCATCCCAATCGCCGCCGGTAAACTACGGTGTGCATAATCCGGCCTTTCAAAAATAAATCGCACTTTTCTTCGGTTTGAATCAACATTTCCAACGCCAGCCGGGTAGATTAGAGGGTGATCAGAAATATCATGTACCTTTCGATTACGGCTTTCTTCCTTTTCAAGCTGTGTGATGGCGTAGATTGGCATAAGGTAGAAGCCAGAGCCGTCCGGACCTACCAGGGCGCGGCTGCCGGGTTCGCTGACCCACAGACCAATCCCGCGAACAAGCCAACATTGGCAATCCTACCCACCGTGAATGAGGTTGCGCCCGTGCCAGCGAACGCCGCTAAAGCAGCCGTACCAGAAGAGGAAGTAGCTGGTTGCCAGGACAATTGTGAAGGCGACGACAGCGAGGAACCTGTCATCGCGGATGCCGCGCCGGATGCAGGACAAGCGAAGCCCGATTCACCGACTGTGGTAAACCTGCCCCAACCAAATGAGACACCGGCAGTGGTGAAGAACGGTCAATAACCAAAGATTACTCTTACTGGCAACAGCGGCCTTGCCTTCGTCTCCCCGGCGCGGCCCAGCCCGACCCGCAATGACAGCGATGCATACGCGCGGGGGAGAAGGAGTTACCTCCGGAGGCCCCGAACGGCGCAGCATAGTTGAGCGACACGACTGACGAATTTCAAACCAACTTCGCGTTTCCGGACAGGATATCGATTGGGCTTTTTCGATGTGCGACCTACCTCTTCGGTTACGATCAAGCGATGGTGCCACGCCTATGAAACTCAATTCTCCGGAACCGAACCTGATTGACTTTCAGCCATTGACGGTCGAAACCTTTCGTCCCTATGGTTGGCTGCTAGGCAAACCGATCCGGATGGCCGCCAGCATTCCGGCCTTCAGCGAAGTTGAGATCGACTTCTGGGAGGAACACGTCTTCGATCCCGGCGTCGGAGGAGAAACTGAAGTGTTGTGGGTGGCCTATCGAAACCGGCAACGTGAGGTGACCAGTCTGGAGGCTCACCGGTTGACCCAACAAGCAATCGTCCCTCTAAGCGGAGACATTATCCATGTCGTCGCTGGCAGCCGTCAAGATGGATCACTGGACGAAAGCAGCATGAGCGCGTTCCGGATTCCCGTGGGCCAGGGAATCTGTATGCGACCCGGCTGCTGGCATAGCACACGAGTGGACGCGGCTGAGGTTACGTGCCTGATGCTAACGCGCAGATCCACGACCGTTGATTTAATCGGCTACCTTAGGGGCGGATCTTGGCTGTTGGAAAGCGCCATCGCTACCGCTGAAAGAGCAATACCGTAGGTTGGCGGCCCTCATTCTTCGCAAACTTCCTTGCACCGAACGCCAAATACGACGCAAATAATTACGGCCGCCAACGCGCTCTGGCGTTGAGACGGTGCTAGGCGTCAAGAGCGCGCGGGCTTTCTCTACCGATGTCCGCCGCCGCCTCTGGATACCGGGGCCGCGCTTCGGTCGGCACTCCCGTGGTAATAACCGGGGTGATTCTTGGTCGCTTTCTCGTAAACCAAGTGACCGTTAACAGGTCTTGACGGCGTAATTCCGAACACCTGATAAGCGCGTCCTGCTTCATAAGGATGGTAGCTTCCGGGCGGCGGAACCGATTGTTGGTAATGTTCCATCTGGAGCCCTTGCGTCGGTTGCGCATATTGCGGGTATTGTGGATAGACGGGCGGGGCGTAAGCTTGTTGCGGTGGGGCGTAAGCTTGTTGGGGCATCGGCTGCGCATAACCTTGGTAGTTGTTCACGACAACTTGAACAGGTTGCGGCTGGTAAGCGCTGGCCGGAACGAACTGGCTACGCTGTTCCTGCTCTTCACGCGGCGCTGGGGCGCGTTGACCAAGGGCGGCGTTCAGGTCGCGAAGTCTTTCGCGCTCCAGAAATTGTAGTGCTCGCGCCGTACTCGTCAACGGCGCGGGCGAGGCCGCCATTCCGAGTGCGGTCGGCCCGGCGATTCGCCCAGCGCGAAAGCGGAGCGGATCACGGCAGGGGATTTAAGCTTTTTCCGCGTTGAGGCGGGTGTCAGCAGCACGAGGAAGTATTTGCATTGGTCCAACAAGCCGCGAACAATCTGCTCCTCCCATTCAGTACCGGGAGGAATACTCTCCGGAGCGATCCACACTTCTACACTGAGTTCCTGCAACTCCGCGGCGATTTCGTGCGCGCGAGCATAGTCGCGGGGATCCTGAGTAGTATGCGAAATGAAAACTTTCGGTTGGGACACAAAACGGGCGCAAGCCGATCATATTGTACGGCATCCGGATCTCAAGCGGCTCTAGTGTGCCGGACACTCACGGACCAGAACGTTGTCATCTGGGGCGCGTGGCGTTGGGCTGGCTCACGCGATTCCTTAAAGGAAGATACCGGACGATAGCGTCCTTTATCATGCATAAGCCGTCAGGTTTCCGGTGTAGTATTTCGCAGCGGTGTCAAAGCAATGGGAAGTGGATCCGCGGGGCCGCACATTATCGAATGGGTTCGCGTCTTTGCTTCCGACGAGGTCTTGCCTCGGTTGGGACGCATCGGTCCCGGATTTCGATGTTCTTCAACAAAGCATCTTGATCATCAAGCCAATGAGGTATCGCTTCCTCCAGGAATCGATCGCAATGGCGGATAAAGGGGTCGTCGACCGAGGCTACAGGAAGAAGCCTAATGTTCGCGAATGAAAGATCCTCGACAAGACTCTGCGCAGCCAAATAGAATCGCTGGAACCCGTTGGCGATCTGGTCTCTATGGTCGAGGCAGAGGCCGTGATCCCCGTCCGGCGTTCTTGGACACTCGGGAACACGGCAGTGCGCCGATCTTCTGGACCTCCGACGGATATTAGCGGCGGACTGCTCGCGATGATTGCGTTTTTTTCGTTTCGATGTGCGCCGCATTAACTGATTTCTTTCGGGTTATTCTTTCAGGTTCCTGGGATAACTTGTGTGATAGTTTTGCAATTTGAGCAGTTTTCATGCTATAGTAAAATCATAGGTTACTCAAGCAGTGCTTCTTTAGTCAATACCCTGAGCGAAAAAAATTGGCAAGTTGAAATCGCGAAAATCCTAAAAAGCCGCAACCTTACTCAAAACGGTTTCGCGGCAGCGCTAGATATTGACGGAAGCCTCGTCAGTCACTGGATGCAAGGAAAGCGTCAACCGGGGGAGTTGCTTTGCCTGGCGATTGCCACGCTAGCGGCGAAGGAAGATATTGAATATTGGATTGATTTGTCAGGGCTTACGCGCAAGCAGTTGTTGATGGTCGGGGCTGCCTTGAAGGTGCCAGAGCCAACCCTTCTCTCGACTGAAGAACGCAACCTTGTCAACTGGTGGCGAAATCCGAAAAATCAGATGGAGCAAGGGATAAAAACTGTAGTCGAAACGCTACTGAATGCCCGCACAGATTAAGCGAACAAGAGTCACCCTCATGATCTTGGATCGTTCACGTTTCTCGTCGCCCGAACGTTTAGTCGCCACTCAAGGCGCGATTTTAGCGAGTGCTGGAAGAAAGTCCTACGTTAGGAGGTGCACGTGGAACGGCTCTCTACCGCCAATGACCAATAGGCCTCTGCTTGGGCGTCGATCCACCGAATCCCAAACACGCAAAACCAAATGCGCACAGATTTTCAGTTATTGAAACCGTCTCTCGTTTCGAAAGCGGTCTCGCGCAGGTGACACGGATAAAGGCGGGCGGCGCCTGGCCGACCTTTAGCGAACGCAGTTTATATGCGGTTGCTCACCGATTTAAGACCAAGAACCGTGCTCAGGCTTCCGCGCGGGCTTGCTGTCGCACTCCTATTTCAAGACGCGAGCCGAAAATCAAGACGCGAGCCTAAAATATAGTCTACGGGAAAAAAGAAGGGTTAGTCTCATACAATTTGGGTTATCATTTTCTTTCGAGAGTACTAGTAAAGTGGTACTGGTCTCAGCTGGCAAATCTAAAATGGCAGACAAACACTTCGAAGTATTCATCCAACAGCAAATCGCGGCGCATCAGACTCTCCGGTGGCTGATGGACCGGATCTTCAATGAAGCGAATGCAGGGGAAGCCCGCGCGCTGTTGCGGCAGCTCGCCGTAAAATGGCAACAGGAAGATCACGACTCCCCTGCGGAAGAAGCCTTCCGGTTTTACCGGGGAATGCGCTCGGCTCTCGATGAAGACACATTAAGGGAGGGAAGCCAACGACCTAATAATCCAAGAAGCGATCGGTCTGAACGGCTGGCGCGATACCGCCGGTACCGGCACCTCTTCGAATTGGAAATAAAGCTTGCCCGCGAATGCCAACGGAACGTAATGGCGCTGGGTAAGGATTGGTCGCAGATGGAGGGATACTTGCACGAGGGGATGGTCATGACAAAAGCGGTCTCGACGTTGTGGTTTGCTGGCGTTCTATTTCGGTTGCGATTTCCGGGAGCTTTAGGCCTATGCGATGGAGCGGCGTTTGTGCTGTTCCGCACTGTTTATTTGCGGGCGTGATGCCCCAGAGCGCGCACGAACTCGTTGCGTTCGCTGATTAGATTCTGCACTTCCGGTGCGAGTTCTGGCCACGTTTCCGATGCTTCGCCCCGCTTTGACAGGCCGACGATCCAAGCAGAATAAAGCAGCGCGATCAAGATAAAGTGCGAGCGTTCCAGCCAAACCGCTGTGCCCAGACGCGTCAGGTTTTCAGCGAGAAACAAAATTGCCGCCGCGCTGAAATACAGGGTAAGGAGCACGGTATGTCGGATCAGATTGGATGACATTAGTCTCATCGGGCGGGGGAAGGCTGCAAGAAATCCACACGTCAAAATTAACGCACCTGCGGCAAGTCCATCCACCCAGCGGTAGAGCAGAAACATTGAGCGAATGAATGATTCGTTTCCCCCGATTTGGCGAAGTTCCCAGGGAAGGGTTCCGCAGCAAACAAGCGTGGCAATGGAGAGTGCCGCAGCGAACAACCAGACGGCAAATCGGCCGAGGTTCTGGTAGAGGTCGGCTACTGCCCGGTAAGCACTAAAAGCGGCCCACCCGTGGGAGGTCAGCCGGACAGGTAAGACGGCTTCCCAAGCGACGGCGTAAGCGTGGCTCTCGTTGCTAAGCCCGAAAAAAGCCACATCGCACAAAGCGCTGATCAGCAGCATGAAGGCGAAAGAAGACAGCGGCTGCTTGCGCCATAAACCAAGGTAAAAGATGCGCCCTAGCGCGACTGCGGACAACGCGGCGGTAAGAAACCACAGTGCGCGATCGACGGGTGACATTCTGGTGATTGGTACCTTAATGGGGCGGACTGGCAACCGCCCCAGGATAGTTCCCTATTATGATACTAGGGTTTGTGAGGCACCGGCAGGTCGAGCGGTGACAGCAGGAACAGAATCACTTCAAGCATTTCGCGGATCTCCTTTCTCTGAATTACAGGCTGGCAAAAAAGCCCCCGCAATGAAAGGTTATCGGGAAAGATGTGGCTCTAGTGTAAAGAGCACTCTCCTTCGGCGTTCGTGCGAACAATCCCGTAGTAAATTGTTTTGAAAAAGAGCTTACCGGGAGCAGCTGTCAGAAAGCGCGATTTACGGTTTCAGCTGATCCGGCCGTTTGACAACGCAGTTTCCGGCCAGCGCAGGGGTGGCATCGTTCGAGGTGTCGATTCACTACCGAGCCGGAGCCGTGCACTTCGTTGTGCGGCTCCACGCGTGGAATATGGTTTGCCTATCTTTTCTTTTCTTTCCCAGAAATGTCCGCAGTTGGCAAGTATCTCTTTTTGACCGTGAAGCTTGATGACTATTGTTCGTTTTGGTACTTTCGATTTCACCGTTACAGCCATTGAAGCCGACGCCTGGGCGCTTCGCCTCGTTAACGTCGGCTCGGGTCCCGAGATCATGAGTTCAACCGGCGGCGGCGCCCACGCACGCTTTCGGCCGACGGTCCAGCGTGCAATGGCGTGCAATGGTCTAGCGGATTCTCGGCAAGTTTGGCATTGTGGGCAACATGGAATCTGCAAGTTACAGACACGACGGGACCCTCCATGGTTCGAATCTCACCCTCACCGCCATAATGCTTTCAGTGGTTTAGCTAAGTTGCAAAGATTGCCAACGCAACTCTCCGCAAGTACAAAACGTTTATAGAGCAGTCGACCGACTTCGGGCTTTGCGTGAACCGCTGCCCGAGCTTCTTGATCTGCTGGTTTCGGAGGAGGAGTGGCGAGACACGAACGTCGAAGCCACGCATCGTTGTCTTATCGATCGCTCCGGCTTTGTATGTTCCGGTTCGGCGGGAAATGGAGAGAGGAGCGCTCTCCGTTAGTGAGTATTCCGCCGCTTTGGGGCGGGGATTTTCAAGGCATGAGGGTCTACCGATCCGATGTGAGTTTTGGGTAGAGCGCGAAAGGTGAACTTCCGCGCCCCAACACATCGTC
>Ga0302325_10019936_pt1 | contig 14078 bp, 12 predicted proteins | sample Palsa_T0_2_FD_201948 | JGI IMG/M metagenome (GOLD analysis project Ga0302325, IMG submission 201948) | Peat permafrost microbial communities from Stordalen Mire near Abisko, Sweden - Palsa_T0_2 | ecosystem: Environmental > Terrestrial > Soil > Palsa > Peat permafrost | place: Sweden: Abisko... | reverse complement strand
GCTCCTGACGGCTATCGGAACACCGACGGCGGCCGCTGCGGCTCCGCTCCGGGCAGCCGCCGTCGCCCCGTCCAAGACAACGGTGAGCTCGGACTGGGCCGGGTACGTTGCGCGCAGGACATCCTCGTCGGGTGCACCGATCAGCTTCTCGACGGTCTCGGGACGATGGGTGCTGCCGGAAGCGAACTGCAGCTCGACCTCGATCATCGGCCCGACCTCCGCGGCTTTCTGGGTTGGTCTGGGCGGCGACCAGAGCGGATCCAACCCGGTCATCGAGCAGATAGGCACCGTGGCTGACTGTTCGGCCACGGGAGCGCCGGACTACTTCGCGTGGTACGAGCTCGTGCCTGCCGGGTGGGTCAAGGTGCGGCTCAACGTTTCACCGGGGGACACGATCTCCGCCGCGGTCTCCGTCAGCGGCACGCGTGTTACGGTTCTGATGCGGAATGTGACCCGCAAAACGAGTTTCTCGAAGACCTCGACGATCGCCTCTCCCGACTCGACCTCAGCCGAATGGATCGTCGAGCCGCCCTCGGTGTGCACGTCGGTGTCCGGGGCCTTCTGCGGCCGGCAGATGCTCACCAACTTCGGCACGGTCAGGTTCTCCGACATGATCGCCCGGAGCCCCACACGGAGGGGTTCGGTCAGGGATCCCTCCTGGAGCGAGACCCCGGTTTCGCTGCACGAAGGCGGCCCCTACGGCGGCTTCGCTCCCGAGCAGAACGCGGCGGAGGCGGTTCCGAGCACGCTGAGCCGTAACGGCAGCGCATTCTCGATCAGCTGGCGTCGGCGCTCAGGCATGTAGCGACGGAATGATCGTGTCGCGAGCCGCGGCTCGGGAGTCGCAGCCGCCGACGCGCACGCTCCAGCTCGCGGCGGTTCTGGTCGGGGGCGAGCTCGCGGCTCAGCTACAGCGGCCGCACACGTCTTCGTCCGCCGAGGAGGGATCGCCGGCGTCGCCGTGGCCAACGGCGCCGCAGATGAAGATCGACATGCCGCGCCTCGAGGGGCCCGAGGTCGACGAGCTCGGCGCTCACGGGCGCGCCGCCTCCCGGGCGAGGTGATGCTCTGAGCCCTGCTCCGCGGGGAGGAAGACGTATACGATATTCAGCCGTCGTGGCGGTCTCGAAGCAACAGCGCGTATACGACGCGCTGAAGGAGCGCCTCCTCTCGGGCGTCTACTGCCCCGGCGACCGCCTCGTGCTCGCGGCGCTCGCACGCGAGCTCGAGGTCAGCCCCGTGCCCGTCCGTGAGGCCATCCGCCGACTCGAGGCTGAGGGATGGCTCACCTATACCCGGAACGTGGGCGCGACAGTCGGCGGGGTGGACACCGGAGGGGTTGAGCAGGCGCTGCATGTCCTCGCGCTCGTCGAGGGCTACGCGGTCTCGCTTGCGGCGACGCACATGCGCAAGAAGGACATCGTCGCGGCGCGCCGCGTCAACAACCGCATGCGCAGGCAGCTCGACGCGCGCGATGTGCTCGAGTTCAGCCAGTTGAACCGGCAGTTCCACCTCACGCTGCTCGAGGCGTGCCCGAGCGACCATGTGAAGGCGATCGTGCGCATGGAGCTCGAGCGGCTCGACGCGATGCGCCACACGCTGCTCGCGGTCGTGGAGCAGCGAGCCCGGGCATGCGTGGACGAGCACGAGGAGATCGTCGGTCTGATCGAGAAGGGCGCGCGTGCGGTCGCGATCGAGCTGGCGGTGCGCGAGCATGAGCTTCGCCTGATCGACGCCTACCGCCAAACGTTCGCCGAGACCGCGCTCGGCCCTGTCGGCGGCTGATGGCTACGGCCCGCGTCCGGGGTGGGGTGACGACATCCCGCGCGCGTGTCGCTCCGGTCGGCTCTCGACACGACGGCCATACCTGTGCCGCGGAGTAACCATTCGACCTTGGCGCACGCTTGGAGTCGCTTCTCGCCGCGTTCCCCGCAGCGGATGCGAACATACCTGGGTGCCGGAACGCCGACGCGTAGGACATGGACCGCGATGATGGTGAGCGACCGGCTGCGCGCGGGACCGGATCTGCTATCTGCCCCCCGTGCGCCCTCTATCTGGACGGCTGCGTGGCGCCCGCGCTCAGGGGCTTGAGGCCCGAGGCGGAGCGCCGGCGGCGAGCGCTCCGTGGGCGAGCCGCGCGTGCAGTTCTTTGTTGGTTGATGGTGGTCACGGTCGCGGCCTGCGGCTCGGCTGCGCATCGCCCGTCGCCGAAGGCGACCGTGAGCTTTCCGGACACGCCTGCCGGCAGGCAGGCACGCTGGTTTGTCGGCGCGCTCGCCCACCTGCCCATCCCTGCCGCGCGGATCGCGGCTCACTTCGATCGTGCCTACCTCGCTCTCCTTCCGGCACCCGCAGCGGCGGCGCTCAACGCGAGCTTCGCGGGGCTCCATGCGCTGCGGGTTGATTCGATCATGACCGGTACGCCCGACACGCTTGCGTTCGTCGTCACGGTCAACGGGAAGCAGAGGCTGGATGCGAATATCGCGGTCGACCCAGAGGGACTGATACGTCTCCTGCACACCAGCCCTGTCGGTACCGCGCCGCAGGCCCTGCCGTTGCGGCCGTCGGCGTCGGCCACGACGCCCGGCGTGACCAGCACGGGTGTGCGGCAGATCCCAATCGGGGTGGGTTCGCCGCCGCTCAGGGGGACGCTGACGCTCCCGGTCGGCAGGGGACCCTTCCCTGCGGTTGTGCTCGTTTCCGGTTCGGGGCCAAACGACCAGAACGAGACGGTTGGGCCGAACCACCCATTCCTCGATATTGCGCTTGGCCTGGCCGCGCGGGGAATCGCCAGTGTGCGCTACGACAAGCGGACCCGCGACTATCCGCGGAGCATCAACCAACGGACCTTCACTCTGACCCAGGAGTACGTGCCCGACGCGCTCGCCGCGATCCGGCTCCTGCAGCACCAGCCAGACATCGATCCCCGCCTCGTCTTCGTGCTCGGCCACTCCCAAGGCGGCACCTACGCGCCACTGATCGCCAAGCGCGCGCCCGAGGTCGCCGGTGTCATCCTGCTCGCCGCCGGGGCCGAGACACTTGCCGCGGCGCTGGAGCGTCAGGTTCGCTATCTCGCGACGCTTCCAGGCGCGATCGGCGCGAATGCCAAAGCGGAACTGCCCAATGTCATGGACCAGGTCGCCAAGATCGATAACCCGGCCGAGCTCGAGCGGGACCAGCCGGGAGACGTCCTCCTCGGTGGGGTGGGGCCCGCCTACTACCTGAGCGGGTATCGCTACAACGGGGTCGCGACGGCGCGAGAGATCCCCCAGCCGTTGCTCCTTCTCCAGGGAGACCGCGACTACCAGGTAACCGTCGCGAACGATCTCGACGTCTGGCTCAGGGGCTTGCGCGGGCGCGAAGGCGTGAGCGTCGTCGAGTTTCCGAAGGCTGACCATCTGTTCCTCGACGGCACCGGGCCGCCCACACCAGTCGAGTACGAGAAGCCCGGCCACGTCGACGCGAAGGTGGTGGCAACGATCGCCGCCTGGATCGACAAGGTCAAAGCCGGCCACGCGGGCTGACAACGCGCGGCCACCGGGGCGCATTCGAGTAGTGCTTGCTGATACACCGGATTCTCCGGTTTGTCTGCGACTGGAATGCGCAACTGTTGGTGCTGAGGGCTCGATCAAGCCAAGGATTTCGGGGTGAGCGGCGGACACGCTCGGAGCCTGCGGCGGGCATTACTCCTAGCGGTCGGAACGGCAGGGCGCGAGCCGCTCATCGTCACTGACGGTTCCTATCGAGAAGGAACCGGGCAAGCCAATCGCAGGTTCCCGATGCCCACACCGAGCTTTTGTGCCGGATTTCGGGGATTCGAATACGTGAAGCGGAGCTCCACTTCATCCAGCCAGACGACACCGAAGCAGGGCCTGTGTCGTCTGGCTACCTGCGCCACAAGCGGGTGGCCGGCACCGTCATGGGACGCCACGGCAAGCGTTCCGGTCGAAACGTCGATCGCTGAAGCACCGGGACACCCCGGCTTCCGTCCCAGCAACCAAGACCCGCGGGCCCGTCGCACCGCGCAACACTCGCGCCCGTGCATAGTGGCGCCACAACGACGCGCGAGCCCTCGAACGCCCCCAAGCCATTGCGGTACCGAGTAAGACCTCGGGCTCAACTATCGAGACGGCTTACGGGGCTTCACTTTGCGTCCGACCATCGACGTACACTTAGCGGTGCTTCGATAACTTTCAAAGGAGGGGTACGTTATGGCTCGCAAGACCATCCACATCAGTGACTTCACCGCGAAGGAGATCAGCGATGACAAGCAGTCGGCGACGATCACCGTCCGGTTCGGTGATGGTCGGAGGGGAGTCGTTGTGGCGGATGCTCACATCGATGACCCGATCATTGGCCAGATAGGTGCGGCTGGGAAGCAGCAGGCGCGGCGCGGTCGGCGTCCAAAGGTTGCGAGCTAGCGCGGCCAGCCGCTGTCTCCAGTCGACACGGGCGCGATTGCTCATTGCGGCCGCGTCGCCACGGCCGCATACATAGGACCTCTCGCACCGCATACCGGAGAGTTTTTCCGTTGCCCGTTGCCCGTTGCCCGTTGCCCGTTGCCGGGTCCACCTGCGCTCTCGGTTCTGTGGCGGCTCACTGGAAACGAGGACGGGCGCTCCGCTGATCGACCCTCAGCATCAACGGTATTCGGGGCATCGGCTTCACGTTACAAGCGGCCCGAATCGATATCCGTAGGAGCGTCAGACCTCGGCGGCTGCGTTGATCTCCTCGGGCGGTCGGTGAAGAGCTCGGCATCGGTCAAGAATCACCCGTCGCCGATTTCCGGGCCGACACCCGAGGGATTCGTACCCACGACGCGGGCAAACCTTCGCGGCAGGTGTCCGCGTGTGTCGTCGGCACAGCCGCGTCATGTCTTCGTGGCGAGCTCGACTGGGCAGGCGACGCCATCGATGACCGCGACGCTGACGGCAAAACGGGGGCATGGCGATGTTCGGGTTGCCAAGCCGCTGAGGTGGGCGAAGCCTCTCCTTCTCCGGGCTTTGATATCGATTGCGACATCGCCTTCGGTCTGAGCCGTTCGGGCTTGCTGCCGCCTTCGCGCCGGTGGCGCATCTGCTCGAGTCGGTGGATGCTTCTGCCCCGGAGGCGATGGGGTAAGGGCGCGATCATTGCCCCGCGCTCGCGACAACGAACGACACGGAGCTGCGCCGGATGGAGAGCGGGGGTGTGAAGGTTCGCGCGCGACAGAACCGCCGCCGAGCTTGAGCACGCTGGCGAGCTGCGGGCGCCGACCAGGAACGAGAGCTCGTCTCATTGCTGTGTCTCGCCAGGGTTATCGCACGTACGCTCGGGGCGCTTTCACCGGCCGCCGGTCAAGGCGGGCCGTCCGCGATCTGCCTCACGGTCTGACCTCCGGGCAGAGAGTTTGCGTCGCGGGTTCCACGCACGCGGCAGAGCAGCCCTTTCGCGTCGAACGAGGACGTGATCAGCCCAGGTGCTCACGTCACATGCTCGAGTGGCGCGGCAGCACCCGACGCCGCAGGCCGGATCGGGAGAGGAGAAGCCACGCGCCGCACACGGGAGATGCACTCGCATCGGATAAGCTCCACGGGACGGAGCGCAAAGTGTGCGGTACCGTTGAAAGTCGGAGCGTTTACCCGGTCTCAGTGAGAGCCCGGCGCCTTCCGCCCTCAGCAGAGTGGGTCGGAGTTGTGCTTGGTCGCGTGCCGTGACCAAGCTGAGGCCGAGACTGGGGAGAGTCCGTTTCAACACCATTGCAGAGCCATTTCCGAACGCGAGCGCGACGGCTGAGCATCCCAGCTGCCGGGCGAGGCTTCGCGCCCGCTCGAGTTGGCGTATGCAGGGGATCATGCGCCGCACGTGGTGCACGCACAGTTGCGCTACCACAACAGGGAGGGGTAAATGATCACGCATGAAAATATTGCCGCTTGGCGTGGACAGGATCTGGTTGACGAAAGCGGAGAGAAGATCGGAAAGCTCGGAGATGTCTACGTGGATTTCGAGACCGATGAACCGGTGTTCGGTGCCGTCAAGGAGGGTCTGCTCGGGGCTCGGATGACGCTCGTCCCGCTCGGTGACGCGACGATTGCGCCGGGCCACCTCACGATTCCGGTATCGAGCGACCAGATCAAGGGGGCCCCCGGTCTCGCTCACGCCGGCGACGAGCTCTCGGAGCAGGACGAGGCGAAGCTTTACAAGCACTACAAGCTCGAGTACACGGCCCCCGCGACGGCGAGTGGCAGGAGGCTCGCCCGGCGGTGAGGGCTCCTGTCGGTCTTGCTGGCCCGGAGCAGTGCCGATTCGAGTGGGGCTGGTCCTGCGCCAGGGAAGATTGGCTGGATCGGGTGCCTACGCACGGTGGTGGCCAGGGAGGCGTCTTCAGAGGCGGCGCGCCCCGACGTAGTGGACGGTGAACCACCGCTCGTCGAGATTGTCTATCTCCACGAAGGAGCCGGTGTAGGGCGCATCGATGATCTCGTTGTCTCCGATATAGATGCCGACGTGGTCGAGGTGGTTGAAGAAGACGAGGTCGCCGGGCTGCATCTCGGCTCGGGTCACCGGGACCCCGTAGCGGTACTGGGTGGCGGCGTGATGGGGCAGATCGACGCCGAGCTGGGCGTAGACGTAGGAGACGAGACCCGAGCAGTCGAAGCCGCTCGGGCTCTCGCCACCCCAAAGGTAGGGGACGCCGAGGTACTGCAGCGCGATCCACGCCGCCTGCGGGTAGCCCAGCGGCAGCGGCGCCGGGCCGGCGGCCGTCGGGGTGTCGGAGGGGCCTGTCGGGCTGGTGGTCGCGGGCGTGACGACGGTGCTCGTCGGCGGCTGCGAGGAGAACGCCGGCGGCGCGACCGTCGAGGTGGCAGTCGTGTCGTTTGTCGCCGGGGCCGTCGGGGTGAGCGCAGCGCCGTCGGCCGCACTGGTCTTCGACCGCGACGGCGCGTCGGAGGCGAGCCGCGCCCGCGCCTGAGCGGCGAGCCGCTCCTGCCGCCGATGTTCCTGCTCCTCGATCTGTGCAACCTGAAGCTCGACGCCGATCAGGAGACTCCGTCGCACGGCGAGCCCGCGCTCGATCTGGGCACGGGTCCTGCCGAGAGCCGCAAGGTTGGTCGCCGCGGCGCGCTCGTCGCGCTCGAGCGCCTCGAGCCGCGCCTGCACCTCCTCGCGTGTCTCGTCCGTCTCCTTGGCGACGAGCGCGATCTGGTTGCCGATCTCGTTCTCCTCTTCTGTGAGCGTCAGCAGGTTCGCGACGCTCGTCGCGCCCAGGATCACGGCGAGCGAGGAGTAGTGGTTCGACGTGTACAGGTAGACAAGCAGCCTCGCGGCCCGCTGTACGTCGCGGTGGTAGCTCCGCCGCGCGCTCGCGAGCGCGCGGCGGGCGCCTCGCAGCCTCACGTGCAGCGCGCTCAGCGCGACTCGGGCACCGTCGTAACGCTCCGAGACCGTGTTCAGCTCCTCGTCGATCGCGAGCATCTCCCCGAGCACCTTCGCCGCCTGCGCGCGCTTGCTCGCGATCGCCGAGAGCACGGCCGCCGTCTGCCCGCGCCGGCCGACGAGCCGGGGCGGCGCCGCTGACGCCGCCTGGACGCACGCGGCGATGAGCGCGGCCGCGGCGAGAGCCCGGATCGGCAGACTCGGTCCCAGCGACCACCGCCGGGCACACGGATCGCGGCGAGTTTCTCCCGTCAAACGCTCATTCCCTGCGGCCTCTGCGAGCGCTCTCGCCCCAGGCCACGACCGAGGATAGCGGCGCGGTCCAGCGCGCACGACGCCAACCGATTTCCCGCTGCGCGCTCGCCGGACGAGGCTCCCTCGGACGCCAGCGCGGCCGCACCCCGGCCGGCGTCTGCGCCCGCGTCTGCCAGCGAGTATTCGTCCCCGCAGCAGGCGTCTGGCACAACCGGCGACACGGACAATCCGGCCGCAGCTTCACCGCCTAGGATCCACCCGCCCTCCTCGAGGCGACCCCGGCACGCGATGGGAGCGAAGATCGACCGATGTCCGGGATTGGCGGCGGCGCTGGTCGGTGGTGTGCTGCGCGGTCTGCCGCTGGGCCAGGGCGCCCTCCGGCGCCGTCCGCGTCTGGGGGCGGGTGGGCGCCGTCCGCCGAACGCACGACCTGAAAGGATCTCCTCATCTTCGTTCAACCGCGAATTGCCGGCCTGGCCCGATGTCGAGAGTAGGCGGAAGAGCTCCGTCCAGCTGGGCCGAGGAGGTTGCTGAAAATGTTAGGCCAGCCGAGATGCGGCGTTGTCGCGCCCGCGAACGTCCTGCGGGGGGCGGAAGTCGGTAGCCGTATGCCGCGGGCGGTCACGGGCCGAACCACCGCGCTCTCACGGTCCGGCGCGTCTGCAGTGTCGGTCCGGCTCAACGCGCGGCCGCTGTTCAGGGCGGTCGCAACTTGCTCGCTCATGCCGGACGCGCGGCTCCATCGGGGCGCACTTCCCCCGGTGCGGAGCGGGAAGTACCGGGAAACCTGCCAGTGATCGGAAGACGAATCGGTGTGGTTATCGTGGACGGTGATAGTGGTGCTGCTCGAGCAAATCGGCCGCGGAGTCGTCGTGAGGCTCATGGTGTTACCTCGTTTCTGTGTTGGTGTATTGGCTATTCGCAATTGAAGCCTCAATCTGTGAAGAACCTCTGAGAGTGATGAGATAGTTTTCTGTGGAGCGCAGATCGAACCCAGTGTCCTCGGAGCTATCGGCTGGGCGAAGTCGCGTCACAAAGATCCAAACGCGCCCCAAACCGCGAGGAACCGAACATGGTCAGCTCGGCCCGACGTATTTGCCGAGCCCGAGGTTTTCGACTCCTCCATCCCAGGCGTCAAGCGGCAACTTCCATCGGTGCTTCCTCGAGTTTCGGTTCGAGTTGGACGGCCGGCACGATGATGCGGCGTGATCGCAGTGCGATGAGGACGACGGCGAGTGTGATCGTGAGGAACACTGCGGAGCCGGTGAGGGCAGCGGCGACGCCGTGGGCGAGTTTCAGCACGGCACCGGACTGGCCGTCGGCGGCTGCGGTGAAACGGGTGACGAGGATGCTGAGGCCGAGTGATGCGCCGATCTGTTGGGAGACGTTGATGAGGCCCGAGGCCGCGCCGGCGTCGTCGGGTGCGACACCGCGGATACCGAGAGCGGTGAGCGGGATGAGCGCGGTGCCGATTCCGAGGCCGAGGAGGGCCATCGGGATCGCGAGCTGCGGGAAGTAGTGGGTGGATGGCGAGAGCCGGCTCAGCCAGGCCATCCCGGCGAGGGCGGTCGCTACGCCGAAGACGAGCAGAGGGAACTCGCCGATGCGGGAGGCGATCCGCGGAACGACCTGCACGGTCGCGAACATCACCGCGGTGGTCGGGAGGAACGCGATTCCCGCCTGGAGCGGGCTGAAGTGGAGTGCGCCCTGGAGGAACTGCGTGAGGAAGAAGAACATTCCGAACATGCCGGTGACGAGGAGCGCTCGCGCGAGGTAGGCGCCGGAGCGCTCGCGGCTTGCGAAAAGGCGTAGTGGCGTGATCGGCTGGGTCGCGCGGCGTTCGTTTGCGATGAACAGCGCGAGCAGTCCGGCGCCCGTGACGAAGGACGCGAAGGTGAGGGTGTCGGTCCACCCATCGGCCGCCGCGCGGACGAAGCCGTAGACGAGAGCGGTCATGCCAAGCGTCGAGGTGAGCGCGCCCGTGAGGTCGAAGTGACCGGTCCGTCGGGGTGTCTCGGGCAGGACGCGCGGGCCGAGCCAGAGGAGTGCCGCGCCGACCGGGGCGTTGATGAAGAGGCCCCAGCGCCAGGACGCCCACTCGGTGAGCATGCCGCCGAGGAGGAGGCCGAGGCTGCCACCCGCCCCCGCGACGGCACTGTAGAGGCCGATCGCGCGCGTCCGCTCGCGCCCCTCGGGGAAGCTCGACACGAGCAGCGCCAGTGCCGCCGGCGCGGCGATCGCGGCGCCGACACCCTGGACGCTGCGCGCGACGAGCAGCACGGCGGCGGTGGGGGCGAGCCCGCCGACGATCGAGGCTGAGGTGAAGAGGCCGATGCCGATGCTGAAGAGGCGTCGGCGGCCAAGCAGGTCGCCGGCGCGGGCGCCGAGCAGCAGCAGGCCTCCGAAGGTGAGCGTATAGGCGTTCTGCACCCAGCTGAGGCCGGTCGCCGAGAAGTGCAGCGAGCGGTGGATGCTGGGCAGCGCGGTGATCACGATCGACGTGTCGAGGATGATCATGAGGTAGGCCCCGAGAATCAGCGCCAGGATCAGGGTCGGGCTGCGGCGGTCGAGTGCGAATGGTCCCATACGGGTGGATCCCTTCTCTCGGAGGAGTGAAAGCGCTAAAATGGAGGCGCCCTCCCATATATAGGGAGGTTGCCTCCGCTTAGTATACGGAGGTAACCTCCGTTACGCAAGTGGAGTTACGCCATCGGCTCTCCCGACACCCTCACCCACCTCCAGCCGCCCAAACGGGCCGACGCCCGCCGCAACTACGAGCAGCTGATCGAGGCTGCGCGCGGCGTCTTCGCCGAGGCCGGCTCGCACGCTTCGCTCGAGGAGATCGCCCGGCGGGCCCGGGTCGGAATCGGCACGCTCTACCGTCACTTTCCGACCCGTCAAGCGCTGCTCGAAGCGGTCTACGTCGACGAGGTCGAGGCTCTGAGCCGCTCGGCGAGCGAGCTTGCCCACCTTCCGCCCTGGGATGCCCTGGCCGCCTGGCTACGTGGCTACGTCTCCTATGCGACAACCAAGCGGGCGCTCGCCGAAGAGATGTCCGCGTCCGCGGGCGGTGAAACGACCGTCTTCCAGATGTGCAAGGGCGCGATCTTCGCTGCGGGCGAGCCGCTCCTCCAGCGCGCCCAGGAGGCGGGGGTGGTGCGCAACGACACGAATTTCACAGACGTCGCACGGATGGTCTTCGGGATCGCCGCGATCCCCGCCAGCGACCCGGAACAGCTCCAGCGGATCCTCGACGTCGCCCTCGACGGGCTCCGCTACCAGCCAGCCCGACAAGAATCAGCGGAATAGTGCCCGCGGGCCTGGCGGCGAACGCTCACCGAACTACCGAGTCGGGCGCTGGCTCCACGGGATGTCCGGCTGGGAGACGCCGACGGCTGGGGTCGACCTCCTGGTCGGGGGCCGGACCCGTATGCTCATTCGCGACCCCTGCGACGGGACCGAGGTCGGCGCGACCGGCAAGTCGGTTGGCAGGAGTCTTCACGTCGATCTGGGACGCCGACCCGATCACCCGCGACTGATCGAGCGAGAGTTCGAGCGGTTCCAGAACGACGACGTCACGTTCAACAACCGGTCGAAGATCGACACGAACTCTTCCCAGTTCAAGAACGCGCTACCGAGCCGCGACAATCCGATCCCGGCGGGTCTGCCCTACAGCGGTCGCGACGGGTAGTGAGCGGACCATGCCGTCGTGTGGCACTCCGCGCCGACGCCGAGTAACCCGAACCGATCGATGACCGCACCACGACGGCCAAGGCGGGGGCTCGGCGGCAACTCGGGCATCGATCACGACAACGCGCAGTTCCAGGTGCCTAGAAAGACCTGCAGCGCTCGCGGCGGGCTCGTCAGATCCGGGCAGGTGCGGCCCCGTGAGCGTGAGGTTGCCGTTCCTCCAGACCGCGCTCGAGATCTGGCGACGACGAGCCGCTCATGCCGGGGCGCAGGGGTGTCGCCCCCGACGTGGCCGTGTGTGAGTTGGTCGGGTCAACGCGGTCGACCGGCGGCTACGTTGCTGTCGACAACATGGGTTGGGAACCCGTAGCGCATCTCGCCGAGTTCCCCGACCTCGGGTTTGAGAGGCCGATGGTGTGCAGGAGAAGACCGCGAGCAATGCTGATCTTGATCGGCGGCCGAGCGAGTCGGAGATCGTCGTGATGAGCTCGGCGGCGGCTCGAGCCCGAGCCGGCATCGAAGAATGCCGATACGCTGACGGCGTGTTGCGCCTCGGATACTGTCCAGGCCGGCGGGCGTGAGTCCCGGTGTCAGCGTCGTGACCACCGAGAAGATCATCGGTGAGCCGTGTGCGGGAAAACCGCACGCACGGCTTGAAAGGGGAACGGGGAAACGGGCCTAACGGCACCGCCCCCTGACGACCAATGACCGGACGACTAAATGCGGCCAGCGAAATCGGCTGGAGATCGAGCCCCGGTCTGGGTCCCTCGAACCCGGGACGGGACGTACAGCGGGTCGGCACGGCCAACTTCCTCGGTGAGGATGTCCTAAAGATCCACGATCCGGTATGGGCCGTGCTCGGCACCCTCGGTGACAGTCAGTGCTATCTGGGTGTCCAGACCAAGGTGGCAGCTGTCCAGGCGGCGCTGTCCCGTCGCATTTCCAGTGATGACCTCGCAGTGCGTCTGATTGCGCCGGCCTTTACCCTGGGCGTGTCGGACGGTCAACTCAATGGCACCTCGGAGATGCGGTTCTCGTTGATTGGCCGCGAACTGGTCAATGACTCAACTGCCGTCCACCTGGCTGCGAACAGTGTGGCGGGCCTCATTGCGGTGGTCGCCTGCGACAAGCCACCTGTCGGTACCGTCGCTGCCCTCCTCGAGCACAACGTACCCTCGGTCATCCTCTCCGACGGCTCGATCAAGCCGGGCCATGACCCAGTGACCGGCGAACGTATCGACCTCGTTACCGCCTTCCAGACAGCCGCAGATCCCGACAGTGAGGTTCGCGCTCGAGTTGCGCTTCATGCCTGCCCCGGCCAGGGCAGCTGCGGAGGAATGTTTACCTACAACACCATGCAGGCGTTCATCGCCGTGCTGGGCTTGCAGCCCCTGCAAATGGTCTCTCCGACCTCGGATGACCCGCGCCGGACGACCGAGTTCCCAGAGCAGCTCGTCGACTGCCTCACGACCATGACATCCCTGGGCATCCGACCGCGAGACATCGTCACGCCCAAGTCGCTACGCAATGCGCTGACCGTCGCCATCGCCATGGGCGGGTCTACCAACGTCATACTGCACAGCGTCGAGATCGCACGTGCCGCTGGAATCGACCTCTGGGAACACGTCCTCTCACAGTCCGGATTCAACGCTCTCTCACGCCGCTTGCCAGTGATCGTCAATCTGCGGCCATTTGGCCGCTATTCGATGGTCGATGTCGACGCCGAGGGCGGATTGGCGACGGTTGTCAGTGAGCTCCTTGGCGCGGGGTACCTCGAAGGTGATGTCATCACATGCACCGGTGAGACGCTTGAAGAGCAGATTCGACGGCTTGCTCCACCTCCCCCCGATCATCGTGTAATCCACTCGGTGGGCCGGCCCTTCAAGGACACCGGCGGGCTCCGGTTACTCCGCGGGAATCTTGCTCCCGGCGGTGGTGCCGTGCTGAAGCTTGTCGGCGTCGAAAGTGGAATTGCCAACGGGCTATTCACCGGCCATGCCCGCGTGTTCAACGGTGAAAGGGCGCTCATCGACGCCCTGGACGAACGACCCGAAGAGTTTCGCGATAACGACATGGTGGTCATCCGCTACGAGGGACCTCGCGGCGCTCCTGGGATGCCGGAGATGCTCGACCCCACCTCGAAGATCACGAGCCTGTGTCGCCGGCGAAACATCACCATCGCTCTTATGACCGACGCCCGATTCTCGGGCGGATCGGTTGGCCTCGTCATCGGCCACGTCGCTCCTGAAGCGCTACTCGGGGGCCCCATCGCCCTCGTCCAGGATGGAGACACTGTCACTGTCAACGTCCTTGACGACCGGATCGACTGCGTTGAGCTGGACGATCCCGAGACATTCGAGCAGCGCTCTGCCGCGTGGAACGCCGCGGTCGAGACACACGGTGGGATCCACCCTGACGCCGCGCCGGTAACCCATCGAGTCCTGAAGAGAATGCGCGCCAGCGCACTCCCCGCGCTGCTGGGTGGCGGGATGACCGCCAGCTGCTAGACAGCGATACCTGCCTGAAGGTCGGGGCGCGGTGGCTCGGGCGTCACACGCCGGCCGCGTGGTGCGTCCTCAGCGGCGGTCGGGGCCTGGCGCGACGGGCTGAGGCGTCAGCGGAATGTTGGTCGCGCCCCCAACCCGTGCTCGAACTCGGCGGCGATGATCCGCTCGTCGTGGACTCCGGTCGCGGCTGGCGAAACGATCCAGACGATC
>Ga0302325_10019935_pt1 | contig 14079 bp, 13 predicted proteins | sample Palsa_T0_2_FD_201948 | JGI IMG/M metagenome (GOLD analysis project Ga0302325, IMG submission 201948) | Peat permafrost microbial communities from Stordalen Mire near Abisko, Sweden - Palsa_T0_2 | ecosystem: Environmental > Terrestrial > Soil > Palsa > Peat permafrost | place: Sweden: Abisko... | reverse complement strand
CGGCGGACTCGTATGCCCGGACGAAGTTCGCCACGATCGCATCCTCGGCGGGTGAGCCGGGAGCGGGCGCCGGTTCGCGGCCGACGGCCGGCGGCAGGCGGCGCTGCAGGCTGGCGCGCGCCCGTTTGAGTGCGCTGTTGACCGATTCGACGGACGAGTCGAGCATGCCGGCCACCTCGCTGGCGTGGTATCCGAGGACGTCGCGCAGGATGAGGACGGCGAGCTGGCGAGGCGGCAGGACCTGCAGGGCGGTCACGAAGGCCAGGGAGATGGATTCGGTCTGCTCGTAGCGCGCTTCTGGGCCGGGCGGCACATCGATCGCACCCTCGAGAAGGGCGTCGGGAAATGGCTCGAGCCACACGACTTCGCCGAGCCGGGTCGGCTCGGGTGGCTCAACATTGGGCACGTCCCACTCCTTGGCCGGGCGCCGGCTGGCCGAGCGGCGCGCGTTGAGGCACCGGTTGGTGGCGATCTTGTACAGCCAGGTGCGCAACGAGGCGCGGCCCTCGAACCCGCCGAGGCCCTGCCAGGCGGCCAGCAGCGTGTCCTGCAGGGCGTCCTCGGCGTCCTGGAAGGATCCGAGCATCCGGTAGCAGTGCACCTGCAGCTCCCGGCGGTACGGCTCGGTCAGCTCCCCGAACGCGTCGCCGTCCCCGGCCCGCGCCCTGGTGATCAGGTCGCCTGTTCCCACCCTCACGTCACCCACTTCCCGTAGCTCACCGCACTTCTTCGTATGGACACCGGCCGCAGGGCGAACTGGGCGGCCGGCGGCCGCCCAGTTTCCCTATGTCGCGGTGACTACATCGGTGGTAGCTGACAACGCCAGCGAAGGAGAACCGCGATGGGAAAGATCGTAATCAGCCAGAACGTCTCGCTCGACGGAGTCGTCCAGGACCCCACCGGCGAGGAGGGCTTCAGGCACGGCGGCTGGTTCGGCCAGGTTGGGGATAAGGACCGCGAAGAGTGGGCCAAGATCGAGCTCGAGGAGGCGCTGGGCGCCGAGGCCCTGCTGCTTGGTCGGCGGAGCGACAAGTACTTCGGACCGCGGTGGACAGGACGCGGTGGCGAGTGGGCGGACAGGCTGAACGGTCTGCCCAAGTACGTCGTGTCCTCGACCCTCGCAGATCCCGAGTGGAGCAACTCGACGGTCCTAAAGGGCGAGGTGGTGAACGAGGTCTCGAAGCTGAAGCAGGAGCTAGACGGGGAAATCGTCGTCTACGCCAGCCGTCAGCTCGTGCACACACTGATGGAGCACGACCTAGTCGACGAACTGCGGCTGATGGTCTACCCATTCGTGCTCGGGGCTGGCGAGCGCCTCTTCGGCGAGACCAGCGACAAGAAGTCCATTCGCCCCCTCCACGCCCGGACCGTCGGTGACAGCCTCGTCTACCTCACCTACGAGGTCGTCCGAGACGCCTAACAACCGAGCTGCGGCGTTGGCCGACGGAGACGCCCTTGGGCACCGCCCTCCATCGAGGGCAGTGCCCCAAGGGCGCGCAGGCCGGCGCCGCTTGAGCCGACGGTAGGCCCGCAAGGTCACTCGCAACCTAAGTCTGACATTCGCAGCCTTTGGCGATACAGGACACGCAGAGTATGCATGATACGAGTGTATAGCATACATTCAGGTATCATAACTATGTGACGGATAGAAGTTTCTTCGGCCGAGGTCATGAGCTAGGCGTGCTCGACGACCTACTCCGGCTGGTCGCGGAGTCCGGCCACGGCCGACTTGTCGCAGTGCGCGGGCGAAGGCAGGTAGGAAAATCGCGACTGGCCGAGCACTTCGCCGCGCATAGCGGCGTCCCGTATGGCGTCATCGCCGGCATGAAGGGCACTCCGGTCGACATCCAGATGCGGCGGGCCGTCCAGACGCTGCGCTCATCGGCCAACCCACTGCCCGGCATCGACGCGGTTACCGCCGCCACTCCCGCCGGCTGGCAGGACCTGCTGTCCCGGCTTGGGCTGGTTGTGCGGCACACGCCGACCATCCTCGTGTTCGACGAGTTTCCGTGGGCATGGGAGTCGAGCACCTGGCTAGACGGGCTGCTGCAGTCGCTCTGGGACGGCGAGTTCAGCAGGCGCCCCGTCCTCGTGCTGCTCATCGGTTCAGACGAGGCGATGATGGACCGACTGTTCGAGCATGACCGGCCGCTATTCGGGCGATTGGATGAACAGCTCGTCGTCCGGCCGTTCAACCCAGCGGAAACGGCCCTTGCCCTGGGCAGTGACATCGCTGCACGCGACGTCTTCGATGCCCAGCTCGTCACCGGAGGGTTCCCCGAGCTGATCGCGCACGCCAGGCGTTTTCGCAGCGCGACCGCCATGGTGGAGAACTCGCTATCGCGCCCGCACACGCTGCTCGCCGACATAGCGCAGCTCAACCTGGCGGGAGAACTGAGCGACAGCGCCAGCGCGCGACTAGTGCTCGACGCGATCGGGGCGGACGAGGTCGGTGTAGTGAACTTCTCCGCGATCGCGGCGACGCTCGGCGGCGGCAAGGCGGCGGAGACGGCGGTGACCCGAGCCATGAAGGGGCTCGTCGATGTCAAGCAGATCGTGGCGGTCGACTTCCCCGGCGGCCGACTGGACAGCCGCCTGAAGCGATACCGGATCGCCGACCCCTATCTGCGGTTCTGGTTCCGATTCGTCGAGCCGCAGCTGCGCAACATCGAGATCGGCCGCCCGGACCTCGCCGTCGAAGCCTTCCGGCGCTCGTGGCCGACCTGGCGGGGCAGAGCGATCGAGCCCATCGTGCGCCAAGCGGTGCTCCGGCTTGCCCCTAGTCTGGCGGGGACACTGGCGGGCATCGAGTCGGTGAACGCCTGGTGGGAACGGACCGGCACGCACGAATTCGACCTGGTAGGTGCCGGGCACGACGGACTGCCTTTGGTTGCGGGCTCGGTCAAGTGGCGGGAAAACCAGCCATTCAACGACCGCGACCTAGCGAAGCTCGCGGCCGCCCGGTCAGTCATCCCACACGCGGAACAGGCCAGCCTGCTCGCTGTCTCGCCGCACGGCGTGGCGCCTGGGGTCGGCGTCGACGTGGTCCTAGACGCCGCGGACCTGCTCACGGCATGGCAGGCGTGATTCGGGTTCAGGGGCAGGCGGTCGGGATGATCCGATGTAGTTTCGTGCATAGATGGTGCATGAAACTACATGAAAGATGTAGTAATACGCCAACGACGCCACTGTCGCGTACATAGCGCGCCAGCAGCGGCACACCTGGCACAGGTGGAGTGCCTGCTGGCCCGCTGCCCTAAAAGGCAGGTGTCCGCCCTGGTTCCGCAGTCCCGCCGCCGCGCAGAGATCCCCCGTTCTCTTCTCCAGTGGCCGGAACGAGCGCGGCCGTCTCCGTCCCGCCCATTCCTCTTCCTCCCGAGTGCGCGGGAACTGGTCACCTTCCGAGACCGCGTCCGCCTCGGACGTTGCCGTCCTAAGTAACATCTACCTCCGCAAGCTGAACCGGTGACTTCAGCCGCTGGCCTGCCGCCGTACGCTGATTGTTGGACGATAGACCTTATGCGGTACAAGCGTGCTGTCGAGAAGCTCAGGCTCTTGGCCGAGGGATGCCAGGAGATCGGCTCCTGGCCGTCATCGGATGAGCCTTACCTTGTCGAGATGTACGCCTTCGGCGGTGTGGATCGTGCACGCGTTCTCCTGCCGCCTGCACGGCCTGCGCCGCTACGAGAAGGCACTGAAAGACGAACTGGAGGGCGCCGGCCGGTGAAGGTCACCCGGATTGCGTGCTCGGCGAGCCTGAACGCCGGGAAGCACGCCCTGCTTGAGGAGCAGGCCCGGCGGCTGGGCCGGGTGCGGTCGAAGGTGTGGCGCGAGTACGGCTCCGTCAGCGGCGCCGGGGTCACCGACCGCACGATCCGCGACCGGTGGATGGCCGACGGCACCGCGGGCGGTTTCGGGGTCCTCGCCAATGCCTGGAAGGAAACCGTCCGGGACGCGGCGGGCGACGTCAGGGCCAGCAGGGAATCGGCGAAGGTTAAGGTCCGGCGGGCCGTCTTCCGCCGGACCGCCGACCCTGCCGAGCGCAAGCGCCTGTGCGCGGCGCTGAAGGCTGAGGAGTGGGCCGGCGTTCCGTACCTGTCCCGGCTGATGCGGAAACACTGGCGGCGAGGCCGCAGCAAGGTCGCGAACCAGATCGTCGTCCGCGCGGACAACTACCGCACCTTCGCCCTCGCCGAGGGCGGGGATGTGTGGCTGGCCATTCCCGGCCTGCTTCCCCGCGAGACGGTCAAGATCCCGCTGAACACCACCGTCGCGCCGTCCGGCACGCTGCGGCTGATCCTGCGCGGGGGCAAGGTCGAGGTGCGCTACCAGGTTGACGGGTCGTCGCTGAAGTCCTCCGCCCGGCCGCCCGGCGCCCGGAGCATCGGCGTCGACAAGGGCTACACGGAGGTCGTGACTGATTCCGACGGCGTGCACCACGGCCCAGGCCTCGGGATCCTCCTGTCGGCGGAATCGGACTGGACGAAGGGCCTGACGGCGGAAGCACTCAAGAGCGTGCCGGAGCGCAGAGGTTCTGCGCTCGTGCTGGTCAACGCCGCGTATACGTCACAAGCTGATCCCCGCACGGGCGCCCTCGGCGTCCGCCGCGGTGACCGGCTTTACTGTCCCGGCGGGGACGTTTACCAGGCTGACCATGCCGCTGCGATCAACATCCTGCAACGGGCAAGTGACCCCGACATCACCCTGTTTACCCCGCACACGCGGGTGAGGCAGATCTTGCGGGAACGGGCCGATCGCCAACGGGCCAGACTGCCGGCCCCGGACTCCAGCCCAGCAGCCAGGGGCGGAGAGCGAAACATCCTCACATGCTCAGGAGCGAGCAATGAATAGGAAGCAGGTAGCAATGATGCGCTCCACCCCTGTCGTCATCGCCGCGGCAGTGGCCGCAACGGCGGCAGCGCTGTCCGGTCTTGCCGCGCTGACCGGCACGGCGCACGCGGGCACCGCGGCCGGCACCACCGCGGCCGGCACCACCGCGAAGGCCTGTCGCGCCTGGACCGGGCAGCACCCGCCGTACGCGGTCTGGCTCACCGGCGTGGTCGCGCTCTCCCCCTGCGACATCTGGGCCACCGGGGTCCCCGGGGTGAACACGCAGGCCGCCACCGTGACCGACCTGCTGCACTGGAACGGCGCCGCATGGACGCTCCATACCAGCGACACCGTGCCCGCGTCGCTGCTGCCGCTTCCCTCCATCACCGCCACGTCCGCGAGCGACGTCTGGGTGGCGGGCAGCGCTCTCATCGACGTCAACCCGGAGGGCTTGGGGGACGCGCAGACGCTCATCGCGCACTGGAACGGCAGGGCGCTGAGCCGCGTGACGAGTCCGGACCCGGGAGCGTTGCCGGGGGTCAATCTGCTGTCCGGCGTCTCGGCCACCGCCAGGAACAACGCCTGGGCGGTCGGCTTCTACAGCGTCTTCGACTCCTCCGACGACACCTCGAAGACCTATCCGCTTGCCGAGCACTGGAACGGGAGCGCCTGGACCTGGGTTCCCGCCGCGATACCGCAGACGTATGGCCACCCCTCTCCCTACGCCGCACTCAGCGCCGTTCAGGCACGCTGCGGCTGCGCCCCGTGGGCGGTCGGCAATTACGACGCCCAGGTATCCGCCAGCGGCGGATACCGTATCGTCACGCTGACCGAGCGCTGGACCGGCGGCACATGGCGCGTAGCGGCGAGCCCCAACCTGGCCGGTGACAACCAGCTCACCGCCGTCTCCGCCGACTCAAGTAACGACGCCTGGGCGGTCGGCCACCACGACGGCAACGCCTCGCAGACGCTGGCCGAGCACTGGAACGGGCACGCCTGGAAGATCATGCCGAGCCCGAGCCCCGGTCGGTTTGACGGCAAGCCTGATGGCACGCTCAACGGCGTCGCGGCGGTCAGCCCGCGCGACGCCTGGGCCGTCGGCTCCTACACCGACGGCCCGAGTGGCAAGCCGCAGGCGCTGCTGCTGCACTGGAACGGAACCTCCTGGCGGCAGGTTGCGCTGCCGCACTTCGGCCCGAAGGGCGAACCGAACGTGCTCAACTCCGTCTCCGCCTCCTCGGCGGGGAATGTGATCGTGGCCGGCTACTACTCCGGCCACGCCGGCGCCGGACAGCAGGCTCTCGTCCTCCGCGTCGGCTGACGATGGCTCGTTCACCCGTAGCATCGACGCATGAGTGAATCCCCGCCGGGTCCGCTTACCATCTTCGGCCCCGATTTTCCCTTCGCCTACGACGACTGGCTGCGCCATCCCGCGGGTCTCGGCCGGCTCCCCCGGGCGGCGCACGGGGCCACGGTCGCCATCGTGGGCGCCGGGCTCGCCGGGATGGTGGCCGCCTATGAGCTCATGGAGCTCGGGCTGCGGCCGGTCGTCTACGAGGCCGCGCGGATCGGCGGGCGCCTTCGCTCGCACCAGTTCGAAGGCGCGGACCGGGTCATCGCCGAGCTAGGCGGGATGCGGTTCCCCGTCTCAGGTACGTCCTTCTTCCACTACGCGGATCGCCTCGGGCTCGCAAGCGCACCGTTCCCCAACCCGCTCACCGAGGCCGCGGGAATTACCGTCATCGATGTCGCGGGACAGACCGTCCACGGCCGCGACCTCAGCGAGCTGCCACCGGAGTTCACCGAGGTCGCACGGGCCTGGGACGAGGCACTTGAGGAGATCGGTTTCTCCGACCTGCGCAGCGCCATCCGGGCGCGCGACGTCGCCACGTTGAAGCGGCTGTGGGATGAGCTTGTGCCGCTGTGGGATGGCCGGACCTTCTACGACTTCATCGCCACATCCCAGGCATTCTCGAAGCTGCCATTCCGCTATCGGGAGATGTTCGGGCTGGCCGGCTTCGGCACCGGAGGCTGGGATTCCGACTTCCCGAACTCGATGCTTGAGATCCTGCGTGTCGTCGTCACGAACTGCGACACCGACCAGCGGCTGATACTCGGCGGCGTTGAGCAGCTGCCCCGGGGACTGTGGACTCTTCCCGCCAGCGAGCGCAGCCCCTGGCCCGCGGGCACCACTCTCGCGAGCCTCCACGGAGGCGTACCGCGGCCAGGCGTCACGGCCATCCATCGGCGCGACGGCGACGCGTTCAGCGTCCGCGACCGCTGGGGCACGAGCCGGACGCACGATGCGGTGCTCGCCACCTGCCAGAGCTGGCTCCTCACGACCAATATCGAGTGCGACGAGAGCCTCTTCGCACAGGAGCTCTGGATGGCGCTCGACCGCACCCGCTACATGCAGGCATCCAAGACCTTCGTGATGGTCGACCGGCCGTTCTGGAAGGACATCGACCCCGCCACCGGCCGCCCGCTGATGGGCATGACCCTCACCGATCGGCTCACCCGCGGTACGTACCTGTTCGACAACGGCCCCGACAGGCCCGCGGTCATCTGCCTGACCTACTCCTGGATGTCCGACGCGCTGAAGGTGCTGCCCTACGACGTCGATCAGCGCGTCAGGCTCTCGCTCGATGCCCTCGGCAAGATCTATCCTGGCCTCGACATCGCGAGCCACATCGTGGGTGACCCGGTGACGGTTTCGTGGGAGGACGACCCGAACTTCCTCGGTGCGTTCAAGGGGGCTCTGCCCGGGCACTACCGCTACAACCATCGCATGTACCGGCATTTCATGCAGGGCGGGCTGCCGGCCGCCGAGCGGGGCATCTTCATCGCCGGCGACGACGTCTCCTTCACGCCCGCGTGGGCGGAGGGCGCCGCGCAGACGGCGCTCAACGCCGTCTGGGGGGTAATGACGCACTTCGGCGGGGGTTCCCATCCGGAGAACCCGGGCCCGGGCGACCTCTTCGACCGGCTGGCCCCCGTCGAGCTGGGAAACTGATGAGCACGACGACGCGGGTAGCCGCGTGGCAATGCCGGCCAGGGCCGCTCGACGTCACAGGAAACCTGCGCCGGCTCGACGAGATCTGTGCGCTGGCCGCCGGGCAGCGGGTCGAGGTGCTCGTCACGCCCGAGATGTTCACCTCCGGTTACGGCCTCGCTCCCGACCAGGTGCTGCGCCTAGCCGAGGACGTCGGCGGGCCGACCGAGGCCGCTGTCGCCCGGATCGCACGGCGCCACCGCCTCGCGATCGTCTACGGGTACCCGGAACGCGCCGCCAGCGGTGGCGCGTACAACGCGGCGACGCTCGTCGGCCCCGACGGCGCCGTCCGCGGGCACCACCGCAAGGTGCACCTCTTCGGCGCCGTGGACAGGAGCCTGTTTGTCCCGAACACCGAGCCGCCGACCGCGTTCGACTTCGACGGCTCCCGCGTCGGGATGCTGATCTGCTACGACGTCGAATTCCCCGAGGCCGTGCGCCATCTCGCGGTCGATGGAGCCCGAGCCGTGCTCGTGCCGACCGCGAACATGACCGGCTACGAGGAAGTACCGCAGTTCCTCGTTCGGGCGCGAGCCTGCGAGAACGGCTGCGGCATCGTCTATGCGAACTACTGCGGTGCCGACGGCCTGTTTGAGTACAACGGGCTGAGCGTGATCTGCGGGCCGGGCGGCGAGGTGCTCGCCCAGGCCACCGCGCTTGGCGAGCAACTGCTCGTCGCCGACCTCCCCCGCGAATCGGCGGGAACCTACCTCGCTGACCGTCGAGCGGACCTGTATGGGCAGAACCCCATATAGTGCCCGGTCTGGCTCATATGCAAACGATTCCGGCTAGGATCTTGCCGTGGCGGACTTCGACCCGAGCATTCCGAGCATCGCGCGCGTCTACGACTATTTCCTTGGCGGCAAGGACAACTTCGCCGCGGACAGGGAACTCGGAGCGCAGCTGGTCAAACTGGTCCCGTCAACCCCGGTGACCCTCCGGGAGAACAAGACGTACCTGCGCCTGGCCGTCACGTGGGCGGCGAATCAGGGAATCCGCCAGTTCATCGACTTGGGCGCGGGCATGCCGACCTCGCCGAGCACGCACGAGACCGCCCGCGAAGTCGCGCCAGGCGCGCGGGTGGCCTACGTGGACAACGACGCGGTGGTGCTCAACCACCTCGACGCGCTCGCCGCCCACGGGAACAAGGGCGTGACGGTGGTGGACGGAGACGTCCGGGATGCGGACACGATTCTGCACGCCGTGGCGGGGGGCATCGACCTGACCGAGCCCGCCTGCCTGATCATGGGCTCGCTGCTGCACTTCTTCGCGCCCCAGCCCGCACGTGACCTGGTGGCCAGGTACGCCGAGGCGCTGGCACCCGGCAGCTACCTGATCCTCACGATGGGCATCGCCTCCGGCAAGGCGGCGGAGAAGTTCTTCCGCATGTACAGCGGCGAGGGACCTTCGAAGCTGTACCAGCATTCGCCGGAGGATTTCGCCACCTTCTTCGGCCCTCTGGAACTGGTGCCGCCCGGGATCGGGGATGCCAGAATCTGCCGCCCCGGCCGGGAGGAAGTCACCGCGACGCCGACCCGCGAGGGCTGGATGATCACCGGCATCGCCCGCGTCGGCTGAGTAGAATCACCAGATGGGGAAGTCGAGGCCGTGTTCGGCTTCGGGCCGCGGCCCGAAGATACGACGGTCTGCCTCGTCGATACGGACGTCGTTGATGGAAGCCTCGCGGCGGCTCATGAGCCCGTTCTCGTCGAACTCCCACAGTTCGTTGCCGTAGCTGCGCCACCACTGGCCCCGGTCGTCGTGCGACTCATACTGGAAGCGAACGGCGATGCGATTGCCGCGAAAGCCCCACAACCCCTTGCGCAGGGCGTAGTCAAGCTCCCGCTGCCACTTGGCGGTGAGGAACTCGACGATCGCCTGCCGGCCGGCGAGGAAGGTGTCGCGATTACGCCAGATCGAGTCGGGCGTGTAGGCCAGCGACACCCGCTCGGGATCGCGGGTGTTCCACGCGTCCTCGGCGGCCTGTACCTTCTTGAGCGCCGCGGGCAGGTCAAAGGGCGGGAACGGCGGCCGGGCCTCAGCCATAGTCGCAATCCTCTCGGTCGGTGAGCCTGCTGCCTGACTGGTGATCAGTTAACCATCCGTGCCGACCACGATCCGGGACTCGCGGCTACCGCACCGCGAACCGGTTGAGCGTGTCCACGACGAGGCTGGTCTCGGCCTCGTTGCCCAGGTGGCCGGCGTCCTCGATCACCGTAAGCTCGGCGCCCGGCCAGGCGCGGGCCAGCTGCCACGCGGTGTCAAGCGGGCCTCCCATGTCCAGTCGGCCATGGACAAGCACGCCGGGGATCCCGGCCAGCCGGTGTGCCTCCCGCAGCAGAACACCGTCCTCCAGCCACGCGCCGTTGGCGAAGTAGCGCGAGCAGATCCGCACGAAGGCCAGCCTGGCCGCCGTCGGGCGGGCCGCGTAGATGGACTGACCCTTCGTCTCGCCAGAGAGCACCGCGTCCTCCCACGCGCACCAGTCGGCCGTGGCCTTCTCCCGCACCGCCGGGTCAGGATCCTCGGCCAAGCGCGCGTAGGCGGCCACGATGTCCCCGTCGCGCGGCGTGCCTGGCGCACCCGCGGCGAACCGCTCCCACTGCTCGGGGAAGAACCGGCCGGCACCCCGGTAGAGCCAGTCGATCTCGGCGCGCCGGGTCGTGGTGACGCTGGAGAGGACGATCTCGCTCACTCGCCCGGGATACCGCTCGGCATAGGCGAGGCTCAGCGTCGAGCCCCAGGAGTACCCGAACAGCAGCCACCGGTCGATGCCCAGGTGCCCGCGCAGCAGTTCCATGTCCGCGATCAGGTGCGCGGTCGTGTTGTGGCGCATGTCGGTGGCCGGGTCGCTGGCGTGCGGCCTGCTCCGCCCGCAGCCGCGCTGGTCGAACAGCACGAGCCGGTAGCGCTCAGGGTCGAATATCCGCCCCTGGCCGGGCCGACAGCCCGAACCGGGGCCACCATGCACGATGGCGGCGGGCTTGCCGTCCGGGTTGCCGCAGGTCTCCCAGTACACCTGGTTCCCGTCGCCGACCTCAAGCATCCCCTGCGCATACGGCCTGGTCGCCGGATAAAGCTCGCCCACGACGCAGATCCTAGCCGCCATGGGCCGCATTTACCGGTCACCGGGACTGGTCGTTCATTAGCCAGTCGCGGGGATGCCGCCCGTTGACGAAGCCGAGGTAGGAGGTCGGCTGGTTGAAGCCGAGGAGTTCCTGTAGGCGCTGCGGGAGCTGGCGGACCTGCGCGTGGCTGGCGCTGAGGGTGTGGGCCTCGCAGGCCCGCTTGGTCCTCGTGCCGTCGAAGCCGGAGCCCCACTCGGCGGCGTCAAGCAGCGCGCCGAGTTCCGTCCTGGCCGCGGCCAGATCCTGCGGGCTCATGAGCCCGGGGATGATCGCGTAGCCGCTGCGCTTGAGCTGCCCAGCGATTTCGTCTGTGACCGTCATACGGCAAGTATCGGCGGGCCGGGGCCGGGCGGCCTATCGAGGTCGGATCCGCTCACGTTAAGTGAGTTAGGGCTGTGCCGTTGGCCGCACGAGGATCTCGTTGAGCGTCATGCGCCGCGGACGGGTGACGGCGAAACGGCCCGGAGCGGGCGCTGATGCTAGCCGAGGAAGGACAGGCGGACCTGCCTGTCCGGATTGTCCGCGTTGACGTCCACCAGCGCGATCGACTGCCAGGTGCCGAGCGCGAGCCGGCCGCCAAGGACGGGCACGCTCGCGTACGGCGCGATGAACGCCGGAAGCACGTGCGACCGGCCGTGTCCCGCCGAACCGTGGGCGTGCCGCCACCTGTCGTCGGCCGGGAGCAGGTCGCGCAGCGCGGCGAGCAGGTCGTCGTCGCTGCCCGAGCCGAGCTCGATCAGGGCGACACCCGCGGTCGCATGCGGCACGAACACGTGCAGGAGGCCGTCCCCGCCGCCGGAGGCGTCGCTGGCGAACTCGGCACACTCGCCGGTGATGTCGCGCACGGTTTCCCGCCCGCCGGTGCGCACGCGGATGATCTCGCTCTTCATGTTCTGCTATCCCCTCTACCTGCGGCGATGTCCTGTGTGTGCCGCTGACCTGCAAGTTTGCCTGTCGCCGATTGCCATCGATTGACACCTCCTGCCGTCCCCGGACGGAACTGAGGCGGAACTGACTCCGGCTGCGTCCGGACTCCCGGGCTCAGCCATTCCCGTAACCCAAGCGGCCCGCCGCGGTGCGCCTAACACCGCGACGGGCCTCGATCCCCAAACCGCACTACCGATCGGAGATCGTGAGATGACCCTAATCCCTGGCCCCTGCCGCTACAGCAGCCCCCTCGGGCCATTCGACAGTGAAGACCAGGCCCGCACCCACCTGGCCGTCCGCGCGGTCTACGAGGCGATGCGGGACGGCCCCAGGGGCGTGATGCAGGCGAGCGGCGAGGCGATGATGCTCGATGCCTGCGACCGCACCGGGGTCACGCCCGGCAAGTACGACGCCCGGATCATCCGCTGGCTGGCCGGCTTCGAGCCGCAGACATGCGCGGTGATCGCCGGGCTGATCGCCCGCGGTCACGCCGCCGGGGCGGCCGGGCAGCCGGACGAGGGCCAGCACGCGCGCTGCGTGCAGTGCGGCGGCCCGATCGTCCCGACCATCGACCCGTACAACGGCGCTCCGCGCTGGCGGCACGTGCCGCGCGCCGATCCGGTCGCCGAGTTCCTCGACGCCGACCACGGGGCCGAGCCGCGCCAGGACGGCGCGTCGTGAAGGCCGCCGCGGTCATCCTCGCCGTCCTCGTGCTGCTGTCCGGCTGGCATGTCACGGTCCCGCTGGCCGCCGGGTAAGCGGTCGCCGTCCCGCTGCCCGTGCTCGCCCTGGCCGCCGAGCTGGGCGCGTGCGCGGTGCTCGGCTGGCTGATCGCCGGACAGCAGGATGCCGCCCGTGGCTGTCCCCGGAGAGGATCGCATGATGTGGCGCTGGCTCCGCGCAAACTGGGCGCGTCTCGTGTGCGGCCTGGCGCTCGCCGCCGTCGCCGCCGTGGCCGGAATCATCTCCTATGACCACATCGAGTCGCTGACACTGGCGCTCCATCAGGCCGTCATCGTGGCCCGGCTGATGCCGTTCGGCGTTGACGGCCTGATCGTTGTCGGGTCTGTCGTGCTGCTCACGACCACGCCCGGAACAGAGTGGATGGGGTGGCTCGGCGTCGGCCCCGGTGTCGCCGCGTCGGTATTCGCCAACGTTGAGTCGGGCATCCGCTACGGATGGCTCGCCGCCACCTGGGCCGGTGTCCCAGCCGGATCGTTCTTCCTGGCCTGCTTCCTCCTCGAACGGTGGATCAAGGCACAGGCCAGCGTGTCCGCCGAGGCTTCGCAGAGCGGACCTGACGCACCTTGGTCGCCTCTCCCGGACAGCGCCGAGAGTGCGGCGGTCGCCTCCTACCGGGCCACGCTCGCGGCCGGGAACCCGTGGTCGGGCAGGCAGCTTGAAACGCGGTTCGGATTGACCCGTGCCGAGGCCGCCAAGGTGCGCGACCGCGTAAACGCCGAGTCGAACGGCCACCAGCCCGACGAGGACCAGGGCGACGAGGACGCCCAGGCGGCATAACGCACAACCACATAGCCCCGGCCGGGGCGCGCATCTTTCCACGGAAAGCGCCCCGGCCGGTTCATCCCACCGAAGTGGAGGTTTCACCGCAATCAACTCCTCCTGGTAGTCGCTTGACAACTCCCCGTGAAAGGGGCGAATCTGTACGGGTCAGGACCGGGCGGGACCGGCCATCACCGGTACCGCCGTGACACAGCGCACCCGCCCGGTCCTCCCGCGAACAACGAGACCGGGGGGACACCGTGAGCCTCGACACCGCCATCACCCCGCTGCCCGGCGCCGGCATCGCCGCCGCCCTCGACGGCGGCGAGCTTCTCACCGACCTGGCCGCCCGGCTGTCCGGTGAGAAGATCACCTTCCGCGCGGACGGCCCGTCACCGGTCTGGTCCCTGACCGCCGCCGAGCGCGGCCCGCTCCGTGCGAAGCCCGGCGTCCAGGGCATCCGCCGCTGCGGGGCGCTCCGGACCGGCAGCGGCCGGGACGTCGCCCGGGTGACCGCCGTCTATCTCCCCTACCGCATCCCCGACGCGGCAGCGCTGCGCAACCTGTGCATGACCAGCGAGCCGCTCGGCGCGGTACTCGCCCCGCTCGGCGCGACCCGGCAGTCCCTCGGTGCAATGG
>Ga0302325_10019934_pt1 | contig 14079 bp, 12 predicted proteins | sample Palsa_T0_2_FD_201948 | JGI IMG/M metagenome (GOLD analysis project Ga0302325, IMG submission 201948) | Peat permafrost microbial communities from Stordalen Mire near Abisko, Sweden - Palsa_T0_2 | ecosystem: Environmental > Terrestrial > Soil > Palsa > Peat permafrost | place: Sweden: Abisko... | reverse complement strand
TGAAAGCCAGCGAAACGACACGAACGAAGAGTGAGACTGTAACCCCACGAGTCAGAAAGAGAGCTGCGCCATGAAATCGATATCGACAACGCAACTGCTCCGACAGTCGATGCTGTCGGCAATGCTTTTTGGCATCATCGGTCTGGGCGGCCTGACGCCCGGCGCCGCCGCCGATATCAAGAAGCTCGCCATCCTCATCCCCGAGGAACCGACGGATTACGGCTGGAACCAGCAAGGCTTTGACGCCGCGAAGGCGGTGGCCGCGAAATACAATCTGCAATTCATGCCGGCAAGCGGCCTCGGCTACGGCGACGTACGGCCGACGTTGCGCGAACTGGCCAACGACGGCGCCAGCCTCATGATCGCCCACGCCAGTGGCTATAATACTTCGGCGGCTGAGATCGGTGTGGAAGCCAAGGTCCCCGTCGCGGTGGTCGACAAGCCCTCGGCGAGCAAGCCCGGGATGGTCGCCGATTACACGATCAGCGGTTACGAGGGCGCGTACCTGGCGGGCCGCCTTGCCGCGAAGATGACCAAGACCGGCACCGTGGCAATCGTCGTTTCGGCAGAGCCGCTGCCGTTCAATTCGCAATCCGCCGCCTTTGCCCAGGGCGTCAAGGCGGAGAAGGCCGATACCAAGATCCTTTACGCGGTGGTCGGCCCGGCGGCGTATGCGGATGCGGCCGGCGGCCGCCGTGTTACCGAAGCAGCCATCGGGGCCGGCGCCGATATCATCTTCGGCCAGGGCGACGGCTCAAGCTTCGGCATGCTGCAAGCCACCGAGACGACCAAATCCGCCAAGGGCGACACGGTTTGGTTTATTGACGTAATCGGCGACAAGTCGAAGATCGATAAAGGCACCCTTTTATCCTCGGTCGTTTGGAACCTTGTTCCGGTCTATAGCGCCATGGTCGAGGACCTAAAGGCCGATCGCTTCGGCACGCATCCGTACAAGATCAGCCTTGCCGACGACTCGATTGCGCTGCTGCATTCGAAGCACATTCCCGATGCGGTATGGAGCCAGCTCTCCGAGATTCGCAAGGACATCGTCGACGGCAAGATCAAAATCGAGCCGATTTACGATGCGCAAAAGGTGCGCTCGCTGATGACATCGGTCGACGCGAAGCAGTAACGTCGAGTTACGGCTGTACCAAAGCCATTGGACTTGCTATGGCGGCCATGATCGAACAAACGTTAGCACTGCTAGACGATAGGCCGCTGGCGACGACCGCCGGCGGCCGCCCGGTAATCGAATTGCGTGGCATCACGAAGCGGTTTCCCGGCGTCGTCGCAAACGATCGGGTCACGCTCGACATCTTCGCAGGTGAGATCCATGTCTTGCTCGGCGAGAATGGCGCGGGAAAGTCGACACTGATCGACTTCCTCGCCGGCCTGCAGCAGCCCGACGCTGGCACGATTTCTGTGCACGGACGATCGGTCGAGATCGGCTCGCCGGCCGAAAGCCTCGCTCTCGGCATCGGCACCGTTTTTCAGCATGTTCAGCTGGTCACGAGCCTAACGGTGCTGGAAAATCTCATGCTCGGCGGATCGTCGTGGAGGCTGCTCCGCCGACAGCCCGCGATCGAACGCTTCCGCGAATTGTCCGACCTGCTCGGCGTCACGATCGATCCCGACGTGCCGGTCGGACGGCTGGCGCTTGGCGAACAACAGCAAGTCGAAATCATGCACGCGCTGTGGCGAGGTGAGCGCGTGCTTATTCTCGACGAGCCGACTTCGATGCTCACACCGCAAGGCGTTCACCATCTTGGCGAGGTCATGAAGCGGTTGCGCGATAAGGGCGTTGCCATCATTTTCATTACCCACAAGTTGCGGGAGGCCTGCGACCTTGGCGATAGGATCTCGGCGCTGCGGCTGGGTCGCCTCGTCGGGCAGATCGACAAGACTGAACTCGCGACCATGACGGAGCAACAGATAACCGATAGAGTTGTCGATCTCATGTTCGGCAAGGAGCCGTCGGACCATGCCGCCCGGCTTGCTCTCGACAACCAGAATGCTCGGCCCGATCCAAACCGAATTGATCGGAATGCGCCGCCGTTATTTCAGCTCCGCGGCGTGGCAACGGCGGCGCAGCCTGGCGAATGCGCCGTGCACGACATCAGCTTCGATCTTTGGCCCGGAGAGGTGCTGGGCATTGCCGGCGTCGACGGCAATGGCCAGAAGCACCTGGCGGAAGTGCTCGCCGGCCAGCGGACGGCGGTCGCTGGTTCGATTCTGCTGGGCGGGGCGGACGTCACGCAAGGCGGCGTCGCGGACCGGCGACGGGAGGGCATTTCGTACATCACCGACGAGCGCCACGGCGAAGGAACGGTCGCCACCTTCTCGGTCGCAACCAATTTGGTCGCCAAAGAGATCGGGACGCCGCCGTTGTGGTGGGGCGGCATCAGTCTGTGGAATCGCATTCACCGACATGCCAGAGAACAGATTCAGCGCCACGACATCCGCACGGCTTCGGAGCGCACAGCGATCGGCAAGCTGTCGGGCGGCAACATCCAGAAGGTTCTGCTTGCCCGGGAGCTGACCGATCGGGCGGCACTTGTCGTCTTCAACAAGCCGACCAACGGTCTAGACCTGCAGAACACACAGCTGGCACGCGAGCGCATCGTTGAGGGCGCCGCGCGAGGTGTGGCGATGATTGTCATTTCCAACGAGCTCGACGAGCTGGCCGCTGTCGGCGACCGTATCGGGGTAATGTTCCGGGGTCGGCTCACTGGCATCGTAGCGAATGACGACAATGCGAATCGAAGAATCAGTCTTCTCATGACTGGGGCGGGCGCCTGACCGATCAGCTCGACCTCAGCTTCGTTGCGCGCTCGACAAAGTCCGCGGCGGCGGCCAGGATCGCGTCGGCCATCGGAGCGGTCGTGCGCGTCCTGCTGCCCGTTCTGCTCGCGCTATTCCTCAGCGGCGCTGTGTTGCTTGTGCTCGGCAAAAATCCGGTTGCCTACTACGACGATGTGCTCACCCGCGGTCTTTTTAACTGGGGCGGCCTGCAGGCGACGATCACCCGCATGTCGCCCCTTCTCTTGATCGCCGCGGGCCTCGTCGTGTCGTTTCAAGCCGGCATCTGGAATCTCGGAATCGACGGCCAATTCCTGCTTGCAGCCGTGGCCACTGCAGCGCTGACCCCGGTCTTGGTCGGCATCATGCCGTGGGGCATCGCCATTTCAGTATCGCTTATCGTCGCCTTCGTTGTCGGTGCGGCGTGGTCGGTGATCCCGGCTTTCCTCAAGGCAAACTACGGCATCAATGAGATCATCACCTCGCTCATGAGTAGCTTTCTTGGAACCAGTCTCGCTAGTGTGCTGGTCAAAATTCCCTTCCGTGACCCGACCACGAGCGTGCCACAAACGCTTGTCTTGCCGGTCGCCGATCGGTTGCCGCGCTTGTTCGGCAGCACCATCCACAGTGGCATCCTGATCGCGATCGCCGCCGTTCTGCTGGTGCATGTGCTCATGACGCGTACTGCTTTTGGCCTCAAATTGCGGATCGTCGGCGCCAATCCTCGCGCTGGGGCCCATGCCGGTCTTAATGTGGCGAAGCTGACTTTCGCGACCTTTGCGCTGAGCGCGGGCCTCGCCGGGCTCGCGGGCGGAGTTGAGATCCTCGGCGTGCAAGGGACAATGCGCGCAGATTGGAATCCCGCCTACGGATTGCTCGTTGTGCCGCTCGTCTTCCTCGCCCGCTTTCACGCTGTCGGCATCATCGGCTTCACGCTGTTCTTTGCGGTGCTCATGATCGGCGGCGAGAGCGCCTCCCGGCGGGTCGGCGTGCCTCAATATTTTGTGCCTCTGCTGGTCGGCATGTTGCTCTTGTTCCTTGCTTTGGTCGATTTCCTTGATCATCGCCGCCGCCGACTGATGAAGGCCTAGGCCATGAGCGCGCTCCTTACCGAAGCCTTCCTGAGTACGCTGATCTTCGGCGCCGTCACGGCGGCCGTGCCGCTATTGCTGGCAGGCCTTGGCGAACAAATTTCGGAGAAGGCCGGGATTCTCAACATCGGTATCGAAGGCATGATGCTGGCCGGCGCCTATGGCGGCTTTTTCGCAGCATACGCCTGGAATTCGTTTTCGCTCGGTTTTGTCGCCGGGGCGATCGCCGGCATGGTCGTTGCATCACTGATGGCAATTTTTTGCGTGCGACTTTCTCTCAATCAAATCGTCGTCGGCATCGCTCTCACTCTCTGCGCCGAAGGCTTAACCGCGCTCCTACACTTTTTCCAATTCAGCCGCACCTATCCGCGCCTTGCGAAGGCGCCGGTGCTGGCCATTCCTGGGCTTGACAGCATTCCGATCATCGGCCCCGGATTGTTCCGGCACAATGCGCTTGTCTATCTTGCGTTACTTCTCGTCGCCGTCGTCGCATGGTTATTCCGCAACACGTACGTGGGTCTCAATCTCGAGGCCGCGGGGAGCAAACCCGCGGCGCTCGATGCGGCGGGCATCGATGTCGTTGCGACGAGAACGGGCGCGGTTCTGACAACAGGAATTCTGGCCGGACTTGGCGGGGCTTACACGGCAGAGGTCGGCGCCGGCCTGTTCCTCCCCTACATGACGAATGGCTCTGGCTTCATCGCGATCGTGCTTGCCATGTTGGCGCGCGGAAAGCCGCTGTGGGTGCTGCTTGGTGCCTTGCTTTTCGGCGTGAGCCTGTCACTCACTACAGCGTTGCAGGTCGCCGGCATCAATATCCCGACGGATGTCGTCCAGATGCTGCCGTTCGCCATGGTCATCCTGGTGCTCGTGATCTTTGGGCGTGACAGCATGCTGCCGCCGGCGCTCGGCCTCCCGTATGTCCGGGGAGAGCGCTGACGAGACATGAGAACGCACGGTGCTACTTGAGATGGGAGGGAGACATGGCTGATACGAAGGTCTATCTGCTCGAAGGCGGAACACTTGTGATCGACGGCTTTCACGTGTTCTGGAATCGCGGCCCCGCCGGTGAAATTCGCTTTCCCTGCTATTCGGTTTTCGTCGAGCATCCGGACGGCCGTTACACCTTCGATACCGGCTACGACTATGACCACGTCATGCGTGTGTTGCCGTTCGAAAAGCCGGTACAGACTCCAGAACAGACGACACTCGGCCAGCTGCGCTTGCTGGGACTAAAACCGCAGGATATCAATTACGTGATTAATTCGCACTATCACTTCGATCATTGCGGCGGCAATAAGCATTTCACTGCCGCATGCACCGTCTGCCATGCCAAGGAGCTGGAGGCGTGCAGCTGCCCGCAGCCGTTCGAGCATTTGGGCTATTCGGATCTTTCCTTTTCTCCCGAACTCGCACGCAAGGGCGGTAAGACATTGCCGCCCGACCCGGCGCTCGACATTTACACGCCGACCTTTCAGACCGTGCAGGGCGATCAGGAGATCGCCAAAGGACTTTGGCTGTTCGAGACGCCAGGCCATACCGCTGGCCACTACAGCATGATGGTCGAACTCGCCAATCGGCGCCCGATACTGTTCACGGCCGACGCATGCTACAGCAAGAAGAACCTGGATATGATGTGCATCTCAAGCTTCCATCTCGATCCGGTGGCGAACCTCAAATCGATGCAACGACTCAAGGACTTGGCGGCGAAGTACGACGCCGAGTTGTTTTTTTCGCACGACGCGGAAAGCTTCGCCACTTATCAGAAGGGCGCCAACTTCTATTCGTGACGACTCTTCCTCAATTTTATAGACCCGACCGGGCAGGGAAAAGGCCTACCGGATACCATGGAGAGAAATATGACGTCGCTTACGCCTCGTCGCACCGGGATCGTAGTCCGAATGTCAATCGCGGCAGTTATGGCCACAATTTTTTCTTTCTACGGCACGGATGTTCGCGCGCAATCCGGCGATCTCAAGATCGGCCTGGTCGGTCCGTTCTCGGGGCCGAGCGCGGCAGCGGCTCAACAAGTCCTCGACGGCTTCATGCTCGGCGTCGAAACCTTCGGCAGCAAGCTGGGCGGCCTGAACACTACGGTGCTTCGGGAAGACGACCAGCTTAAGCCCGACGTTGCGCTCCAGGCGGTCAACAAGCTGATCGAGCGCGACAAGGTCGATGTGATTGTGGGGCCGCAATATTCGAATACGATGCTCGCGTCGCAGCGCACGATCACGGACGCAAAGATCCTTAATGTCAGCGCCGTAGCCGGGCCTTCGCTGATCGCCGGAAAACAGTGCTCGCCTTATTTCTTCGCCACTTCGTTCCAGAACGACGAAGCGCATGAAGTAATGGGTCTTTATCTCACCAGCAAAGGCATCAAGCGCGTCTACCTGCTGGCGCCCAACTACCCGGCCGGACGCGACGCGCTTACCGGCTTCAAACGCACTTTCAAAGGTGAGATCGTCGGCGAGGCTTATACACCTCTCAGTCAGCTCGATTTCGCGGCCGAAATCGCCCAGATCAAGCAGGCCAACCCCGATGTGGTTTACGTGTTCTATCCGGCAACCTTCGGCATCAACTTCCACAAGCAATATGGCCAGTCAGGGCTGATCAAGGATATTCCGCTGTACTCCTCGTCTAGCGTGGACGAGGCAAGCCTTGTAGCCATTGGCGACGTTGCCATCGGGACGTTCCAAGCTACTTCGTGGAATTTCGATACGCCCGCTCCAGCCAACAAGAAGTTCACCGACACCTTTGTCAAACGGTTTAACTATAGGCCGAGTTTCATTTCGGCCTATGCGTTTGACGCGGCGCAGTTGCTGAACGCGGCGCTGACGGAAGTGAATGGCAATTTGGCCGACAAGCCGACGCTCATCGCCGCGATGGAGAAAGCGCACTTTAGCTCGGTGCGTGGTCCTTTTAAATTCGCCAGCAATCACATTCCGATCCAAAACTGGGATCTGGTCGAAGTGGTCAAAGAGAGCGACGGCAAACTGATCCAGAAAACGCTGACGACGATGCAGGCGAACTATGTCAATGCCTACGTCAAAGACTGCAATATGCCGAAGCCGTAAGCATTGCCGCCGCGAGGCTGCCGACCGATCGGCCAGTCGCCGGAGGTTCAAAGGACGGTTCGGCTGATCGCGGTTTTTTGGTGATTGACGACTACGAGGAACTTTCTTGTCCCACCTAGCCCTTATCGTCATTCAACTGTTGAACGGGGTGCAACTCGGCGTGATGCTGTTTCTGATGGCATCGGGACTGACTCTCGTGTTCGGGTTGATGAACTTCATCAATCTCGCTCATGGATCTTTCTACATGATCGGCGCTTTCATTGCCTCGAGCGCCGTCATACGTACCGGCGATTTTTTTTCTGGGCTCATCGTCGCCGTGCTGGGAACCGGTTTGATAGGGCTCGTGCTTGAACGCAGCCTGCTGCGGCATCTCTACCATAAGAGCCATTTGCAGCAGGTGCTCATCACCTTCGGCCTGATCCTTGTTCTCAATGAGCTCGCTCGTATTGTCTGGGGCCCGTTTCCGGTCGCTTTGCAGATTCCCTACTTTCTTTCAGGTTCGGTCGAGATATTGCCGGGTGAAACCTATCCGGTGTACCGCCTTGCCATACTGGCCGTGGGTTTACTCGTTGCGCTCGGCCTTTATCTGATCATCACCCACACTCGAGCCGGGATGTGGGTGCGCGCCGGTGCCAGCGACCGCGACATGGCAAGCGCCACGGGCGTCAATGTCCAATTGGTCTTCGCATTGCTGTTTGGCTTCGGCGCCGCACTGGCGGGACTCGCCGGCGTCATGGCCGGGCCGATTCTCACCGTTCAGGTCGGCATGGGCGAACCGATCCTGATCCTCTCTCTCGTGGTGACTGTCATCGGCGGCATCGGTTCCATACGTGGCGCTTTCGTTGCGGCCTTGTCGATCGGCATTGTTGACACGTTCGGCCGCGTGCTGCTGCCGCCAGCGCTTGGAAGCATGATTATTTTTGTGTTCATGGCGCTGTTCCTAGCTTACCGGCCACAGGGCTTGTTCGCTAGCGGACGCTGACAGATGAGGCAGCCTCGCCTCACCGAATCGCTTTTACCGCACCTCGTGATCCTTGCCGCGCTCGCCATCGTCCCTTTGTTTTCCTGGTGGCTGCACGATCCGTTCCTCATCAGGCTTTTTACGCGCATCGTTATTTTTGCGACCGCCGCAGTGGGCCTGAACTTGGTCCTCGGATTCGCCGGGCTTGTCAGCCTGCTGCATGCGGGCTTCATGGGAACGGGCGGTTACATTATCGGCATTCTCGCGTTCCACGAGGCCAATGTCGTGCACCTCGGCTTCGGAATGTTTGCTCTACCCGGCACATCCGATCTTCTGATCGGGTTACCGGCCGCCGCAGTCGCTTGCGCGCTGCTTGCCGCCCTTACCGGCCTTGTCTGCCTGCAGAGCTCGGGCTTTTATTTCATCATGATTACGCTCGCGTTCAATCAGATGATTTATTATTTTTTCGTCGCCTTGCAGATCTACGGCGGTGACGACGGATTGCAGATCACTGTGCCGCTGCACATCGCGGGCGCGCGCCTGCCCAAAGGCGCAGGTTATTATTACAGCTGTCTCGCCTTTCTCGCGCTTGTTCTCCTGTTGTTTCGGCGGATCGTGGGGAGCGAATTCGGCGTGGTCCTCGGCGCGCTGCGGCAGAATGAACGGCGCGTTGCGGCCATTGGCGTTCCGGCATTGGCTTACAAGCTCGTTGCCTTCGCCATTTCGGGCGCAGTGGCCGGCATCGCCGGGGTACTGCTTGCCGGCAGTCAGAATTTCGTAAGCCCGGCGGATCTGTCATGGATTCGATCGGCCGATCTAGCAATCGTCGCCGTTCTTGGCGGCGTGTCGGTAACGTGGGGCCCGGTCCTCGGCGCGGTCGCCTTCTACGTTGCCGAGCTGTGGCTTTCGTCCCTCACCGTTCATTGGTTGCTGCCGTTTGGAGTTCTGGTCATCCTGATCGGTGCGCTGTTTAACGGCGGGCTCGCTGATATCGTCGCATGGGCGTTCCGGTGGCTGCCCAAACAGGCGGCAAAGTGAAATGGCGGCTGCGCTGTTGAGCATCGTCGGTCTGACGAAGCGTTACGGCGGCCTAGTCGTCACGCAACAGCTCAATCTCGCCATTACCGAAGGCGAAACGCATGCGCTGATCGGCCCGAACGGCGCCGGTAAGACGACGCTGATTGCGCAAATTCAGGGTGAACTCGCACCGGATGATGGTCGCATTCTGTTTGCCGGCGCGGACGTGACCGGCGCACCGACATACAAGCGAGCGCAGCTCGGCATCGCGCGGACATTTCAAATCACATCGATATTTCCAGAATATTCCGTGTTGCTGAACATTGCGCTGGCAAGGCAAGCGGCGGAGGGACACCGGATGCACTTCTGGAGGCAAGTGGAACGGGATGAATCCATGCTTGGCCCCGCCCGAACCGCCGCCGCCGAGGTTGGCCTCGCCGATCGTCTCCATCTTGCTGCGCAGGACTTGTCGCACGGCGAACGACGGCAGCTCGAGCTTGCCATGGCTATGGCAATGAAACCGCGGCTATTGCTGCTGGACGAGCCGATGGCCGGCATGGGGCGGCTGGACTGCGCGAAAATCGAACGACTGCTTGGACGTCTCAAGCGCAGCTACACGATCCTCTTGGTGGAACACGACATGGGAGCCGTGTTCTCTCTCGCTGATCGGATTACCGTGCTCGTGGCCGGGCAAGCCATTGTCACCGGGTCGCCGGAGCAGATTCGCTCGGACAGGCGGGTCCGCGACGCGTATCTCGGCAACTAAGCACACGCCGATCATGATGCTCGAAGTAAAAGAGTTGGAAACCTCATACGGTCTCAGCCAGGTACTGTTCGGCGTGTCTTTATCGGTCGCGGTGGGCGAAGTGATCACGCTCATTGGTCGGAACGGAATGGGCAAGACAACTACGGTCAATTCAATCATGGGCCTTTGCCAGCCCCGAGCAGGACAGATCCTGTTTCAAAACCAACGCATCGACGGCTTGCAGCCCTATCAGATCGCCCGGATCGGTCTTGCTCTCGTTCCCGAAGGACGTCGCATCTTTCCCAATCTCACGGTGCGCGAAAATCTGCTGATGGCCGCCAGCGATCGTCGCGCCGTCTCGGAGCCGTGGACTTTGCCGCGGGTGCTCGACTTCTTTCCGCGATTGGCGGAGCGGCTGGGCAATGCCGGCAACCACCTGTCTGGCGGGGAGCAGCAGATGCTCGCGATCGGCCGCGCCCTGATGACGAATCCGCTTCTTCTCATTCTCGATGAAGCGACCGAAGGCCTTGCTCCGCTCATCAGAAAAGAAATCTGGAGGCAATTGCACCGCCTCAAGGAAAGTGGACTCGCGTTGATACTAATCGACAAAGATCTCCAGGCGCTCTCGAGCTTGGCATCGCGCCACTACATCCTGGAGAAGGGGCGCATCGTTTGGAGCGGCGGTAACGAAACGCTGCTGGCCGACGACACGCTGCAGACGAAATATCTGGGCGTCTGACGAGCCTGCGGGCAGTCAACGCGCCACGGCACCCTGGATTTTAACACCGCATCCTGGTAATGCGAAACAATTCAAGCGCCTACCGTCGACAATCAATCGACGGCACAGGGCGATAGCTAATCGGCGCGGGCGCTCAATGTCGAAGCCATTAAGTCAGACCACTTTGTTGGAAGTGCGAACCGGCAAGGCGAGGTCTTTCGGCGGCGGACGATTGACGTCGGCAATTCAAAAGGACGTCCGCAACTGTGTCATTGACGTGACCGCGTTGGGGCTCGAAGGCGACGAACAGGCGGACCGCAACTTTCACGGGGGCCCTGACAAGGCCGTGCTCCACTATGCCCGCGAACATTATGCGGTGTGGCGCGACGAAGCTCCGACGCAGGCCGCGCTGTTTTGCGCCGGCGCCTTCGGTGAAAATCTCGTGAGTAGCGGCATTAATGAGACCAACATTTGCGTCGGCGACATTTTCGAGATCGGCTCGGCGGTCCTGCAGGTGACACAACCGCGACAACCCTGCTTCAAGCTCAATCACCGATTTGGACTGCCAAGCATGGCGCGCCGCGTTCAGGAAACCGGTCGAACGGGATGGTATTATCGCGTCCTTGCCCCGGGGCGGATCGCGGCCGGCGATGTCATCAGGCTCGCCAGCCGGCTGCATCCGGATTGGGATTTGCGGCGCGTGCAACACGTCCTCTATGTGGACACGCTCAACACAAGCGCGCTGAGCGCACTGATCGACCTGCCGCCGCTTTCCGAGTCGATGCGCAAGATTCTCGCGGGCCGCCTTACCGCCGCAAGCGCGGAATCTTGGGATGCTCGTCTCATCGGCCTCAACCAAGCGGGCGCGACGGTCGGCGAGGAAGATCGCAGCGGCTGGCGCATCCTACGCGTCGAGAACATTAGGCGAGAAACGCCATCGGTTAAATCCTTCTGCCTCGTCGACCCTTCGGGCGCCGCGCTGGATCCATATCCACCGGGCGGGCACATTCGCGTCGAGCTTTCTAACGGCATCGTGCGTAGCTACTCGCTCTGCGGTCCGCCAAACGAGCCTTATCATCAGATCGCGGTCAAGCGGGTCGCAGACAGCTTAGGCGCCTCGAGCCATCTGCATGAGGTGATCGAGCCCGGTCACATCGTTTCCGTTTCGCCGCCGCGGAACCGGTTCGCGCTCGCCTCAGGGACCGGCCCACACGTGATGATCGCGGGCGGAATCGGCATCACGCCGTTCCTGTCGATGATCGAAGAATGCTTGCGCCGCGATTGTGTTTTCGAATTGCGTTACTGCTTGGGCACGCGAGCCGACGCCGTCTTCGCCGAACGCATCCGCGCACTGCCGCAGAAAAACGTCACAATGCACTATAGCCGTGAGCCCGGGAGCGAACGTCTCGACGTTGCCGGCCTGATCGGGCGCTTGCCGGCTGGCGCACACGTTTATTGCTGCGGACCTGAAACGTTGATGAAATCTGTTCGGGAGGCGACCGCGTGGTGGGAGCCGAACCGGGTCCATTTCGAGCGTTTCCTTGCCAAGGACGTTTTTGGAGCGTCCTTCAAGGTCAAGATCGCCTCGACGGGTGCGCTCATCAAAGTCGAGCCCGGGTCGTCGATTCTGCAGGCGCTGCGCAGAGCCGGTCTGTCGGTCTCCTCCTCCTGTGAAACTGGAAGTTGCGGCACCTGCTGCATTGGACTGCTTGACGGCGATGCCGATCATCGCGACGTGGTGCTAAGCGACGCAGAGAAGCGGGACCGAATCGCTGTCTGCGTATCGCGTGCGCGCGGTGGCACGCTGACCCTGGACCTGTGAAATGTAATCACCGGCTATGATGGGATAACCGCCATCGCCTCGACCTCGATCATAAAATCTGGATTGCTCAGCCGACTGATCTGAATGGTCGAACTTGTAGGCGACGCAAAAAAATATTTCATGCGTTCGTCCATGTGCCGGAAAAACTCTTCAATGTCTGTGACGAAGGTCAGCGTACGCACTAGATCAGACAGAGATGCGCCGGCCGCCTCGAGCGCTACCTTCATGTTCTCGCCGACTTGGCGGATTTGCGCGGCCATATCGCCCTTTCCGACGATTTCGCCAGCGGAGTTGCGGGCAAGCATGCCCGACAGCATGACGATTTTTCCCGGTATGACGACAACGGCGGGCGCATAGACAGGAACGCCGCCGACAAGTCGCTTCGGGATCGACGGTGGGTAGATATTCTGACGGATGGCAGACATGGCTCTTTCGGTCCCGCAGGTTGCTAGTGTGAGAAGCGATGAAGGCGGCTATAGCGCAATGTTGACGTTTTTGATCTGAGTGTATTCGAGCAATTCGTCCGCGGACTCCTCGCGGCCCATTCCAGACTGCTTGTAGCCGCCGAACGGTGCGCCGAGGAAGTGTGCGCCGACAGTGTTGACCCAGACGAAGCCAACCTCAACGCGGGCCGCCGCGCGGTGCGCCGTCTTGAGATCCTTGGTCCAAATGGATGCCGTCAAGCCGTAGTCGACGGCGTTGACCGCCTCAAACATTTCGCTCTCGTCGCGCCATTTGAGCACCGAAAGTACCGGTCCAAAAATCTCCTCCTTGGCGATACGCATCTGCGGCGTTACCCCGGCAAAGATCGCGGGCTCGATGTAAAATCCGTTCGCGAGCTTCGGATCGTTGGGCTTCTTACCGCCGGCAACGAGCTTGGCGCCGTCGGCCTGGCCGGCGGCGATATAGCCCATGACTTTGTCGAATTGAGCCTTGCTGACAAGACAGCCCATTTCCGTCGCGTCATCGGTCGGCAGTCCGGGCTTTATCGCGCTTACAGCGGCTGTGATCTTGTCGAGCACGCGATCGTGAATGCTTTCATGGAGAAATGCCCGTGATGTCGAGCCGCAGGACTGACCGCACCAGGTGAAGTTCATTCCACGTACCGCGGCCGAGGCGACTTCGGCCGGATCGGCGTCGGGAAACGCGATCAAGGCGTTCTTACCGCCGAGCTCGAGCGTAACTTTCTTCATGGTATCGGCAGTGCTCCTCAAAATCGCCTTGCCGGTCGGCACCGATCCGATGAGCGCCACCTTCGCGACGCGCGGATGCGTGACGAGCGCTTCGCCGCAATCCCTGCCACCGCAGATCACGTTGAACACACCCGCGGGAAAGAGCGGACCAATGATCTCAGCAAGCCGCAGCGTCGACAGCGGAGCCTGGTCCGGTGGTTTGACAACGATGCTGTTGCCGGCGACGAGCGGAGCGCCGATTTTCATCGTCGCGAACAAAAACGGATGATTATAGGCGTTGACGCGGACGACAACGCCGAGCGGCTCGCGCACCGTGTAGTTCAGCGCATCGCCCCCCATCGGAATGGTGTCGCCTTTGATCTCTGTGGCGAGGCCGGCGAAGAAGTCGATGCTGGTGGCGCCGAATTCGGCATCGCGCACCATTTCCCGGATGGGATTTCCGCAGTTGGCGGAGTCAATCAAGGCGAGCTCGCGACCGTGCTTTCGGATCAATTGCGCCGCCTCGCGCAAAATCTTGGCACGCTCCAATGGCTTCACGGCGCGCCAGGCCTGGAAGCCGCGATACGCCGCCTTCACCACATGATCGACGTCCTCTGCGTCCCCCCACCCCACCTCGCCAAGCGACTCGCCGGTCGAAGGATTGATGGTGCCCATCCGCT